>Ga0307375_10005426_pt1 | contig 11955 bp, 12 predicted proteins | sample TR1MG_FD_202531 | JGI IMG/M metagenome (GOLD analysis project Ga0307375, IMG submission 202531) | Soil microbial communities from Risofladan, Vaasa, Finland - TR-1 | ecosystem: Environmental > Terrestrial > Soil > Coastal area > Acid sulfate soil | place: Finland: Risofladan, Vaasa | collected... | reverse complement strand
ACCAAACTGCCCATTATTGCCAACAAGCTGCACATTGCAGGCATCGAACGTGACGACCATCACCAAGCGAACTTGCCAGGCTCGCAAGCAACTCTGAACTGTGGGGTCGACCGGCAGGGGCCGGCCAGGAAGAGACGATCGCCTCCTGCAAATGCAAGCAGCAAAGCGGCCGTTCGCGAAAGGCAGTAGCGGGGCAAGTCCAATCATAGGTCCGAAGTGTCTACCAGATCGGGGCAAGTCCAACGGTCCTTGGTAGGTGTCAATCAAACCCGGGCAAGCTCACGGAGCTGTTGGTAACTACAACGGGCCTCGGATGCACTTATCTCAGGAGCGGGACGACCGCGCAAACTATGATCAGCACCGAAGTGCTAGATGCTCTTAAAGGTGTTTGAGAAGAGATTCCGTACCGTCTTCGGCATGCCACTGATCGAACCATGTGACGTCGCGAAGTGGCATGCGCGGAAGCCAGCCAGCCGTTTCCAACTCTGGCTTTTTGAGGAAGTGCGTGACATAGCCGACACAGAGGTAGGCGATCGGAACAATGGAGTCTGGAATCCCCAATGCTTCGCGCAAGTGTTGCGGATGCACGATGCTGACCCAGCCGAGGCCAATGTTTTCTGCCCGCGTCGCCAACCACAAGTTTTGTACCGCACAGACCGCGCTATAAAGATCCATCTCCGGCTGGTGGGTGCGGCCGAGTACGACGGGCCCAGAACGGCTTCGGTCACAAGTCACGCAGATCCCCACCGGCGCATCGAGAATGCCTGCCAGCTTGAGTGACTGATACGTCTGTTGACGTTTGTCACTGAACATGGAGGCCGCTTCCGCGTTCGCGAACTTAAACGCATCGTGGATCCGCTGTTTTACATCGGGGTCCCGTACCACGATGAAATCCCACGGCTGCATGAAACCCACCGACGGGGCGTGGTGAGCCGCACGCAGAATGCGGGCCAGCATATCCTCGGGAACAGCATCAGGGAGAAACTGGGAGCGGACATCGCGCCGATTGAAGATGCACTTGTATACGGCATCTCGCTCCGCCTCAGAAAAAGTGGCATCTGTTTCATTGGCGACTTTCATTGTGCTCATCTTCACTGACCTCAGATTCAGACCGTTGAACGTATGGTATCGGGTAGCATCCGTAGAATGCGGATCTCCGACTTGAAACATGGCCCATCCGAAACGGTGGTTGCTGAGTTGCGCGACTATCCGGAGTGGCATCGGCAGCGGCAACGGTATGGCGTTTGGATCATTCCCGTGAGTGATCCGGTGTTGCTGGATTACATTGAAGCCGCGCGGCAGCGGCTAGCCGACCTGCTGTATCCTTCCCTGCGCCGCCAACCGCATCTGACTGTGTTCGTTTGCGGCTTCGAGCAACCGGAATGCGTTGCGGACGATGACTTCTCACCCACGCAACTGCACGATCAAATCGAGTCACTGCAGGGTTTGCGTGGCGCCGCATGTTCGCTTTCATTGGGCGCACCCGACAGCTTCGCCAGCGCCGCCTTCATTCCCGTAATGGATTCATCCGGGCAACTGACCCAGTGGCGCTGCGCCCTGGAAGTGGCAGCGAAAGAAGTTCGGCAGACCACCTATGTGCCCCACATCACTCTGGGGCTCTATAAACGCAAAGCCATGGCGGAGGAAGTTCGCCAGCGACTGCGGGAGATCGATGCGCCATCGACGTCGCTGCGAATAAGCCAGCTGCATTACGCAACCTATGACGCCCGCCTTCACTTCGGACCGCTGGAAACTCGGCACATTGTAAGGCTGGAATCCGCTTAGACGAGCACGACCAGCACCGCCACTTCGGCGAGTTCGGTCAATGCGCCCAGCGTGTCGCCCGTCATGCCTCCCAGGCGATGCATGCAGGCAAACCGCCAACATGCAAACACGACCGACACGGCCAGCAAAGCACGCACGCCATGCCAACCGCACCATGCGGCAAGTGCAATGGCTGCCACTACACCGACCATGCAGGGCAGTCGGGGCGAGTTTGTCAGCGCGCTGCCAAGGCCTTGGCTACGTACATAGGGCGTCGAAAGAAAAGCCGTCGTAATGGCTGTACGCGCCAGCATCGGCGCGAGCCAAATCGCTATGTCGGCTAGCGGCAAGCTTGCCAATGCAGCGAACTTGAGCAGCAACACAAGCACCACCGCAGTCACGCCCATCGGGCCGCTACGCGGATCCTTCATAATCGCCAAGGTACGCTCACGATCGCCCAGGCCACCGACCCAGGCATCGGCACTGTCGGCTAGGCCGTCCAGATGCAGGGCACCGGTCAATCCGGTCCACACGAGCAAGAGCAGCGCGGCCAGGAGGAGCGGCGGCAAGCTGCTGCCAATCCACGCCAAACCCCAAAGCACGCCCCCTATCAGCAACCCCACCGCGGAGTACCAGGCCAGCGAGTCTTTCGTTGCCCCGGCATCTTTGAATACCCACGCGGGCACCGGCACCCGGGTGAGAAAACCAAGCGCCGCGAGCAACGAACGCATCAGGCCGATACTCGCCAAGGCAATGGGTGCAATGAAGCGTGCGGCACGTCAATGCTCGCCATATCGCCAAAATTTCGCCCCTCAGCCTCGCAACGCAGCAGACGGATGGCGCCGCCGTGGGTTACCACCAGCACGCGGCGCGAGGTCGCTTCCACAGTGATATCGTTCAATGCAGCACACAGGCGATCCCGAAATACCGCAAACGGCTCGGCACCTGGCGGCGGGTTTGTCACTGGGTCTGCCCAGAACTGTCCCAGTGCATCACCCTGCTCCTGCGCAAGCCTTTCGATGCTTACCCCCTGCCAGTGGCCGAAGTGATACTCCGAAAGTCGACTGTCTACACGCAGAGGCACGCCCTGCTCCGTGGCCAGCGCCCGTGCAAAATCAGCACACCGGCATAACGACGAAGTGACGATGGAATCCCAACGGCGACCCGCGGTCGCCGCACGCAGCTGCGCCCAACCCAGTGTGCTGAGCGGATCGTCAAGCTGCCCTCGATAACTGGTCTGGCCCGTGTCGCCGTGACGAAGCAGGTCGATACTTCCGCTCATGCGTTGCTCACTCCCGCCTGGGCAAACGTCGCCATCCCCGCATGCAGGTCACAGGCCAGCCGCAACAAAGGCACTGCCGTCGCCGCACCACTGGCTTCGCCCAGGCGCAAGCCAAGATCGAGCAGAGGATCAGCATCCAGTGCCACCAGCATGCGCTCATGTCCCTTTTCATGCGAGCGATGACCGAAAAACATCCAGGCACGGCAAGCGGGATTGATCCGTACCGCAGCCAGTGCGGCAGCGGTGGTGATGAAACCGTCGACAAGCACCGCCATGCCGCGCTGAGCCGCCGCTATATAGGCACCCGTCAGGGCGGCGATCTCAAAGCCGCCCACTCGCTCCAGCCAGACCAGCGCATCCGCATCATCGGAATACCGGGCCAGCGCGCGTGCGATTACCTCGGCCTTGTGCCCGATACCTTTGGCATCCAGCCCCGTGCCCGCACCGGTCAGTGTGGCGGGCGACTCGCCCAGCAAGGCGCAAGCCAGCGCTGCTGCCGACGTGGTATTGGCAATGCCCATTTCCCCGCCGACGAACAATTGCGCGCCAGCGGCATGAGCTTGCGCAACGCTGTCGGCACCTGCACGCAACGCCGCATCAACCTGGGCGGGCGTCATCGCCGCCTGCTCGCAGAAATTGTGCGTCTGCGACGCGATGATCGCCCGACGCACCCCAGGCAGTTCGCCGGGATCGTTCACCGTGCCCAGATTCACCACCTCGAGCTGGGCGCCTAGAGCCCGTGCAAGTACGCTGATCGCCGCGCCGCCATGGGCGAAGTTGCGCACCATCTCGCCCGTCACCGCTTGTGGGAAGGCGGACACACCTTCAGCCGCAACGCCGTGATCACCGGCGAAGACGCTGATCCAAACGTGCTGCACCGCTGGCCGAGCGCTGCGTTGCAACCCGGCCAGACGAATAGCCTGCGTTTCCAGCGCGCCGAGTGAACCCGGTGGCTTGGTCAGTTGTGCCTGGTGGGTACGGGCGGCATTTTCGCTGGCCGCGTCGCTGAAGGCACACGGCTGGAACAACCAATCATGACTCATGCAAGATTTCCTTTGAGGGGCAGCGGCAAGCCCGCCGCCACAAACAACACACGTTCGCAGTGGGTCGCCATGGCCTGATGCAGGCGCCCGGCTTCATCAACGAAGCGGCGCGTCAACTCACCCATGGGCACCACACCGAGGCCCACCTCATTGCTGACAAACAGCAACTCGCCAGGTAGCGCTGGCAAGATATCCAGCAGGGCTTCGCATTCCCACCCAAAACGCTTGTCGTCGGCATCGCCGAGCAGATTACTCAGCCACAGGGTAAGGCAATCGACCAGCACGCAACGATCGGGGTGGGCGTATGCACGCAAGGTATCGGCCAACGCCAGAGGCTCTTCCACACTTTGCCAGTGCGCCGGGCGACGATCACGATGATGTGCGATACGGGCAGCCATCTCCGCATCGTGCGCCTGTGCGGTCGCGATATAGACCACCTCTTGCCCGGATTCACGCGCCAGCCGCTCGGCCAGGGCACTCTTACCCGAGCGGGCACCTCCGAGAATCAGTGTGCGCACGACGGTTCTCCCAAGCCGATCAGTCTGAGCAGCGCGGCACGATCCAAATGAGTCTCCACGGCATCGGCCAGCCGGTCGATACTTTCTTCGCGTAAGGCATGCATGTCCACAGTCGCGGCATCGCGCACACCGGCCCACGCCAGCAACGTGGTCAATGCCTGCGGCTGATCGAACAAGCCATGCAGATAACTGCCGAGAAATTTCCCATCCCCGGACAGCGCACCGTCGCTGCACCCGTCATCGAGCAGGATCGATGGACAGGCCACTGCATCACCGCGACTGACACCGCAGTGGATTTCGTAACCGCGGACCGGAGCATCCGTCCAGGACAGCCGGCCGTGCGTGCGACGTAACTGTTTTTGCGGTTCCAGTACGGTCTCCATGTCGAGCCAGCCCAAACCTTCACTTGAACCGGGCTCGCCTTCGAGGCCCTGCGGATCGTGCACGACTCGTCCCAGCATCTGGAAGCCACCGCAGATACCTATCACCTTGCCGCCGTAGCGCAGGTGCCTGGCGATGGCTTGCGGCCAGCCCTGCCCACGCAGCCATGCCAGGTCGGCGCGGGTGGACTTGGAACCCGGCAGCACGATCAGATCGCAAGCTGTCGGCAACTCGCCTGGACCAAGCAGGGTCAGCTCGACATCCGGATGCGCGCGCAAGGCATCAAGATCGGTGTGATTGCTGATACGTGGCAAGGCCGGCACCATCACACGCAGCCGCGCCTGCGGCTTGTGCTCGCAGTGACGCGGCAATGCATCTTCCGCTTCCAGTTGCAGACCATGCAGGTAAGGCAGTACGCCCAGCACCGGCTTGCCGGTTTCGCGTTCCAGCCAGTCCAGGCCAGGTTGCAGCAACGCCATATCGCCGCGAAAACGGTTGATGACAAAGCCGGCTACCCGCTTGCGCTCGCTTTCGGACAACAGGGCCAGGGTGCCCACCAGATGCGCGAACACACCGCCGCGGTCGATGTCGGCGATCAACAGCACGGGGCAATCCACGGTTTCGGCATAACCCATGTTGGCAATGTCACGTTCGCGCAGGTTGATTTCGGCGGGGCTGCCAGCGCCCTCCACAATCACCGCATCGTATTGCGCGATCAGCCGCGTATGTGAAGCGAGCACGGCATCCATCGCCACGCGCTTGTAGTCGTGATAGCTGCGTGCGTCCATATTGCCGATGGCGTGCCCGTGCACGATCACCTGCGCACCGACATCGCTATTGGGCTTGAGCAGCACCGGATTGAAATCCGTATGGGAATCGAGTCCCGCCGCTTGGGCCTGCACCGCCTGCGCGCGACCAATTTCCCCGCCATCCACAGTGACGGCCGAATTGAGTGCCATGTTCTGTGGCTTGAACGGCGCCACGCGCACGCCGCGTCGATGCAACCAGCGACACAGCCCGGTGACCAACGCGCTCTTGCCGGCATCGGAGGTACACCCTTGCACCATTAGGACGCCGCTCATCGCGGACACCGTGCCAGGGCTTCATCCAATCGCGTGAATGCCGCATCGTCTTCCGGCAAACCGAAACGAAGGCTGTAAGGCCGATCAAAAAGGCGTGTGAGAATGCCTTGTGCGGCGAGTGCACTATGCATATCTGCGGCCTGCTCACTGCGCCACCACTGAAAGAACGCGCAACCGGCGGCGGGAGGGAGGTCGTGCTTCGTCAGCAATTGCGCAAGACGTTCACTGCACGCCCGCAGGCGTGTGCGTGCCTGTGCATGCCACGCGATATCGGTCAGTGCATGACGCAAGGCATAGCGGGTCGGGCCACTTAGGGTCCAAGGGCCAAGCCGCTCACGAGCCGCATCAAGCAAGGCGGCATTGGCACATACGAACCCTGCGCGTGCCCCCGCCATACCAAAGAACTTGCCCACCGAGCGTAATACGATCAGCCCATCGGTGGCGGTATGCGCACACAGGCTGTCGTGAGGCGTGGCGTCCATGAAGGCCTCATCAACGATAAGCCAGCCACTTCGAGCTGCCAGGCGTGCATGGCAGGCGAGCAAAGTGGCGGGATCAAAACGGTCACCACCAGGATTGTTTGGATGGATCAGGACTACCACATCGACATCATCGACCCGAGCAAGCAAGTCTTCTGCCGCAAGCTCGATCACGTGATGACCGGCGCGCCGCCACGCATGGGCGTGCTCATTGTAGCCGGGAGCGATAACGCCTACCTGCGACAGGGACCGCAGCAGGGGCAACGTCTGGATGGCCGCCTGCGAACCGGCAACAGGCAGCAGCTGTGGCGCGCCGTAGTAAGCCCGCGCCACCTCGACTAGACCGTCCTCATCATCGGGCAGTCGCGCCCACGCGTCGGCAGGTATGGGTGGCACCGGCCACGCAAAGGGACTGATGCCCGTGGACAAGTCGAGCCAGTCCGCTGGCGCTATCCCATAGGTGCGCGCTGCACGCAACAAACGTCCGCCGTGCTCAAGCATAGGCCAAGCCACCACATAGAAATGCCAGCACCAACCACAACACCACACTGCGGCGTACCAACGCCAGCGAGCGCCCGATGGCGTTGGCGTCTGGCGGGTCGCCTTCGCCAAGGTCCGGACGCGATTCCCACTTTCCGTCGTAGGGTGCGGCGCCTCCCAACTGGACCCCCAGCGCACCGGCGCCAGCCGCCATGACCGGTCCGGCATTCGGGCTGTCCCATAGCCTCGCTTGCGTGCGCCAGCAACGCCATGCCCGGCTTGTCTGGCCGAGCAGCGTGTAACTCAGTGCGGTGAGTCGCGCAGGAATCCAATTTAGCCCATCGTCGATGCGCGCCGCTGCCCAGCCGAAGTTCTCGTAGCGTGCCGTGCGATAACCCCACATGGCATCGAGTGTATTCGCCAGCCGGTACAGCAGCGCGCCCGGGACTCCCAGTACGACGAACCAGATCAACGCGCCGAACACGGCATCGTTGCCGTTCTCCAGCACCGACTCAGTGGCTGCCGCAGCAACCTGATGTCCGTCCAGTACCTGCGTGTCGCGGCTGACCATGCGCCCGACTGTTTGGCGGGCACGCGTCATGTCACCGTCACGCAAAGCCGATGCCACCGGCAGCGCATGATCACCAAGGCTGCGCAGCCCGATGGCGGCGTAAAGCACCAGTACATTAAAAACAAATGCCGCCCATGCCGATAGCCGACCCAGCCAACTCTCAGTGCAGTAGGCTAATACCACCAGCGGCATGACCGTCAATAACCAAGCGTAGGCTCCCGAACTACGATGATCAGCGTACAGCCGCGCTTCGAGCCAGCGTGCCAGACGTCCGAATCCCACGAGGGGGTGCGCGCGAGATGGCTCACCCAGACAAGCGTCGATCAATACCGCCGCCAGCATGGCCCATGCTGTCGTCATGGGATGAACAGCGCTGTGGCCGTCAGGGGATTCAAGGCATATGAAGCCATGGGCTAAAGCTCAATGCCCTTTTGCGCGCGGATGCCGGCCTGAAAAGCGTGCTTCACCACACGCATCTCGGTGACTGTATCGGCCAGCTCGACCAGCGCATCCGGAGCACCACGGCCCGTCACCACGACATGCTGCTGCGCAGGTCGCGCACGCAGCGCGTCGCACACTTTCTCCACTTCGATATAGCCCTTCACCAGGGCAATGTTGAGTTCATCCAGCAAGACGAAGTCGTACTGCGGATCGGCCAGCATGCCGGCCGCCACCTGCCAGGCCGCGTCAGCGGCCTGGATATCGCGCGCCTTGTCCTGCGTTTCCCACGTATAGCCTTCGCCCATCACGTGATAGTCGAGCTCATCGGAAAAACGACGAAAGAACGCCTCCTCTCCGGTGGAGAAGCTGCCCTTGATGAACTGCACCACGCCACAGTGAAAGCCATGGCCTAGTGAGCGCGCAAGCATGCCGAAACCCGACGAGCTTTTGCCTTTGCCATTGCCCGTATTGACCACCAGCACACCGCGCTCGATGGTGGCTCGGGCGATGCGCCGATCGATCAGCTCCTTCTTGCGCTGCATGCGCTCGCGATGACGTGCATCGGCAGTCAATTCATCGGGGTGCGATTCGTTGCTCATGAGCGAACAGCCGACGAATGGTGCGCGCCGTACCAGGTCAATACGCGGCTGCCCACGAAGTAGGCGATCAGCGCAGCCGTGACGTAACCCATCGTGGTTCGAACGAACAGCGGACCCCACTGCCAAAGGCGCTCCAGGTATTCCGCCATATGGGGGGTCGCGTAGCGACCGCCTAACCAATAGAACGACCCATTGGAGACGGCAAAGGAAACCGAGGCCGAGAGCAAAGCCACGCACCATGCCACGACCAGCGGCGATGCCTCAGCATGCAAGCGTGGCGAGTACAAGCGAGCGCCATACCACAGCACCGCATAGGCCAGTGGAAGGAACGCATAGGCGGGCGTGACGCAGAAGTCGCTGATGCCGGCGTAATGGATTGACACCTCGTCCAGCCCAACGGCCAGAAGGATGAATACGGCGAAGGCCCAGTGCTTGCGTAAAAACAGACCTCCGACAAAAAAAATCGCCATCGATGCGTCAGGCAAATGGAGCACATCGCCGAAGTGCTTGAAGCGGGTCGTTACCATGACCAGTACCAGTGCGGCGAACAGCAGAATAAAGCGGGAACTCGATAGTGATTTCATCGCACGACTCCTCAAGCGTTCATGTTGGCGTTGCACGTCAGTGATGGACTGGCGAGTACCAGCCCATCACCGATGAACATTACAGTCCTGGCTGGTAACGCAGCGTCATGTACCACGTGCGACCAAGCTGGTTGTAGTAATAGGCCGTCTCGTAGCTGTGGTCGAACACATTGTCGAGTTTCGCCTCCACCTGCCAGCCTGGCGCGAAGGTATAGCTGGCGCGAAGAGCGGTGGTGGCGTAGCCGCCGAGGCGGTACTGGTTGGCCGCATCATCGTAGCGCTTACCGGAAGCGAAGAAAGTGGCGCCAACGTTGAATTTGCCTAGCTTGCGGTCCACGTCCACGCGCGCCGTCTGGCCCGCACGACGCGGCAGCCAGTTGCCGTGGTTGGCATCGTCGCTGTTATCTAACGGTTGCAGCCAGGTCAGGTCGGTCTGCACGCGCCAGTCGTTCAAGGTAAAACCGAACTGACCTTCCAAGCCACGGATCTGCGCGCTGCTGACGTTCTCCGGCACATAGTCGCTGTTGAGTGTGATCAGGTCGCTGATGCGCGTCTGATACGCGTTTAGACCCCAATGCCAGTTGTCGAGCTGCTGGGCGAGACCGAGTTCGGCCGAGTGCGAGCTTTCTGGCCTCAAGTTGGGGTTGGCGGTCGGCACGGCGCCGAATGGCGGATAATACAGATCGTCGAAAGTCGGCGCGTGGAAAGCACTCCCATAGCTGGCCGACAACACGAAACCGTGATCGAAGTGATAGCCCCAGGCAACCGCCCCGGTGTTGTGGGAACCGTATTCGTCATTATGATCGTGCCGTCCGGATACCTGTACTTCGTTCTGGCCGAAGGTGCCCTGATACTCCACGAAGCTGCCGGTGTCGCCACGGGTATTGATGATGAAATCGGTGTCGCTGGCGATGTGCTGCTGCAGGTAATCCACGCCCGCGCTGAGCAACTGACCGGGAGCTAGTGTGATGTCGTTCTGCCAGGACGCCTGGTTTTGGCGCGAGTCGAAATACCCCGTCGGCGTGCGCGGGTAATACACGCCGTAATAGCTGCCCTGATAAAAAGTGGAAGAGTCATCGCGCGTCTGACCGGCACTCAGCGTGACCTTCCAGATATCCAATGGACTGAAGCCCAGGCGCGTGCCGGCAGCGTATTGCTCTTCCTGGTTGTTGTTTCCGCCGTAAGGGCTGCCCGCGTAATAGTTGTCGCTCTTGCTGCGTAGCCAGTTGAAAGCCAGTTCCGTGCCGTCGTCCCAACGGTAGCCGAAGTTGGCCAGACCGTTGTAGTTGCGGTAAGGATCGTTGCGAGGGTCCTCCGTAAAACAGGCGACGCCCCGTTCCGCCGCTCCCATACGGCAGGCTGGAATGCCGCTGGTGTATTCGCCACCGAGGCTGGCGTTAAACCAGTAGTGGCCATCGCCACCGGATACGCCCGCCTGACTATGGATGAAGCCATGACTTCCGGTGGTCACGTTTACCGTTGGCGCGATGTTGCCGCTGTCTGACCCGTGCCGGGTGAAGATCTGGATCACACCGCCCAATGCGTCCGAACCGTACAGGCTCGATCGCGGACCGCGCACGATCTCGATGTGGTCGATCGCGTTCACCGGAATCTGCTCTAACGCCGGTGTGCCCGTCGACACACTGCCGATGCGAACGCCATCGACCAGCACCAGCGTATGGGTGGAGTTGGTGCCACGCAGGAACAGCGAAATCGGCTGGCCAATGCCACCCAACTGGGAGATCGACACACCAGGCAAGCCGGTGAGCAAATCCACCAGCGAGGTCGGCTGCAGGCGCGCGATGTCCGCATGTGTGATGACAGTGACCGACGACAGCGTATCGTCCATGGCCTCGGCCGTACGCGTCGCGGTGACGAGCACGGGCGGCAAGGGGCTAGTCTGCGGGGAGGCTTGTGCAAAAGCGGCGGGCGCGAGAGGCAGCGCCAGCAACAGGGCAGCGGCGAGCGCGCGGTGGTTCAGCGTCGTGTGATACTTCATTTGGAGATTCCCCAGCCGCACGGCCCCGCACGGCAAAGATAAATATGCCGGCGACTGCAGAAAGATAGAGGCATGAAAAGCACCACGGGCGCATGAACCGCACCTTGCGCTCTCAAGCCTCGCCCCACCGCGAGCAACCGGAGTTCATGCTTCAGGCCGGTCTCCGGGCTCGTGGTCAAAGACTTTACGTCTTCCGGAACGACGCCTTCCCATGCAAAAGCACAGTGGCTTGATGTCGATCCGGCGACCCTTGCGGGTCGCAATTCACTTACCGTTGCGGGGGCAGCTCCGGAATAGATGCATAGGCAAGCCAAATGCATCGCACCGGATTCACGTTTCAACTTCCGGCTCATGCCGGCAGTCACCATAAGCCGGGACATGTTAGCAGAAGTGCAGCGAGCGTCATTTTCGGTGTGTGACGGCGATGCGGCAGGCCATGTGCTGGGCTGGCAGGATCTGGGCCGCGAAGCGCTCAGGCTATGGCTGGCACTGCCGACGGCCGGCGCTGTGGTGGGGATGAATGCTTGCAGCCGCATGTGCCATTCGCCGCGGCGCTGCCGCGACTCTAGCCTGCGGCCACGGGTGATGGCGGCACAGTTCGTTAGACCGTTTCCGAAACTAGTTCAATTTGAAGTGCACCACGCTGATGTGTTACCGCGGACCACGGGATCCCTGACCAGACGCGAGCTGCCACCCCGAAAGCGGCCGGTCGCGACCGGCAAAAATGGGTCG
>Ga0307375_10005425_pt1 | contig 11956 bp, 13 predicted proteins | sample TR1MG_FD_202531 | JGI IMG/M metagenome (GOLD analysis project Ga0307375, IMG submission 202531) | Soil microbial communities from Risofladan, Vaasa, Finland - TR-1 | ecosystem: Environmental > Terrestrial > Soil > Coastal area > Acid sulfate soil | place: Finland: Risofladan, Vaasa | collected... | reverse complement strand
AAGCGGCCCTGGAGCGCGAAACGGTGCTGCAAACCAAACTGGATCATTTTGTCGTGGCACAAAGGCCCAGCAGGTATAGAAACCTAAGTTGATAGGATTTTCGACAGACAGGTCGTTGATTAGCTTAAATGTGGTGGATTTCATCTTCCTTTTTTTGTTAACACGTTAATCGACTAAATGAGACACTTTTCCAAGGTATCAACTAATCCTTTGAAGATTTCGCAGGTGATAACAGAGCGGGCTCCAGAGCCCGACGTTTTGCGAGGGCCACCGTTACGTACTTGGAATGCATCCGCTAATCTTTCCATCCGGCCAGATCACCCGCTTCCAAGGGTCTGAAGCCCGCCTCGACCATCTCGCGTACTGGTCCGATGAGAGCGGAGCGCCCGCTCAACCGGAGCGTAATGATCCCAGGCAAGTTGAGCTGCTTTCCGTAGGATGGCACCGAAGAGCAGTGCCGCGAGGCGCTGGCGCAGGTGCGTTGGCGGGGCGGATTCCGCTGCCAAGACTGCGGTCATGCCGGCCACTGTCATTTCAAACGCCGCGACGTGTATCAGTGCAATCACTGCAAATGGCAGGCGTCGCTGACCAGCGGCACGCTGTTCGCCGAATCGAAGCTGCCACTGCGCACCTGGTTCTTGGCCATCTACCTGCTGACCCAGCATAAGAGCGGCATCTCGGCGCTGGCGCTGCGGCGGCAATTGGGCGTGTCGTACAACACGACGTGGTTGTTCAAGCACAAACTCAAGCAGGCGATGGGCGAGCGCGACAGCGAGCAGGTACTGGGCGGCATCGTGAAGATGGCCGATGCGCACTGTGGCGGCGAACGCCACGGCAGCGGCGTGGGCCGCGGCGGCCCCAGCAAGACACCGTTTGTGGCGGTGGTGAAGTGCACCGCCGAGGGGTACCCCATCGCCATGCGGATGGATGAGGTGCCGGGGTTTCGGAAAATGGTGTTGGCCGCGTGGGCCCAACGCCATCTGGCGCCAAGCACAGCGGTCGTCACTTACGGGCTGAAGTGTTTTCCGCGCGTGACCGACGCCGATTGCGCGCATACCGCCATCCCCACTGGCGGCGGCGCCCCCGACCTGGGACATCCCAACTTCACGTGGGTCAACGCAATGCAGGACAACGTCAAGAATGCCAAGTATGGGAGCTACCGTTCGCTGCGTCCGAAGTACCTGCAGCGGTACTTGTACGAGTTCTGCTACCGCTTCCATCGTCGCTTCGACTTGGCCGCCTTGGTGCCACGCTCCATCGTCGCGGCGCGGACGCCAAGTTGAGCTAACGGCTCGCAACGTTGGATGCGCAATGTGGGGAATCAGGGGCCGATATTCTTTGGCCATCGCCGTGCACCCGACCGTGTAGCAACCTCGGGTGCATTATCTGTGATAACCATTTCACATAGCGTTCACGGGATGCGAGGCTTTATTTGAAGCTTACGCCAATCACGTGGATGGGGTGCGATAGCACTGCGCGCGCTTGGAGCCCTGGGATACGCATACATGCGCATACAGGCATGTCTCGTGACTTATTTCTCACGTAACGTAGGCGGTTTTATCGAATAGGCGCAATGGCAGGAAATAGCCCGGGGCCAGCCGGTTCCCGGGCAACACATTGGAAAACTCTGGCGGAGTTCCATGTGTGACCCTAAGACGACAGGTTTACGTTGTCAAGTAGGCTGTGTTTTTGAAATAAGGTCAAAGGGTATGTATGCCTGCGCCTCCCGAAGGAGGTGAATCGTGGCGACAACCAAAGCACCCTCGCTCGCCCATAAGCGGCGACGCGATCTATTGAAGCGTCCTGAAGCCAAGGGCGATCCTCGAAAACAAAATCTTTGGGTTATTAGGGCCTTTGATGGATCGCGGATTGTCCTGGCGAGCGATCTGGCCCTACATCATTTTTTGTTCACCGAAGGTGATCCCTCGGTGAGTACCGTGTGTTATTACTACCGTCCATCACCCGACGATGTGGATGCTGGGGGTATTTGCTTTGACGCCCTTGTGACCTTTTGTAACGGCAGCAAGGTGTGTCGTCACGTTCGGGCGGCTTCGTCGGACCTTTCGGTGCCGCGGCAGGCTGAGCACTTCCAGGCGTGTCAGAGAGCTGCGCGGGACGTGGGAGCTTCGTATGCCGAAATCACAGCGGCGGAGCTCGACAGATCGGTTCAGCGCATCCGCAATTGGACGCGGCTGCTCGCGGCCTACCGGCGCTGCGCCCACCGTCCGCTGGACGTTCTCGAAAAGCTTCTGATAGTGCACCTGACCCGTGCAGGACAGAGCACAATCCAAACCGCGCTCACCTGGATCCCGGACGCGTCCCATGCCTTGGTTATCGCCGCATTGGCGCGGCTGCTTCGCAAACGCCAGATCGCCAGCGATCTTGACGAGGCGACATGGTCGTTGCACACACGGATAGGGGTAACCACCCCATGAGCCACTTCACACGTCGAACGTTGCCGCAGGAACTTGCCGCCTGTCATCAATGGCCCGTGCCGGACACGAGCCAGCTTTCCGAAGAGGCTCGCCTGCGCTTTACAACCTATAAGACGTTAATCGAGGAATACCTCAGCGGGGCCAAGGTGGCCAATGCGCTGGAGAGCTACGGCATCACCTATGCCTCACTTCTTCGCCAATTCAATCGCTGCGTGTCCCATGACGACAGAGGACATCTGTTTGGATGGCACGCATTGTTGCCGTACCAGCACGTCAAGGCGTACGCACGCGTCGCTGCGGTGCGCCCCCGAGAGACGTGCACAAAGGGAGGCTACACCGGTGCGTTGGGCGCGCTCTTTGCCCTTCACCCAGATGTCCAAGAGCAGCTAGATAACTATTTGTTGACCGGAAGCCGTGACGGTTCGTTGCCGGAATCACGAGCGACTCCCGCGGCGGCTCACAAATACTTCTTGAAGCTGTGTGAACGCAAGAGCCTTTCTGGCCTTGCTTGGCCCTTTTCCGTGGCAAGCCGAGGGAAAACCACCCTTTGGCGTTATGTACGCCAGTTCTTCGATCTGCACTACGCCCAGGTGGTACAGGCCCAGTACGGTCAGATCGCTGGAGCGAAGGCCAATACCGGCACCGGCAATCGTTCGCGGATACAGGCGTCCCTTCCTTTCGATGTGGTCGAACTGGATGAACACGCGGTGCACTTCGTGGGGTGCATCGGTATCCCTACGGCGAAAGGGCTCAAGTGGGTCCCACTCCAACGTCTGACCATCATTGTGTTAGCTGATCGTGCATCGCGGGCTATCTTGGCCTATTCAGTCATTGTACGTCGCGAGCCCACAGAGCAGGACATCTTGTTGGTGGTCGCCCGCGCGCTTGCTCCATGGGAAGCGCGCGAAATGACCGTGCCCGGCTTTGAAGTGAAGCCGGCTACTGGCATGCCCTCGGCGTTAATTCCCGAACTGGCCCACTGCGGGTTTAGCCTTCTCCTGGTGGACAATCACCTGTCCCATCTGGCCGAGGGGGTTTCCATGCAGCTGGGTGATATGGCTGGATGTGCCGTCAATTATGGACCCACGTACCGCTTCGAGCGGCGGCCTTGCATTGAGGGCATCTTCAAGAAGCTCGAGGCAAGTGGTTTCGTCCGGCTGCCTTCGACCACCGGCTCGAATCCGCAGGATCCGCGCCGCCGTGACCCTGCGGGAGCGGCAACCCGACACTGCATCACCCTCGGAGCCATGTTGGATCTGATCGAATCGGTCATCGCCGACTACAACGCCCAGCAGACGGCGGGCAACTTCAGTTCAAGCCCATTGGATCAGCTCCGTTCGACCGTTCAAGACTCGCAGCTGGGCTTCCTAGCTCCGTGGATTCCGCCTCGCCTCGCGCACGAGCCGGCGTTGGACACGGCGATCGAGATCGGGAAGGTCGGGGGCAACCGCGCCAAAGGCGTGCGACCGCACATCTACCTAGATCGCGTGCGCTATACGAGCCCGGCCTTGTCCTCACGCTGGGGGCTCATCGGCAAAAAAGTGATCAAGCACATTCGGGAAGACAACATCCAATCTTTCGTCGCTTATCTGGAGACTGGCGAGTGCTTGGGGCCGGTACGCGCCATGGGCAATTGGGGATTGGAGCCGCACTCGCGTGCGGTGCGCAAGGAAATCAACGCGGCACTCGATGCCGGCGCGTTCAGCGAGGCACGCGGCGAGTCGCCCGTGACCACTTGGCTGACCCTGCTTGGACGCGCCGTGGCCGCCAAGGCGCTCAAGGGCAGCCTCAAGCTCAGCCGCGCCGCCAACGTCTTAGCTGAGGAAGAGCGACGAGGCAACACGGTGGTGTCGGAACTGGATTGCGTGGATTCGCCCGTTGTGCCGACGCATGCACCACGTGCCGCATCGGCGGAAGCCAAGCGCCAAGCGCTGCGCCCTGTGTTCACCTTCAAAGCCATCAATTGAGGACCTTGCGATGAAAACGACTGCTCCAGACATTCTGACTCTGCTGCGCATGCGTCAAGACCAGGACCTGTGGGACGACCACCCGATCATCAGCGCCAGGGCGGTCTTGCCGACCGGCCCGATGGGCGCAGCGATTCCGCTGATGATCGAGCAAGGTCGCAAACAGCGCGGCTGCATAGCGTTCTGGGCCCATCCGTTCACCGGAAAGTCCTCCTGTATTCGCGCGCTGGAAGCTGAACTGCGTAAACGCTTTCCTGGTTGCGGCATCGTACTTCACGAGGCGAAGTCCAATACGGTTATCGCCGAGGGCACGTTCATCGCCGATATTCTGCACACGCTTCAGTACGAAGGGAAAATTCGCTACAGCCTGGCCGAGAAGCGCGAGCAGATCCGCCGCGCGCTTTTTGCCGTGGGTGCCGAGCGGCGCCACGTGGTCTTTGTCATCGACGAGGCGCAGGAGTTGGCCGAGCAGGAATTCCGCTGGCTCAAAGAGCAGGGAAACTGGCTGACCAAGAAGGGCTACAAGATCACTGTGATCCTCTTTGGGCAGCAGGAACTCATGACGGTCAGGGACGAGCTGATTGGCACCGGACGGTCAGACCTTGCAGGGCGCTTCTTCGCACACATGTTCGAGTATGAAGCTATCAAGCAGTCAAAGGATCTCGCCCCTTTCCTAGCCGCGTGTGATGAGGAGTCGGAGTACCCCGAAGGGACCGGTTGGTGTTACACGCGCTTCTTGTGGCCGTCGGCTTATGACTCGGGCTTGCGTTTGCTCAAGCAGGCACAGCCCTTCTTTCAGGCCTTCGCCCAGGTCTCGCCGCAGCAGACCGGCGAGCAGGGCATCGCCATGAACTACATCGCCGACTCGCTTGCTTGCCTGGCCGACATGACGCGCGCGCGAGACACAACCCACTTTGAGCCGACCGTGGAGGACTGGATGGCGGCGATCGAGCGGGCAGGGTATGCCGACCGGGACCCACTGGTGCGCAAGCCCGAGCGCAAGTTGCCCAAGGTGTCCAAGCTCCGCGCCCAGGTCGACGCGTGATCGGCTGGCATCCTCGATTCGCCGGGGCCTTCGAGTCGCCTTGGTCGATCGCGCAGAAACTGGCGTGGCTCAACGCCTGCGAGGTGCCACAGATACTGTCGATTCTGGTGGGCCGCAATATCCCGCCCAGCCCGCCCTCTGGGCTGCGCCATTTCAACGACACGGGGTGGTGGGAAGACAGGCTGGATTTGCGTGCGGATGACCCGGGTGCCAAGGAGCTGTTTGAGGCTGCCCATGCTGTGCTCGGGAACCACGATGGTCAGCGGTTCCGAGCATTAGCCGCGCCCTTGTTGGCGAGTGACATACGCCTATGCACGCCATGCATCCGTACGGGCTATCACTCGATCATGCATCAGCTGGCCGGTCTTACCAGGTGTCCGATCCATGGCACGCCGTTGCACGAGACCTGCCCGCAATGCCGCCATCCGTTGGGACCCTGCGCCGTCGCTTTCCACCGAGGGTTCCGTTGCATGCATTGCGATGTGCCGTTCCTCACCGATGACGAGCTACTAGCGCCCTCCGAGCACGCACTGGCGGTTCAATCGCGCATCATGGGTTCTGTAGCGGCCTGGATCGAGCGCGCCTTGCCGCAAGTTCATGTCCCGTGGAGACGCGCGGTGATGTTCGGACGGTGGGAGAAAGGAACGATGCAGGCCGTGAGCTTCGCGGCAGCGTTGATTCCCTTCTTGGCAACGATCGAGCCGTGTCCGTTGGCATCTAGGTATCTGGTGCCGCCCGTGCCGCAGTTGAAGGCCCGGTTGGCATCCTCGCAGGCAGCACCGGAACCCATGGATGCGTCGGTCAGTCACACCCAGGTGAGCGAGGTCATAGCGGTCACCCGCGCTTGGTTGTGCGACACGGTTGTTGGGGAGCATGATTATTGCTATCGCCATGGAGCCGCCCACCTATGGTGCGATCGGGACTATCTGGCCTTTCGACCCGAGTTCTGCCGACGCGGGTATGCCTTCACGCTTTGGCACAGCCGAACGCACGCACTGCTCAGTGAGATCCAGAATCTGGCTTGCTTTCCCAATAGACGTATCATCATCGACCCAGTCGAGCTAAAGGAACGCCTGATCAGCAGTTACCACGCCACACTGAACAACATCGAGCTTCTGTTTGCAATGTACGAGCAAGAAAAGACATTCCTGCTCGAGGCTGTCATGCGATGCGGTTGCCTGGAACGGGGATGGGATGCGTGGACACAGCTTGAAGAAGACATAAGCGAGCAGACTTGGCGTCTGGCCCCCTGTACAGTGGCTTTTATGAGCCGCCCTGAGACGACTGAGTTGTTTTGCGATCACGGCGCCATGGTCCTTGCCACCTGGACAAAAAGGTTCGGCGCGGTCGAGGCGATGCGCACGCGCTCTGCCCTTGACCCGGGAGCCAGCCCTTCGAGATCAAAACGGTAGCATACGCGGAGCCAGATCATGTTCTAGGGAAGGTCTGAACAAGCTCTCACTGAATAGCCATCCAGACGTCCGACGAGCTTATATGGCGATCACCGGTGAAAAATCTCGCCGCCCCGGCCTGCATGCCGCCATGCTTGGCGCTTTTGGCGCCCTGTCGGGGAGATTTCCCCGATCATGGACGCACGTTTCCTGCAGCGGTCAGCAAAATGCGCCGCGCCATCCACAGATTCGATAGCGCGAACAGCGTCAGTATCTGCGCCGTGTTCTTGGTGGGTTCGCTTCATCCAGCCGTCAAACGCATAATGCATAAACAGATTCATCAGGATAGGACTGACGACTCCACCTTGCGGAGTGCCCCGCGCCCGAGGCAGGCCCGCACCATCTGCTGTCTCGAACGGCGCAGTCAGCCATCGCTCGATATACAGCCCGATCCAATCCTCCCTAATGTGCCTTCGCACCGCCTTCATCAGCAACGCATGATCGATCTGGTCGAACGCCGCCTTGATGTCAAACTCCACCACCCAGTCGTACTGCAAACAACGCTTCCGCGTGACAGTAATCGCCTGCTTCGCCGATTTTCCCGGCCGGTACCCATACGAGTCCGGATGGAATACCGGATCGAGTTTCGGTTCGATGAGGAGCTTAACGACCGTCTGCGCGATTCGATCCGACACAGTAGGGCTAAGTGCTTGTCAAAAACAGCAGGGAGTTTGGGCTACCTGGGTAAATTTCTGGTCGAGATCGGCCCGAAGATGGGTCAGTTTGGGATCGGCATCAAGCAGAATCAAGTCATTGAAGGCTAGCCGTTGCGGGATGGGAATGCCGCTGCCAAGACCGCTCAACGAAGGGCCGAAGCTACATCTCTCAAAACGCGCCTCGGAGGTCGAAGGGTAGGTAGATTGAGGGGCGCGGATCGCTTTTTCCGGGGCAACTTTCTGGATGTTTGAAGCCATCTGCGGTCTTATACGGTTAGGGCGATTCGGCCGCCTTGAGCAGGCGATCCTTCTCCGATGTAGGCAGCTGATGAAAGGCGAGGATCATGCGTGCCAGGCGCTCGTCATCGGCGAATAGGTAGGCGGTAGGGACGGCCAGCGCACTCGCCAAGCGCTCGATGGTCGCCATATCCGGTTCATGGACTCCCTGTTCGTACCGATTGATACGCGTACTGGCCACGAATGGGTCCAAGCCTGCATGGATACCAAGTTCTTTTTGAGAGAGCTGACGCAGCACACGTGCCTCCTTGAGGCGGTGCCGAAAAAGCAGCCGGATGTCCGTCCGTCGGGGCATGAAGCGAACCTTCGTAAGATATCCTACGAGATTCGTAGCTTTGCCTTGCGCCCGATACTACGAGTTTCGTAGCATCATGTGCAAGCAACGACTCTTCCATGCCGGTTTTCCTGCCCATGCAGCTCGTACTCGACGACGACAGCGGCATCTCCATCCCTCTCAATGACGTTGTCCGGGAGGCTTGGCTGCTGCAATACAGTCGCGCGACCCATACGGGAGCAATCGACGGATTGCGGGAGCGTTTGGCGTCCTGCTTTGCGACGAGCTTGGCCGAATGTTTGGATACCGACCTCAAGCCGCCAACCGACGCCCAAGTCCAGTACGCGACCAGCATTGCTCGAGAGCTTGGCATCGCGCTGCCATCGGAGGCGCTGCGTTTTCGCGGACCTATGGCGGAATTCATTGATCGATTTGCTGAGGCGCTGCGGCAAAAGCGTCGGGGCTATTTGAGGGACGAGCAGGGCACGTGACCTTTCGGCGAGACAGTTTCGTGCGGGATTGGCCAAAAAAGGGTGTCTAGGGGAGCTTCAAGCGTGGTAACCGTGACCAAAAAAAAGTTCGACGCGCTGTTGGAGGCCGCGAGAGCGCCAGCCAGCCTCGCTGAGACCATGGCCTCGGAAGATGCGGCCTTCCGGGCCCTTCTAGAGCTGACCGTGTACGCGCATGTTCCGGCTGAACCCGGCCCGCCTGATCGGATTCGCTTCGTTCAATTCATTCGCCACGACAACGGGCAGATGGTGCTGCCTTTCTTTAGCGATCGCGAGCAGGCGGAAGAGGCTGCTGCTGTAAGGAAAGTCGGCATTATTGCGATGACCGGTCGTCGCCTCCTCGAGCTGACCCAGGGAGCGGCGTTGATGCTGAACCCGAATAGAGACCGACTGGCGCTCTATCCGCCTGAGGTGAAAGCCTTGTTAGACGGACGTTCCCTTGGCCACTTCACTCGTGAGACGCGCGAGCGGGAGGAACAAGTGAGGTTTTGTCCGCCTTCCGTTTCCACCGACGCCTTGGTACAGGCCCTCCAAGCGTTGTTTGCTCGCGAGCCGGCGGTACGTGCTGCGTACTTGGTGGAAATGCATCGCGGCGCTGATCTATCGGACGTCTCTTTGCTATTGACTCTGGTGATGACCCTGGGCAATGAAGAGCGCCTGGTCCAGCTGACCTCGCTGGAATTGAGGACGTTGTCCCCGCGGCCGTCGTTGGCCGTCACCATGTACTGCCAGTCCCCCGATGAACCGCTGCCGGATTACTGCCATCACGGTATCCAGTTTTATGGAACATGAGGGAAGAGGAGTTTTCCGCATCACCGAGCACCCGCATTAGCGAGCGCTGAAGCAATCCGGGCCGGCCTGGATGGCACGGAGTGATGAGAAATAACGGTTGAGGCATGAGGGCACCGAGGCTTATGGAGTCCCACATGGCCCGCTGCTCGACTCCACAAGGCCTAGATTTCCGGAGGAGCGGCCACTACCGAAGAACGAGCGCAAACGTGTGGACGAGCTCAGCTCGAGCATGTTCGCACCGTAGTCCCACCGCCACCCGTATGCCTACGCACTTGCCCGTTTGGGCAGGTCTTGCAGGCGACGAAGGGGCGGCGCGGGAAGGCGCTCGCGGGCCGAAGCCCGTGTGGCATTGCCTGTAAGTTGAGGAGAAGATTAGGGATCGTTATCGGGGGTAGGGCAGAGGCCGTTTCAACCCCGAGCGGCAGTTCTGCTTCGCTGAGTGAATGACCGCGTTGCAGTGCGTGCACCGGAGTGCATGCATCACGCGACCGATCTGCGCTGACCAGGCCGCCGACCAGTATGATCAGCCGAAGGCCGACGCCGACCGGCAGAAACCACCCCGAGCAGTCACTCGCGAACGACAGCTATCGGACGGTTCAATTCGACTCAAGAATGCCTGCAGCATCGCGACTTGTACCTGGTGCAGGTTGACGCTGTTTGGTTAATTGTCGACCATGCCATACGATGTTTCGCTTCCCGCTTTTCCCGACAGGTTAAAGATGCGCTACTTCACGTACATGGCAGAGCAGGCGTTCAAGACATCAGAATCGGGCGAACGACTATTTTACCGGGGCGGCTTTTGGTCGCGACCCTACATCGTTCCAGACGTCGCTACCGAACAGCGGTTGTGCCGGAAACAGGTGTTGTTGTTGAGGTGGACCCTTGGCCCCTTGATCCTGGGCCAGCCGTTCTTGTTTGTGGCGCTAGATTCCAGAATAACTTCTCAGCCCCTCTGGTTTCTGACTTACCTTACTGCCATTGTATTTACTTTCTGGTTCATCGGCCGGCTGACATTCAGGCGCGAATTGAAGAGCTTGCAACGAGCGCAATCGCGTCTCCCTGTCCGCTCATTTGTTTGCCAAATGGCACAAAAGCACAGCAGGACTCGACTTGTCCTCAGGCTTCTTGCGTGCCTGCTATTCGTTGTCGCCAGTGGCTGGCTCCTGCGTCTTCGGACAGCCCACGCTCCCGGATTTTCACATCTCGTAAGCGCCCTTTGCATGACGTTCTTCGGATTGTTGGGTGTCCTTTGGGGCTATGCCTTGTACCTCAACTTGACGAACGACACGCCCACGGAGTGAGTAGACATCAGTGTTCTGTGCGTTCGGGCACGTTCGAACTGTTGAAATGGACCCGAAGTAGTCAGTAGCGAACAGCAGCTTTTTGATTTTTCGTGTGGAACGGAGCACGGCCGTTCATGGCCGGGTCGCTGCCGCCGGGTTGGAAGATGATCAGTGCGCCGGGCGAGCTGATCACAGCTCTGTGGGTTCAGGCGATCAAGTCGAGCGGTGCGCACAGGATGTCTCGCAAAGAGCGAGGACAGCACCTACCTTGACTACCTGAGCAGCCACTCAAGCGGTGAAGCAAGTGATCCGTCTGTAGGGGCGTTCCCTTCCCGCTTGTAGGTGAATTCATACTCGCTCGGATAGAATCTCGTTTCTAACCCACTGCCAAAGAGCACCACCATGACCATTAATCTTGAAACGCTGTCCCCTGCCGAACTTAAGGCACTCATCGCAAGTGCTCAATCGCAGATGCAGGCTGCCCACGGCAATCAGGTTAAGGAGGTGCGGGAAAAGATCGAGCGTTTGCTGAAAAGCAGCAGCCTGACCCTGGCCGACGTGTATCCGACCCGTGGCGGCAAAGGCGCCAAGGGGCCGAAGTCGGTGGTCGCCCCCAAGTATCGCAACCCTGAGAACGCGACCCAGACGTGGTCAGGTCGTGGCAAGCGACCGTTGTGGTTTGTGCAGGCCTTGAAGAAGCGCGGCATCACGGCCGAGAGCCTGCTGATCGATGGCGCACCCAAGGCGGCTCCGGCGAAGGCTGCCAAGAAGGGCGCAGCAAAGAAAGTGGCAAAGACCGCCGCCAAGAAAGCGGCCTGAGACCAAGGCGGCCTTCGTTCCGCGGCGCGGATGAAAGCCTGCGCCCGGAAGGCCAGTACGTTCCATGGTGGCCCGAACGGCGACTGAGCGAGGCTTTGACTCCCGCCCGGTAATGCCGAGATGTGCATTCATGGATGCACCATCCTTGCTCGCGCCGCGTTGAGCATCACGACAGCGGGTACGGCATGATAAGACCCACCCCCACCGGTTTTGGTTAGCTCCTACCTTGGCCCCTTTATTTTCGGCCGAACACTCACCTGATGCGCCATGTGTGGTCGTGGCCCATCGTCATGCATAGATTGTATTTCAGAGGAGACACCGCAACATGGCAAAAGCAGAAGCAACTACCCCGGCACTGAAACCGATCAAGGAAGCCTTGAACAAGTCCAGCCTGGTCGCCCACATCGTTGAGCAGACCGAACTGGCCG
>Ga0307375_10005424_pt1 | contig 11960 bp, 8 predicted proteins | sample TR1MG_FD_202531 | JGI IMG/M metagenome (GOLD analysis project Ga0307375, IMG submission 202531) | Soil microbial communities from Risofladan, Vaasa, Finland - TR-1 | ecosystem: Environmental > Terrestrial > Soil > Coastal area > Acid sulfate soil | place: Finland: Risofladan, Vaasa | collected... | reverse complement strand
GGACGAGTGGTCTGAAGGTGATGGGCAGAGAGCTGGGCAGCGATTCCAGGTGTGTGGTCCACGTGAGTCGCTCAGAGAGTGCGCGGCGGAAATCTTGGAACATCATCTCCATCGTAGAAGTGTCATAGTGGACCTTAATCATGCTCATGAGGGAGGATTCGAGTTCGAGTTGATCTTCGCTGGACTCTGACATGAGCAATCTGCGCTTCATGTGTTTGCGGTGGCAGTTCTCGAATATGTCCTTGTCGGTCAAGTACTGAAGCACGCAGATGGCTTCTTGCAGTTGGACGTCCTTGGTGCCCGCGGTTTTGATGAGCAAGTTGTAGTGGACGGCAAGCGAGGCGGCCACTTCCTCCGCAGGGAGGGCCCGCACAATGCTCGGAAACACGGTATCCATGTAGTCCCTCACTGGCTTGTAATCGCCAAAGGACTCGCGCACAATCGTTTCGTACTTGCGCTTGAGTTGCAAGAGCGGCGCAATGTAACTCGCCTTCGCCGTGCCCTTCAACTCTGCGTTATCTGTAATCACCTTCGCATCCGACATGAACTGCCCTCCAAGCAATTCGCACATCAAAATGCAGCAGTTTTCGCGACAGAGCGCAATTCGGAAGATCCTGCGCAGAGTCTCCAGTGCCTCCTTGTTTGCATCCGGGTGCTCCACAGAGATGGTCGACAGCAACGGAATCACACCACCATTCGGACGCGCCAACAACCCCTTCAATCCATCGTTTTCAGGTGCATCCAACAAGGTAGTTTCCAGAGACGAACGGAGCTTCCTGCGCGAGACTTCGGGTAAGTACAACTGTGTATGCTGCAATTCCAGATCCACCTTCTCTCCAGCAGATTCCAAATACTGACACGTCGAAGAAGCGGCCCAAGCAGTGATGAAAGGTTTGTGGAAGGCACATGCATCGTCCACCAGTTTCGACTCGAAGTAATCCTCGTAGAACACCTTTCGATCAACTGATGTGTGACTGATGGCCAACAGAAGCGTCAACATATGCTTCATGTACGCGTCAGGAGGATTGCCAGCGCGCGTGGAAGTCACCATATCCCAAAGCATCGGCCTCAATCGATCGGCAACCGCCTGCACCAGGAACAGCTTGTCTGCCAACGCCATCAAACCCAGCTGGTAAAAGGTCGGGTTGCCATTCTTCTTGTTGATCTCATCCTACAGAAGCCACAGACACATCACATCGTTAGGGACACAGAAGCCTGAAAGAGAGGTATTCGGGCTCATTTCTTCGACCACGACTCTGACCTCCGCATTGCACCAAGAGGCACCCACAGCCATGAAACGGATGGTACACCACATAGTAGCGGGAAATTTCAGGAAAACTAGACACAAGAGGGGCGTAACGTACCATAAAGTTGAGAATAGCTGGAACTGGCGTCTTCGTCACATACTCATAGTGCTGCCATGGTTTGATGATGTTGTATAGTGTTTGAAAGTGCGCTATCTCATTGCACAAGGCCGTAGCATGCGACTCAAAGGAACTACGGATCGCTTTAACCAACGCATCTTGCTACAGACACCAAAGAATGATACGTCAGGTCTCGTTCAAGACTCTCACTCTCTCCCAACATTCGAACATGGATGCCTCACAAGGTACTTGTGAAATACATACCCCAGTAGGATCCTTCACCAATTTAAAGACGTAGCTGCAACCAGAAAGAAGGAACAAGTCAGAAAGGGGCATTTGAAGGAAGAAGGAACAAGTCAGGGGATTTCAGCCTTCTCCGCAGCTCATGCGAATGCAAATAGTGTACTTAAGACGTGTAATCAATGCGGGAAATGAGAAAACAGCAAATGCATGCCAGCAAAGAGGGACACAAAGGAGAGAATGATCAACGCTCCACGTACCCATTCACATCAACGAACTTGAGGTGATGTGCACTCTTCTTGAACAAGTCCTCGATGGCTTGAGTGGTGGCTAGTAGTAGCTCCTGTTGGGTCATAACCTTGCCTCGGGACGCCATCCTGAAGGCAGGTTGAGCGGAATGTGAGTTGGCCAAGAACACGCACAGCATCGAGCAGCGCGGCGAAGTACCCCCCGAAAACCTATGGCTCACCACAGAACCCCCGAAAGACGGCAGATCCAGCTGTTCCCTTGTAAAGGAGCGAAATCAGGGTTAGGAAACATAATGATGAGATTCTGGCTCATATCTATGGTACGGAGAATGAGTGGTCCTAAATCAGGCGATGCCGAGGGAAGCCAGTTCCCCGAAGGTCCGTGCCCCTCCCACTCCCTCCTGCGATGCCATCCTATGAGGCCAAGTCTCTTGTTGTCTCAAACAGGGGAAAATCACAGCGTGTGCAAGATATCAATGTCATCTTGGATGTTGTTGGCAAAGGAAAGAGTGTAAAAGCTGCCCCGCTGAGCGAGCTCGAAACTATCCCTGTATGTGCTTCCATCTCCCCACTTGCCATTATTGTTCATCTATTCTGGTGCCTTTCATTCGGTTTTGAGTGTTGCAATGGCTGAACAAGAGATTGGTGCAAGATTCTGCCGTTTCTTCGAGCAGCTCGAACTGTTGTATCTCTAACGCTCTTCTGTACCCCTTCTCCAGTCTTCTATCTCGGAAAGTGATTCGTTTTTGAGTCTTGGTGTCATTTTGTGCTGCGCGCTATCATTGTCTCGTGAATCAAAGTCAGTTGCGTTGGCTCTCATTCAATCTCATTTCCCAGCTCTGGCCGAGTATCTGTCAGATGATGTAGTGGATAAAGTGATAGAATGTGTGATCTCTCGTGTGCTGCAGGACTCAGACTGTGATCAAGAGGATGTCAATGCGTTGCAACAGACCGCGAAGATATGTCTCTCGAAATCGGCTGTTTTGGCTTGGAAAGTGATCATGTGCTTTGCAAAGTACTGTGAGATGGACCAATTGGCCTCGAAAAGGATGTGGTCGATGGCAAAGAAGGTAATGGAGTTGAAAGGAGAGGAGAAGCTGTCGGATTCGTTGTTGGCCTCCTCGTTTGGCGATTGCATGCGTCGCGCTTTGGAGTTGTTTGGTATGTTTGGCCTTTCAGGAGCCCCTCAGTTCATAGGAGTCTACAAAGCGTATACTTCCATGATTCTCGAGATGTGCAAGCAAGTGAAGTTGCATTTGGTGAACGCCAATCACTACGACACCCTGTACAAACTGGTGGCTCTGTTTTGCCAAGTTCACGAGGATACGCACATTTCGACATTTGGAGACATATTAACTGCGCTATTGGACTCTATACTTGTATCCAACGCGACTAGGACAGGTTTCTTCCCTGCGCTCAACGACCTGATGAATCCGCTGGACAACGGTGCCCTATGGTTCCAAGAGAATGAGGTGGACTTCAATCGAGTCGCTGTGAGCCTACTTCTCTTCGGATTCAAACACGCCACGGTTGGACACCTATTTGCGCCGCACGCCGAGGAATGGATTTCCTTGTTCTTCAAGCTTCTGGCCGTCACTTGGCCCACCCTACAAGCCAAGTTCTCGTATCGCACTCTCCTCGAAGCATGCGCTCAAAATACATTCAGATTCTCGGTCACTTCTACTGGAACCAACAGGGATTGCATCCAGCAACTCGCTCGCTTCTGTCAAGCGCATCTCTTCAACACACACCCGCTTATTCACAACATCGCTCTCGATTTATGGTGCATCATCATCGATAACACTTCTCAGGCTCTCACTTCGGACATCCCTCATCAACTGGCATCGGTAGTGCTTCACATCTTCAACCGCTTCTTCTCCCCGACTTCCAACCCCACACCCATCTCACTCACGGCTCTCCAGGCTCTCAATCCAATCCGATTAAAGTTGCGTTCCATCCTCTATAGAGTACTCACATGTATCGCACCTCGCTACCGCTCCAACATCGACACCAACCTCGCAGACCACATTCCTCTCTTCCAGGTACTCAAATGCGACGACGCAGAGATAGGAGACGGTGACTTGTTTCTATTGGACGTATTGCCGCTTGCATTCATGGCGGTGAACCAGAGATACGAAGAACTGGTTCGACTCATTTTTGGCATGCTTCCTCGCGGTATCTTGGAGAAGGACACTCAGCCCTCTGCCCGAACATTGCTGTGTCTACGTGCTCTGCACAACATCTTCAGTCAGATGGGAGTAACGTGGTCTGGGCCCACGAAGGCGTCGCTCTCGGTGTACGTCAACGCTGTGCTCAGCAGCCTGAAGAGCGCCTCCCAAAGGGAATCGATTGATGGAGAAGCATTATCCATCTTTCTAGATATACAGTCATTGCCGACATTGAAGGACACTGTGCCGTGGAAGAGGCACATCTTCGCCGTCACTGATTCGCTCCACTTCCTTCCTACCGTCGCCAAGATCGCCTTCGTCCAATTCATCGCCAAATACATCGCTACTGCTTCTTCAGAAGAGGTGTACGACCTGAACAACCATCTGTCGCAGATCTTCAACATCTTCCTCGCCGACCAGGAGTGGATCGTCGCCGCTGAGGCTCTGGTTGCCTACTTCGCCATCTTCAAGAAATGCTCATTCTCAGTGGAACACGAAAAGGGCGCAAAAAAGATCTTCGAATACTACAACTCACCAACAGAGGTGCCCGTCGCGATGAAAGCGCAGTCACACCTCGTCTCTTTCTCCAAGGATCCCAACACTGCTCATATCCTCGACTCTGTGGAACTACTTCGATCGCACTTACTGAGGTACGCTGAAGAGCGGGTCGATAACTCAACAGAAGGCCAACATCTCATCCAAGAGTTCCTCAAAACGACCGAACGACTCAAGGAACTCGAAGCCTCTCTGGCAATCGCCAATGGCACAGTTTTGTAGCATCCCCACTCCTTTTCCAACACCAAACCCATGTAAGAATGTACATTGCAACATGATAGTCCGAGACGTTGAATAGAGTGACCCCAAACAGACTTGAAGAGGAGGACACTTCCAAGTGCTTTCATTGTTTAACGTGTGTGATTTTACTTAAAACTACTGCGCAGGGTGTGTATCTTGTGAGGAACAGGTTGATGAGGCGGCCGGAGAGGTTACAGAGTCTCTTCCTGAGCCTGAAGTGAGGTGAGTTTGTGGTGGGTTCCTTAGTGTGTGATGAGACGTACGCCACCGAACTCGCTGATGCTGTGAGGGAAGCGATTGGATGGGGTGGTGATGTACATGAAGTTCTTGGGTACTTGGAAGACGTCCGCGAGTTTCTCGACGAGTGCCGGGTTGAAGGTGCCCTTGACGAGTCCTAGGTCGATTCTGTGTTTTGGGTACATCTCGTCGAGGATTTTGATGTTCTCGCGCAATCTTGGCGGGATTTGGTCCTCAGACTTGTAAACGTGGACGACTCTGAGTCGGTCGGTGAGCTCGTTGTCGCGTACGTAGAGGATGGCCTTGTTGAGTACCGAGAGTTCGTCGGTTTTGGTGAAGAAGATCATCTCCTGTTGGTTGATGGTTTTGACGGCGTTTACCAATTGCCGGCCGAGGATCTTCTTCAGAGGAGAGCGGTGGAGCCATTTGAGGATGCGCGTGCGAGTCAACATGGTGATGACGATGAGGAGCGTGATGGAGAAGTAGATGGAGAAGTACTCGAGGTAGACGACGTTGAGCACGATGTTGCCGATGAGTGCCGAGACGACGAGCGAGAGACCGAGGATTACGATGGGTACTGGCGCGTTGTAGAGGCGAGGCAAACGCGAGCGCTTGAATTTGAGTAGCAAGTTTCCGATGGCAAAGAGGGCCAATACGCTCAAGAAGGCGACCGTGTACACGCCAGACAGGGTGATGGGGTTGCCGTTCACGATGAGGATCAAGCTGGACGTGAGCAAGAAGAAGATGAGGATGATCCAATGGTTCGTGCCGCGCCACTTGTTCTCGCTCAGCAGGAACTGTGGCAGGCAGCGATCGAGAGTCATACGTCGGACGAGACCGTTCACACCGACATAAGAGGTCAACACGGCACCAGACAAGACCAATATAGCATCCACACTCACCACGACCTCCAACCAGTAACCCACAGAAACGCGCGCAATCTGTCCTAAAATCAGCAACTGCGAATTAGGATCAGTGGCAAACGACACTGGCATCAATGAGGTGGCCAAAAACGCCAACAGAGGGTTGAAAATGGCAACAATGATGGTCATGTTGCGAAGCGTCTTCGGGAACACTCCATCGGCTTGCTCTTCAATGTAGTTCGAACTAGACTCAAAGCCAGACACTCCCAACAAACCAGCACAGAAACCAAAGAAGATATCCGCAGGAACGCTTCGCACTGGAGGCAGCGCCCAATTTTGCTTCAGAATCGCAGGTCCATCCACTGCCAACGTAGTGATACCAACCGCCGAGATAACCGTAAGAGTAATCAAATGCATCACGAACAACACAAAGGCCACAGCAGCGCTCTCGCCAATGCCCAATGTAGTCAAACATGCGAAGATGAAGAGCACGCCTGCACATCCGCAGCGCCAAACCAACACCATGGCCACGATTCCAATTTCATCGCATATAGTACATCCATGGGCACGAAACAGAGCAAAAGAGGACCAAAGGCGAGCGTTGAGCAAGGAATCGCAAGAGAAGGAGGCGACGGACGGGAAGCATACGGAAAAAGTGACGCCAGATGCGTTCCCAACGAGCCAAGGGCGGATTGTGCAGGAGACAAAACACGGTAACGTTAGAGTTGCATGTTTTTGAACCATGTTGTTGGACAAAAGGGACAGATCAAAGGATGAAAGAGGGAAGTGTGTGTTTGTCGGCGTTTGGGCCGCAGCAGGTTTCGTACCGATTGTAGCCCACAGGATGGGTATCTTCTCCGACAAGAAGTGCGCATATGTCATGGCCGTGTTTGCAGATACGACAGCGGTAGCAGTGTAACTCAGGATCGTCAAGGAGGCAGCAATCGCGGCCGTGAGCTTGTTGGTGGTGTTGAGCAAGATGTTGTAGGTTCCACCGTTCAGAGGCAGTGCAGTACCGACCTCAGAATAAGCAGTTTGATAGAGAACGAGTACGAGAGCCACAAGAATCAATGAAATAGGGGCCCACTTCCCAGCAATGAACATGACGAGGCCGACAGTGTAGAAGCACGAAGAAGTGATATCGTTTCCTGTATTACGGAGTCATGTCGCTTCCAAACGTTAGTGAAACACTCAACAGCGACCGACATGCAACAGTTCTAGCTGTTTAGGGGCGTGATTTTATGAAGACAGCCAATGCAAGGGTGATCGGAAGATTCTGAATGGGAACGGACGCACCAGAGATTGCCGTCGACACGAGCTGACCCAATGCATGCTTGTACTTCGCAGCCTTAGCCTTTTCGAAGCCCTCTTCATCGACTACCAAGTTATTGTATTCAACCACATCTCCATGTCCGGCAAACTCCCAATTCTTGCCCACAGTGGCAACGGGCACTTCGCCCTCACCTTCTTGAGCGCTGTAGCTAGGATGTAACCTAACAGTCAGAGGATCAGTTTCACGATCTCCCTCACCTTCTGATGACGAACAGGAAGCCGTGTGGGTCGGCGACTCCATGTTGCTTGCGCACTCGCCTGGAGGAACTGCGGGCCGCTGATCGAGCCCGCTGCGGGCCGATCTGGCATTACTAGAGAAATTGATCGCATCTCCCCTGTCCGCTTCAATTGCCCTCTTTGCTGCCGAACATACTTATGATACCTCTTCCGAATGATCAGTGTTACACGAAAAGTGGGGAGTCCTCGTGACCTACCTCACTTGGCATTGGCATTGGCTCCCAGTTCGCCAGGAGAGGATAGTCCGACTACTGGCGTTCCTCATGTCAGGTGTGAAGAGATCTATTGAGACAATCGATGTCATTGAAGGAGGCAAATTGAAAGTCGATGTCTTCTTCGTACGTACTACTCTGTGGAGTTCGCCACGTAGACTCTGGCTGACCGGCCTTCTTTGTTGTTTGAAGCATGACGTTGTAGTGAAGACTGGCTCCGTGCAACCTGCGTGGACGTTTGTGACTAGAGGACTGTTTGAGAAAGGAAGTAAAGAGCTGGTCATGACGTTGAAATGTGCGCCAGGAGAGATCGCGGAAGCATTCAAAACTGGCGGTCGCAACTTTCCCGAGGCTGTTTTGCACCTCTTTGCCAACATTTACGAGGATCACTTTGATAATGCCGAAGAAGGTCACATTGATGAGGCTATGTGGTATGAGTGGCCGCATTTTGAAGGTGCCGAAAGCCCCTATTTCCTCGGCAAGGCCAAGTGGACGTCCTTCATCTTTGGACCGGCGGACTACCTTGGATATTCCGATTTGGAAGGCCTTTTCCTCGGACAACAGCCCTACATGTCTGTACAACCCATTTTCGAAGATGAATATCAGATTGCGAAGCATTTTGGAGTCACAAGAGTGATGGCAATGATGGGCCAACACTTGCAAGCGTATCCCTGGCCCCGAGTCGTAGATCGCGATCGCCCCTCCGTCATCCCAAGCAACATCGATGCAGCGAAGTGTCGGTCGGAGAACAAGGTGTTTGACGCTGGAGAGCAGGTGGTACTCAGCGATCTTTGTGCAGTGCTCGACCTGGAGAAGAAGAGCGTCTCCATTCGTATCCCTCAACACCAAGTACCCCTCATCAAAGCTCACCTGGACGAACTCGCTCCCAGTTCTGGCCTCATCTTCAACCTCACCCTTGCACCACACGCTGATTCGCACTTGTACTGGAACCCTTCCTCAAAGACTTCTTCCTCTGAGTTCCATTTCATCAAGAAGCCCACATCGACAGGTTCAGAAGGAGAACCGAAGCCCACTCTCATCGGAGGATCATTCATCGCCTTCGTACCAAGAGGAACCTCAGACTTCATCACCATCCACGAGGATGGTTTCGTCGCCATGGTATCGCCGCTCAGCTGGACCGCTTTGCGCCAATGCCTCTCCAATGGCATCAACTGCAAGATTGCTAGTGATCTCCCATCGGGCCTGGAATTAGACCTCGCCTTTTCCGACGACGACCTCCCGGAAGATGAGCCGCAGGAGGACGCGACCGACTTCTCCGAACCTCAGCCCTCATCCAGTGACGCGCAATGATTGCACCTCTATCTGCACCTGCGTACCTATATGCATCATCCCCCATCATGTGAATACGTCGAAATGTACCCCGTAACATTCAAGAAAGTAGCGAAAAGAGTCCAAGAGTGTTCCAAAAGATGTTGCAGGTTTAGTGTAAGGAGGGGCAGGATTGCTATTGTTACATGAAGACGTAGAGTTGAGAGGCTGCAGTAGAAGGTAGCCAACACGCGAGAGGGCGCATGGAAGAGATTCTGAAGGTGATGGAGGGAGCCGACATTGAGGAGGCCAGGCCTGATGGACAATCGTGGATGTGGGTAAACTGTACAAATAGAATAAGATATGACGGTTCCACAATGCCTTGGAGGAGGAGGGGAATGCAAAGGTAGATACAAGGGAGGGAGATGGGGACTCTCATCATTCTGTCTCAATCAGTGGTTGTGGTTTCAGTGTCCAAAAGCGTGTCCCTTCGCGAAGTTGTTCGAAGGTGGTCTTGGAACTATCCAGACTCGGTGTACGTGGGTTCGGTTGCTCTCGTTGCTCTTGATCGTGCTGAAGACGATGACGCGAGTACAGGGGGAGGGTTTCCACTACAGTGTGAAGTTTGCAGCGTCCTGCTTTGCCTTTCGGGCAGCGGTGATGACGTAGACGAGGTTGGCTTCAGGGAGATCGGCGTACTTGGCGATGAAGGGGTGGAAGAGCAGTTGTTCTGCGGTGGGTCGGTTCTCAGCATCCTTTTCTAAGCATTGTGCGACGAAGTCTTTGAACTCGGTGCTCCACTTCTCGGGGTGTTTGAGTCCAGGGATGCCCTTGGTGGTGATGAGGAAGAGAGCGCGAAGCGGGGGGTAGTCCATGTACGGCGGGTCTCCCTCTGCCATTTCCATGACCATGATGCCGAGTGACCAGATATCGACCTTTTGGTCGTAGTTTTGTCCGCGAATGAGCTCAGGTGCCATCCAGTAGGGTGTGCCGACAATGGTAGCGCGTTTGGATTTCTCCTGCGTGAGTTGTGCGGCGTAACCGAAATCGGCGATCTTGCAGCTTCCGTCGCTGCCGAGGAGGATGTTGTCGGATTTGATGTCGCGATGGATTCTGTGCATAGTGTGTACATAGGCAAGGCCACGGAGGGTGGATTTGCAAACGAAGGCAATATGAGGCTCCGTCATGTGAACGCCGGCGTCGAATTGGTCCAACACCTCCGTCAAGCAACCTGCGCCCATGAACTCCATGACGACCCACAACTTCTTCTCGACGATGTAAGATTCGATGTACTCGATGATGTTGGGGTGTTTGGACGTCTTCATGATCTGAATCTCGGTGGAAAGCAACTTCAAGTTCTGCGCCGTGAGCGGCATCTTCTTCACCGCCACGCGACGACCAGTGTGCGAATCGGTAGCCAAAAACACTTCACCAGCAGCGCCCTCGCCAATCTTGCGCATATCGGGGTACAAGGCAGTTGGATCCACCTCGGTGTTGATCAATTCGTCCAACTTCACCGCCCTTTCCACGGGTAATGGCGCCGGCCCTGGGGCCTCCATCATCGCTCCGGCCAACATCTCCAGTTCCGCATCGTCCAATTGCGCAATCGCCTCCGCGGACGCCGCCTCCGCCGCCGCAGCCGCAGCTGCGTTCTTCTGTTGTTCTTGGTACTTGGTCTGGAACTGCAAAATGTCGACCATCGCGTCCTTGTTCGCTGCAATAGCCGCCTTATCTCCTTCGCCGAAGTTAGACTTAACCAACGCTTCCCACTCCGGAGGAAGACCTTTCAAACCAGTGGCACTCGAGAAATCGACATGCACGTCGTGCTTGATGTTGAATGGAGTGGAGATCGTGATGTTGTCGTATGCCACCTCTTCCTCCTTGCCCTTCTTCTTCTTCTCTGTGAACCTTCCAAAGATACCTACACCACGCACACATCAAGACCAGTACGAGGGCCAAGAACACATCACGAATGCCAAAACAGCGGGGAGAGAAGGCACACACACAAACATACAGGGTTAGTAACGCGACCATGCAAGGGGCTCTCACGGACAGAGTAACAGCGAAAAGCGATGGGAGTACAAAAACTGAGAACAGAGCACGTGGATAGGAGGTCGAAAGGGAGATGGACACAGAGGAGTGGAGGGCGCCGAAAGCAACGTACCGAACAGACCGCCTTTTTTGCCTTCCTTCTGCGATGATGGCTTTGGCGATGAGGCGACGTTTTCATAGCTACTGCTCGAAGCGAGGGGGGTGCTAGTTTGAGCGGGAGGCGATGAGGAGAGGGCGGGGGGTGCGGCCGAGTTGCCTACGGACGGTGATGGTGCACGGTTGCCAATGGGGATGGGTTGGGATTCTGTGTGGTGAATGGTGCCATTGTTGGGGTTGTGCGCGTGTGCTTGCGGGGGTGGAGGGGCATGTGGAGGACGTGTTTGAGGGCCGGGATGAGCGGGAGCGGAGCCGTTGGCGTAACCATTCGCTTGCATGGGTTGTGTCGAGTTGTTGGGGGCGCCATTGGCGTATTGTCCAGCACCAGTACCGTAGGCTGCGCCACCAGAGGCAGCGAGTGGATGAGAGCCCTTGGGTGGGCCGGCGAAGGGTAGCGGGTTGGGAAGCGTGCGAGCAGAGCCACTGGACGCGGACAGGCTTGTTGCGCGGTTGGCATCCGGGAGGGGTCGCGAAGCAGCGCCCGTGGTTTGCGAAGAGGCTTGGGTGGAGGCGACAGGACCGTTCGCGCGAGCAGGAGGCGTAGGACGGACGCCTGGCGCTTGAGAAGCGGCGTAGGAGGCGCTGTTTTGGCCCACTGGAGGCGTCGCTTGCTTCGGTGGCGCCGGTCGATATCCACCCGTTGCAGAGGGCGCTGCGGCAGACTGTGTGCTAGAGGAGGCGTCGGAAAACATCGGTGCTGGAGGTGCTGCGGCGGGGAGGATGAGCGGCCTCTTTCCCAAACCAGATTGCGGCGCTGCGACCTTCGGACCAACCGCACCAGACGGGG
>Ga0307375_10005423_pt1 | contig 11961 bp, 9 predicted proteins | sample TR1MG_FD_202531 | JGI IMG/M metagenome (GOLD analysis project Ga0307375, IMG submission 202531) | Soil microbial communities from Risofladan, Vaasa, Finland - TR-1 | ecosystem: Environmental > Terrestrial > Soil > Coastal area > Acid sulfate soil | place: Finland: Risofladan, Vaasa | collected... | reverse complement strand
TGACGGAATTTATCTCCTCCAGCTGCTCCTCGATGCTCTGCACCTTATCCGTGTCCAGGTAGTGATGCAGTTGTGAGCTCATGTTCTGGTCCGGGCGGCAGGCGTTGCGCAGCAATGCCCCCTTCAGGACGTACTTGGCCTTCTCCAGCTCACCCTGGACCAGCCCCTCGCGTTTGAGCCTGGACAGTTCCTGTCCGTAGGAATCGAAGAGTCTGGGCACCTGCTCCATGGATGTGGAGCAGTAGGTCATCATCGAACCGCAGTCCCTGAACGTGAACGGATACATGCTGATGGAATATACCAGACCTTCCAATTCCCGTATCCTGTGGTTCAATCGAGAGGATGTGCCTCCGCATAGGATCGTGGAAAGAACGGACTGGGCCATGACCAGATCATGCGACGCGGGATAGGCTGGCACCCCTATGCCTATGTAGGCGCGCTCCGCACCTTTGACGAAGAAGTTGACCCCTTGGGTCTGCTTTGGTCTACGGCGGCGTTTCCTGGCGGCCTGTCCCCCGGTCCGATCGAAGTTACTGGCCCATTCGAGCACCCTCTGGAAGTCCACGTTACCCACTGCGCTGACCACCAGGTGCGGCTCGTAGTAATGGGTGTCATGATAGTCCAGCAGGAACTCGGAGTTGAAATTGTTCAGGCTCTCCGGCGTACCCAGTATCGATCGGGAAAGCGCATTCCCCTTGTACATGACCTCCACCATCCTGGTCCGTAAATGGGATGATGGGTCGTTCATGCGCATGCCTATCTCCTGCTTGACGATGTTTCGTTCCAGTTCCACCAGGACCGGGTCCATGCGCGGGTTCAGGAAAAGATCGGACAGCAGTTCTTCGGCCACCTTCAGCGACTCATCTATGGTGAACGCGTAATAACAAGTGGCCTCGTGGGTCGTATAGGCGTTCAGGTACCCGCCAGAGGACTCGATCTTATCGTTCACGTCACGGAAGTCTCGGGTCTTTGTCCCCCTGAAGAGCATGTGCTCCAAGAAATGCGACACTCCGGACTCGTCCTTCCTCTCATCCCTGGAACCGACCGTGGCGGTCACCGAGAGCGCCACCGTATGAACGTAGGGCACACTCTCCACGATAACTGGTACCCCGGCAGGTGTACTCCCGACCTGGATGCGCTGGTCCACTCGGCGGCCGTTCCGTCCGTTCATCTCCATCTTACCAGTATCTCTTCCCTACCAAATATACGCGTCGCCAAGTAAAAAAGGGTGATGTCGACACATATCATTACAAGAGCGACGGTGAGCAGATAGGGCAGTGTCAGGGCGATCGCTCCCAGGAGGGCTACGGCGAAGAAGCCCACGATCGGCAATATCACCAAGCTCCCCAGTTGCTGAGCCGAACGGACGTCGTTGACCCTGGAAGAGATGATGACGTTCCCCAGGATGCTGACCAGGCAGAAGAGGGGGCCTAGCAAGAACACCACCACGATCCAGGTAAGATCGGGAAGGGGCAGATAATCGAGCACCGGACCGGCTATGAGGTTCACTATGACCACGAAGGGAACGAAGCATATCCAGGTCACCAGCATGCTGGGCAGTAGTATTGATACGACCTTCCCGGTCAGTATCTCCAGGTCGGAGGTGGGCGTGGCAAGCAGAGGTTCCAGGGAACGGTTGAGCTTCTCCCCCACCATTGTGTAGGATGCGATGATGGTCGGGATGATGGTGGGGATGAGGGCGAAGAACAGCATCTGGGCGTCCAGCAGGAGCAGCAGAGTGCTCTCGGCCTCGGTGGGCTCCCCCAGCACCCGGCTGTCCTTGAGGGACACGTTGAACCGGCTGACGTTCTCCAGATTGCACCGGTCCACTACGCATTCGCTCAAGGAACTGTCCATGATATCGCTGTTGCGCACAAGACAATAGTTCATTTCACAGTCTACGAAACGGCAGCTGAGGGCCACGATGTTTCCCAGGGTGACCCCGATGAAGAAAGTATGGTTATAGTACCCGTTCAGCACCGTGCCTCCGTACACGATCTCTACCGTCTCTATACCCAGGTTCATAGGCTGGTCGGGAGGGTCGCTGGCGAAGGAGGCCACTGGGAGCAGGTAGACCATCGGCAGGATGGTGGTCATGATCAAGGGCATGAGGATCAGCGAATAGACGATGTACCGGTTGCGCCGGAACTCCGAGAATTCCTTAAGAGCGATGGTCCAGATCTTATCGGGACGCGTTCTCCTCACCCCCTATTATCCGGAGGTAGACATCCTCCAGGCTTCTCCTGCTTTCGTATACCTGCTGTACCTCGGCCCCCTCTTTGATCAGCCTGCGCACCACCTCTGGAGCTCTCAGCTGGGGGTCGTCCAGGGTGAAACAGAGACCTTCGTTTTCAAAGGTCACCTTGATCAACCCAGGGATATCGTTGAAACGTGAGAGGTCCAGGGTCTCCCGCCCCCTCACCTCCACCAACAGATGTCGGCCGAAATAGTCCTGAGCCAGTTCGTTCGGGCGGCCCATGGCCAAGAGTCGGGTGTTGAGGACGGCGATGCGATCGCACAGTCTCTCGGCCTCGTCCAAGTTGTGCGTGTTCAGAAATATGGTCCTGCCCTCCTTCTTCAGGTCCAACAGGTAGTTTCGTACGGTGACCGAAGCTGAAGGGTCCAACCCGGAGGTGGGCTCGTCCAGGAACAGCAGCTTGGGTTCGTGTACCAACGCTCGGGCGATGGCTATCTTCTGCTTCATGCCCTTGGAGAAACCGGCTACTGGTTGGTCGCGACGGTCCCAAAGTTCCAAGGCTTGAAGCAGATCCTTGATCCTTTCCTTCCGGCATTGGGGATCACAACCATACAGCTTGGCGAAGAAGTCCAGGTTTCGATAGGCGCTCAACGACTCGTACAGACCAGGTGATTCAGGCAGCAGACCGATCATGCCCCGTATCCGCAAACGCTGCTCGGGGTCCTTGACGTCCAGACCGTCGATGTAGGCCTCTCCGCTGCTTAGGGAGATCAAACCACAGAGCATCCGCACGGTGGTGGTCTTGCCTGCCCCGTTTGGCCCTAGGAGCCCAAAGACCTCCCCTTTCTTGATGTCCAGGGAAAGGTCCTCCACTGCAACCGTGGCGCCGAAACGCCGACCCAATGCCTTGGTCTTGATCAAATGCGCCTTCCCCCAAATTTTTGAGAGGTTTCTTTCCAGTTCGAAGGAGCGTCGAACTGACCCCTCTTAATCGGATCTCACTTCTTGGATACCTGCTTCTTGGTCAGATAATCCTTCAGCTCGCTCATGTTCAAGTTCAGCATGACCATGTCACCGACGGTCTTGACGTCCTTGGTCATTATGGTGATCTGGGAAGAGGGAGCGATACCTTTCTTGAGGTCCAAGGCCTGCTTGGCCGACTTTTCCAGCTTCACACCCAGCTTGGTGATGTCCCAGCCTTTTCCAGCGTCGAAATACACGTTGTCAAGGTAGCCGACCTGCTTGCCGTCCTGGGCCACCACCTTCTTGTTGAGCAGGTCCCCGGCGCTCATGGGGACCTTTTTATCCTCCAGCAGCACCTCCTTGACCTGGTCCATTTTGACCGCCAATGTGACCGTGTCACTGACCGAGGATACCTGCGGGGTGGCCACGTGCACTCTCTGCAATCCGATCGCTTTCTTCTTCATGTTCAAGGAAGCCTCGTTGCCCTTACGTACGCTCACCCTGATCGCGGGCACCTTCCAGATGTCCGTATCCACTGAGATTCCCTCTACAGTGCCGATTATGATGGCATCCGCGCTGATGACCTCCTTTCCGACGATGTCCTCAAGTCCCGACATGTTCTTCCAGACCGATTACTGATTAGGGCTCTATTAATTCTATCGCCTGTAATTTTAATGTTCACTAATTGAGAACGGGCAGCACAGTTTAATATAGCATTCTGTCGGTCCATAAGTGGATGGGGCATCCATGTCGTTGACATCGATGGGGAAAGTTATCAAGGTCCTGGTACTTGACGACGAAGTCAGTTTCTTGGACCTTTGCAAGGAGTTCTTTCAAAGAGAGAAATGTATACTGGCTGACTTTGTGACGTCGCCAACACAGGCATTGGAGATGGCCGCGGAGGGCGACTATCAGGTGATCGTTTCCGATCACTCACTGCCAGGAATGGACGGACTACAGTTCCTTAGGGCGCTTAGATCGCTGCATCGGAACATGCCTTTCATTCTGCTGACCGGGAACGGTTCCGAAGGCTTGGCCATCGAGGCGGTCCAGAACGGGGCGGACTTCTATATGCAGAAGGCCGGCAATCCAAGCTCCATGTTCTCTCAGCTTTTGAAAACAGTGTGGGCGCTGGGGGACAGCGATCGGGTGGCCGAATGTCTGTCCGATCCGTTCCAGGTCTACAGCAAGGGTAGCGTGCTCTTCGTCAGCAACGGCGGGGAGAGGGTACTGGCAGCGGCCAGTAAATGATCAGCGTACCGTGGTCCGGCTTTGCTGCCTCATGTATCGGGTCAGATACATGCCCGTACCGCTACCGAGTCCGGTAGAACCTGATGCTTTCCAACCGCCGAAGGGCTGCGCCCCCACCATGGCACCGGTGGTCGCGCCGCGGGCACGATTGGCATAGCTCAATCCGGCCTCGATGTTCTCAAAGAAGTAATTGACCTCTTCCGGATCGAGCGAGTATATGCCTGATGTCAGACCGTAATCCACATCATTGGCTCGGCGCACCGCATCCTTCAGGTCGGTGAACCGCTGCACGCAGAGGATCGGCAGGAAAAGCTCGTTCTTGATCAGATAGTTATCTTCGGGCAGGCTGCTGACCACCGTTGGCATGACGAAGTGACCTTTGGCCAGCTCCGGGGACGGAGCCTTATCCCCACCCGTGTGCACGATCCCGTCCCTTTGGGCCAGGGAGATGTAGGACAGGTAGTCGTCCACCGCCTTCTGGTGGATTACCGGTCCCATGAACGTGCCTTTCTCCCGGGGGTCCCCCACCTTCATGCGAGAGATGAACATCAACAGTGAGACCATGAAATCGTCGTAGACCAGTTCATGGACATAGGCCCTGGAGCAGGCGCTGCACTTCTGACCGCTGAAGCTGAAGGCCGATAAGGCCACGCCGGCGACCGCTCGCGCCAGGTCCGCCTTCTCGGTCACGATGGCCGGGTTCTTGCCTCCCAGCTCAGTGATGACCGGTATAGGTTTTCGGCGCAATGATGATGCCAGCAGCTTGAAGCCCACCTCCTTGGAACCTGTGAAGGCGATGCCTTCGATCTTCTCATTGGAGACCAGGGCCTCACCGGCCGTCGAACCTGATCCAGACAGTAGATTGATGACCCCGGGGGGCACGCCTGCACGCTCATAGATATCGTACAGCATGTGCACCGCCAACGGCGCGGGCGTCGAGGGCTTCAGCACGGCGGTGTTCCCGGTGATGATGGCCGCGGTGAGCATGCCGGTGGAAATGGCGATGGGGAAGTTGAATGGGCAGATCACTGCCCACACCCCATAGGGACGCATGACACTGATCGGCCTCTCATCTGGATACGCCGCCGGTCTCTTCTCGGTGAATCCGTTGCGTCTCTTCATCTGCTCCGCGTAATAGGAAATGAAATCGATGGCCTCGTCCACCTCGCCGACCGCCTCATAACGGTTCTTTCCGTTGTCGAACGTCACCGCCGCGGCGATCTCAAAAAGCTCCCTGCGCATGATCTCAGCGGCCTTGTGAAATATCACCAGCCTCTTGTCCAGGTCCATCACGGACCAGGCCTGATACGCCCTATTGGCGGAATCGATGGCCATGGACGCCTCTTTCTTTCCCCCTGACGAGAACTCTCCGATGACCATCCCGGTATCGATCGGGCTGGTGTCGGTGAAATATTTACCTGTGGAGACCGGCCTGCCGTCGATCATGCTCTCGTACTTGCTAGCCACGTCTAAGGACTGGGCGAACCTCTCTACCGCCCTTTCATACCTGGTGTGAAATGAGGCTTCCTCCCCATCTTTGACCATGATCTCGTAGGTGTTCTGATTCTTGAAGGTCACGCCTGTCTCCTCCATCATTGAATATGACGAGCATCTTTAATAAGCGCATCGAAACCTTGCTTCGCCTTCACACACCAGTTCCCGACACTACAACTTTATATTGGCGGGAACTCGATGGTACCTTATCGAGCTCGGAGAGGTTCCCTTGACCCATACCCACGATAGATCCGGACCGTTGGCAGCTGGCGATATCCTTATGATCGCACGAACGGAGCGGAAGCGCTTGCTTACCATGCTGGAAAACGTGGAAGGTGGAAACGTGGTAAGGGAATCGGTGCGTCGGGTGGTTGAGGGAACGAGCCCGGACGACCTTTGGACCGCCGACCTGGGAAAGATATTGGACCTGGTTAACCGTGACCTGGCCAAAGCGACGGGTTGCGAACCGATGGCTTTGAGGGAGAAGAGGACCTGGGAGCAGGCTGGGCTACTGGCACCGTTGACGGACGTTCCTCGAGGAGAGGCCTACGATCTGTTGCTGGGTGCCCGCGAATCCTTAGCCTGCTCCATCCTCAATTGGTGCTTGAGGGCGCTAAAGGCGTGCCCTGAAGAGATAGATGCCTTGCCGGAACTGCGACAACAGTTGCGGGAGGGAGAGGTCCGAGGATCGCTCCTGGAAGAGCACGGAGGGACGTGGTGCCTTCGCACCACGGACGATGGCCCGGTACAGCTCGAAGGTCGTCCGGCCCAGGTAATCGCCGCCTTCATGGACATGCGCCGAGAATTAGCCAGGGAATTAGGTTCGGCGACGGCCCATCTACCCCTGGCCATGAGCACCGGGGATCTGCCCTTGGCCATCGGCCAAGCGTTGATGGGGTTCCCTGTGCTGCTGACAGACCTCACCCTCGATCCCCTGGCGAAGGAGTTCCTCACCAACACCATGCGAGATCTCTTCCAGGGATCGCTCCTGAGCAGCGAGGATGACCTGAACAGGGAGATGGAGCGCCGCCGATGGTTGAGCGGGCTGCCCCATCGATACGACCCTCCGTCCCCGGTCGGGGTCAGTAACGTGCAGATCATCGCCTCGGGCTTCCAGGGAGCGGAGCTGCTGTTGGCTCTGGCCATGATAGCCGTTCTCTCGACGATCCAGAGGAGGGGAGATGTCCCGGTCGAGTATCCTGAGACGGGTTACTCCCTGCCATGCATCCTGGGTTGGGACGGGACGGAGGTCGGCAATGCCAGGGAACTGCTGGACGTGGTGAGAAGGTATTCCAACCTGCCAAAGGAGAGGAGCCTGGCCGCGGCGCTGACAGCCGGGCGCTCGGTCCTGATCGCCGTCGAGGCCTTGGAAGCGTTGCGCTATCTGGACGGGGACCCACACATCGGCTCCTCCACCGTGGGCTTCATCCCGGACAAGGTCCTCAGAGAGCTGGGACTGGCCTTCGTGGACGATACCATCCCCGGAGCGGCCGTGCTCATGGGCATCCCACATGACCGCAGGCAGCTGGTGACCACCGTCAGAGAGCTGCAGGCGCGGGGATTGCTCATCATGGCCGCGGACGAGGTGGTGCAGGTACTGCAGGAGAACGAGGTGCAGATGGGGCTGGAGATGATGCTCTATCCGCTGGGTAACTTCACCCAGCTGGTGCATTCATTGGATTTCCTGACCCGGGCCGCGCTTTCGTTCGGGGGGGTGCAGAAGGGGGACGCGGAACGGTTGTCCGCCTACTTGGCCAAGAGACCTAAGGCGTTCGTGCTGCACTTTGGACCTCTGGACTCCTGCCGGGCGGCCATGGCGCTGGCGGCGCTGACGCACGGGGTACCCATCATCACCGACCAGGAGGTGGAGGGCGTGCCGGACCTTCTGTTCCACAAGGAACCCCAACATATGCTCCAGGGGGGTCTGGAATCACGAGACATTCGCGTGGCGGTGACCATGGTGGACATCCCCGTGCCTTTCGGACCGGCGTTCGAAGGGGAGACCGTCCGTCGACCGGACACCTATCTGGAAGCGGGTGGGGGACGGACTCCGTCCTTTGAGCTTCTACGCAGGAGATCGGAGGACGAGGTCCGCGACGGAGAGGTTCTCGTCCTGGGACCGGAGGTGGATCAGATGGCCGAAGGCTCACAGACGCCCATGGCCATACTGGTGAACGTCTTCGGCAAACGCATGCAGGAGGATTTCGAATCGGTCATGGAAAGGCGGATACACCTCTACCTGAACTTCGCCGAGGGAGTATGGCACACCGGGCAGCGCAACATGAATTGGCTAAGAATTAGCAAGAAAGCACGTAGGGCGGGTTTCCGCCTGGAGCATCTGGGACGCATCTTGGTCACCAAATTGAAGGAGGAGTTCGGTAACATCGTCTCCAGAGTACAGATCATCATAATCACCGATGAGAAGGAGATCGAGCGCCGTCTGCCCGAGGCCCTGAGGGTATATCAGGAGAGGGAGGAGCGCATGGCCGGACTGACCGACGACAGCGTGGACACCTTCTATTCCTGCCTCATGTGCCAGTCGTTCGCCCCGGACCATGTGTGCGTGATAACGCCGGAGCGTCTGGGGCTCTGCGGGGCCATCAACTGGCTGGACGCTAAGACCGGCAAGGAGATCGTTCCGTCCGGACCCAACCAGCCCATAGCAAAGGGGGAGCCAGAGGACCTGGAGAAAGGATCTTGGAAGGGAGTGAACGAGGCGGTGACGGCCTTGACCCGCGGAAAGATATCCCGTTTCTGCGCCTACAGCATGATGGAGGACCCCATGACCTCCTGCGGATGTTTCGAGTGCATCGCGGCCATGAGCCCGGACATGCAGTCGGTGATAGTGGTGAGCCGGGAGTTCCCAGACATGACCCCATTGGGCATGAAGTTCTCCACCTTGGCCGGTTCCATCGGCGGGGGCCGGCAGACCCCGGGGTTCATCGGTATCGGTCGTCGTTACCTGATCAGTAAGAAGTTCATAACCGGGGACGGTGGGTTCCTGCGCATATCCTGGATGCCTTCCTCTTTGAAGAACAGCATGAGGGAAGAGCTTATTAATAGGGCCACGGAATTGGGAATGCCAGACTTTCTGGACAGGGTGGCGGACGAGACGACCGTCACCGACGCGGAAGGACTGATGAACTGGATGATCAAGGTGGACCACCCCGCCTTGAGAATGCCCTCGTTGCTTTGAGGTGTATGTAAATGGCGAACGTACCGTTGCCCAAGGAGAAATGGACAGGTTCCATAGGAGAGCTGGAACTGGGGAACCCCCAGGATAAGGGAGGTTCCCGTCGCCCGGTGAAGCTGGGTGGCAATCGAGGCATGCCCTTCCTGTCCTTCGAGGACGGCGAGCGTCGGATGATCGCCATGGCTGGACTGGTGGCCGACTCCCTGGAGGATGTGCCTCAGCCGGTACGGGACGCTTTCGGTGACGACGCTGAGGACCCGGTGCGCTGGGCGAGAGCGTGGGCGGCCCGCGGCGCCGACCTGATATGTCTTCGTCTGACATCCACCAACCCTGAGGAAGGGGACGCGTCCCCGGAGAGCGCGGCGGACACAGTCATGGCGGTCCTGAAGGCGGTGGACCTGCCGCTGATCGTCTACGGCAGCGGGCACGAGGAGAAGGACTCCAAGGTGCTGGAGAAAGTGGGCGAGAGGGCCAGGGGCGAGCGTCTGCTTCTGGGACACGCGGAGGAGAGCGCCTATAAGTCCGTGGCCGCCGCGGCCATGGCCAACGGCCACGCGGTGATCGGGTTCTCCAACCTGGACATCAACCTTGCCAAACAGATCGTGATTCTGCTCACCGATTTCGGGGTGGGTAAGGGCGACATCATGATCGACCCGCTCATGGCCGCCCTGGGCATGGGACTGGAATATTCCTACTCGGTCAACGAACGCATCAGGATATCGGCGCTCTCGGGCGACAGCATGCTGCGGGTGCCCATGATCTGTGACTGCACCTCCGCCTGGAAAGCTCGTGAGGCCACGGACGACGTTCCCCATGCCGGCGATACCCTGGAGAGAGGGATCTGGTGGGAGGCGACCACTGCCTTGGCCGCCCTGCTGTCGGGCGCGGACGTCCTGGTGCTCGGTCACCCCGAGGCCATGGAGCTCGCTCGGACGGCCGTTTCGGACCTGGGGGGTGAGGACTGATGGCCACGGCGATCGAGATTTTCAAACACCTGCCCAAGAAGAACTGCGGGGAATGCAAGTACCCCACCTGCCTGGCCTTCGCCATGCAGCTGGCCAACAACAAGGCCAAGCTCGATGACTGCCCCCACATGAGCGAGGCCGGTCGGAACGCCTTGGCCAGCTCATCCGCTCCGCCCATACGGTTAGTGCGCATCGGCACGGGAAGGAACATAGTGGAGATGGGGGACGAGACGGAACTGTACCGTCACGACAAGCGTTTCTTCCACCCTACCGCCTTCGCGCTGCGGGTAAGCGATGACCTGAGCATCGAAGAGCTGGAGAAGAAGGTCGATCACGCCCGCTCCTTGCACTTCGAGAGGGTGGGTCAGGTGCTCAAGTTCGACATCGTGGAGGTAGAATGCCGATCCGGAGACGGAGTGAGGTACGTACAGACCCTCGACCGTGTCTCCGAGTTGGTAGACTGGCCACTGGTGCTGCGCTGCCGCGACCCGGTCATAATGTCCGCCGCCGCCAACCGGATGAGGGAACGGAGGCCCCTGTTGCACGGTGCCGACCCTGACAACATCAAGGAGATGGTGGTGACGTCCAAAAGCTCGGGATGCCCGCTGGTCCTCTGCTCTGATGACCTGGGGAAGCTGGCCGACATGGTAGAAATAGCTCGCAAAGAAGGCGTGGAGGACCTGGTGCTTGACCCGATGCCCGGGAACATGAAGGACATGCTGGAGCGGTGCACGATCATCCGGCGCAGCGCCATCCGCAAGACCTTCCGTGGACTGGGGTACCCTATCTACATGGGCATGCCCGTTGGGAAGAACGGCATGCTGATGGCCCTGACAGCGGTCATGAAGTACGGCAGCCTGCTCTCGTTCGAAGAGATGCCATCATCACAGGCACTGCCGCTCCTGGTACTGAGACAGAACATCTACACAGACCCTCAGGTGCCCATACAGGTCAAGCCTGATCTGTACCCGGTGAACAACCCCGGGGCTGATGCTCCGATCCTCTTCACCACCAATTTCTCGCTCACCTATTTCACCGTGCTCTCGGACATCGAGAAGAGCAAGGTGCCTGTATGGCTGCAGGTGGTGGACACGGAGGGTCTCTCCGTGCTCACGGCCTATTCCGCGGGAAAGCTGACCGCCGACGGTGTGAGGAACGCGCTCGAGGCCAGCGGCGCTAACGGTAGATCGAACAGAGGCGTGCTGGTGATCCCGGGCATGGTGGCCCGGATGAGCGTCAAATTGAACGAGAGCACCGGACTGCAGATCGTCGTCGGACCCAAGGAATCCTCCGGCCTGCCCAAGTTCCTGAGGTCCATGAGCTGAACCCAGTGTTTTTTTAGAAACCATTATAATTTTCGTCCATCATGTGGGCCCATTTCGGACCTACGGTGAATCGATGCAACAAGGACCATATGACCCAAATCAAGGCGGCCCTCCGCAATATCAGGGACCGCAGCCGGGACCACAGCAATGGCCCCAGCAAAACCCTCCGAACCAATATCAGCAGGATCAACCGAACCAGTACCAGCAAGGGCCGAACCAGCAGTATCAGCCCTACCCGCCGTACCAACCGCCCAAGAAGAAACGCAACATGAAGTTGGTGGTGGCCGCGGTCGCCGTCGTGGCGATACTTCTGGTCGCCTCCATGGCCGTGCTGTTCTGGCCCACTGACGCCAACGGTGATGATCTTCCGGCCCATGAGGTCATACCGAAGATCATCGACATCGGCAGCTTGGTGACCGCCGCCACTGGCACCATCGGGTCGCTCGGCGGATCGATCTCCGTGAACAACCTGGCTAGCGCCGTGAACGGACTACGGATAGAGGTGCCCCAGGGAGCACTGGAATCTCCGGTGGACTTTGACATCAGATCCGCCGTGGTCAATGCTCCCTGGGG
>Ga0307375_10005422_pt1 | contig 11962 bp, 9 predicted proteins | sample TR1MG_FD_202531 | JGI IMG/M metagenome (GOLD analysis project Ga0307375, IMG submission 202531) | Soil microbial communities from Risofladan, Vaasa, Finland - TR-1 | ecosystem: Environmental > Terrestrial > Soil > Coastal area > Acid sulfate soil | place: Finland: Risofladan, Vaasa | collected... | reverse complement strand
CGGGCAAACCGTCGAATAGCTCGGAGAGCTTCTCAATATCGTTCCCATCCACCTCCACGACGTTCCATCCAAAGCTGCGCCAGCGTTCGTTCAGAGGCGAAAGTCCCATGACGGAATCCACCGTTCCGCTTATCTGCAACTGATTGTAGTCGATAATTCCTGTCAGGTTGTCGAGCTTATAATGTGCGGCAGACATTGCTGCCTCCCAGACACTCCCTTCCGCCTGCTCGCCGTCTCCCATGAGAACGAATACTCGGTAGTCTGCCCTATCTCGTTTACCGGCAATTGCCATACCCACTCCGATCGGGAGACCGTGGCCAAGTGCGCCGGTCGGCACTTCCACCCCCGGAACCTTCATGGTCGGATGTCCGTAGAGGCGGCTTCCGAACTGTCCGTAGGTGCGTAGCTCCTCCTGCGGAAAGTATCCTGCACGGGATAGAACACAGTAGAATCCCTCGACGCTGTGCCCTTTGCTCAGGATAAATCGGTCGCGCGCGGGATCATCCGGATTCTTGGGATCGTATTTCAATGTATGGAAGTAGAGGCTTACCAGGATATCGACGGACGAAAGTGATCCGCCGGTATGTCCACCACCGGCTTCGTAGATGATCTGCAGAAGTTGCTTCCGCGTTTCCGCAGCCGTCGTGTGAAGTGTTCGAATGCTATCAGCGTCCATTGACGGACCTCCGCAATACGAATGTATGGAGGTCATTATACACAGACAGACTGAGCCTGTCAAAGCAAAACGCAAAGATACGAAATAATAAACAAATTTTCGATCATGACGCGACGATAACACTCACTCCGAGGGATTCGATTTTCTCCCGGTTCGACGCCGATATGCCGGAGTCGGTTATCAGGAAGTCGACGCAGGACATGATACCGAGTGATGCAAAAGAAGACTTGCCTATTTTCGTCGAATCCGCGACCAGATACTTCTGCGACGCCGACTCGATCATTGCCCGTTTTACCGCGAGATCCGAAAACCCGGGATAGGTAAGCTCGAATGAGGAAGATATTCCGCCGGTGGCAAGAAACAGCTTATCCACGTGAAGGTTGGGGAAGAATGCCGCAGCTTTTTCTCCGGTCAACGATAGCGTGGGGGCCTTGAACTCACCGCCGGTAAGGAGGAGCTCGAATGAGTACTCAGCACCGACAATGAGCGCGATGTTCAGCGCATTCGTGATAATCGTAAGTTCTTTCTTGTCATGCAGTTGCTTCGCAATTTCGGTAGTTGTGGAGCCAGAGTCAAGGATAATCCGATCGCCGTTCTGTATCTGCTCAGCAGCGGCATGCGCAACACGAATCTTCTTGTCCAGGTTCTCCATGTGCTGCAGCGAAAGCGCTCGAACCTGTTGCGACACCGACCGCAGGAAAGCGCCGCCATGCTCTCTGATGATGTAACCCTCCCGCTCAAGCTTCTCGAGATCCTGCCGTACTGTCGGTTCCGATACGCCGAACAACTCACTGAGGTTTGTTACCCGTGCGCTCCCATCTTCCTGAAGCAATTCGAGAATCTTCATTCGGCGCTCCTGGCCGAGCATCTCCTTGTTACCCACTTCTACCATCCCATTTCGACTAGCTGTGCTGCCATAGTACGCCTAGAAAGGAAAAATAGAAAGACCAAAACTATCGACATCCGACAGTTCCGTCTCAAATAGGTGAACCAACGCGTCGTTTCGGGCAATTTGACCACAGTTCCGCAATATTGGGACGTTTCGAAAAAAATCGAATGCAATTTTGCTTTCAATAGTTTTCTTTTTCTTGACCGCAGATCGCTTCCGTGTTAAGCTCCTACATATTCCACGGCAAGCGCGGAAAAAAACCGCAGCTTCGCGAACAAGTGAGTAGACATGGTACAAATGGTCAAATCTCGGACATTCATCCGAGCATTGGTCCCGATCGGAATCGTTGCGCTCCTGGTAATTCTCATTGCCGCAGGAGCAATCGCAACGGTAAGGCCAATCAAGGACGCGCAGTCGGTTGAAGCCATCGCAAATGGCGGTACCGCATTCAGTCCTGCGCAGTACGTTCAGAGCATCTGGGAGTCGCGCGTCATTCCTGCAGCAAACGGCACGACTCTGACCCTGGAAAAGCTGATTCCTGCGCTGCAGAAGGATCCCGCGCAGGCAGAAAAGGACTTTGGGCACAATGTCGGGGGCGCGGCCAACTTCATCGTCACATTATCAGGCATCGTCACCAAGATTGACACCTCCTCGCCCACCGGATCGATTACGGTGAACCTCCCCTACACAGGAGGCGACCTTGCCGTCCAGGTGCAGGTCGGCCCGGTCATACTCGGCACGTCACTCCGGGATTCGATGCCGTTCATATCGTTCGGTCAGTTCCTGAATCAAGTCCAGTACGGAAGTGTCGCTGACGAGCTCAACAGTCAGGTCGAAAGGTCGGTCGTGTCGAAGCTCGACCTGAAGAGCCTCATGAGCAAGAAGATCACGATCCGAGGCTCCTTTACCTACGATGGCACGAACGTAAAGGACATCCTTATCACTCCCATCGTTATTGCGATCGGTTAGGCGGGAAGAACATGGAAAACGTGATACTGCGTGCCGAAGGAATTACGAAGGTCTTCCCGGGAACCGTCGCCCTGAATCGCGCGAATTTCAATGCACGAGCGGGAAGTGTCAACATCCTGGTTGGCGAGAATGGCGCGGGTAAATCCACGCTCATGAAAATCATTGCCGGTGTCGAGCAGCCAAGCGACGGAAAGCTTTTCCTCAACGGAGAAGAAGTCGTCTTTCGCAGCCCTATAGAGGCCGCCTCGAAGGGCATTGGCATTATCTACCAGGAAATCGACCTCTGCGCAAATATGTCGGTCGCTGATAACATCTTCCTCACCCGGGAGATTGCGCCGAATAATGTCATCAACTTTCGCAAGCAGCGGCAGATAACTCGAGAGTTGCTGCTGCGGCTCGAGCACGATATCGATCCGGATCGCAAGGTCGGAGAACTCGGAGTGAGTTCCCAGCAGATCGTCGCAATCGCAAAGGCGTTGCTACAGAACGTAAAGGTGCTCATCATGGATGAACCCACCTCCGCTCTTTCCACCGAGGAAGTGGCGGTTCTCTTCCGGGTTATCCGCGAGCTGAAGAACAACGGCGTATCGATCATCTATATATCACATAGACTCGAAGAGCTTCTGCAGATTGGTGACTACATCACTGTACTGCGCGACGGTGCAGTCCAGGCGGAAGAACGGGTAAGCGAAATAGATGTGAACTGGATCGTGGAAAAGATGGTAGGACGCAGCCTTACCGAATTTCTTCCGCGGGAAGCTCACACATCGAAGCGACCAGTCCTTACCGTCGATCACCTCCGGTATCCGAAACCGGAGGGCGGGTTCATCGTGAACGACGTCTCATTCACAGTTCACTCCGGCGAGATCGTCGGGCTCTACGGGCTCATGGGAGCCGGACGAACCGAACTGTTCGAGTGCCTCATCGGTCTCCACCCGGAAGCCCAAGGTGACATTGTCCTCGAGGAACGGGCGATTGATCCGGCGATGACCGTAGACGAGCGCATTGCCCGGGGCGTGGTGCTGGTCCCCGAAGATCGCCAGGCATTCGGTATTGTGCAATCCATGACCGTTGCGGAAAACATCACGCTCGCTAGCCTTGCAAAGTACGCACATTTGGGCGTGCTCCCCGGCAACGCCGGCGATGCGGACATCCAGCAATCCATTCGGGACCTCGGAATCCGCGTCTCAGCATCCAACCAGCTCATTACAGCGCTCTCGGGTGGCAACCAGCAGAAGGTTGTCCTCGGCAAGGCGCTGCTGACCGCGCCGAAGGTCCTGCTCATGGATGAGCCGACTCGCGGAATCGATGTCAATGCAAAATCCGAGATCTACGCAATTATGAATGAACTTGCGAAAAGCGGCATGTGCATTTTCTTTGCTTCCTCTGAGCTCAAGGAGATTACCGCCCTATCGGATCGAGTGCTCGTCCTATCGCGCGGCAAACTTGCCGGTGAGTTCATCCGTGGTCAGTACACAGAAAGTGAACTGGTAAAAGCGTCGGCCCTTGATGTGGCCATTTCAATCCATTCCTGACAATGCGAGGAACTATGAAACAGCAATTTGAGAAACGCAAGAAGCCGATGGACATAAAGTTGATCCTGTTGCGCTTTCGTACGGTCATTGCGCTTGCGGTGATCATCATCATCTTTACCTCTCTGTCAAAAACATTCCTGACGATAGAGAACATTCTGCTGATGACCGTGCACGTCTCGATAAATGCCTTCCTGGCGATCGGCATGACGTTCGTCATCGTATCCGGAGGCATCGACCTCTCAGTCGGATCCATTATGGGTCTGACCGGCATGATCGTCGGTGCGCTGATCGACGTGGGGATCCCGCTGCAGATATTCGGCGTCGTGATTTACTTCCACACCTGGTTCATCCTGCTGATCGGACTGGCTGTGGGAGCAGGAATCGGAGTGCTCAACGGCCTGGTCATCACCAAACTGAAAGTTGCGCCCTTCATTGCGACCCTTGGTATGCTCTACATCGCTCGCGGATTTGCCCTGCTCAGTAACAACGGCTCAACCTTTCCATTCCTGAACGGTCAGAAAGGACTGGGGAATATGGGGTTTCCGTGGCTGGGCGGTGGCTCGATTCTCAGCATACCCGTTCCCATCTGGCTATTCGCCCTGGCCGCGCTCATTGCCACCTTCGTTGCCCGACGCACCCCATTCGGACGCCATGTCTTTGCCGTTGGCGGAAACGAACGGGCCGCCGCCCTTTCCGGCGTGCGGGTCAAATCAATTCAGCTGGCGGTCTACGTCATCTCCGGCGCGCTCGCCGCCCTGAGTGGCATGATCGTGACATCCCAGCTTGTCGCCTCCCAACCGGCAACCGGCACCAGCTACGAGCTCAACGCAATTGCGGCAGCCGTGCTCGGAGGAACCTCGCTCATGGGAGGCAGAGGGTCAATCGGTGGCACGGTCATCGGCGCCTTCGTCATCGGCATTCTCGCCGATGGCCTTGTCATGGTCGGCGTCTCCGATTTCTGGCAGATGGTTATAAAGGGTCTGGTCATAATCCTTGCAGTGGCAATCGACCAGGTGCAACTGAAGTCATCGCATATTGCCGCAATCAAGGAAGAAAAAAAGGAGGTGGAGCCGGTGACCAATAGCGTTTCATGAAGTATGTGGCATCAGGGTCGGAAGTTCACAAATTGAGTTCCGATATCATATTCAATACGGAGGAGAACCGAAAGATGAAGAATTCGAAGATTGTGCTGGTAATGACCATCGCACTCACCCTCTCACTGTTCCTTGCCGCTCAGGCGTTTGCCAACGGCGCATCCGAAAAGTCGTCGACGGCTGCAGCGCCATCCGGGCAGAAGCTCATGGCAATCATCGTCCCGTCACTGAGCAATCCCTTCTTCGTTGCCGAGGAAAAGATTGCAGCGGCTGAAGCCGAGAAGCTCGGCTATCAGACAATGGTCGCGAGTCACAACGATGATCCGAACACCCAGCAACAGCTGATTGATACCGCGATTGCGCGTCATGCAGCCGCGATCATTCTGGACAACGCCGGAGCCGATGCAAGCATTGCACCTATCCAGAAAGCGACGAATGCCGGAATCCCGGTGTTCCTTATCGACCGCGAAATCAATGCGAAAGGCATTGCAAAAGCACAGATAGTATCCAACAACTTCCAGGGAGCACAGCTCGAAGGAACAGAGTTCGCAAAGCTGCTGAACTACAAGGGTACCTATGCAATGATTACCGGTCTTGCCTCCGACACAAATGCGAAGGTACGCCAGCAGGGCGCTGAGAGCATTCTCAACAAGTTCCCTGACCTGAAGATGGTCGCAAGCCAGGCCGCTGACTGGGATCAGACGAAAGCGTTCAATGTCGCCCAGACTATTCTGCAGGCTCATCCGGACATCTCCGGATTCATCGCATCCAACGACACGATGGCGATGGGAGTCGAGGCCGCCTTGATTGCAGCAAATAAGCCGAATGTCGTCGTGACCGGCTTTGACGGAAGCCCCGATGTCGCCAACTCAATCAAGAAAGGCGAGATCAAGGCCACGGTACTTCAGCCAATAGCGGTCTTCTCAGCCCTCGCAGTACAGGAAGCCGACCAGTTCCTGAAAACCGGATCCACCGGAAAGCCGGAGAAGCAGGAATTGAACTGCCTTCTGATAACTCCGGCAAATGTCGGCCAGTATACCAACTGGGCAATGTCCTCAAGTAACTGACAAACAGTTACCAAGTCTCGGAAGGGGGCGTCTCCCAAAGGGGACGCCCCTTTTTTATCGGAGGTCTTATGAGCATAAGACTAAAACTGCTGCTTGTTATTGGAGTGTTGATTGTCGCATTCGGCCTCTCCATCTTCGGCTACTTTGCATTACGGTCCCAGGCAGGAAAAATACAATCAGAACAGGCGACACTGACAAGCCTGCGCACAGCCCTCCTTACAGAGGAGGCTGACGCGAATGGATTGATGTCTGCGCAGTTGAGCAGTCAGAAGAGCGCATTCATGGCGGCCGACAAGCAGACAAAAGTGAAATTCGAAAACCTCAAGACGCTGAAGTACCTGCCAAAGATGAGCGCATTAATCGCAAGCGCCATCATATCCATACAGCAGCTTCAGACACTGCTGGACACCGAAACGGCGGAGATGCTCGGTGCCGTGTCCGACATTCAGCGCGATGCGATGGCGCGCTACGGTGAAAATGCCGCCCCACTCTATTCGGTCTACCAGCTTCTTATTGATGAACAGTCTCAGAAAGATTCGATGCTTCAACTCACTACACGTCACATCAAGAATCTTGCCGACTTACTCGGGTCAGTCGCATCCGATTTTCAAACGGCAATTGCGACAATTGACAGCCAGGATTCGCTTATCGGCTCCGAGATTCAACGCATCGAGACCCGAAGCAGTACATTTGCGATTGTGATGCTCCTCGTCCTGCTCGCATCGGCAGTGTTTCTTGCTCTACTCCTGTCGAACCGAATCGTCCGATCCGTAAGATCAATCGCCGGTGATGTCGCCTACATGCGGGAGGGTGACATTACGAGGACCTTTGGCGTCAATACCCACGATGAGATCGGTACTCTCGCGACGGACCTCGGCGGATTCATAGCTTCCCTGAAGGACTCAATCAGCAACATCCAGAATGTGTCAACCGAAAATGTCCGAATGAAAGACGATCTGGTGGCAACCACCGAACAGACCTCAGCATCCGCGACCGAGATCGCCGCAAACACAGAATCGATCAATCGTCAGATCTCCCTATTCGACGACAGTGTGGTAACCGCCTCCCTGGCCGTCCGCACCATCGGAACCGGCATGAAAGAGCTGGACTCGCAGATCGAAGAGGAATCGTCAATGGTTGAGGAGTCCATTGTGGCGGTAACCGCCATGATCTCTTCAATCGATAGCGTGACGAAAACAACCGACGAACGAAGGACGGCGACTAAGAAATTGACGGCCACCGTCTCAACCGGTGGGGAAAAGATACATGCCACGTTCGAAATCGTGAATGAGATCAATGACAGCGTGAGCAGCATTGAAGAAATAACGAGAATCATTGAAGAGTTGAGTTCTCAAACCAATCTCCTGGCAATGAATGCGGCAATTGAAGCTGCCCACGCGGGTGACGCTGGAAGAGGTTTTTCGGTAGTGGCCGATGAGATACGGAAACTGGCCGAGGCGAGCTCAACTAATAGTCGCGAAATCTCACGAATCCTGAAATCGATTGTCGACAAAGTCACGGAAGCCGGCGCCTCGGGCGCTCAGATGAGACAAGCGTTCGGCGAAATTGACAGGGAGGTGCAGGAGGTCTCCTCCTCCCTGGCGGAGATATTTGCAAATATGCAGGAGCTTCGCGCAGGTAGCAATACGATCCTCGACACGATGGCTAACCTTCGCGAGGTTTCGGCGAACGTGCGAAAGGAGTCCCTTACAGTACGAAGATCCGCCGGTGAAGTTGAATCCACAATGGTCTCCGTCCAGCAGGTATCCACGCAGGTGCGCGGAGGTATGGACGAAATTGCAGGAGGTATCCGGGAAATCTCGAACGCGGTTGACAGCGTTCGGTCAAGCGCAGCACGGCTCGGTGAACTTGGCGAATCTCTGGACCGCGACCTTACGAAGTTCAGGACAAATTAGTGAAGTCACAAAACTTGGGGCTCTCATTGAGGTGACTGCAGGAAACGGCGGTAGTACCGGGTACCCCAATCATGGAGAATACTTATGGTTAAGCCGCCGTCCTGTCCGAATTCCAATTGGAGGTCCCCGTGACCGTGAGTTTCCGCTGAACACGCCGAAAGCGCAACGAACACCCGACCCAGTTATGGCCGGACTCGCTAACGAGCAGGTCGATAAGGCCCTCGCGAATGTGCGCGAGACCTCAAGTCGCGCGGATACATCACCCCGCGTCGCGGCGAGGATCCACGACTTCTATCGACGGTGCCACGACTCGGGCTCGAGGGAAGTTTGACGGAGAGGGCTTACGGCGTCAGATGAACAACTTCAGACTTCCGTACTCAACGCTCGAATATGTACCTGGCCGAAACTGACCACCAATTTTCCGGACATTACCTATTGACGGCCGCGAAATACGGGGTGAGAATATTCGCTCTTGCGTAGATTGCTGCCACATCCTGAGCGGCACTATGGTAGTGCGCTGACTGCGACGAGAAGTGAGGACATCATGAATCTTCTACGACTGCACTGGTTTGATATTGGCATTGGGCTGGCTTTGATAACAGGCATATTGCTGCTCGTTACCCATCCTGTTGGACTTGGACTGCTTCTCTGGATCAGCCTGATCACGCTGTTCGTGCATCAGTTCGAGGAGTACCGGTACCCCGGCTATTTCCCCGGCATGATGAACTCTGTCTTGTTCGCGAGCACGCGGCCGGACCGCTTTCCTCTTAATTCGCAGACTTCGCTCATCGTGAACGTTCTGGTAGGTTGGCTCGCCTATTTCCTTGCGGCACTTTTTTACCGGCATGCAGTCTGGCTCGCCATCGCCACGCTTCTGGTTTCGGTAGGAAACGTGGTCGCCCACGTGATTCTGTTCAACATCAAGGGAAAGACCAGGTACAACCCGGGCATGTTGACTGCTGTTGTGCTCTTCCTGGATCATCGGACACCACGCCGCGACCGCAGTCGACTGGGTTGTCGGGCTTGCCCTGGGCGCAGCAATGAACTATATCGGCATTCTCAAATTGATTGACTGGCTGAAGGATGCCGATACAGCATACATCTTTCCCCCGCGCTTCCTGCCGCCCCGCTTGCGTGCTGCGAAGGCAGAACAACCATAGGAAAGTCGGCTGCCTATCTTCCGCGATTCTGGAGAGTGGCTGCCCGAAGATGGCGTCTTTCGGCAACCAGGAGTTGTCTGACCTGTCTGATCTTCTCGGCGTACGCCTGACGATCGGTGTCGGCTTCAGAGAACAGCGCGTTTGCCTCCGCGACCGCTGCCGGATCGGCAAGTTTGACCGTGCCTGCTGATGTGAGTCGCTCGACCCTCCGCGTGCGGAAGAAAATGTGCTCGAATTGCAGGAGGCGCCGGTGTGCAAGTGCAAGCTGCCGGCCAATGACACGGTGAATGCGGTCAAACTCTGCAGGCGTCAGGTTTCCCGACTGCTCGGGTCGCAACAAACGTTCTATGAGGGGCCGATTATGCATGAGCCGATTGTATTCAGTGTCGAAAAGCGCGCTCTGGTTCCGGTATCTTGTAGTCATTCGCTGCAGTATTAGCTGCGCATGCGCTTCAAAGAACACGAGCCGCTGTGCGCGCCACTCCTTGCGGAAGCTGGCAAGCTGTGCTGCGGGCACGCTCTGGCTTCCCCAGGACTCATTGACGTCCTGAACGATTGATCCGGGCTCGGCGTAGAGCGTCTTTCCGTCGTCGGTGGTACAAGCGACCTTCCCTTCGGAGACGGTGAGAAGGACGTCGCCGGTGGATTCTGCGGCAACGTTCAGCACCGTACCGCGGATTCCCATCACAGCCGAACCGGTGTCCACGTCCATTACCTGACCTGATGCGAGCTTACTCACTTCCATTGCAAGCGAGCCTTCCATGAGGTCGAGTGCGTGGACGTTCGGCGTGGAAACGTCGTTCATATTGAAGGTAAAAGTAGTATCTGGGCTGACGGTGATTGTCGCACCGGCTCCGCTATCCGGTTCTGTCCGGATCTGGATCTGCCCGTCATCGCCGGTGCGGACCTGGTCGAGGTCATTCACTGGATCACCGATCGAAACCGGGCTGAGTGTCTCTCCGGAACGGACTATCTCGACACTTCCCTGGATATAGATTATCTGGCCGACAGCCGGCGCTGTATCCTGAGAGGCACTCCCCGTGCTCTGCGCGAATACTGCAGCAATCGATACAATCAGAAGCGTTACCGCCATGTACGCACTGCGGGCGGAATATATGATTGTTCTTGTCATACTTACCTACCGGGACTAAGTCTGACTGAAAATCGGGTTAAGATGCAAGTATGTCGAACCGGTAACACTGTCCTGGCCTCTGGTGTGAAAAGCTCAAATGCTCCCCATGCGCCCTGAAGCGACCAAACATGCCGATATTCACTGCGCTTCGGCTCTACCAAGTCAAATCCGATCACTCAATCGACCATGTCGACTCGGAAACACCGCTAAACTGGCGGTTCGCGCCGGTCCAGTTTAACCGACTTGTTCAAGCCGCTGGCGTGCTGTCCGATCGTGCGCTCCAGGCCGCGGTCCCTGGCCTTTCGCCTCTGTCAGTCGGTATTATCTCCTGTCCGGTAAGTGGCGATGATCACCCCGGTGCGCGTGGTCTTCATATCGACAAGTGTAAAACGGGTGAACGGCGCTCCGTCACGGAAGAGGCGCCTGCCTTCACCGAGGACAAGCGGATGGATGGAGAGCGTATATTCGTCAACCAGACGGTTACGCATGAGTGACTGGACAAGCTCCCCGCAACCGAGCACCACAAGATCCTGCTCAGATTCGTCCTTAAGCTTCTTCACCGCTGCCATCGCATTCCCGGACAGCAGAGTCGAGTTCTCCCAGGGGAGCGGCTCTTCGAGCGTGGTGGATGCGACGTATTTGTGCATCCGGTTTAGAATTTCGGTGAACGGATTGTCTGTCCGATTCGGCCACACGGAGTAAAAGTCGAATAGGTACGACGACCGAAAAGAAGCGCCGCTGGTCCCGCGGAGCCCTCATGCGCGGCCTGGCCGGACGCTTCTGGATCGAAGTAGGGTACCGCCCATCCCCTATGTCATAGTATACCTGCGTGATCGGTTTCTGAGAGCTGGCGGGTCGCGAAGCTCCACTTGCTAATCGTCCACGTTGAAAGTAGGATCGTACTGCTATGAGCAAAACAGTGAATATAGGAATCATCGGGGCGGGGCGCATTGGCAAAGTCCATGCTGCAAACATAGTCTCCTTTGTGCCGGAGGCACGACTCAAAGCCGTGGCCGATCCGGTCATGCCACAGGATACCCGGCAATGGCTCGAGGCGCTGGGAGTGCCGGTCATTGGTACCGACCCTGCGGTCATCCTGAATGACGCGGAAATCGATGCGGTGCTCATCTGCAGCTCCACCGACACGCACGCGGAGTTCGTCATCAAAGCGGCACAGGCGGGAAAGCACTGCTTCTGCGAAAAACCAGTCGATCTGACGGTCGCCAGGGTCAACGCCGCAATTAAAGCTGCCGCGGATGCAGGAGTGAAGTTCCAGGTCGGCTTCAATCGCCGCTTCGACCACAATTTCAAGAAGGTACGGGACACCGTTCTTGCCGGTAGAGTCGGCGATCCGCACATCATCAAGATCACCTCCCGTGACCCCGCTCCCCCGCCGGTTGAGTACGTGGCAGTTTCAGGCGGTATATTCCTCGATATGGCAATTCATGACTTTGACATGGCGCGCTTCCAGGCAGGCAGTGAGGTGGTCGAAGTATTTGCCACCGGCGCGTGCCTTGTAGATCC
>Ga0307375_10005421_pt1 | contig 11966 bp, 9 predicted proteins | sample TR1MG_FD_202531 | JGI IMG/M metagenome (GOLD analysis project Ga0307375, IMG submission 202531) | Soil microbial communities from Risofladan, Vaasa, Finland - TR-1 | ecosystem: Environmental > Terrestrial > Soil > Coastal area > Acid sulfate soil | place: Finland: Risofladan, Vaasa | collected... | reverse complement strand
TCTCACTCGAATCACTCTGCCGCTCGTGCTCCCGACAGTCACCATAGGGGTGCTCATACGAATAATCGACGCTCTCAAGACCTACGACATTATCTACGCGACAACCCAGGGCGGTCCCGGAGAGGCGTCGGAAACCCTGAACATACTCGGATACGTGCTTGGATTCAGTTACTTCAACCTCGGGAAGGGATCGGCCCTCATCGTTTTGTTTCTTGCGGTGGTTACGGTTGTGAGCCTCGGTGTACTCGCTCTGCGCAACCGAATCAATTCCCTGGTGAACTAGGTGCAGTGATGAGGACGGAAGGGGAATGAAAACCTCGATCAGGGTAGCGAACAAAACGGCCTATTATCTGGCTCTATGTGTGATTCTGGTTTGCGTCTCCTTCCCGTTTATCTGGATGATTCTTGCCTCTTTCAAGACTCAGGTGCAGATCCAATCGACCCAGAATCTCTTCGTCTTCAAGCCGATCTTCACCAACTATCCCAAGGTTTTCAAGGACTACGATTTTCTGCGGCCAATTTTCAATAGTTTCGTTATCGCCGCCGGCTCCACGGTCGTGGGCCTGATCCTGGGGCTTCCCGCCTCTTATGCAATTGCCCGGTACCGCCAGCGGCTGCTGGGAATCATCATTCTGATCATACGCTTCTTTCCGGGGATCACCTTTCTGATTCCCTGGTTCATCATTTTCAGCAACCTCGGGCTGATCGATACTTACGCTGCGCTCATCGTGAGTCATCTGCTGATCAACCTTCCGTTTATCATCTGGTTGATGGTTCCGTTTTTCGAAGGTATGCCGAGGGATTTGGAGGACTCAGCGCGCGTCGACGGTTGCTCGACGCTTCAGACTTTTTTGCGAATCTCGTTGCCACTTGCAAGCCCCGGGATTGTCACCGCGTCGCTTCTTTCCTTCGTCTTCTCCTGGAACAACTTCGTGTTCTCGATGGTCTTGAGCGGAGGAAGGACCAAGACTCTGCCGTTGGCTGTCTTCAATTTCGTATCGTACGCGCTCATCGACTGGGGAGCACTCATGGCAGCCTCGGTCATCATCACACTGCCGGTGCTGGTCATTGCGTTTATTACCCAACGCTACATCATTCAAGGACTGACTGCAGGTGCCGTAAAAGGGTAGCGGCCGAGCAGTCTCATTTTCAAGAGGAGAGGTGGGCAATTATGAAATCAGACGAGATCTACGAGGTTGCTCAGAAGTACATGGTAGCAGGAGTCAGCGCCGGCGGCCGGTATCATCCGACCATCAAAAAGCCGCTGATCCTCGACTCGGTCGACGGCTGCTACATGCGGGACGTGGATGGCAACACCTGGATTGATTTCCATTCCTGCAGCGGCGCAACGATTCTGGGTTTCAATCATCCGGCGATAACCGAAGCAGTCGAAAAAGCCGTTCAGAAGGGCTATTTCATCAATTTCGAGTCTGAATATCATACCAAGCTCGCCGAGAAGATTCACGAGATGATTCCGTCGGCCGAGAAGGTTCGGCTTTCGAACTCAGGCACCGAGGCAACGCTCGCGGCAATCCGCGTAGCTCGCGCTCATACCGGCAAGGACAAGATTCTGAAGTTCGAGGGTCACTTCCACGGCATGCACGAATTCGTATTCTACAACTGGCACAACCGATTGGGCGCAGTTGATGCTTCCGGCGAAATCGCGAAGGTTCGTGATTCCGGCGGGTTGATGAACTGCACCGACGATCTGGTCATCGTGATTCCGTTCAATGACATCGAGCTCGCTGAACGGACACTGAGGCGCCATAAGGACGAGATTGCTGCCGTGATACTCGAGCCGGTGATGTTCAATGCCGGCTGCATCGAAGCAGTTCCCGGATATCTGCAGAAGATACGGGATATCACAAGAGAGCTCGGAATTGTGCTGATTTTCGACGAAGTACTTTCGGGTTTTCGCATGCATCCCGGTGGCGCGCAAGGGTACTACGGGGTGTATCCGGACCTGACGACGCTCGGCAAGGTCCTGGGTTGCGGAATGACGATTGCGGCCCTCGTGGGCACCGACGAGGTGATGAGCGAGCTCAACCCCCGAGGTTCGGTAGTGGTCAGCGGTACCTACACCGGGCCCCTCATCGGAGTAATGGGGGCGCTTGCCGGTCTCGGGATTCTCAGCGCACCGGGCTTCTATGAGAAGCTTAACGCCGAAGCAGATCATTTCTACGGAAAGCTCAATCGCCTGCTTTCCGAGAAGGGCGTGAAAGCTATCGTTCAAGGGCTCGGTGCCCGATTCGGCATTTACTTCGGTCTCGACCATCCCACCAACGACTATCGGGAGGCCGCCCGCAACTACGACGGAAAAGTCGGGCAGAAGTTCTATGAGCTCGTCATGAAAAAAGGGCTCTACTTTCACAACTACGGCGCAGGGCTTACTCCAATGCACTCGGGTATCACCGCGGTCCACACGCGGAAAGTGCTCGACGAGAGTCTGAACCGACTCTCTGACGTCTTCGCTCAGATGTCCGGCCGTCGTCCGTGATCTACCGCTTCCCCTATGGCTGGGTCGAGCCGGTCGACCTCGACTCGATCGGGCAATGCTCACTCGTGAGCCCGCCGGAAGACGCCGGCGATTCTGTTTTGTCCGTGGAGGAGGCGCTCGAAGGGCCGATTGGGGCGCTCACGCTCGAGGAGGGGCTGCGAAAGAGCGGAGCGCGGAATGTGCTTATACTGGTCGACGACATGACGCGGGATACGCCGCAGAAGACAGTGCTTCCACAGGTTCTACGGCGGGTCGAAAGGGCCCGAATCCGTCCGGATCGCATCTCGATTCTGGTGGCAGTCGGCCTTCATCGTCCCATGACCCGAGAGGAGATGCTCGAGCGATTTGGTACGGAGGTTTGTTCACGTCACGCGGTGGTCAACCATGATGCATTTCTAACTGAGGCTCTTCGCAAGGTGGGAGATTCCGAGGACGACGTCCCGATCCTCGTGAACAGTCTCGCTCTCACGGCCGACTACGTCATTGCGGTCGGGCAGATCGGGCCGCACCGAATCGCAGGATTTTCCGGTGGTGCGAAAATGATCGAACCCGGCATCTGCGGCCAGGCGATTACTTCGTCTGTTCACTGGAAGGGGTGGCTCGCCGACGGAACGGAGCTTTATGGCAAGGTGGAGAATCCCATTCGGGCGGAAATGGAGAGGATCGCAGATTCCGTCGGTCTCGACTTCATCGTGAACTGCGTTCGCCATCCACGTCGTGACAGATTTCATTTCGTCGCAGGTGATCGCCGGGCGGCGTTCAGGGCGGGCGCCGAGACTTCGGCTTCCTGGCATCGCACGTCCGTGACGGAGGCAGACATTGTTGTTGTCGACTCCGCGCCCTACGACATAGATCTGTGGCAGGCGTGCAAGGCGGTCTCGGTCGCGGAGATGGTAGTCAAGCGGGGCGGAACTATCATACTCGTAACGCCGATCCCTGAGGGGCTTGGACCCTACGGCGAAAGAATCCGGCGAACCGGTTATCTTCCCCGCAGGGAGATCGTCGCCCGCGTAGAGTCGGGAGAAATTCCGGATCGTTTCATCGCGTGCCACTTGATGGCATTTGGACGAATCATCGAGCACGGACAGATCATCGTAGTGTCGAGTGCAACCCACGACGCACTGCTCGACCAGGTGGGGCTCCCTCACGCTCCGAATGTGACCGCAGCAATCCAGCGGGCGCGATCGCGGATGGGGCGGGGTGCAACGGTCGCGGTGCTCCGAGATGCATGCAAACTGATTCCCGTGACGTCCCGCGAAGGCGCCCTGGCGCAATTGTAGAGGAGGGTTTCGAGATGCTCATTGATAGTCACGTTCATCTTCTCGCTCAGGAAGGTTACGCCGAACGTCTGGTTGGCGAAATGGATCGACTGGGAATTGGTCGAGCGTGTCTGCTCGCGATGCAGAACATCGAGATCTGGGGAAGCCGCGCCGCGACGAACGAGCAGGTGGAGGAGGCCGCCCAACGGTTTCCCAAACGGTTCATACCCTTCGGGTACGTAGAGCTGGGCGTCGATCCTCCGACACTTGTAGACGAGCTATTCATGCGGGGTTTCAAAGGTCTGAAGCTCACCCGTTCGCGCTACGCCTACAATGACGATCGCCTGATGGACTATTACGAGCATGCCGCCCGCTACAACATGGTCCTGCTGTTTCATACCGGAACCGTCGTGCGCACGGCATCGGACCGATACTATGACGTCGACAGCAGCCGGCTCCGGCCGATCTTTCTGGATCGGATCGCTCGCCGGTTTCCGGAGATATCGATCATCGGGGCGCACCTCGGGAATCCATGGTATGAAGAGGCGGCAATGACTCTTTTCTGGAATCCGAACGTCTATTTCGATCTTTCGGGAACCACTCTCAAAAGGAAATCCGCCGAGTGGTTCCGGGAGACACTATGGTGGTTCCCGGAAAGGATGGAGAAGCTGTCTCGATCGAAGGAGACACACTATCAACAGAGCCATCCGTTCGACCGCATCTGTTTCGGCTCGGACGTTCCCATAAACGAGATGGAAGGGTGCATTGAGGACTACGACAGACTTTTTGACGGGCTGAACCTCTCGGAGGAGCTTCGCGCGAAGGTGCGTGGTGGGAACATCGCTCGGATGTTTGGAATCGAAACGAATGGCTGAAGTGACCGAGAGCATTCGACTCCTGACCCATGCGCAGAAGAAACAGCTCATCAAAGAGACCTGGCAGCGACGAAACAACGGATATGTACCATTTTTCGTCGAATCCGGGACGTCGCTCAAAGCAACGCGGAGCCTTATAACGGACCACTCCCGCGACCTTTCCGTCCAGGAGACTCAGCTCGCAATCGCGGACCAGGTGCACGATTATGGCCTGCCGAGCCTGAAGGTGAACGTAGGGATCGGGGTCATGGCCGCCGCGTTCGGGTGCGGACAGATTCTCGATGATCACGCCGACCCGTGGATTCGGCCGATTATCGACGATGACCGTCTGGATATGCTCGCGAAGATCCAATCACCGATGAGCTCAGGAAGCGGGATTGAATCGATAGTCTCGGCAAAGATCGACCACTTCAACCAGAACTCCCGGCGTCAGATCAGATTCGTCAATATACCTTCCCCCCTGCTCACCGCGTCACTGATGTGGGACTACACCTCCTTCCTCTCCGCCCTCCTGCTGAGTCCGTCGGATGTCCACTTACTGCTGGAGAAGATAACGACAGCGACGATTGAGTTCCTGATGCACGTAAAGTCTCAGATTCGAGACCTGTTCGCCTACACCCATGAATCCGTCTACATTCCACCCGAATGCGCACTTCGCGTCAGCGACGATGTTGCAGCGATCCTCTCGGCCGAGCAGTATCGCGAGTTCGGCGTCAGGTATAACGACCGGATAGCCGAAGTCTTCGGAGGGATTGTCGTTCATTCCTGTGGTGATGTCCGGAATGCGCTTCCGGCAATGCTGGAAACTCGAAACCTGCTCGGCATAGATATCGTGGCGCCGCAGAACGATTGGGAGCTCATCAGAGGCCTGGCTGGCGGGAGGACGGCATTGTGCATGAGGTACTTTGACTGGGACTTCCCGGACGCGGCTCCACCGGATCTCTCCGACTATTCCCGCAGGTTAGTCGACTACTTTGGTCCCGAAGGGCTGCTTTTGTGGACTCATACGCCGACACAATCGGAAGCAAGGGAGCTTTCGGAGCGACTGGCGTCCGAGCTGACCGGCTCCGGTTCCAACTGGATTCCTTCCGTCTGATTAGCCCGATGAAACGGGTGCGGTCGCGTTGACAGATTCCGCACAACGCAGGATCTACCGTCACCGTTTCGCCGTCGCACTACTTCTGCCCGCCCACATTGTGATCCGCGAGCTTGGAGTTCGCCGCACTGAAGTATCGCTGTTTGAAATAGCAGGCCTGAAACGAGAGTACGGCGTTCCCATGCGGGAAGTCGTCAAGCGTGCGTTCGAACTCGGCATCATCACAACCTACGCTTTACGGAAGTTGAACCGTGAATTCAATCACCGTGGCTGGAACAAGGTGGAACCTCATGCGCTCGCGGCGGAGGAACACCCCTTTCATTTCCAGCGAATGATCCATCGGGCGATCGCCCACCGCCATATAACTCTCTCCCGGGCCGCCTACCTCGCCGGTACCTCAGTAGAAGAGATTCGGCAGCAGATGGTTTTGGTTGGGACCGATGGAAAAGTGGAGAACCGATAGTCCGTCCATCCGAGATCTCCTGGAGACACGTGTGGACGCGAAGGGTGAGTGCAGTTTACCTTCTTAATACCCGACGTGCGCTCTTTTCACAGCATGAGATGCGTGTTGCCTAAAAAAGCGATGGCCATATCTCCGGAACAGGATCGGCAACACCGGCCAGTCTTTTTGCTCTCAGGCGCCTGTACTCACCCGAAAGGAGTCCCCATGGCATACGCCCCCATTGAAAATCACGGTATTGTGGGAGACATGAAGACCATCGCGCTCTCTGCGATGAACGGCATGATCGACTGGTTTTGTTTTCCGCGATTCGATTCCCCCAGCGTCTTCGGCGCGATACTCGATGAACAGCGCGGCGGTTTCTTTCGGATCTCCCCGGTGGAGGAGCAGGTCACCACAAAGCAATTCTACTGGCCTGATACCAACGTGCTTACCACCCGATTCTTCTGTTCCGACAGTGTCGTAGACATCGTGGACTATATGCCCATAGGCGGTTTCGACGGCAAGCAGAGGAAGCCTGAGCTGGTTCGCCGAGTGAACATGGTGCGCGGAAATCTCGAGCTGAAGCTCGAGTGCTATCCTGCCTTTGACTACGGGCGAAAGCCGCACAAGGTCCGCCTCATCGATCATGGTGTGCTCTTTGAGTCCGAAGGACTAGCCCTTGCGCTCAGCAGCGAGACCTCTCTTGCGCTTGACACCCGGTCCACAAAAGAGCTCGAAAATGCTGGAATCCGAACTCCCGGCCAGGGTGTCTCCAGAAGATTCACCGTAAAGGAGGGAGACTCCGCGACCTTCGTGCTTCATGAAGCGACAGCCGGCAAGGGCAATCGGCACGGTCTTTCCCACGACGAATCGCACCGGCTGTTTCATAACACCATCGATTTCTGGCGTGATTGGGTTTCTCAGTGCACATACACCGGTCGATGGCGGGAAATGGTACTGCGGTCGGCGCTCGCGCTCAAGCTGCTCACCTTTCACGAGAGCGGCGCGATCATCGCCGCGGCTACCTGCGGTCTCCCGGAGCACATAGGCGGTGAGCGCAACTGGGATTATCGATACACCTGGATTCGCGACGCCGCATTCACGCTCTACAGTCTGCTCCGCATCGGTTTCAGCGAAGAAGCGCGGCAATTCATGGGGTGGATCGAGGCGCGGGCGCACGAGATGGACCCAGACGGTTCACTCCAGATCATGTACGGAGTCGACGGAGCGCACGAGCTGACCGAGCAGACGCTGGATCACCTGTCCGGGTATCGCGAATCGCGTCCGGTACGGATCGGCAACGCTGCCTATATCCAGACGCAGCTCGACATATACGGAGCGCTGATGGACGCCGTCTTTCTCTACAACAAGTACGCAACCCACATCTCTTACGATCTGTGGCTCGATCTGCGACGCCTCGTAAACTGGGTATGCGACCACTGGAAGGAGAAGGACGCGGGAATCTGGGAGTTCAGAGGATCGCGGGAGGAATTTACCTATTCGAAGCTGATGTGCTGGGTGGCGCTGGACAGGGCGATTCGCCTCTCCGAGCAGCTGGCCTATCCTGCCGACCGTGCTCGATGGTACGCAGTCCGTGACGAGATCTACGAAGAGGTAATGGAAAAGGGTTACAACGAGAAACGAGGCGCGTTCGTGCAGTACTTCGGTTCCGATTCGCTGGACGCATCGACCCTGGTGATGCCGTTGGTATTCTTTGTTTCTCCCACCGATCGGCGCATGGTCTCTACTCTCGATGAGATCCTCAAAACTCCGCGTGAAGGCGGCCTGGTGTCGAACAGTCTTGCCTACCGCTACAACCTGCAGAAGAGTCCCGACGGCTTCAGCTCCGCTGAGGGCACCTTCAATATCTGCAGCTTCTGGCTGGTGGACGCGATGACGAGGGAGGGCATGACGAATCCGGAACGGCTCGACCACGCCCGGCTGATCTTCGAGCAGATGCTCGGGTACGCAAATCACCTGGGGCTCTTCGCCGAGGAAACCGGGCCGACCGGTGAGGCACTCGGAAACTTCCCGCAGGCGTTCACGCACCTCGCGCTGATCAGCGCCGCCTACAACCTCGACAGGGCGTTGAACAACCGCAAACAGCGGTCGTAGCACTCAGCGTGAATCTTCGAGCGCGGCAGCGCCCCAGGTCGCCGGAAGCCTCACATGGACCAGCGTTCCAACCCCCGGCTGACTCTCTATCATCATGCCGTACTCCGGCCCGAACATGAGCCGGATCCGTCTATTGGTGTTGTACAATCCGATATGCTCGAAGTCGCCGGTGGTATCGCGGAGATGTGTCTGAATTTCTGAGAGGCGACCGGGCTCAATCCCAACGCCCGTGTCTCCCACAGTGATCATAAGCAGATCGTCGGAGCTCTCGACTGATATCACTATTTCACCCGGGAATGGCTGTTCCCGGATTCCGTGGTAGATGCTGTTCTCTAGCAGAGGCTGAAACAACAGCTTTATGGTGTTATGGTCGAGGACCGACTCTTCATAGTCCCACCGCACTCGGATTTTGTCCTTGTAGCGAGCGGTTTGAATTGCCAGATAGCTTTTTGCGTTGTCGATCTCTTCGCGCATGGGAACGATTTTGCGCGGATCTCCCATGCTGTACCGCAGTATCCGGGAGAGGTGCTCGATCATGTCGGAAATCTCGCTGCCCTGTTCGAGAGCCAGCGCCCGCATGTTGACTGTCTGCAGGGTGTTGAAAAGGAAATGGGGATTGAGCTGTGACTGCAGCGCGATCAGTTCGTCGACACGGCTCTTGTAGTTTTTCTCGGAAAGCTGGATCTGCAGGTAGTCCTTTTCGAGAAAGGTGCTGATGACATTGTAGAGGATGAACTCATAGGAGTCGCGGATTTTGTGTTCCGGGGCGGCGGGGGCCTTGAGGTGGCCGTTTCGCGCCGACTCTATGGTGTCGACAATTGTGCGGATCTGGATACGGGACTTTCGCGCGAGGGTGAGGGAGAGCAGTACCCCCGCGATGAGTGCCGCAAGAATGTAGGCGATGTTCAGTCGGAAGAGGTAATTCGGCAGCCTGTAGAGTACGTTGTTCGGAACCACAGACACGTAAAGGTAGTCATACTTGGAGTGCAGCTGAGCCACCGTGTAGACCTCATTCCCGACCGTAACTGTGGCCGAAGGAAGGGTCTGATTCGAGGTCTTCGCGAGAAGCGCGCTATTCCAGTCAGTCGTGGCGCAGACCAGCTGCCTTTGCGAGTCGAGTATCAGAATAGACTGATCCTGCATCGTTTCGATCGAGTCGAGTGACGCGCGGATTTTGTCCGCGTAGACGTTGATGGCGACGACGCCGTTGTATCCGTGCATCGCCGGGTTGTAGACCAGTCGGTAAAAGGTGATGACCGGCGTCGGCGTGGGGGTCACCGAGTCGGTCGGTATCGAACGGACTTCGGACCAGCTCAACCTGTTTCCTTTCTGCCGGGAATAGGTTGAAAACCACCCGGTGTCGTAGAATGTGTTGACGGATACTATGCCGCGATCCGAGGTGAGGAAGTTGTGCTTGGGATTCTCGAAATAGACGTAGATCGATTCGATGTACGGACGGGAGAATTGCGAGATCGAGAGGATGTTCTGGATGAGCTCGAGCTCCTTCAGATCGTCGTAGCCGAGCGTGTCCCTCTGGAGGATACGACGAAGTGAATACTGGATGCGTCCGTTGATGGTGAAGTTGAGACTCGTGACATTCAACTCGTCGAGGATGGCATCAATGCTGTCGCGCGCCTGGTTCAGGACGTTCGCGTTGGCTTGCGCAAGGTTCGATCGTACGTAGGAAAGGGAGCTGCGCGCGGAGAGGACCCCGAGGATCGCTATGGCCAGAAGCAGCGGCGCGAGAAAGGTCATTACTTCCCGGGCGAGGAATCGGGCAGGCTTCCGTTCCGGCACGTAGGGCGTCATCTGTTCCGGTACTCTTTCGGCGACTGCCCAAACAGCTTCTTGAACGCACGGGAGAAGTTGTTCGGATTGCGGTAACCGACCATCTCGCTGATGTGATAGGTCTTCAGCTCACGATTCTGCATGAGCTCGATCGCCTTGTTCATACGCACCCGCAAAAGAAATTCGGAAAAGTTAGCCCCGGTTTTTTCCTTGAAGTATCGACTCAGGTAGAACGGGTTGAGATGCATGTAGGCCGCGGCGTCCTCGAGCGTCGTCGTAGAGTAGTGGCTCTCGATGTATCGTTTCAGGATCTCGATGTTGGCGGCAGGACCTTCGGGGGCACCCGGAGCTCCTGCTCCCTCCTTTTCCGCGCGCTGCTCGTCCAGCGCGGATTTCAGCCGTCCGAAGGTCCTCGCGACGTCGAGGCGCGTGACCGGCTTGAGCAGGTAGTCGAAGGCCCGGTATTCGAGGGCCTCTTTCAGAAAGTCGAACTCCTTGTAGCCGCTCACGAAGACTACCTTCGTCTCCCGGCCGGCCTCGCTGAGCGCCCGGGCGAGCTGCAGCCCGCTCATGCGGGGCATCTTGATGTCGGTGAGGACGACGTCGATGTGGTTGGCTCCAAGATACTCCAATGCTTCCGGCGCCGCTTCGAATATTGCGGCAACCTCGAAACCCAGGTCGTGCCACGGAAAGTAACTCGACAGGCCGGTTCGAATCTCGTATTCGTCGTCGATGATGATCATTCGATACATGGTGCGGCAGAAAGTGTACCAAAGAGACACTGGAAGGTCTAATCCCGTTCGAGGTCAAGTATTGATAGTATTTGTGAAGTATTCGTCGTATCGCGATTCGATTACCGAGGTCTATCATTCTCTTGACCCCTTCAAAGGAGGCAACCATGAAAAAAGCGACGATCCTAACCGTGGTCATCGCGCTGTGTCTGTCCGTCATGGCCTATGCCAACGGCCAGTCCGAATCCCCGTCGGCGACGAATACCGCTCAGAAGCAGGTGAACATGCGCTTCTCGTGGTGGGGAGGAGACGCCCGCCACAAGGCGACGCTTGCTGCAATCAGTTTGTACAGCGAGAAGTTTCCGAACGTGAAGATCGAGGGTGAGTACGGCCAGTTCAGCAGCTTCTATCAGAAGCTCCTGACCCAGCTCAGCGGCGGAACCGCTCCTGACATATTCCAGGTCGATTTCAAGTGGGTCCACGACCTCCTGTCGCAGAATCCCAAGTGGTTCGTGAACATGAACACGATGTCCGACAAGATAGACATGAGCGGCCTCGACATGAAGTTTGCCCGCGACTGGGGCGAAGTCAACGGCTATCTTATCGGACTTCCCCTCGGGATGAACGGTATCGGGCTGGTCTACAACAAGGATCTGGTTCAGAAGGCCGGCATTGACATCAACAACAACTGGACGTGGGACGATGTGCTCGCTGCGGGTGCAAAGATGAAGAAGTACGATCCCGCCAAGTACGCACTCTTCTTCAACAAGGACTACTTCACCTACATGTTCAAAGTCCAGATGAAGCAGCGTTCCGGTTACGACCTGATAAAGCCCGATTACACACTCGGTTTCAGCCGTGAGGACGCGGTAGCCACTTTCAGCTACATTCGCAAGCTCATCGACACCGGCACCATTCCGCCTCTTGAGGAAACGGTTCCGTTCGAGAAGGTCTACGCGGACCAGACCCCCAACTGGCTCAACCAGAAGTATGCGATCTTCCCGACGTCGAGCTCGATTATTCCGAGAATCCGGTCCGCCAGCCAGTTTCCGCTCGGTGTAGCGCGTTACCCTGTGCTCAAGGACGCGAAGAATCCGGGGCTGATCACCGCGCCTACGATGCTGATCGCCCTCAACGCGAGCTCCCCGAACCTCCCTGAGGCG
>Ga0307375_10005418_pt1 | contig 11966 bp, 6 predicted proteins | sample TR1MG_FD_202531 | JGI IMG/M metagenome (GOLD analysis project Ga0307375, IMG submission 202531) | Soil microbial communities from Risofladan, Vaasa, Finland - TR-1 | ecosystem: Environmental > Terrestrial > Soil > Coastal area > Acid sulfate soil | place: Finland: Risofladan, Vaasa | collected... | reverse complement strand
TGCTTCAAGCTCAACCTTTTCGTCAACATATCAGCCAGCGACTGCAATATCTCAGGAGGATGCCGATAAACAGGACCCGCACCTCAACGGCGAAGTGTCTTCTGACACGATTGTGGAGCAAGAGAGTTCTCTTCTGAACATGGAGTATACACAGCAATCTTCAGACGCTCCCAATGAGCCTTCTACTCTGGAAATCATGGAGGAGATGGCGCAGTTCGATCGAATGAACGAGGCGGCGAACGAGCCAACTCTGGAGGTGGTTTCATCGGCAGAGACGATGATGGGTGCCTCTTCAGGCTCAACTTCGCAACCTACCGACAAGGAGCCTTCTAATGGAGCTCCTGGAATTGCCACTGCACAACGCCGTACTAGCAACAAGTCTTCAGAAGAGATCCCAACGCCCGTCTCCAGCTTGCACATTTCGGACTACCTTCCTGCTGCGATCCGCCGTCACTTGGCGGTCATCATCTATGGTTTTACAATTGAGCTTCTAAAGAGCAAGAGGAAGACATTGCAGAGACTACGTGATCAACCTGGCTTGTTGGTGGCCGCAGACGCGAAGAAGGCTGGACTCGAGCACACTGGAGGTGGATCCATGATGATTGACGACCCTTCTGCTTCTTCTTCCTCTGTTCTCAATTCCGACATCATTACTGAATACTATCGCGATTTGAAAGCCCAAACGTCCTTGGAGGAAGGCACACATGATCTCTCCGAATCTTCGTCTACCCGTGCCGAGATCCTTGTCGAGGAGGAACAGGACCAGCACATTGTGAAGATCGTCACCGAAAGGCTATTCAACATCACTAGAGACGTGGAGAAGATTGCCATTGCGAACAACTGGACCAAAGACGGAGGTTTGCGAGGCCCCGAGGCAGAGGACTTGAAACTACTCGTCCATCCCGAATTCCATTACGAAAACCCCGCACTCGAGTTTGTGAAGGTCGTTTGCCATATGCTATCGCTTAAGAAGTCTATTGCGGACAACGTATCGGCGATCCGGCGCAATCTGCTGCGTTCCCTCCAGGTCCGCGAATTCTCGTCTCAGGCCACTTTCAAGGATCCTGTCATCTCCTACTCGTTGCCAAATGTTGTTTGTGGCTATTGCAACTTATGCAGAGACTTGGACATCCTGAGAGACCCGCATCTCGCGCAACGCAAATGGGACTGCCCTACTTGCGCCCATACCTACGACCGTGCAGCAGTAGAAGAAAGACTAGTTGGTATCGTTCATCGTCGCGTCGCAGCCTTCCAGACGCAAGACATCCACTGCGTGAAGTGCGGCGAAATCCAAGCCACCAACCTCAACAGCATCTGCTCCTCATGCTCCGGTGCCCTCTCGACCAAACAATCTGCTTCAGAGTTCCGAACCAATCTGCTCATCTTCTCCAACATTGCCAAGTTCCATTCCTTCCAGTGGCTCGAGGATACGGTGCACTTCGTACTGCAGTTGCCAACTTAAGCCATCTCCAACAGACTTCGGATCATCGATTTCAGCTCCTATCATACCAATTCAAACTCATTAGAGGTTGTACTCGAGGCTCAGTCCCATCCTGACTCGACGCCACGGCCATGGAATGCTGCCACACCCGTTGGGAGATTGTTTCTCTCCTGCCCCGCATCTAGTCCTGTCCATAACAAAGGAATTGTAGATCCATCTATATTATGATCGAATCTGGGGTTTGCTGAGCTTTTTGAGCCTCGGAAGAGAGACGGAGAGAGAGTTCGGGGATTGTGTTGTCGGGCGTGGTGGCGAAGACACAGGCTCTTGAGTTCCCCCTCTCTCCGAACTCTATTCCTCAGGGATAGCGTTTTGATCTTCCTTTCCATCTGATGCTGGATATTGGCCTTGATACGGTGGAATTCCAGGCTGACCGCATTGACTCGCGTCCCTTCGAGTCAGATTGGTCTGCGTGACTACCTGACTCTTCCAAAATGGCCTTGTTGAGGCTACCGCGGATCGAAGAGGCCAAAGGTGGGTGAAGTTGATCAGATGAAGGGGGTTGAGGGTAGCAATACGGAAAACCCGATAGGACACACACCAACACACACGACCTCGAAGCCTTGAAGCCTGGTGCTGCAAGGTCATTCTCCCCTGCAGGGTCCGCCACAATGGGTCTGTCCTCGATCCGTGCGCTCGGTCTTGCCTTGTTTGTGCTAGCGTGCATCGTGCACTGCAGTCACGGCAGCACTTCGTCGGCTGCGATGGGAATTCTGTACACTACAACGATGTCCTACTCTTCCGACCCTGCCCTCACCTCTGGAGGTGTTTTCTACAATCTTACTGGTGCTGAATCGCAAGTATTCATGTGGACGATGAACCCTAGCACGCCGTATCTCCTCTCGTGGCCCCTGGATCAGCTCATGAACTCGTCCCAAGTTCCCATGCAGCAGCTTGTCAACGGGTCTGTTTTGTCCGACTCTTCGTCCATCTTCCGCTTCAACACTGCTGCTACTGATGGAACACACATGTACTTGGTCGCTACAAACAATGTGTTCAAGGTGGATCCTACGAACATCGAACAGGTGGCGCCAAACGTCACCTTCTCCGGCTACTTTGCCGATCCGGCAACTTGCGTGCGTCTGCACAACGCGACCTCCGACGTCCTCATCCTCTCTACCTTTGGCGTTACTGATCTTGCTGTCGTCGATTTGCTCACCTTTTCTGCGCCTGCCTCAACGCTGGTAGTCACAAACCCTGGTTCCATCAATGGCGCCGTTTCAGCCGTATCCATCTCTAACGATACCGCGCTCCTCGCTTACATGCTCGACTCCTCCATCGCCATCAGCCGCATCTCTCTCGCCGCTCCCAACCTGCAGCCGGTACCGATCTTCAACATCACCAATGTCTACATCCCCAACGGCGCCCCCATGGTCTATAGCCCCACGGAGAACTTCCTCTACATGCTCGTCCAGAACGTGAACGCGACCAAGGTACGTTTATTTGTTCCTGCCTCCCTTGATCCCCTCCCCCCTCACTTTCCGCCTCCCCTTAGCACCTCCACCCCATGTCGTTTATGAAACAACCGTTTCTGACCTACAATTCACCAATGTGTTGCTCCACGCCCCTCGTGGCACTTCTTTATCCTCTCTCGCCCTTGTACTGGCCCCCTTCTCCACTTCTCTTAGCCTGTTTTGTTGGCCTTGAACTTGTCTGCCATTTACGACGGCGAGACCCTATACGCAGCTGGTGTCGTGAAGAGAAACGTTGGCAACTACGGAGACCCGATTCGCGCCATCGTTGTGGAAGATCCCGATACTCTCGTTCCTCTGGGCAACGCTCTTGTGATTGACCCCGTTGATGGTCAGGCTTTGGTGTACCTCGCGACTGGTGTGATCATGCGTGTGAACACGTACACGTTCACTATCGTGACCCCGTCTCTCATCATCTCCTCTGACCCTGCCAACCCTGCTGCTTGGGGTCCGGGCCTGCTCTTGTTCACGGATGCTACCTCCTCGTATGGACATCGTACTGTGGTGGCGTGGACGAAGAATATTATTGCGACGGCGTCGGTGGCGACTTCTTGCCCCAACGACTGTTTCGAGTCGCTGGCCACTCCCTACGGTCAGTGTGTGAATGGTCAGTGTGTCTGTGTGAATGGTCACCATGGAGCCGATTGCTCTGGTATTGCCTGTCAGTCTAATTGTGGTGCGGCGCTTGGACAAGGTTCGTGTGGCCTGAATGGACAGTGTTCCTGCAACCCGGATTGGACTTTCGCATCTAACTGCACGCAACGTCAGTGTCCCTCAGCGTGCTTCGGTAATGGTGTGTGCGATACGACGACGTACTCTTGTTCGTGCTCTTCTCTGTGGGCAGGTACTGATTGCTCTATTGCTGCCTTCCTCGCGTGCGATTCGTTTGCTACGGAGGCCTCGTGTGTTCAAAAGTTGGGCGCCTGCGGATGGTGTGACGACACGAAGAAGTGCTCGTCCGGTAGCTTGGATGGTCCCTACCTTGGCTCGTGTCGCGCGTGGTACGCTGGAGGCAAGTATCAGGTGGGTTTGTTGGCCGCAGCGATCGTGCTCTTCATCGTCTTCGGTCTCATGCTCCTGGTCGGTATGCTCTCCGCCGCGCCCATGGATTACGTCACGGCCGGCATTCTCGTGGACTCGTCTCTTCTGACCACTGACTTCTTGAAGGAGGCCTATTGGCGCGATGAGCGTTCCGCGAAGACGTGGAAGATGTTCGATCTGTTCCAGTTCATCTCCTTCTATGCCTTCATTGACGTGTCCTTCCCCACACAGCTGATCCAGTTCTCGCGCTACTTTAACTGGGCGAATCTGATGTTGCCGCTGCCGTACAACTTCGAGGACAACACCTCCACGCACAAGAATCGTCTGCCCGGCTCTTCGGTCACGCGCACGCTGCTGAACGTGGAGCAATACGCGAACAGCGTGAAGCTGCCGACCGAGCACATCTTCTACGGTACCATGTTCTGGTTCGGCATGCTCGTCGCGGCCTCGCTGGTGATCTACGGCATCTACGCGCTCTTCATGTGGCTCTTCCTGCGCCGCAAGGAGCCGAACATCGGGAACGTGTTGCTCCAGAAGCTGTTCTACCTGTTGACGCGCCTGGTGCTGATCGCGTACATGCCCATCAACTTCACGGCCGCGTGGCACATCCGCGCCGGCGCCAAGCCTCACATGGGTTCGATCGCCGCCGCCATCTTCGCCATCATCATTTTCGGCCTTCTGCCCATCGCCTTCAACGCCATAGTCGTCTGGAACAAGGGCAAGGAGCTTCTGTTCTTGTACCTCAAGTTGCGCTTCGGAGCGCTCTACTCCATCTTCCACTACGAGAAGGCGCGCTTCCACCTGCTCGTACTGGTGCGCAAGCTCGCCATCGCGCTGCTCCTCGGCTTCCTCGCCGCCCCCTCCACCACACAGAGCAAGTACGTGTACGCGCAGGTGTTCACCATCGTCGGCTTCTACGCGCTCTACCTGATCGCCGTGCTCGCCGTGCGCCCGTACCTCGACCAAGTCCACCTCGTGCTCGACATCATCATGTCCACGCTCTTCGCCATCGCCTTCGGTGTCGCCATCTTGCACAAGAAGAGCCCCTCCACCGCGGGACAAATCGTCGCTGGTGTGTGCATCATCCTCGTCTTCCTCGCCTGCATCCTCTCCTTCGGCCACAGCTGGTGGAACATCGTTGGCCGCAACACCTACCCCTGGATCATGTGCGGTCCCAAGTACGGCGGACTCAACGAAAAGGAACCCGACTCAGATGAGGAGATGGACACCGCCACCGCCATCAGAGAGAAGAAGCAGAAGGAGGCCGCGCTCGCCGGCGTCATGCCCTCCAACAAGCCTTCCAAGCACCACCAACCCGAGCCCGATTCTTCTGAAGTCGACTCTTCTCTCCAATCCTCTTCGCCCTCCACCGAGGAAGACCATGACTCAGAGGAAGCAGAGGAGTCGCATGAGGTCGACCAGGAATCCGAGGAGTCGTCCGAGGAGTCTTCCCAATAAGCAAGCAAACCCCAATGGCTATCAAACCGCAATCAAACTGCAATCAACTACACCCGCACACTCTCAACTTCAACACCTCACAATAGACGCCACATCCGAGGTTGCCGTTCTTCCGGTCTTCCAACGATGCTCCACGAATCACTCACCTCTTCCTCCGATATTTAAAGCGCATAAACATCTCTTCTTCGGACTTTTGACCATACACGGTGTTACTCTGTCTTCTGTGCCCATGCAAAGGGGCCAGGCAAGCAACTTGGGTGCATGGGGGGGGGGGGGGCCTTTCGGTCACTGTCATTCCTCCTGCGTGGAACATTGCAAGCTCAAAGGGCAAAACTTACTCTCCTCATCATCTATAGCTCATTTTCTGCAGTAAGAATGCTATCGAGACACCTAGGCAGACTTTCGGGCATCAAGTGCGCCTCTCGACGTACCGGTTTGCAACCAGCTTCTCAGGCGCCAAATCCAATCAAGTCCCTATCTTCTACATGGATTTCCAAGTATTCGGTATGTACCTCCCTTTCTCGCAACTGAACCCCGACTTTGTTGCATCCTAGGCCGGTAACTTCCACATTCACCAATTCGGCTGGTTTTTGCGGAGCGCGGCAGCTGGCGGCCACCTTCCGGCAGTCTTTCCTCTCCACACTTTGCGTGAAGACCTCTCCCTGTCGTTGTTTTCTGCGAGATTGCTAACCTAGAATCCAATGGCATCTACTTCGAAGACTACTACGGTGGATAAGAGCAAGCACGGCCTGATCATTGGCAAGGGCGGTGCGATGATCAAGGATCTCGAAGCCAAGTTTGGTGTGAAGATCGTACTCCCGAAAGATGATTCGTCTACGATTACTGTGAACGGCGCGAAGGCTGCGGCAGCTATTGCGGCGATTCAGGAGCTAGTGGAGCCCAAGGAGAAGAAGGCCACGTCCTCTGCTGCCAAATCTGCCTCTTCCTCCTCTTCTTCGAGTGCAAAGGCGGCTCCTTCTGCGGAAAAGGTGACTAAGGTGTTGAAGATCCCCGAGGATGATCACAAATACATAGTAGGACCTAGTGGTGCGACGGTGAAGGCGATCCGCGAGGAATCAGGTGCGGACGTGGTGATGAGCACGAATCCCGATCAGGTGACGATCTCTGGTCCCGATGAGAAGTGTGTGAAGAAGGCAGAGAAGTCGGTGAAGCAGGCGATTGCGAAGGTGCACGATCAACACGAGTCTACGGAAGGGTGGTATCAGAAGTATCAGAAGGAGATCGACGATCACGCCAAGAAGAGGGCCGATTACTTCGAGCAGGCTAAGAAGGCGCATGATGCTGGCAATGGCGCTCTCGCTAAGGATTTGAGCGAAAAGGGCAAGCACGAGACATTGTTGATGGAGAAGGCGCAAGAGAAGGCTGCTCGCGCAGTGTTCGAGAGGCGCAACAAGGAGAACGGATCCGACCTCATCGACCTTCACGGACTCCAAGTCGAAGGCGCCATCTTGATCGCCACGGAATGTCTTGACAGACACAAGAAGAACATCGGAAAGGGGAAGGAAATCAACATCATCACTGGAAAGGGCAATCACTCAGACGCAAACGGACCCAAGATCCTCCCCGCTATCGAGAAGCTCCTCACCGACCGCAAACTCAAGCACGAGGCTGTACCAGGTGGGTTCAAGATCACCCTGTAAACTAGATTGTAACAACAATGTAAATGACCGTCATGTCGAAGCTTTGTGGAGGGTCCTCTTTGTGCATGGGTCACCTCATTCCCTCAGAGTGTAACATCGATCGTTTCCCCTCCATTCCCGTTCAGTCCATCTCCACTAACCAGGATTCAAATACGAATACGTAGAATTCTCAACAGAAAACACTTTCTATACTGAGAGTCGGTTACACAGAAGCAGTCTGAGGAGATAACGGCAACGAATGGGCTGGACAAGATCAGGTCAAGCGATCATTCCCATCCCTCCCCCTGAGTTGGACAACCTTCGTTTTTGGATGTCATCAGATCCTACCCACATTCCTCTTTATGCAGATGAAAAGGCGCTGATCGAAAGAGGTACTGACGACGATACGACGCAATGGAAGCGCTCCGCCGACCAACAACTGGCTTTCTTCTATGACATCGACCGTACTCTGGAATGGATCCGATCCAACGATTTCAAACGAGTGCGTCTATGGCATTTTGTTGTTTAATAGTGAACCACTAGTCCTTGTGCCCCAGTATCCGCTCCCCATTCCGCTATCTTACGCTGGTCGATTTGATACGTGTTTTCCGTAGGTGGCATTGCAATTCCCGGACAAACTCTTGTCTGATAGTGCAGCTGTGGCCTCTTATATTGAGAAGCACTCATCTAATGGCTGTAGAGCTTACATTCTGGCTGATACGAGCTATGGTAAGTGTTGTGTCGATGAAGTAGCTGCCCAACACGTTTCTGCGGACTCCTTGATTCACTATGGGCAGGCGTGCCTCAGTTCCAACTCTCGTCTTCCTGTTCTCTATGTTTTTGGTCGTCAACAGTGGAATGTCGCCGAATGTGCGGCTCGGATGAAGGAGGAATTCGGGCGCACTCGAAACGTCGTTGTTCTGTTCGATGTGCAGTTCTATTATGGCATTGACGCGCTGAAATCCGCACTAGGCACCGATTTCCCCAACTTTTCGTTTGCGATGATTCGAACCGAGGTGGAGCAAGGACATGCATTGACGGAAACGCCGGTTCTCGACTTGGTCCCTTCACCGGCCTCTGATCACGTGCAGGGAGGTGTTGTAGACTATGCTTCGCAAGAACACTGCTTCTGTGGTCGATATTTCGAGCTTCCTACTGGAGTGCCGCTGTCAGCGCGTGAGATTCTGTACATTGGAGGCGAAGGCGCCACGCTGACGAATGTGCTGATGCACTACAACCAACTCTCTGTGTGGACCTTCAATCCGAATGGCGATCTGTTTCGCAAGGAGTCTATGGGCGTCAATCGAGCGTTGATGAAGCGCTTCTTCATGATTGAGAAGGCGAAAGACTGCGACATCTTTGGCATCGTCGTCGGCACGCTTGCAGTCTCTAACTACCTGGACATTCTGACCTATTTGAAGAAGATCATTAAAGGAGCTGGGAAGAAGTACTACACGTTCGTGATGGGCAAATTGAACATTCCAAAGTTGGCCAACTTCGCCGAGATCGACATGTTCGTACTCGTCGCTTGTCCGGAAAACACCCTCCTCGACTCCAAAGAGTTCTTCAAACCCATTATCACGCCGTTCGAGCTCGAAATTGCGCTAGTGAGAGGCAAGGAATGGAGCAGCCAATACACGACGGACTTTGCGGAGGTATTACGAGACAAGAACATCAAGGACACACTTGTGGAACGCTTGGACGACGGATCACAAGGAACTGAAGCTGAAGAGATCAGAATATCGCTCGTTTCGAACAAGATCAAGACCAATCACAAGGCCCCCATCTCCATCAACTCAGAAGACGAAACCTCGACACCTTCAGCTCTTTCTTCAGATCATGACAAGGCCATCGCAAAGAGAGCAACCATGGACGTTGCCATCGCGTCAGCACCAACTGCAAGTACAGTGTTCCTACAAAGAACATTCCAAGGACTTCAACAGAGGCTGGGCGAGGATTCTCCACACGTCGCTTCGGAAGGTCGAGCTGGAATCGCCGCCGAGTATGACCACGAAGGGGAGTAAATACGAGTGAATGGTACCAAAAGTGCATCCGATCATCACCGACAATTGAACGTGGGGGTGAACACTCGGTGCGGAACAACAGCGGATCGATCAACTGTTGTTGTGCATGGTGCCATCTGTTGTTCAATGTATCATGTGTCACATACGCAAATTCGAGTTTCCAAAGATCGATATCACTCTCCAATAAGAGATACGGTCTAAGAGGGGGTATATTCGCTGTACAAGGGGCGCCCAATTCCGAACTGGGGGCTTGAATAATGGCGTCTCCGCCCCGAAGTTCGTTCAAAATTGTGTCAGGTGACTAATCTAACTAAGAATGGTTCGCTCGCGAGAAGTTGAAGGATCAAAAGGCTGTCGACTCGGCTTCACTTCGAGTTCATGCTCATCAGCTTCAGCTCTAGTGCCGTTCGCTGCGCTATCTCTTGGGCTAGTCTCTCTTCAAGCTCATACACGCGAGCAGCGAGGATCTCGTGCGATTGTTGGAGTGTCATCAGCATGGAGAGCAATCTCCCTTCGTGATCCGGAGAAATAGGTTGACTCCAAGTGCCGCGCGGGCTGAGTCCTCCATATCCACTTGACGAGACACCGTTTTCCGCAGCATGGGATCCATTGCCATTGACAGAGTCTTGTGCGAGTGCCGACGAGAACTTCTTGCCGTCTCCAGTGAACAACGGTGTCAGATGAGGCAACGAGTGGTCTTCTGAGCTCCTGCGACCTGCGCTTTCAAATGCCAAGAACTCAGTTGGAGCGCCATCCACCGGAGGAACGGGGGAAGTGGAGCCAGAGCGGCGCCCACCACCGACCATTCCGCCCTTCCATTGCGACTGATTGCGGACTTTCTTGCCCCATTTTGGCGACGTGGCACGGAGAGAGCGAGGAGCGGGTTCGATCGTGACGGTGGGGGTGACACCAGAGGGGGTGAAGATGGTGATTTGACCCTCTTTCAGCGGCGGTAGTTCCTCGTTCAGGGAGAGAATGACCTTCGAAGACGACGAGCGACGCCGTAGTTGCTTCACACTCGAAAGGTCAAGCTTCAGGGTATCAGGAATTGCGTCTGAGGGCACTTTGGAGAGTCCGTTCGAAGTAGACGTAGAAGTTGAAGCCGAAGCTGAAGTGGATGACAATGAAGTCGAGGTTAGTGCCGATGTTGTTGGTGGAGGTTGATGCTGCTGAGGAGGGGCAGTAGTAGCGGATGTTTGGGCTCGTTGAGCAACCTGTGTTTGTGATGATGTCTCGCTCTGGTTGCTCGGCTTCGGTGGCAGTTGTCGTTGCAACATCGTTGGCTGTTGTTTGGAAGCTGGAACATCTTGCTCAGCGCTTATTGTGGTGGGCGAGGAGGGATTGGCTTCAGAAGCGACACGATGGTCGATTTGCTCCACCAAGTGCGCCAATCGATCTGAGTTCTCAAATAACAACAGCAGGACTTCGTTAATCTGCGGAACTTCCTTTAAGAGCTGCAGGGGGTTGTACTCTTCCTCGTGATCTTCCTCGTCTTCTTCGTCGCGAAGCTCGGATTGTGGTCTCAAAATACACGGTGCCACTACGATTGCCAAGGCCGAAAACGTCATCCTATTCAATAAGGTGTATGATACTACCAATTTCATGAAGCAAGCGAGATACGAGAGGGTTCTGAGGGAGTGGAGGGGCACGGTTTCCGCGAGCTGAAAGATGCGCTCCAGCTTCAGCTCCTTGTCCTTGGTCGAAGCAACTGCTTGCAAAAACGATCCGTAGAGGTTGTTTGGAATGAGTGGTTCGGGCAGCTCGCGAAGCCAAGCCTTGATGAGCGCAGAAACGCAGTGAGGATTGGTGCCGTGAAGATCGATCTCTACTCCAGTGTCGAAGAACTCCCTGTACGCCAAAACCTCTGCTGAGATGTGGGACACTCTGAAGATTCCTTCCTGATCGATGCCATCGCTGCTGAGGAACTTGATGCACTGAGTGAGGAACGGCGGCAGTTGGAAGAGCGGGTCCTCCAAGCCCAGATTCGGTCGCTTCACGTAGCCATACTGATTGTGACACAATTGATGCAGTAGAGGCATGCCAAAGACTCGATTAAGGGCCGTATTGGCACATTTACCATTCGTGCTCTGGAACCACAACCTGAGCTCGTTTTCGTTCTCCAATTCGGAACAAAGAGCGAAATCTCCCAATAGACCTTTTGGAAAGCTCGGAACACACTTGTACAAGGACATGATGCGCTCGCCCTTCTTGAATTCGTCCGACAGGCGCACGATGTAGTAGTCCAACGGAATCACCAATGACGGTAAGGCATCCTCTCTAGACTTGAAACATGCCAAAAACAGGCCTTTCAACACAAACCACCGCTTGGACTTCTTGCGAAGCGACTTGAAGTTGCGCCCACTTTCGTCACCGACAACATTCACGCCCAACGTCGTCGTTGATGGCGGCGCTGCAATGTGAGACTCTGTATGACGGCGAGACTTGCTTTTGGCGGAAGACGCAGTCGTGTGATGGTGCTTGACATCCTTTTTCGGACCTCCACCGGCTTGCTTGTACAGATACCCCACACGCTCCGGTCGCGACTTTTCTCCAACAATGACAATCTCCTTCCAGCGAGACTGAATGGTTTTCATATGCACCAGCTCCAGAAATGCCACGTTGTGGTCAAAGCGATGCTCCAAAAGCGACATCTGAGAATGCAACCATGTATCTGTGTCATGATATTCGAGAACCCGGGTATCAAACAGGAAAAGTGAACGCATTAGCATGATTCATCACCAGTTTCTTCTGAAGAACAAGGGTGAAGAGCAAGCAGTGACCAACATTAGCTCCCGGGAGGTGATCGTGCCTGTTTTCGCGATTTTCGGCA
>Ga0307375_10005417_pt1 | contig 11967 bp, 8 predicted proteins | sample TR1MG_FD_202531 | JGI IMG/M metagenome (GOLD analysis project Ga0307375, IMG submission 202531) | Soil microbial communities from Risofladan, Vaasa, Finland - TR-1 | ecosystem: Environmental > Terrestrial > Soil > Coastal area > Acid sulfate soil | place: Finland: Risofladan, Vaasa | collected... | reverse complement strand
CGGGTAACCGGAGCCGGGCGGCAGATAGAGCATGTCGCCCTGACCCAGCAAGGTCTCCGCCCCCATCTGATCGAGAATGGTGCGCGAGTCGATACGCGACGAAACCTGAAAAGCAATGCGGGTGGGGACGTTGGCCTTGATCAGACCGGTGATCACATCCACCGAAGGACGCTGGGTCGCCATAATCAGGTGCAGACCGGCAGCGCGCGCTTTCTGGGCCAGGCGGGTAATCAAGGTTTCCACCTGTTTACCGACCACCATCATCAGGTCCGCAAACTCATCAATGATCACCACGATAGCAGGTAGCACGCTCAACGCGATGGGCTCGCCATCCATATCTTTATCCGGACCCGACAGGGGATGTCCCGAAGCTACCGCTTCCCGCACTTTCTGATTATATCCGGCGAGGTTGCGCACTCCGGCAAAGGCCATGAGCTTATAGCGCCGCTCCATCTCTGCCACACACCAGCGCAAGGCGTTCGCGGCCTCCTTCATATCCGTTACCACCGGCGCCAGCAGATGGGGGATGCCTTCATAGATGGACAACTCCAACATTTTGGGGTCCACCATGATCAGGCGGACTTCATCAGCAGTCGCCTTAAAGAGAATACTGAGAATCATGGCATTGACGCCCACAGACTTGCCGGCGCCGGTGGTTCCGGCCACCAGCAGATGGGGCATCTTCGCCAGATCGGCGGACACCGGCTGGCCACCGATATCCTGACCCAGTGCCAGCGTTAAATGGCTTTTAGTCTGGGTAAAACTGTGACTGGAAAGCACCTCGGAGAGACGCACCGTGCGCCGCTTCAGGTTTGGCACCTCGATGCCCATGGTGGCCTTACCGGGAATGGCTTCCACCACGCGCACCCGCGCCGCCAGCACGCGCGAAAGGTCTTTACTGAGACCCGCGATCTGGCTGACTTTGACCCCCGGTGCCGGCTCTATTTCAAAACGCGTAATCACTGGTCCGGGATGAGCCGCCACCACGGTTGCCTGCACCCCGAAGTCGGCCAGTTTTTCTTCCAGCATGCGCGACTGCTGCGCTAGCACTTCGGGCTGCAACTGGGAACTGGGGTCTTCCGCATCTGCCGGATCGAGCAGGGCAAGATCGGGAAGACCATCAGCGCGCGGCGGCCCTACGGGTGCGGGTAATGCTAGCTGTCGACTGCCTTTAACGACGCTCTGAGTCGACCCTGCTCCGCGCTTTTTGGTGGAGAAGAAGCTCGGCGCTGCTGCCGGAGATGTCTTTTGCACGGCAGGCGCCAGCGTCGTAATCAGCACAGGGGTCGCTTCTTGGGCGGCCACCCGCCGCCGCAAAGGCCAGCGCAGGCGCCGGTGTGGTCGTGACCAAGAGAAATGCAGAGCGCTGATATGTGCCGCCATCGCGCGTGGTCCCAGGCCGGTGAGCAGAAACACACCGAGCACAAACAGCAGCAGAAATAGCAATACACTACCGCCCACGCCGATAAAAGGCTGAGTATGGATACTGATTTCCTGCCCGAGGATACCGCCTGCGCCGTCTCCGGCAATGGGCCACCACGCCGCGGGCCAAGTCAGCGCGAGGAAGCTGGTCAGGCCCAGCGCGACGATAACAGCGCCCACAGGGGACGCCCAACGTCCCGGATGCTGACGAAACCAACATCGCCATAGCTGCCAGGCCCACACGCCCAGCGCCACGGGGAGGAGCCAGGCGATCATGCCAAAAATCTGTACCAAAAAATCAGCAAGATAGGCACCAGTTTCGCCACCCCAGTTATACACCTGGGCACCTTTACCACTATTAAACCAACTAGGATCGGAGGGGTGAAAACTGAGCATGGACATTGCCATAAAGGCCGCCACCGCGATCAGCAGCAGCAGCAACGCCTCGCGGCGCCACGGTTTGGCACGCGACAGTTGAACCGGCTTTGCAGGGGCAGGCCGGGAGCCTCGGGACACATTACGGGCAGTGGAACTCATACCGGCACGCTAAACGACCCCTGCACGGGTGTCAAGGAGATGCCGGGAAAGAAAGGCAAAGAAATGCTATTGTTAGCAGCCTCTAATGGTTCAGATGCAGGCGTTCATTTCGCACTATCCGATATCACATCAGGACGGGGGGCAGGGACGGCAGCGTGGAAATGGTGTTAGACTTTTCGCTAGCAATTTCGCATAAGTCCGGGCGGGTTCGCCGTGTGCGCAGCTCGTCCGATACCGTTCTCTTCTGGCAGCGAGGTACCCATGGGCGATCCGAAAAGTGTCATCGATGAAAAACATTGCCGTTTACTCATCCTGGGCTCCGGCCCCGGTGGTTATACGGCCGCTATTTACGCTGCGCGCGCCAATCTGAACCCGATACTGGTACAAGGCATGGAGCCCGGTGGCCAACTGATGACGACCACGGACGTGGACAACTGGCCTGGAGCGGCAGACGGTATCATGGGTCCGGAACTCATGCAGGAACTGGAAAAACAGGCACGCCGCTTTGATACTGAGGTTCTGTTTGACCACATTCATAGCGCAGACCTGAGTCAACGACCCTTTCGCCTCAGCGGAGACCAGCATTGTTATACCTGTGATGCGCTGATTCTCGCTACCGGTGCTTCTGCCAAGTACCTGGGCTTGCCCAGTGAAGACCAGTTTCGAGGCAAGGGTGTCTCCGCCTGTGCGACCTGCGACGGATTTTTCTATCGCGGGCAGGCAGTTGCCGTGGTCGGTGGTGGCAATACTGCGGTAGAAGAAGCCCTCTATCTCAGCAATATTGCCAAGCATGTCACGATCATCCACCGGCGTAACCGGTTCCGCGCCGAAAAAATCCTGCAGGACAAGCTCATGAGCAAGGAGAACGTCACCATTATCTGGGATCACTCTGTGGACGAGGTGCTGGGTGACAATTCCGGGGTCACCGGCTTGCGGATTAAGCATGTAGAAAACGGCAGCACCCAGGACCTGGCGCTGATGGGGGTGTTCATTGCCATCGGCCACCAGCCCAATACCAGCATCTTCAAGGGACAACTGAAAATGGACGAAGCGGGTTACCTGGTCACTCGCGGCGGGCGCGACGGCATGGCAACAGCCACCAGCATCGCCGGCGTGTTTGCGGCGGGCGATGTGCAGGACTCTGTCTATCGCCAAGCAGTAACCAGCGCGGGTAGCGGTTGCATGGCGGCGCTGGACGCAGAGCGTTGGCTGGAGCAGCAAGAGGACTAAAGCACATGAGGCGGCGGCCACATGAGCCGGAGAAGCAAGAGCCGGTGACCGATGCAGAAGAAGCCGATTGCTTTCTGCGGGCGGTGGCTGATGTCCGGCCCTTGCCAGCCCCGCCGCCTCCCCCACGTCCTGTACCACCACCGCCCTTACCGCTGCAGCGGCATCAGGATGAGCTGGCCGTTCTCGAAGTACTGAGCCACGGCCTGAACGGCGATGAAGTATTGGAATCCGGAGACGAGTGGCTTTATTTGCGGTCCGGGCTATCTCCGGCGCTGTTACGGGACTTGCGTCGGGGGCGGTTCCGGATTCAGGAGCGGCTCGATCTGCATGGCTGTACCGTAGAAGGGGCGCGCACTGAACTCGCGGCATTTTTGCGAGAAGCGCGGCAATGGCGCTGGACATGCATCTGCGTCATCCACGGCAAAGGACTGGGATCCCCTGGTCGTGTTCCCGTCCTGAAAAGACTGGTGGGCGGCTGGCTGATGCGTCACCAGGAGGTGCTGGCCTTTGCCCAGGCTCGCCCGGAAGAAGGGGGCAGCGGTGCATTGCGTGTTCTGCTGGGCTGGCCGCGTCGAAGATAAGCACCAACCACGAAGCACGCTCAGCTCTGCGCCACGTTGTAGGGCGGCTGGCTATCCCGCCGCCCCCAGCGCTCCCGAACAGGCATGGCACCTTCTGCATCGGTCAGAGAGGCCAGGATTGGGCAGTTTGCAACAGAGCCGTGACCGGGACAGCACTCAGTCTGCTGCGCAAGGGCTGTGCGCATCCGTTGCAAGTCGGCGATTTTGAAATCAATTTCGGCAAGCTTTTGCTCGGTAAGGGCTTTGACCTCACCCATATCATTCTCGACACGGCTACTGATATCCAGCAACTCCTTCACCTCTGCCAGAGAAAAGCCGAGATTCTGGGCACGCCGGATAAAACGCAGACGGGATTCCGCCTCACCATCGTACAGGCGATAGTTGGACCGGGTCCGCTGCACCGGCTGGATGAGTCCAATCCGCTCGTAATAGCGCAAAGTCTCTGCGGCGAGCCCGGCTTCACGCGCCAAACGACCAATAGTCACTGGGGTTTGCATATATATGTCCATCCGCCTAATAGGGCTTTTAAGCACACACTGTACACCTTAAGTAATAGTGTCCATTGTAAGACACCTAGTCAACACCAGAGTCCAAGCGCTGTACACCAGCCATTTCCTGGCCGAAAAGGCCCTCCACACAGCTCGTGGCAAAGACTCCGGCGGGGAGGAAAAAGCTCAGGACAAGGGTCTGTGCATCCTGCCAGTAGCTGGTCAGGGTCTCGGGACGCGCGCGTAAGGGACGCCGGGCGGCATCCAGGCCCTGTTCCGCAAGGCGTTGTGCCCAGTGCAGCCCATCGTCTGCTGCACCAGCGATAATGGACCCGGCACTCAGGGCTGAGCTCTCTAGCGCAATGGCGGCGGCAGTCGGCGCCAGCCCACCGCGACCCGGTAAAGGGCCGGTAGGATGCAGGTCCCAGTCAGCGGCGCGCGCCTGCAAATCAGATAGATCGCCGTCTGCCGCCAAGAAAATGCTATGCGAACCCGCCAGTTGCACAACCTCACCCGGCAAAATCTGCGTCCAGTTCGCTTGCCGTACCCGTTCAGCGAGGACCAGATTGAACAGAGCAGAGCGGGCGGCGGACCAGAGCAGGCCACGCCGATGGCGGTCTATCCGCATCGGCTGCCCGGATAGCAGTCGCGCGGCTTCCTGCAAATTACGATGCCCGAAACGCTGAGCACCGAAATAGTTGGGGAACCCCTCCTTCATGAGACTTTGCAGGCGGACGTCCCAGAGACTGCGCTCTCCCGTGGTAACGCGCAAAACGAGCTGGAAGTGATTACCACGCAATACCCCTCGACGCAGTTTACGGTCATGGCGACTGATTTGCTGAAAATGCAGGCTGTCATCTTCCAGACTCGCCCAGTCGGGATCGGACCCCGGCGTGGCCGGCACTGTAAAGCTCTGCCGGGTAATGGCATGGCGATCCTTGAGACCGGCAAAACCCACATCGCGGACCGCCACACCCGCACAGCGTGCCAGGCGGCTGGCCACATCCTGGGTATTGAGGCCGCGCTTCTCCACCACCAACCAGTGGTGGGCGCCTGAGCCAGATGCAGTAAAGGGCAGCAGTTCCGTGACCTGAAAGTCTTCCGGAGTCTGTCGCAATTCGGCGCCGAGCAGGCCGCCCTCTGCGGGATAAATGCGCGGCGGACTTTCAGACATGCTGAATCAGAACGACGGCATGAGCGGCAATGCCTTCACCCCGACCGGTGTAGCCCAATTGCTCGGTAGTGGTCGCTTTGATGTTGATCGCATCAAGCTCCACGGCGAGGTCAGCAGCAATATAGGCGCGCATCTGCGGGATATGAGCTGCCAATTTGGGACGCTGACAGACCATGGTCGCGTCCACGTTACCTACCGAAAAACCTTTTCCCTGAACCAACTGGTGACAATGCCGGAGCAGGAGCCGGGAATCTGCGCCCGCGAAACGGACGTCGGTGTCGGGGAAATGGCGACCAATGTCGCCCAGGGCAGCCGCCCCCAGCAGGGCATCGCAGATGGCGTGAAGGAGCACATCGGCATCGGAGTGGCCGGCAAGGCCTAATTTGTAGGGGACCGTCACACCGCCGAGAACAAGGGGTCTACCCGTCACCAACGCATGCACGTCAAAGCCATGACCAATACGCAGTTGCATGGGGTTATCCTTCTTCATCACGAGCCGCAAGAACGGCGGCAGCCAGCACGAGATCATCCTGCAGGGTGACTTTGATATTGTCACCATGTCCATGAATCAAACGGGGGCACCAACCCTGCCATTCCATCGCCGAGGCCTCATCGGTGATCTGCAGATTCTGTTCGCACGCCGCTTCCAGAGCAGCCAGCAGGGCGCCGAGGGGAAAGGCCTGGGGGGTGAGAGCGCGCCACAACCCCTCACGATCTACGGTGCCCACGGAGTGAGCATTCTCAGCGCGCTTCAGTGTATCGGCAACCGGTACGGCGAGAAGCGCGCCCTGGGGCGAATGCGCCAGGCTGTCGAGCAGGAGTAACAGGTCTTCGCGCCGCAGACAGGGTCGGGCGGCGTCATGCACCAGCACCCAGTCGGACACCGCTGCCCCCTGCCGCAGCAGGGCCTCCAGACCGAGGCGCACCGAATCCGCACGCCGAGCACCGCCGCCGACAGGGGACAGGAATGGCTCCTGCATGGGTCCCAGTACCTCCCGCCAAGCTCCGGTCGCAATATCTTCGTCCGGCAGAACCAACTGAATGCCAGCGACACGCGGTTCCCGAAGAAAGGCCGCCAGGCTATGGGCAATGACGGGACGGCCGCGCAGCAGCACGTATTGCTTGGCCTGCGCCGTCCCAAACCGCTGTCCCCGCCCTCCCGCCGGGACCACCACCCAGACGCGCTCCATATAACCCCCCGAACATTATGGACCAAAACTGCAAACCCGAAGTATCCGCAGTCTTTAGGGAGGGCGCAAGAAAGCGGCGACCCTTTTTTGCAGTTTCCACAGCGCCCCTTTACACTATGGCCCTTCAGAGTCCCCACATAAGATCAGATATTCTTGGATCGAAGTCTTTTTCTCGGCACCCCGCCGCGCGCCGGGGCGGCACGCGCATTTAGTCAATTCTACGGTGCCGCGGATAGCTGGCTGGCGGCGCAGATGGCACGCCAGTGGCAGCGTCCGCTGCTGATTCTGCTGCCGAACGCCCGTGACGTGGAGGAATGGCAGCGCGAGTGGCGTTTTTTCGCACCGGACTTACCAGCGCCGCTGATTTTCCCGGACCGCGAAATCCTTCCCTATGATCGCCTGGCGCCGCCGGCAGATGCCACGGCCACCCGGCTGGCCACCCTTGCTGCTCTGCCGGAATGGCGTGGCGTTTGTCTCGCCCCTCTGTCCGCCGTCCTGCAACGCCTGCCACCGCGTAGTTTTCTCGACCAGCACGCTTTTGTCCTCGCCGTGGGTGACCATCTGAGTCCGGAAGGTTTCCGTCAACGCCTGATTGATGCTGGCTATCGCAATGTCAGTGAGGTCTCGGAGGCTGGCGAATTGGCCTGGCGCGGCGGAATCATCGATCTCTTTCCCAGTGGCAGCACCCTACCCTACCGCATTGAACTCTTCGATACCGTGGTAGAAAGCATCCGTGCCTTCGATCCAGAAACCCAGCGTACCCTGCAAAAGGTCGAGCGGGTCTCCCTGCTCCCGGCGCGGGAGGTACCGGTGGACGCTGCCGCGCTGCAGGAATTTCGCAGCCGGTTCCGCGCCCGCTTCAGCGGTGATCCACAACGTGCCGAGATTTATCGAACGGCCAGCCGCGGACAGGTCCCCCAAGGGGCTGAGCATTATCTCCCGCTATTCTTCCCCCAGAGCAGCCATCTGCTCATGCACTTCGCCAAAGATGGTATCGTCTTTCTGCCCCCTGGCCTGGAGACATCCGCCCGGCACATTCGCCAGGACTGGCAGGAGCGGCATGAGGAGCGGGCCCACGATACGGCTTATCCCATACTACCCCCCGACGAACTCCTCTTAACCCCCGGTGAATGGGAAGACATCCTGCACGGTCGTGCGCTGGTGCATGGTCAAACGGAAGGCGACGGAGAGCGTCTACTGACAGCCCCCCTACCTGATCTGCACGGCACACCGGAAGCGCCATTGGCCGCGCTCGACGTCTTTCTGCGCCACCTGCCCACAGAGGGCCGGGTCATTCTCGCTGCGGAATCGCCAGGCCGTCAGGAGGCCCTCTCAGAACGCCTAGGCAAAGCGGGTCTGCTTCCTGTCCGTGTCCATGACTGGCCGGAGTTCCTGGCGGGTACAGAACGGATCGCCATCACCGTAGCCCCCCTGGAACGCGGCCTGCTCATCAAGGAAAATGGCCAGGTCAGACTAGCGCTGATCTCCGAGGCGCAGATTTTCGGTGACCGCGTCTTTGCCCAACGGCGCAGCGCCCATGCCCGGCAGCGTAGCATCGAAGGCCTGGTCCGTGATCTCGGCGATTTGCAGCCGGATGACCCCGTCACCCACGAAGAATATGGCATCGGCCGTTTTCAGGGCATGGCCACGCCCTTTGCGGCGCAGGGCGATATCAACGAATACGTGGTCCTGGAGTATGCTAACGGCGATCTCGTCTACGTCCCGGCGGATCATCTGGATCGTATCACCCGCTACGTGGGTAACGGTGCAACGGAGCCGGTGCTCTCTCGCCTGGGCAGCAATCACTGGGAAAAGGCAAAAGCCAAGGCGCGGCAGAAGGCGATTGATGCCGCCACCGAGCTGCTGGATATCTATGCCCGGCGCGCGGCACGCGCCGGGCGGGCTTTTCCCGCGCCGGATGACGCCTACTGGGAATTCGTGTCCCGTTTTCCCTTTGAAGAAACTCCGGATCAGCAGCAGGCCATTGACGCAGTCATTAGCGACATGACCAGTCCCCATCCTATGGATCGCCTGGTCTGCGGCGATGTAGGCTTCGGCAAAACGGAGGTGGCACTCCGCGCGGCCTTTCTGGCGGCGCACGGCGGTACACAGGTGGCGGTGCTGGTACCCACCACCCTCCTCGCCCAGCAACATTACAAAAATTTTCAGGATCGCTGCGCCGGACTGCCCCTGCGCGTGGAGGTGCTCTCCCGTTTCCAGAGCGCCAAGGCGCACAAGCAGGTGCTCGCCGCCGTGGCCGCCGGGGAGGTGAATATCCTCATCGGCACCCATCGTCTGCTGCAAAAGGATGTCACTTTCCACGATCTGGGCCTGCTGATTCTCGACGAGGAACACCGCTTCGGCGTACGCCAGAAAGAACGAATCAAGGCCCTGCGCGCCGAGGTGGACATTCTCACCCTGACCGCCACGCCGATTCCGCGCACCCTGAATCTATCCCTCGCCGGTCTGCGCGACTTATCCATCATCGCCACGCCACCCCAGCGCCGCCAGCCGGTACGCACCTTTGTGCAGACCTGGGATGACGCAACGGTGGTTGAGGCCTGCCAACGCGAAATGCATCGCGGCGGTCAGGTGTACTTCTTACACAATGAAGTGCGCGACATTGAGCGCATGGCCACCACCCTGCGCCGCCTGCTGCCCGACGCCCGTCTGCGCGTCGCCCATGGCCAGATGCCCGAAAGCGAACTGGAAGCGGTGATGCTGGATTTTTATCACCAACGCTTCGACATACTCCTCAGCACCACCATTATCGAATCCGGCATCGACAATCCGCACGCCAACACCATCCTCATCAATCGTGCCGACAAATTCGGACTCGCCCAACTCCATCAGTTGCGTGGCCGGGTGGGACGCTCGCATCAGCGCGCCTACGCTTATTTGTTCACCCCGGACCCGCGTGCCATGAGCGACGATGCCCGGCGCCGTCTGGATGCCATCCAGTCTCTGGAGGATCTTGGCGTCGGCTTCGCCCTGGCGAGCCACGATCTGGAAATCCGCGGGGCTGGTGAGCTGCTCGGTGAAGAGCAGAGTGGGCACATGGATGAGATCGGCTTCACCCTCTTTATGGAATGGCTGAACGATGCGGTGGAGGCCATCCGTGCCGGACGCGATCCCCACAGTCTCGAAGATCGGCGCGCCAGCGGCCCGGAAATCCATCTCAACACCCCGGCGCTCATCCCCGACGATTACCTGCCGGATGTACACCTGCGCCTGCAATTCTATAAACGCCTCAGTGATGTGCGCAGCGATGCCGCGATCGGAGAAATCATGGTGGAGATGATTGACCGCTTCGGGCCCATTCCTGCACCCACCCGCACCTTGCTCTGCCAGACCCAGTTGCGCCTGCTGGCCACCCAAATCGGCATCGAACGGATCGACGCCGGCCCCGCCGGTGCTCGTCTGCAATTTGCCGCCGAAAATCAGGTGGCCCCTGAAAAAATCATCCAGCTCATCCAGCAGCCCCACAGCATCTATCAACTGGACGGCGAGCATCGCCTGCGCATTCGCCGCGACCTGCCCGACGGCGAAGCACGCTGTCAGGAATTATTGCAACACATTGACCAACTGAGGATTCAATCATGAGCAGCACCCGCCTCGCCATTCTCAGTCCCGCCGCACGCGGCCCCATGAGTCTACCAGCCAGCATGGGCCAACTGGTGGCGAGTGTGGAAAGCCACCAGGAAGTTTGGGGCTGCTGGCTGCAAAGCTGGGATTTACCGGTCACCATCAGCGAAATCGCTTTATTCCTTGACGAGCTCGCGCGCCAGGCCTTGCAGCAGGGGCGAGAAGTGATCTGGGCCCCGATGAGCAGCGCTAGCAGCAGTGTCCGTTTGGTGCTTCATGGTAGCGCCCAGCCCGAAGCTTTACGCCGGGCGCTGACTACCCTGCATCTGCAAAATTTCATGCCTGGTCGCATATTGCATTGCCAGAGAGATGACTTGGCGCTGGTCCTGCACGGCCCCGATGGCCCCCTGAGCGCCGCGAACCACAGCCTCATTGAAGCGCTGGAAGGTATTTCTCTGGATGTTGCCGTTACCGCGCTCTGGGAAAAGGGCTATTTCCAATTACTGCTGACGGACATGGATTCGACGCTGATCAGCATCGAGTGTGTTGATGAAATGGCTGACCACCTGGGTCTCAAGCGCCAGGTGGCTGCCATCACCGAACGCTCCATGGCGGGCGAACTGGATTTTCAGACCTCTCTGCGCGAGCGGGTGCGCCTGCTGGCCGGTACACCCGCGAGCACCATCGACACCATTATCCGTGAACGCTTGCAGCTCAGTCCCGGCGCCCGTGCACTGGTGACAGCGGCCAAGGCCCAAGGCGTGGAAGTCGGCGTTGTCTCCGGTGGCTTCACCCAGTTTACCCGCTATCTGCAAGAAACACTGGACCTCGACTACGCCTTTGCCAATACCCTGGAAATCGTCGACGGACAGATTACCGGCCAGATACTCGGCGACATCGTCGATGCCGCCGCCAAGGCCGACATCCTCGACCTGCTGGCCATTAGTCTGGGCACCGATGCCAGTCATTGCATCGCTATTGGTGATGGCGCCAATGACCTGCCCATGATCCGCAAGGCTGGGGTTGGCATTGCCTATCACGCTAAAGCGGTCGTCCGCGCTCAGGCGGATTTTCAAATTCGCTATGGGGGTCTCGACACAGCATCTACCTATCTCGGCTGGGGCAACAGCTGAGATCCGCACCCTGATAGCCGCCACTTGATACTTGATTTTGTTTTAGACTATGTCTACCATCGGTCCTATGCAGCACATGCGCGATTTGATGCCTATCGGCAGTGAGTGCTGCAACCGCAGCGTACACAGGAGACTTAAGATGAAACTGACCAGCATAGAAGGCCAAAGCGTTCCCCAGGTCGTATTCCGCACCCGCGATGACAATCAGTGGCGCGACGTCAGCAGCGATGAGATTTTCAAGGGCAAGACCGTGGTCGTGTTCTCACTGCCCGGCGCCTATACCCCGACCTGTTCCTCTAGTCATCTGCCGCGCTACAACGAGCTCGCACCCACTTTTCGCGCCAACGGTGTGGATGACATCCTCTGCATATCGGTAAATGACGCCTTCGTCATGGACGCCTGGGCCAAAGAACTGGCAGTCGAAAACATCCATCTGATTCCTGATGGCAATGCAGAATTCACCAACGGCATGGGTATGCTGGTGGACAAAAGCGACCTGGGCTTTGGCAAACGTTCCTGGCGCTACTCCATGCTGGTGAAAAATGGCGTGATCGAAAAAATGTTTATCGAACCCGACAAGCCTGGTGATCCCTTCGAGGTTTCCGACGCAGACACCATGCTTCACTA
>Ga0307375_10005415_pt1 | contig 11968 bp, 10 predicted proteins | sample TR1MG_FD_202531 | JGI IMG/M metagenome (GOLD analysis project Ga0307375, IMG submission 202531) | Soil microbial communities from Risofladan, Vaasa, Finland - TR-1 | ecosystem: Environmental > Terrestrial > Soil > Coastal area > Acid sulfate soil | place: Finland: Risofladan, Vaasa | collected... | reverse complement strand
CGCGCCTCTGTGTCCTCGATTCCGAAGATCACTACCTCATGGCCTCGGATTTGCAGGGAATGCGCCAACGCGGTCATCGGGTTGAGATGACCGGTTCCCGGAAAACAAAATGCCCCAAATCTTGCCATGTTCCTCTTCAACGAATCATGGATTTCAAGTGCCACTATAAGCCGTTGCCGCGGCGATGGGGCTGCAAAGCGGTACGCGCGCCGGAGAGAGCGATCTGCGGAGATGGGGCCACCGCCAATGCGCCACGGCCAGCACTGCGTGAACGGTTCCTTTGCCAGATCCGTTAATCGTGCCTCAGTGCATCCACTGGAGAGAGCTGCCCTGCCCGCCACGCCGGAAGTCCGCCGGCAATGAGCCCGGCGAGCACCGCAATTGCCAGCGCCTCGATGAGAAGCGGCCAATGCAGTGATGCAGAAACGAGACTCGCCGTCTGTGGCAGGTCCGCCAGCACGCGCAGAGCGCACCATCCGAGAGCAATACCGAGAAATCCCCCACCAAGGCCAAGCATGACGGCTTCAAACTCAATGTGGGCCAGCACCTGCCATCGTCTCCAGCCCAGAGCGCGCAAGATGCCGATCTCCCGTGTGCGCTCGAAGACGGACATTGCCATGGTGTTGGCGATTCCCAGAATGCCGATGATGAGGGCGAGCGAAGAGGTGCCCCAGGCGGAAGCATGGGCCAGTTTGACGAACTGATTATCGCTGGCGCGCTCTGCCGCAGGAACTGCGCGCATTCCGGGAAGAGCGGCTTCAATCTGAGCCTGCGCGCGCTTCAAGTACTGTTTCGGCGCTTCTCCGGCAGGCGCTGGGCGCAGGCGAACATCAATAGTCGACACCTTACCTTGCAGGCCGCTCAGCAACTGCAACTGGTCCAGCGGCATGATGACTGCGTTCGCCTCCAGCGTGGAAGCGCCATGATAGACCGCAGTGACCTTAAATGGCGTGCCCTGAATCTCAAGAGTGTCGCCGGGAGACTTTTTCAGGTCCTGGGCGAGCATATCGCCGAGCATCACTTCCGGCCGGTCGTCTTGAAACCGCCGCCCCGCCAAAATCTGCAGTGAGCTGAACTGAAACGCATCGGCCTTCCAGCCGTACGCCAGCGCATTCACGTCCGGCGTTAGGTCCATCAGGTTAAAGATCGTGGGCGAAGCCTCCGCCACGACGGGCACATTCTTGAGCTTTGCAGCAGCCGATTCGTCCATTGACGTGTTCAGGAAGGTTCCCTGAATCACGGCGATGTCCGTGCCGCTGCTGGAGTAAATGCGCATCCACTGCTGTGCAAATGCGCTGGAAAAGCCCACCAGGCCCACAAATGCGCCAACCGCCACTCCGATTCCAGTCAGCGACAGCGCAGTCCTCAGGCGCCTGCGCAGGAGGTTCTTGAATACAAAACCCGTGAATGTTAATGGTCTGGCCATGAGGTTGGGGGCTTCCTTCTGTCTTCCATTTAAGGAAGCTGAACTGCGAGCGTGCCGAGGCGATGTTTCGATGCCAGTTCAGGATAAGGGGTTCCGGGTGTTTTTTCCAATTCTCGACCGTCGCCCGACGAATGCCCTGAGCTACGGTGACATGGATTTGCCTTGGCCCAGGCTCGATGCGGCAAGATGCGCTTGGCCTGTTCGACGGCAACTGCACGCAGGATATAATGACCGGGAACCTAACCCGTCGCCAAGTCACCCAGAGGTCCTTCTTTACCGGCCTTCTAAATCGCTCGCGGTCTATGGTCGGTTTCGAAATGAACAGCGAAGAACTCATCTTAGTTACGGGCGCCACTGGCTTCCTTGGAGTGCAGCTGGTCCGCGAACTGCTGGAGCGGAAACCGAACGCCACGCTGGCGCTGCTCATCCGCAACAGAGCCGGGCAATCGGGTCAGCAACGCGCGGATGCCTTCATTCCTTTGGCGGATCGGTCGCGCGTTCAGGTTGTTTCTGGAGACGTAAGCCAACCGAATTGCGGGCTGGATGCAGACGCCTACGGTCGCCTTTCAGCAGAAGTAACCCGCGTGATTCACTCCGCTGCCACGGTGCGATTCGATCACTCGCTCGCCGAGGCACGCAGCATTAACGTCGAGGGCACGCGGCGCATTCTCGATTTTGCGCAGGGTGCACGCCAGCTTCGAAGCTTTGCTTACGTTGGCACGGCTTACGTGGCCGGCGAGCGCTCGGGCCTGATACGCGAAGACGAACTCGGCGTGGGCCAGGGCTATCGCAATACCTACGAGCAAACCAAGGCCGAGGCCGAAGCGCTCGTGCAGTCGCGCCTGAGTTCGCTTCCCGGCGTCATACTGCGCCCCAGCATCATCGTGGGCGACTCCCGCACCGGCGTCACCTCCAGCTTCAAGATGATGTACTGGCCGCTGAAAATCTACGCGCGAGGCCTGTGGCGCACCGTGCCCGGCTACGCGGACGCGGTGTTGGACATTGTGCCGGTGGATTATGTGGCCAATTCCGTCGCGCAGCTTCTCTTTGATGAGGCCGCAATGGGCTGCACGGTTCATCTGTGCGCAGGACCGCGCGGGAGCGCAACCATCGAGCAGGTTGCCCAGCGCGCAATGGAGTACTTCCACGGTCCGGAGCCGCGTTTCGTCGATCCCAAATTCTTCTTTGCCGTGGTGCGGCCTCTGCTGTTTCTCTCTCTGTGGGGACGCAAACGCCGTGTACTTCGCGATGGCCGCGCCTACCGGGACTACTTCACCATGCGAATGCAGTTTGACACCAGCAATGCTGAGCGTCTGCTGCAGACCGCCGGGGTGAGTCCGCCTCCGGTACTCGATTATCTTGACCGCCTTTTCCATTACTGCGTGGCCAGCGATTGGGGCCGAAAGCCGGTTTCTGCGCAATGAGTATCGTCCAACGCTATCAACTCGCTCGGGACCGCGGAGTCACGGTAGCGAATCTTGTGGATGAGTTGGTTCGCCGGAAAGGAAATTGCGAAGTTGCCGTGTATGAAAGCGGCGTCTTTCATCTTTCCGATCTGCACGCAGAAGTTTGTGCGATCGATGCATTTCTTCGTCAGTCACTCGCGCTTCGCCCGGGCCAGCCGGTTGCCATCTATCGAAGCAACAATCGGCAATGCTTCCATTGGTTTCTCGCAATTGTCCGCGCCGGAGGGATCGCGGTCCCCTTGAATCCGCAGCTTTCTCTTGCCGAAGTGAGCCGGATTCTCGCCTCCAGCGGCACCGAGATTCTGGTTACGGACAAAGCGACTTTTGAACGGAACATCGGCGATCGTCAGGCGCTGGATGTGCGCACCTGGATACAGGCAGATGAGGATGCGGAGACACTCGCCGGATTCCTGCGCGTCTCCGGGACAGATGCGCCGCTGCCGCCGGTGACCATCGATCCCGCCGCGACGGTTGCCATCTTTCATACCTCCGGTACCAGCGGATTTCCCAAGGGCGCGGCCTTATCGAGCAACGCATTGCTTGGGGCGCGCGCGTCCACGGTACTCTCTGGACTCTTTCTGGGACCGCGGGACCTTGCGCTCGTAGCCCTGCCCTGGTCGCACATCATGGCTGTGAGCATTGCTCTCTACGGCCTGATGGCGGGCATTCGCGGATGTTTTCTCGATCGCTTTGATGTGGCCGCCGCGCTGGACATGATTGAGCGCTTCCGCGTCACCGCCCTGGTGGGCGTGCCCACTATGTTTGCGCGCCTGGTCAACAGCAATCCGGAGCCGGCTCGCCTGGCGAGTGTGCGGGTTTGGCTCTCTGCCAGTGATCACCTTCCCTCCGAGGTTCGAGAGCGTCTGCGTGAGTTCGGAGCTTTGTTTCGGCTGCCGGGCGGTGGGCGAATTCCACCCATTCTGCTGAACGGCTACGGCATGGTGGAGTTGGGTGGGCTTGCCATGATGGGCATTGAGTTGCCGTTGCTGCCTGGGAGCGGCGATCTGGGTTTCCCGGTGCCGCCGTTTCACATTCGCGTGGTGGATGAGAATGGCCGTGTCGCGCCTGCGGGTGCGGTGGGCGAGTGCCAAATCCGTCGTCGTGGTCTCGCCCCGCACTATTGGAAGGATGAGGGCGATCCTCAGGGCCTTATGACTGGAGACGGCTGGTTGCGCACCGGCGACCTGGCCACGCGCAATCGCCTTGGACTCATCCGGCTGGTGGGCAGATCAAAGGAAGTGATCAAGTCGGGCGGTTACTCCGTGTACGTGCGCGAACTGGAAGAGGCAATGCTGGCTCATCCTGCGGTGGCCCGCGCGGTCGCCTTCAGCCTGCCGCACAAGGAGAAAGGCGAAGTCCCCGTTGCTGCGGTGGAATTGCATCCGGGCTGCACTTCCGATGAGACGGAGCTGCAGCAGTGGTGCCGGAGCAAACTTGCGGCGTATAAGGCGCCGCGGCGCATCTGGATTCTGGACCCCGGCGGACTGCCGCAGAATCACAGCGGCAAGTTTCTTCGGCGGGTGCTGCAGGAGCGATTTTCAGGGCAGGTGGACTGAAGCCGCATTTGCGGGCCGCACCGGCGCGCAGGCGAGTCAGATGGTTGCCGGGATCTCCGCGGGAGTTACGGCCGCCACCATTTCGCGAATGGAATCGACCACCAGATCGGGCTCATCGAGATGGATCCAGTGTGCGCTGTCCGCTGCAATTACCTGGCGCACATTGTCTCCGATTTGGTCGAGACAGCGGTCGGAGAGAGGGGTTGACTTTCCGGGCGTCAAGACCAGTACCGGGATCTCGCGAATGGGATCGGCGTCCTGCATCTCGCGAACGGTTTGCGGGACTGCTTCCACGTGGCGCTGCATTCCGGCGTAGTAGCTTGGCCGCGACCAGTGCGCGGCGACAATGGGCCACACTTCCCTGGGCATCTTGCCCACTTCCTCGGTGACCCGCTTCAGAACATGCCTGCCCCCGTTTCCCGTGGCGCCTGCCAGATGCCCTGAAATCCGCCCGGAGCGGCACAGGAGAGAGGTTACGGCGAGCCGGGCCAGTCCAAAGCGCGCAATCGGGATGGCAAATCGGGAGAGTCTCTTGCCTCGATCAATCATGGATTGCTTGCCTGGATTGAGTGGCGGCCACTCCTCACAGCGCATCGGATCGATCAGCACAACGCCGGCGACATCTTCTGGATATGTGACCGCATACCGGCGCATCACCAATCCGCCGAAGGAATGCCCCACGAGGATGTAGGGCGGCTTGATGCCTGCGGAATGCAGCATGGTGTGCAGTTCTGCGGAGATATTTGCCGGCGTGCGAGCGGTGCGGCTTGGACTACTCCATCCAAGGCCGCTGCGATCATAGGACGCGGTGGAAGTGAAGCCGGAGACGGTCTCCTGGATGTGATGCCAATTCAAGTTGGTGGCTGCGATGCCGGCTTCGAAAAGCACCGCAGGTCCGCCCGATCCCTTTTCGACCACGTACAGCGTTCGCCCGCGCTCAATGGCAACCCAGCGACCCGGACCTGTAAACCGTTTTCGGTCGCGACTTTCGCCGATGCATTGATAGAGGAACCCCGCGCCGAGCAACGAGACAAAGGCAACCGAAATTTCGAGTGGAACGATCATCGTCGATCCTCGAATTGAATGATTTGCGCGAGACTGAAATCCTTCGAGCTGAGGTTCGCTCTTGTGCTGCCGCGTTCGATGATCAGGAGGGTCGAACCGGCACGGCCACGTATCTTCGCCTCCACCTGTCTTGCAGCCCAGACTCCGCCCGATCGGGTCAAACCGAGGTAAGTGAATTCTTTCACGATTCCCCCAGCCTTGAGCGTCTTCTCCGCATAGATGGGGAACCGGATGGTGTGGTCGAGCCAGGTTTCGACCTCGGCATAGTGCGTATGGTCCGCCGGGCCAGGCGTGCTCTTCAGAACATCGCATTCGCGGGCGCCAAATTTAACACTTTTCGGGATCGTCTGGCTCTGCCAGAAATACTCCGGCTGGAGAAAGTCGTCATAACTGAAGTCGGTGCCGAGTATACTCTCGCTCCACTCGGCAAACGGCAAGGAGGCTGGCGCCGACTGGTGTGGACGGAAGATATGAATCGAATCCCTGCCGTCGGGCCGCGTTTCCAGCAGGATGCTGACACGATCTTCCGGATGCGCATTTTCCGCAGCAGATCGAGGTGGGACGATCTGGACAAGCGTGCGCAGAACGCCGGGGAACCAGCGCGCCTTGATGATGATGGAATTGCTGATCCGCTTCCCGCTTGCATCCACTTGCACAAGGCGTCCCGTGGCACGATAATCCGCCGTCTCAATGCGCTGGCGCGCGACGGCAATCACGGATTGCACGTCTGCCGCGTGCGGAGTGGCGGAAATCAACAGTGCTGCCGCGGTGACAACGGATGCAAGTCTCATGGCGCGATCCTTTTCTCCGCTGTCTTGCCATCTGCGATGCTGCCATCCGCGATCTTGCCGTCACGAATGCGGATGTGACGCGGCGCGGAGTTTGCAATCTCGTCTTCGTGCGTGACGATAATCAGGGTCATGCCGTGAGTCTTCTGAATGCCGGTGAGGATTTCCATAATCTGCGCGGAGTTTTTGCTGTCGAGATTGCCAGTGGGCTCATCGGCCAGCAGGATCGAAGGATTGTTGGCCAGCGCGCGCGCAATGGCTACGCGCTGCCGTTCTCCGGCAGAGAGTTCATTCGGATGCTGGCCCATGCGGTGCTCCAGGCCCAGTTCGCACAGCAGGGCCTCGGCACGTTGCTTGGGATTGTTCGTACCTTTTCCCGCGGCAAGCATGGGTGCCTGCACGTTTTCCGAAGCACACAAGGAGGGTAGCAGATAGAAAGCCTGGAAGATGAATCCGACATGATGGGAGCGGTAGGTGTCGAGGCTGATGGAGGCGCCCAGAGGCGAACCGCGAAACAGGACATCGCCGCTGGTGGGTGTGTCCAGCCCGCCGAGCAGGTGGAGGAGGGTCGATTTGCCACTGCCGCTGTGCCCGCTGATGGCAACGAACTCGCCTGCTTCGATGGAGAGATCGACGCCGCGGAGAGCTTCGATTCGCCCTCCGTCGTAGTCCTTGCGCAGGTTGCGTACTTCCAGAATGGGACTAGTCATGGCGGCGCAGGGCCTCAGGCGGCGAAAGGCGCGCACCGCGACCAGTTGGAGGCGCTCCGGCAGCTGGTGTCGCAAGGGTGGATAGATACTTCACTCTGACTGGCACTCTGTCTGAGGCGGACACATTCCCGAACGGGTGCAGGACGGCCTGCGGAATCAAGGCGGGATCGATGCCGCTGCGAAACCCAAGGTTCTGGCAGGTAAATCCTGTAAACGATGGTGGAGAGACCATGCGGTCGGGGTGTGTCCTGTCGTGTTTGAGTTTGAGGAAGGTCGAAGGCCAGTTCATACTGCCGCGAAGTGTATCGCTGAGATTTGACTTACAGATTACCTTACACCTTGACTGCACGACTGGTTGCTGAGCCAGGCTGGAATGCCCGGCAGAGCCTGCGCCGAATGCGATTCCATCCGAATCCAGTCTATTCCTCAGCAAATAGCAAATCACACAGAATTCTCCATGCAGCCGGCCCGAGTTTTGGTGGTGGCGATCCACGGATGTTAGCGGGCCGAGGCGAACTCAGTTCACTTCAAACCAGATGATTTAATAGAGTTTCCAGATTTAAGTAAACGCGCAGTAAACGCGGCTGAAGCAAGAGGTGGTGGCCAGGGACGGGATTGAACCGCCGACGCCGGCCTTTTCAGGGCCGCGCTCTACCACTGAGCTACCTGGCCTCAGGGAAGACTTTCGTTGCACTTTGCTGCGCGGAGTCCGGCACTGCCGGAGGCGGGATGGGCGGTTCCACGAACAGTGCGTTGCAACAACTTGGTTAGTATATCAACTCCGCGGGCCCGAGCAAAACCGGGACCGGGCGGACGGAATGGAGCGCCAGAAAGGGCGGCCGAGCCTCGCGGCTGCACTACACTGGAGAGCAATCATGAGACGCAGATTGCTAATCCCCACGTACCTTTTGCTGGTTGCCGCCGTGGTGCTTCCGGCGCAGTCGCCCAAGTCTGGCCTGAGCGCGGAGGGCCGCACGGCGCGGGCCTATGCGGAGGCGGTGAAGGGCGGTCCGCTGACGCTGCGCGCCTTTCTGGACCAGTTTCCCAAGGGCGCCGATCTGCACGTGCACCTGTCGGGCGCGGTGTATGCCGAGACGTTTATCAAAGATGCGGCGGAGGACGGCTTGTGCGTGAACCCGCAGACGCTGAGTCTGGCGATGCCGCCGTGCGCGGCTCCGCTGGAGCCGGCGACCGACCTGAACGGAACGCTGACCCCGTCGGAGCAGGACCTCTACAACCGGCTGGTGGACGCCTTTTCCATGCGCAGCTTTGTGCCGACGCCGGGCTTCAGCGGGCACGACCAGTTTTTTTCCACCTTCGGCCGGTTCAGCGACCTGAGCAGCCGCCACGACGGCGAATGGGTGAATGATGTGGCGGAGCTTGCCGCGGACCAGAACCAGCAGTATCTGGAACTGATGGTGACGCCGCCTTTCAGCCATTCGGTGGCCATTGCGCACGAGATTGGCTGGAAGCCGGATTTTGCGGCGATGCGCGAGGCGCTGCTGGCGCAAGGGCTGCGGCAGGAAGTGGCACCGGACCTGGACGAGGCGCACACGGCAGAGACCGAGCGCCGCGCCACGGAGCACTGCGGAACGGCCGAGGCCGCGCCCGCGTGTGGGGTGACGGTGCGGTATCTCTACCAGGTGTTGCGCGGGTTTCCGCCGGAGCAGGTGTTTGCGCAGACGCTATTGGGTTTTGAGACGGTGCAGGCCGCCATGGATGCGCATGCCAACACGTGGGTGGGCATCAACTTTGTGATGCCAGAGGATGGATTTATTTCCATGCGGGATTACACGCTGCAGATGAAGATGGTGGGTTATCTGCATGCGCTGTACCCGAAGGTTCACATTACGCTGCATGCGGGTGAGTTGGCGCCGGGACTGGTGCCGCCGGAGGGGTTGCGCTTCCACATTCGGCAGGCGGTGGAGCTGGCGCATGCTGAACGGATTGGGCACGGCGTGGACGTGATGTATGAGAAGGACGCCAACGGACTGCTGAAGGAGATGGCGGACAAGCACGTGATGGTGGAGATCAACCTGAGCTCGAACGAAGGCATTCTGGGCGTGCAGGGCGACGAACACCCGTTTCCGGTGTACCTGGCGCACCATGTTCCGGTGGCTCTGTCGACCGATGATGAAGGGGTTAGCCGGATTGACCTGACGCACGAATACGTGCGCGCGGCGCTGACCTATCGCCTGAGCTATGCGGTGCTGAAGCAGCTGGCGCGGACCGGCATGGAGCATGACTTTTTGCCGGGCGAGAGCCTGTGGGCCAGGCCGGATGCGTTTACGGTGCCGGTGGCGGCGTGCCGCTGGACGGCGCTGGGCGCGGAGCATCCGGACAAGCGGTGCGAGGCGTTCCTGGACGGCAGCCAGAAGGCCGCGGCGCAGTGGGAACTGGAGCGGCGGTTCCACGCCTTTGAGGCGAAGTACTGAGGCGGTTCGGCGGATGCAGCGGGTGCGGTTCGTCGGGCCGGGTGTTTCACACTTTCCGAATTAATCGGCAAAATCGCTGTGGAAAACTGCAAATTTTCAATATGGGGGGAGGGGGGGTCGCTCCGCTGCGCGGAGCAGTTTTCAGTTGTCAGTTTTCAGAGATCAGGGATCAGGGAACAGGGAACAGGGACTGGATGCCACTTCCAGTATGCGGCGGAGCGGGGAAATGTTCTGCAAAACGGCGGTGAGAACTGCGCGAGCGTAATGAGGGGTTTGGGGAAGAATTGCGGCTGCGGGGGATTGACAACGGAGACGCGGCGCGCCGCCAGGCACCGGAAGGATGAGCTGTTTCGGATGCTGGCGGCGGCGTGTCTAGGCGGCGGCGGGCGGGTTGCGGCGGGCTTCGAAGATCCATTTGCCGAGATCCCAGAGGAGCTGGAGGACGACGATGGCGAAGACGACGAGGAGAGCCATGTGGATGCCGTCGTTGAGGGTGTGGAGGTTGGCGGCGTAGCGAGCGGCGTCGAGGTCAGGGTTCCGGAGCAGGATGAGGACCTGACTTGGCGCGCGGAGGAGCACGACGAGGGGGATGAGCCCGAAGGCCTTGTAGACGATGTGCTGGAGGGGCTGCGGGCGCTGCCAGGCTCCGCGGGCGAGGTCGATGCCGCGCCAGAGGAGTTGTACGACGTTGAGCGCGATGACCCAGACGTAAAAGAGGAGCAGGACGGGCGCGAGCTGGAAGGGCGAGTTGCGGAGGTATTCCGCGCCGGGGCCAAAGAGCAGGTAAGGATACTGCGGGATGAGCAGGAGCCAGACGAGAAAGAGGAATCCGAAGACGAGCTCGGCGACGGCAAGGGCGAAGCTGCGGGGGCGGGGGCTGCTGGGTGGGTCCTTCTCCAGCGGCGGCAGGGTGGCGGGCGACCACTGGGTGATTTGCTGGAGGACAGGCGGGGACAGCGCGGGATAGTGGGTGGAGAGGAACTCCAATGCGGCAAAGACGAGCGTGACCGACGCGGCGACGGTGAACAGGACCCAGGGCGCGCGGAGGATGGCGAGCGGGACGGCCGGCGCGGCGGACTGGCCGAGGACGATGAGGAGGGTGGAGACGACGGTGTAAATGACGAGCGCCCAGAGCAGCGCGGTGCGGAGCACGAACCAGTACATGGGAAAGATGGCTGGGCCGATGAGGGACTGCTGCGGCTGATAGCGCGCGGCGACGAGCATGGGCGAGCCAAGCTGGCGGAGCCAGTCCTCGGCTTCCCCCTGGGTGAGCGGGCGGCCGAGTGCGGATTCCTTGTCCTCGAGCTGGGCTTCAAGGTTGGCGCGGAGTTCGGCGAGGATGTCCTGCTGGCGGGCGCGGGGCAGATGCTTTTTCGCGGCTTGGAGATAACGGTCGAGGAGTTCCATGGTGTCTTCTTTCCGGGGAATCACTCGGACTGGCCGAGGATGCGATGAATGGATGCGTTGAGGCTTTGCCACTCTTCGAGGAGCTGGGCGAGAATCTGCTCGCCGAGCGGGGAAAGGCGGTAAAAGCGCTTGTTGCGTTTGTCTTCCTCGCGCCACTGGCTGGCGAGCAGGCCCTGGGTTTCCAGGCGGCGGAGGAGAGGGTAGAGGGTGCTTTCGTCGATGGCGAGGCCGAGGTCGGCGAGGGCCTTGCGGAGGGTGTAGCCGTAGTGCTCCTGGCGGAGCTGGGCGAGGGTGGCGAGGGTGAGGCAGCCGCGCCGGAGCTCGAGTCGGAGGTTTTCAAAGAGGTTGTCGATTTGGTTTGGAGCGGTCATGCTGTGCCTCGTACACTGTATGAAACATACTGTATGACGCATAGTGTGTGATGTCAAGTAAGAAGTGCAGGAGATTTTTGAGGCGGAGTGGAGCTAGACTGGCGGGGACGGAAGGTGGGGATGGATAACGAGGGGATTCGCGCGATTTGCCTGGGGCTGCTGCACGTGACGGAGACGGTGAACTGGGGGCACCATCTGGTGTATTTTGTGGGGGATAAGGCGATTGGCGGGAAGATGTTTGCGATGACGGACCTGGATGGGACGGGGACAGGGGTGCTGTGGTTCCACTGCGGGGCGGAGCGGTTCCACGAGTTGCTGGAGCGGGAGGGGATGATTGCGTCGCCTTACCTGGCGCGGGCTTACTGGGTGACGGTGGAGCGGTGGGACGTGCTGCGGGCAAGGGAGTATGAGGACGAGTTGAAGCGGGCGCATGCGCTGATCTGGGAGAAGCTGCCTAAGCGGACGCGGACGGTGCTGGCGATGCCTGCGGCGGAGCGGGCGAGGGTGATTCGCGAGCGGAAAAAGACGCTGGCGGCGAGGGAGAAGGCGAAGCGCGGCTGAGGCGGGGACCGGACGGGAACTGGGCGGGTGCGCCGCGCGTATTCAGGAGTGCAGGTGGTATTGAGCTTTGACGGCGCGGAGAGGTGCCGAAGCGATGGTGAAATTCATCTTGTGGTGCATTTTGTTTGTGCTGTGCTGGCCGCTGGCGTTGCTGGCGCTGGTGGCGTATCCGTTTGTGTGGCT
>Ga0307375_10005414_pt1 | contig 11968 bp, 12 predicted proteins | sample TR1MG_FD_202531 | JGI IMG/M metagenome (GOLD analysis project Ga0307375, IMG submission 202531) | Soil microbial communities from Risofladan, Vaasa, Finland - TR-1 | ecosystem: Environmental > Terrestrial > Soil > Coastal area > Acid sulfate soil | place: Finland: Risofladan, Vaasa | collected... | reverse complement strand
GCTCTGCCGAGACTTAGATAGCGGCGTAGAAGTGCGTTGATGCTGGTTCGCTGTTTCACGTCGCCCGCCGCGCCGAGTTCGGCCCATTCGTCAATTACCAGCACAATCCACGGATACTCATTGGTCGGTTGGAGCGTGGCCGTTTGCGTGGTGGCGAGATACTCCGCTCGCCGTTGAACTTCCGAAAGAAGTTCGTTCAGAAGTTCAACGGTTGGCTCTACTTCATTGCCGAGGACGAGCCGGGTGAAACGTGGACGCCACATTGACAACTCAGCGTGTTTGGGGTCAATGCCCACAAGACATACGTTGTTCGACGCGCCCAGCCCAGCGAGTATCACCCTCATCGCGACCGACTTCCCCGAGCCTGGATTGCCACCGATGAGAATGGATTGTCCATAGAACGATGCGGCTACTTCGTCGCCATTGTCATCGAGACCGATAGGCATTACTCGGAGTGGGTCCAGGGGCTTACCCACCGGATTGTGCTCAGCCCGATACGGAACACTCCCGATGCTTAGTTGTTGGTCCAGCAGGACCGTCACGCGGTGCGAGTGCAGCGGGTCCGCCAACACTCGCACGCGGGCGATACCGAATGCCACGGCCAGTTGGTCGGCCATCATTCCAATACGGACCACCGAGTTAGGGGGTTGAAGTTGCAACTCAACGGCGTGACCGAGTGCGGTCTCGGTAACAGCGGTGACCCGGGTCCCTTGAAGGCCAATCTGGTTGGCAACCATTGGCCAACTGATGACCAGGGGGAGTCTCTGGATAAGCCACCGCCTGGCGCTCATCGCGATGTTTTGGCCTCAACGTCAACACTGTCGGCACGAAGAGTGATGCCCGAGCGCTCGCGCCCGTTGTTATCACGAAGTGACCACGTGGATACCGTCAGGTTTTTGCATCGAAGAGTGAGGCCACTCGTGACTTGCGTCAGGTCGCCGGTCACGGTGATGGTTGCAGTCGGGTCGGTACGGTCGCCGGTTCCCATAAGCAGGACGGGAATCTTGAAGACGGGCTTGCCGTCGAGGCCAATCTTTGGGTTCTCCGTGCCGAAGTCCAACACCGGTCGGGGCTGGCCAATCGCCAGAACAGTTACTTTGGTGGTGTCTATTGGTAGTCGCATTTCAACGCTCCTTGTTGGGGTGGGTGGGCGGGTAGTTTCCCAATCTCAACAGTGCGCGCCTCGGGACTTGGCGCACGAAGGTGACCAAGGAAGATGACGTGAGCGGACAGAGCGACGTGTATGCAACCTCTGTGACTTAGCATCGCGTCGTGACTACTGTTCAGCGGTGCATTGTTATTGTCCTTGCGACCCTCTCGGCGTTATGCGAAATCGCAGGGACTGTCACCGTGCTCATGACGTACCGACGGACGGCGAGACTTGGAGTGGCCATTCGCAATGACATTGCTTCCCTCAAGGCCCTCTATGAGGCGCAACGCTCTGATACTGGTCAAAGTGAGTGGGACCAGAAGAAGGTTTACGTCAATCCAATGGAGTACCGAGACTCAAAGATTGAGCAACTAGAGCATCTTGATGCCCTCGCTGAACCGTTGCAGCCAAACTGGTGGACATTATTCGGACTGCTCGCCTACATTTTCGGAGCGGTGTTTGGCCTCGCGGCGGCGGTCGTCGCTTCTGCCTAAAACGTTTGAGGATAGGGTTCATTCGCTGTGATGACTTTCTATACGGGGTCAAGTACGGGGCCTTCGGCCCCGCCGCCGAGCGAGGTCATCGGCCTTCCGTGAACGCTTCGCGCTCACTTCCGACCGCTGACCTCGCTCGGACAACGGTGACGACAACTCTCAATACACGTTAGAGAAGGCTCCGCCCTTCTTTGGGCGGAGCGTGAATGGTGAGGGGCCTAAGCGAGACGAGGAGAGCCGCGGGAAGAGATGGACCAGCCCAGAACGATGTAGCGGTCAGACACCCACGTGGCGTCAGTTGCAAAGACTTTGCGCTTGTTGCGTACTTCCTTGAAGGTCATTCCCCACCTGCGTGAAAACGCGAGTACGTGTCCACGAAAGCCCCAGCCGTTGTAGGCCAGTTGGTGACTACGACAGAACTTCTCGGATGGGGCTGATTGGTAGAAGGTCTTTCCATCGGGCATAAGGCGAGAACCCAGAGTGCAGTCCATTCCCTTGTTGCATTTGTGAGTACGAACCGCCGCGCTCTGCATCTTGCGTCGGTGGTCGTGCGGTCCATTGGCCGAGGTGTCGGTGCCCTTCACCGCGTAGCCGAGAAGTTTGGTGAGGTAAGCGCCAACGCCGAACTTGCCTCCGGGTAGCACCCGCTGCACATCAACTTGGGACCCCCACGTCCATTCTCCGTGGCGAGCGGCCTCGACGTTTGGCTTGCGACGACGTAGCCCGGTGCCGGGGCCTCTGCTCTCGTTGTCTTTCACGATACGAAGGTCCACACCGCCGCGCACTACGGTTTGCACGCTGCGCTCAGTCACGATGCCTTTGACGATGACGTGAAAGTGGATGAGGCCCCGAGTCTGAAACTCTGCGACGCGCGCGTAAGAGAGTTTCCGACCGACGACGCGACCGAGGCGCTGCATTGTCACTGTCAGCAGTCGGCTCGCGTGAGCGTTGAAATCAGCCGCAAGGTCGAAGCGATAGGTTGCAGAGTCAAGTGGCGTTCCGATGGAGGCGTCATCCTTTGCGTGAATTTTCCCGCAGCCGCACTTGCGAACGTGGGTCTTGCCACTCTTGGCAGTCTCCACTACGCGTTGGTGCGTGGGACCGAACACGGCAGCACCCGGCGCGGTGAACGTAATGAACGTGAAAGAAATGGTGGAGTTCTCCGCACCCTTGAGACCAGATTGAAGAACGCTAATGGCGTCACCGCGATAGACGTTGGAGCAGTGCGGGCACTTCTCGGCCAGTCGGCTGCCGCAGGGCTTGGAGTACTCGTGGTTTGTGAGTTCCCCGGTGTGGGTGTCGGCACGGGTCATCACGAGGTTGATTGGCCTGCTGCACTGGGTGGGCGATTTGTCCATACAAAGACAAGTGCCGAGTTCGTCTGCTTAGGCACTCAAACCAGCCCACCGACGGCGGGAGCCCAAAATCCAATAAATGGGACACTGACCATGGTCGGTCGGGGATTGCACCGGTGTTGCACCAAAATAACAACCATGCCTCTTGACGGTGATTCGAGATTGGTGTAAAAGTCAGATAAATAAAGGAAATGCGATAACGCGTAGTTGAGACGAAGTCAATGAATGTGGTTCACGTCGGGCTCATAACCCGAAGGTCGCAAGTTCAAATCTTGCCCCCGCCACGAAGGGGTATGCACGTATGTGCCGCCCGAAGATGTACGTAAATCCCGGTTCAGATTTCCTGAGCCGGGATTTGCGTTTTGTGGCGGCGCGAGCGAGGCGGCTCACGCTCGGGAACTGGATCGGGGCGTGAAAGATGCCGCTTCTCATGGCGGCTACAAGAACGGAGACGTGACTCTCTGCGACACTCTCGAATCGAACGAGTGTTGACGCACCTGGTAGTCCCGTCGAGGACAGCGAAAACGCACTGGCGTAGGCGGCGACGCCCTGCTTACACGGGCGACCCATCTTCCTCGTAGGGGTCTGCTCGCGCTGGGTATTCTTCCTCTTTTCGCCGAGCCTGGTTCAACAAATATGATCTAGGCGTGATGGACGCGAAGGAACGTACCGCGCGTCTGCGGGAATGCCCGGGCTTTGTGCGCTACTGGATGGCCTCCACTGTTTCGGACTTCGGAACCTACATCAGCACGATCGCCATTCAGGTCATTGTCGTGTTCGTGCTCCACAAAGGCGCCGTCGGCGTGGGACTCGTCAGTGCCGCTCGCTGGCTCCCCTATCCTTTGTTCGGCCTGGTGGCCGGTGTTCTGGTCGACCGTTCCCGTCGGCGCCCGCTACTGGTTATCACGGATCTAGTTCGTGGGCTGCTGTTTGTTGTTGTGCCGGTACTCGCATTGATTCACCACCTTTCGCTAGTGATCTTGATGTTGTTCATGGCGGCATTTGGGTTGATGTCGCTTCTCAACGATGCGGCCTCTCAGTCCTTTCTGCCGCGTCTGGTGCCCGCCAACCAGCTCGTCCCTGCCAACGCCCGACTTGACCAGAGTGGAGCGGTTGCCCAGACGTCGGGTCCGGCAATCGGCGGTGGGCTCGTTTCGCTACTGACGGCACCTTGGGCCGTGCTGATTGACGCGGCGAGTTACGTCGCATCCGGTCTCTTACTTCTGCGGATGCCGGTATCCGAACCCCCGCGCCGATCTGTGTCTCTGCGAGGCGTACGACGTGAGGCGCTCGAAGGCATACGTTGGATTTACCAGCACGCCGCTCTCCGGCCGCTCGCGCTGAGCACCCACGGCTGGTTTCTCTGCAACGCGGTAGCCGGCACGGTTCTGCCCCTCTTCGTCTTGCAGACACTCGGTATGAGTGCCTTCGGTTATGGCGTGGCGCTGTCGGTGGGTGGCGTTGGCGCGCTGGTGGGAAGTCTCGCTGCGACACGACTGGGCGCGCGCTTCGGTTGCGGTCGGGTAGTCGTAGCCTGCCGCGTGGCGACGGCGGCCGCATGGGCGTTCATGGCCTTCGGCCAACATCATCTGTCGGGCTGGGTCGTGTTGGGCGCGGGGCAGTTCTTGCTTGGCTTATCAATGGGCGCGGAGAACGCAAACGAGATGGGTTATTGGCAAGCGGTGACGCCTGACGCTCTACAGGGCCGGATGAACGCGACTAGGCGCTCGATCAACCGAGCGATGATCGTGATCGGAGCACCGACAGGCGGTTTGCTCGGCGACACGATTGGGTATCGACCCATGCTCTGGATTGTTGCGGGAGGGTTTTTCGTCGTGGCGATCTCACTTGGACTGTCGCAGTTTCGAGACGCGCGCGTAGATGACGCACATACTTGATGTGCTCGATTTCTGCGGAACCAGACTCGCGTAGCCCTGATTTCACTGGTGCTCGGGAGACTTGCGCCTCTTGGGATGGCACTTCGACCACCTCGTGTGTGTGCCACGTTGGCTTAAACGAGCAAAGAGAGACCACGTTCGGACGCCGACGTAGTCGGGGGATCAAGGGCTCTTCGATTCGGAATTAGCGCCTGGAGAGATTTAGAACGTCGCTCTATTGCGCGACCACACTATTTGCCGTAAACAGGGTATCCATGTCACTACCTATCCCCTTGATCCGTTGCAGCGACCGTTGGAACTCGCCCACTATCCCTCGATAGGCTGAAAATGGAGGCGCGAGTATGACCGAAGCACTGAGCAACGAACCGAACCCGGCTTTCACCGGCGTCATCTCGGCAGTCGTGGCGCTCGTTTGCGACGAGAACGGACGGGTTCTTTTGGCGTCGTCTTCCGAGAGCGGACCGTGGTCGTGCATTGGTGGTGGCGTCGTCGAGGGTCAAGACCTCGCGAGTGCTGCGATCAAGTTCGCCCGCGAGGACTGCGGTCTAACTGTCGAAGTTGGCGATGTCGTAGCTGAGCTCTCGGGTGACCAGTACCGGGTGCTCTACGAGTGCGGAGCTGACACGACCTACCGGGCAACGGTCTATGACGCCAAGTTGCTCGCCGAAGATGAGCCAGCGCCGTTGCGCGCCAACTGGTTCACGCCGGCACAGCTGGCCGGCCTCTGCCTGGACGAGTTCGCAACAGCAGCGCTCTCCGATCTGCATCTGTTGTAGGTCCGCTACGCCTGCGGCTCGGTGGATCGCCAGGGTTTGGCTGGCTTCGGGATAGAAAGGCTACGGGGTGCTCGCCGGTTACCCGACGGCGGCGTCGGGGTCGTTGTCTTGGGTGTTGGGTTCCGCACTGCCTGCTTGTACGTGAGCGGGTCGGCATTGGCCGCCAGCATCATCAATCGGTAGAAAAGCAGACCTCGGTCGGGCGAACGCCGGCGGTTGAACCGAAAGGTGAACTCGTCGAGATACTCGGCCAGATGGTCAGCGTGATACGAACCCTGGTAGGTCCCTAACACCCAACGTTTTAGCAAGGACGCGACGCGGTGCACGCCAGGGAGCACAAAGTGGGCCTGCTGGCCCGACGGAGCAATGCGGTGGACGACATGGGTGAACTTGCCCGCGGTGGCCTTCTGGTAGGGCAGCCACCCGTCGGTCACCACTGTCGCACCGAGTTCGACAGTCTCATCGAGGAACTGGCCGAGCGTCCTGGCGGACGCGTCGGGGATAATGCGCAGGCGAATCCGTCCGTAGCCCTTCGGCTGCTTGCGCTCGATGGCAATGGCCACGATGACTTTTCCGAGCGCACCACGACCCCGTCCTCCTGAACGCACGCCTCCCAGGAAGGTCTCGTCCACCTCGACCTCACCCTGCACTTTGTCACGCCCGGCCAGTGCCATCGCCGAGCGGAACCGGTGCAACATCATCCACGCGGTTTGGTAGCTGCCGAGTTCAAGACGCCGCTGGATCGCCAGCGCCGACACGCCACCTTTATCGATGCAAAACTCCCACGCCGCGGTGAACCACGAGGTCATTGGCGTACGCGTGTCTTGGAAGATGGTTCCCGCCGTGCGTGAAACCCTCGCAGTGCAAGCAACGCAGCACCACACTCGGCCGCTCACCTGGCGAGGGTTGTTGATTGTTCCGTATCCCGTGCACACGAGTTGATTGCCCCAGCGCAGCCAGTCGAGGTAGTCCAAGCAGGCGCTGTCGTCTTGGAACCAGGCGCGAAACTCTCGTTCAGAACTGGGGTAATGAGGTCCGCGGGTTGCCATTTCCAGTCACGCTATCTACTGGTAGTGACATGGATATCCCTTTGCCGCAATATGGGAATCGTTGCCTCGGTCAGCAATGTCGCCGACGTTGGTAGGGTTACGTCGCTTGACTTTGGACGATTTCGTTGGAGAAGGTTGACATGAATCGTTGCAGTAGATCTCGAGATTTCAGGAGTCAATTTCGTCGCCGTGATTACACGATCATCCTCCCTAGCGGGCTGTACCACTTCGCTCAGCAGAATCCGAAAGGAGAGTGGCCAGTGGGAGTAGTGACTCCGAGAGTGAACGTGCGTCGTAGACGGTCAACGTGGATCGTGCTAACGGTACTCGTGGTCGCGATTGGTGGTGTCCCAACATCGCGGTCCGGTGCGTCGTCGTCAGCCATCACCGTTCCGCTGCCTTTGCGCCACGACCAACCGGGGTTGGCGGTTCGTGCAGGAGAATCCTCCAGCATCTATGTGCTGTGGCGCCAGAGTGACTCGTGTTCGCAATGCTGGTCCCTCACGCGGTCTACGTACGACTTACAGTCCATTGTGAAGGTCACCGCCCCACCGAAGATCCGATACGTCGCGGGTGATCCGACCGGATCGCTGGTCTCGCTGGTGTTCTCTACCGTCTCCGACGGCATGGCGCTCGAGCAGTTGACGACCGGGTCGGACGCGCTCTACGTGACTCACAATGGTGCACATAGCTGGACGCGTTGGCCACTCCCGGCGGGCGCGCAGTTGATGGACCTCGTAGCCGCCCCAACCGGCTTCTTCGCCACCGAGCGGACCTGTCAAGCCAAGCCCTGGCGCTGCGTCGATACGTCGCTCCTCCGCGCTGAGCAGGGCGCAACCCGCTGGAGCGCAACGCCGATCCCGGGGGCCAGAAGTCTTCACGGCGAGATTGTCGACGTCGGCGCCTGGCGCCATCACGTCTGGCTCACGGGCAGCACGCCCGCTCCTCCCTACGCTTTCCTCGCGACCTCGACTGACGGCGGAAGGAGTTTCTCGATGGGTCACGAAGGTGACCTGATGAGCATCGTGTCGTGTTCGCTCATCGCGATGTCGGAGAGATCGCTCTGGGCCACCTGCCTTGGCGGGCACGCTTACACCCTGCTTCATAGCTCCGACGCGGGAAGCCAGTGGCAGACGGTGTCCACACCGGTTCCGAACATGGCGCAGGGAAGCGGATTCGCACCGGTCTCAGCGACGACGAGCTATGTATCCCTCGCACTCACCAAGCGCCTCTACGTCATTACTCGTGGTGGGAAGGCCGTGACACTTCGAGGTCCGAGTCCGTCGCCGTACTTGGTCGGGCTGGTCTTCGTTGGTGCCAAGGATGGACTCGCCATTGGACAGAAGGGTTCGGCCTTCAGGGTCACCGTGACCAGCGACGGAGGACGGCACTGGACCAGGATCCAGTCTTAGGACAATTTCGGTCTCCGAACTCAAGCGGTGCAAGTCGGAGCCAGTGCCAGTTGGCGTTTGGCGCGTCGAGTCTGTGACCACAGTAGGTCACAGGGTGTCGTTACATCTGCACCATGTCCAGGCCACCTTCAGCTCAGAAACATCGCGAACTTGCTACTTCGATGGGGGTGTGCAGACCGGTGTGCACCACGGGTGTGCATGTACTTCTACCAAGGAAAATGAACAAGACATCGCCGCGAGTAGGCCTTCCCTCACGGTTCCCCCGCCACCAGGAGAAGTGCAGATCAGAGCCGGTGCGAAAGCACCGGCTCTTCTGTTGGAACCGAAGGGACGGTTACGTCGTAAGTCATTTCGACGAACGTAGCTGCGCGAGTTGACCTTCGATCGTCGAGACCATCTCCTCGGGGACGCCTTCGGTTTCGTCTCTAGATGCAGCGATGGCGGCAGGTGCCCCCTCCAAGAGGTCGAGGACGATCGTCATCGCACGTTCTGTGGACATTCCCCACTTGAGCGCCTCATTGGCGATGCGCTCCACCGTCACTTGATTCGTTCGGTGGACACTGTCAATGTACATGGCAAGCCGGTCGTCTCCGTAGTAGAGGGTGCAGAGGAGGTCGTAGAGCGGTGCCAATGTCAGTGTGCCTGTTGATTGGTGCAGGATTGAGTAATTCTTGGCGTGTGCGTCTCCGTTGCCGATTAAGGCGTTGATCGTCACTGCTTTCAACAAGTCTTCGATCGCATCCGGGGCGGTCACGGTCTGCAAGAGACCGGCGACGCGAAGCAGCGACGGTCCGCCATCCTCTTCGTATTTGTGCTCAGGGACAGTCGCGGTTGCTTGACAGAAGTCTTCCTGGTGGATGCGTTCGACACTTCCGTCCACACCAACGGTGCGGTCATAGCGCTCGACGATGAGCAACTTTCGTCTTCCGATCACCGCGGTCTCTACAGCCGCGACTGGCACTCCCAGATGCGCGGCGATGCGCATGCAAAACGCTTCGTTCTCTACGGTTAAGGGGAATCGGGCGATCTCGGGTTTGAGGATATGGGTAGACGGCGTTCCGTCCACTGGCCGGCCCCACGACCCATCGGGCATGCGCGTGAGGAGAAGTTTCTCTTGAACGCCGCCAAGAGAGACCCGAACTCTTTCATCGACACCCAGAGGTGCAGCGCGCAAGTTTGCGATGAGAGATTCAATTTCGCTTTCGGACAGTGGTTCCGCCCGCAGCGTCGACGGCGGGCGAGGTGGCGGCTCGTCGTCCGGCTGGATCACGATTGCGCCCGCACAGTCTCGACCGATGGCACGGATGAGCGCGTAGGTATCACTGGCGAGGACATTGAATTCCTCTGCGACGGCCAACCGTGACTGCCCTTCGGGGAGAAGCCCATCGAGGAATGGTCGAACCACGCCCTGGGTAAATCGCTGAGGTCGGAGCGGGAGCGCCAGCGAGAGCAGTGGCGTGCCGAGCGGGTACCGGGACAGTGCCTGTTCGGTGTAGACGAGGCGGGGACGGTGCCGTTCTTCGTCGATGACGGCGACTTTGTCGCCATGAAGCCACACCGCAAGGATGTCGGCCACTACCAATCCGCCTTGTCCAAGGTCATGCGGACGCCGAGTTGGCGCAACACGCGCAAGATTCTCTTGACCTGTTCAGTTTCCTTCCCGGTCTCCAGTTCGGAGAGGTAGGAGCGGTGGAGGCCTGCCCGCTCGGCCAATTCAGCCTGTGTCAATCCCGCCTCCGTTCGGTAGTGGCGGATGGCGTCTCCGAGGGAGGCCGGGGTGTAGATCCGGAATGGTCCCTTGCTTTGAGTTCCCGAAGAGTGTGTCGACATATCCGGACATGATAGCAGATCTGTGTGATTCCTGTAAATGCCGACATTTACGTAATTCGTAATAATGTTGGAGTATTCCGACACTGTACCGCGTCGGAGTATCTCGACTTCGCTCATCACCGGCGACTCGCCAAGGATCAGCCTCTCGATGACTTCGAGCGAAGGGTGTGGGCAAGAGCCCTGGCCATCAGACTCAACGCTGAGACCGCGACAGGCTTCTCGCTCAGTGCGGCGCTCACGGTCGCTGGGTTCAATCGAGATGCTCAGGTGAGTGGCGGACCATCCCTTGCGTACCATCTCGATCTGCAGCTGGCTTACGCTCACGATCACGCCCATCCGGCAGTACGCCATCACCGTCCCAAGAACCGATTGCTGCGGCGTCTCTCTTGGGTTTGGAGCAATCCAATCACGATCGCAATCCCAAGTCAGATTTACAATCATCGGGCTGACATCCGCCGACTGGTCGGGCGCCTCGGCCGACGTTCCTAGTTGTTCAGTCTCCAGTGCAAGGTTGAATTCTTGTTGCGTCGGGCCACGATGACGCGCCCTTGGCGAGCAGCTCACAATGACTTCCGAGTCGCATACCTCTGGTAGTATCAAAGTATGAAGATAAGCATGAGTTTGCCCGAAGAGGACGTTGCCTTCCTCGACGCGTACGCCACTGAGAAGGGACTTCCTTCACGCTCGGCTGCACTACATAAGGCTGTTCGACTACTCAGAGCGACGGGCCTCGGGGCGGCATACGAGAGTGCGTGGGCCGAGTGGTCAGACGAGGATCAACAACTTTGGGAGCCCACCGTCTCAGATGGCTTGCACTAATGCGCCGAGGTGAAATTCACGTGGTCAACCTAGAGACGGCGAAGAGCGGAGAGTCCAACAAGCGACGACCCGCCGTCATCGTTAGTAACGACGGAGCGAACGTTGCCGCCGAACGAACTGGCCAGGGGGTCATCACCGTCGTGCCGGTGACCTCGAATATTTCTCGCGTCTACCCATTTCAAGTGCTGCTTCCAGCAAACGTGACCGGACTAGAGCGCGACTCCAAGGCCCAGGCAGAGCAAGTCCGGTCTATTTCCGTGGAGCGACTTGGGCACGTGCTTGGAGAAGTCCCTCAAGATTTGATGGCTGACCTCGATGAGGCACTTCGTCTCCACCTTGCGCTCTGACAACTGAGGCCGCATTCTCGTTGCGAACCCTCAACCGAGTTAAGTCGTATTCAGTCGGGCGTTGACGTGTCTGTTGCGTCGGGCCCCAATGACAATTGGCCACGGCGTGTCGCCACGTTGGCGACATGGTTCGTCCAAACTCATTTCGTGAACTCTGCAGGCATGCGACTTTGGCGGGGGTGTGTAGAGCGGTGTGCACCATGGGTTTGTAGGACCTCCCATTAGGAATGTCGGACACAATCTTGTCTCGCGTTGGCCCTTCGTCACAGTTCCCCCGCCACCAAGAGGTGTGCGCCGAAGTCTGGTGTTCACCTGCACGTAAGTCCGGGTTGTCGCCAGAGAGCCGGGATTTTGTGTTTTCGCGGTCGATCTCTCGCGCCACCATCACGCTGGCCCAAGAGGAGTGCCACCCCGAAGAGTGGCTGGAGGTTGATCGTTCGCGCGGGGACGTCAACGCTGAAGGTCACTCAGTGAAGGTCACGTGGTTTACGAGGCGAGTGGCGGAGAGACGCCGCCGAAGGTCTGGAACACCTCTACGTACTTGGTGACGCCGACCTTACGCGGGCACCCCACCTTTGGCTTGGGCGCACGGCCCTGATGCTCGAAATGGTGCGTTTGTGTCCGAACTGGGGGGACGACGATGAGGCGTACGCCCGTGACATCCGGAGCTCCTGGAAGACTTGCGGAGAATTCTTCGCGACGCTGTCGCTACGCGACCGCTTCGCGACCGCTTCGGCTACTCGAGTCTTAGGCCGCGACAGCCGGCCTCGGCGGCCGCGAGGCGAGAATCAGCAAGAGCCCCACGACACCAATGGAGAGAATTCCCCAGAGGAGACCG
>Ga0307375_10005405_pt1 | contig 11979 bp, 8 predicted proteins | sample TR1MG_FD_202531 | JGI IMG/M metagenome (GOLD analysis project Ga0307375, IMG submission 202531) | Soil microbial communities from Risofladan, Vaasa, Finland - TR-1 | ecosystem: Environmental > Terrestrial > Soil > Coastal area > Acid sulfate soil | place: Finland: Risofladan, Vaasa | collected... | reverse complement strand
CGGGGATGGCGGGGCCAATATGGGCACCAAGGCGCTATTTTCCAAGGATGAATGGGCGCAGATCAATTCCGGTTCGCTGCAATGCGTATGGCACGGCAATCTGGTATTCGGCTGGTTCAATGTGAATTCCGCAGGTCAGACAGGGTTCGTGTTCGATATGTCGAGCGAAGCCTTTGCCATGCTCACCAGCGTCATTGACACCTGCTACGTCGACGACGAGACGAACGGAATGTTCATGGTGTCGGGTGGAGTGCTTTACCAGTGGGATGCGCACCCATACAACACGCTCAACTTCGATTGGAAATCAAAGGTATTCGTTTCGCTAAAGCCGATTCTGTTTGGATATGCGATCGTCGACGCGGATTATGCTGCTTCTGCCAACAGCAATGCGGCCATAGCGGCGGCCACTGCATTCAATACCAATATCCTGACGCTGGCCAATGCCGAGGGCGCCTATGACGATGTGAATGACAAGGGTACGCTTGACTCCGGCATGCTGGATGAATTCATGCTGGACGGCAGTAACATGATCGGCGGATCCAGCGTAGAGATAACGGCAACATCATTGCGCCTGACCGTCTATGCCGATGGGGTGCAGGTTTATTCAGCGCCAGTCACTCAAGGCAGAGCATTCCCGATTGCTGCTCAACCCGCAGACAAGGCAAGTTTGTGGGAATTTGAGCTTAGCGGCAACATTCCGGTGTATAGTTTGGTTGTTGCCGAGAGCGCTTTGGGATTGAGATCGTGAGACAGATACCAGCCACAGGAAGTGTTCCGCCATTAGTGCGTGGTCACATTGATGCGATCAAGCAGAACATCGAGACGATAACCGGTGTCCGTGGTAAGCCGATACCGCAACTTGCCACCGGCGCAAGTTCCGATGATATTACCGCCAAGGTTAATTCGATCCTAAGTCTGCTGCAGAACACCGGGCAAAGCGCGGCAAAATCTATTCTTCCTCCGGATCCGACTGACGCTTATTTTCAGCCAAAAGTATGGGTATCAGGCCCCGATCTAGTCCTCGGTATAGGCCAACACACCTCTGATTCTTTCACCTCCGAAACCTCCATGCCTCTGCACATAGCTTGTGGTGATGGGCAGATTTATGAGATTCAATTTAATGGCGTAGCTGCTGCTGCTGCCTCAGGTATTACAATTCTCCAACCAAACAACGCTGTACCAACAACAAATTTATTTACTATTGGGCAGTTATTTGGCAGCTCCACGGGAAGTGGTGCCAATTACTCTACTGGGTCTGCTGACAGCGGTTTCAGGTTAAATGCTGCTGGTTCTTTATTAGTAGCTACTATTGTTGTTTCTGTCCAAACAGTGAATAAAAATACTAAAAGTACCTATATCTCTGCTGTAGGTGGAACAGCGATCGACTATTTTGGTGATGAATTTTCATTATGGCAGGACACCACAACAGTCTGGTCATCCCTCGGAACAATCATCCAACCCAACGCGTGGACAGGAACTATCACGGTTAGAAGGGTTGCATAATGAGTTATGATGTGATTAAGGCCGTGAACGCAATTCTAACCGCACTTCAGGGGTGATGATGGAACCTACCAAAGATCAACAAGACTATCTGGCCGTACTGGCTGAGACTGGATTCTCTCAGGAAAAGGTGCTGGCTATCACCGAGAATACTGCTGACCAAACTGACATGCCAGAAGAATTCGGGTATCTGAGTGTTGCTGAATCACCGATTGCAGGTAAAGGATTGTTCACTTCAAAGGATATTTCAGAGGGTGATCTGGTCGGGATTGCTCGGATAGGTGGCAATCGCACCGCGCTGGGACGGTATGTAAACCATTCTGCCAATCCAAATGCTGAATACCAACAGCTTGACAATGGGGACTTGGCTGTAATCGCGATAAGGGAAATTCCTGCTGGTACCGAGATCACCTACAACTACAGGACCGGGGCGATAATCCGAGGCGACCTGAACCCGGTTACCGCCTATTTCTGCAAGCTGATCACCGAGAAAACTGGACTGCTAATCACAACCGAAACGCCAGCGCTGGAAATTCGAAAGATGATCTGCACGTTCGAAGCGCTGATGAGAACCGCTGTCAGTGATGGCGAAATTATAGATTCAAACCCTGATTACGTTATCAAAAATCACTTTGCATCCGGCGTATATGCGAGGGAAATGCACATACCTGCTGGGCATATCGTGGTTGGGAAGATACACCGCAATGAAAACCTACACTTCCTTTCGAAAGGTAGTGCAACTGTCATTACAGAGGAAGGCGGTATTGAAGTTGTTCATGCCGGACAGATGATGAAGTCACCAGTCGGAGTTAAACGGTTACTTATTACCCATGAAGATGTGGTTTGGACGGTATTACACGCAACAACGGAAACAGATGTAGACAAGATTGAACTGGCAGTTATCGCTAAATCCTATGCGGATTTGGGATATGACAAGTTAATAGGAGAATAGATCATGTCATGGGGAGCTATTGGAAGTGCCACCGTTGCGGTAGTTGGTAGCAAGTTATTGGGCGGTGGCGGCGGCGGAAACACATCAGCAGGTCAACCAAGCGCCGCGCAGGACGCATTGATGGCGCAGCAAACCGCCAACGCAAAGCAAAGCGCGGCAAATTCGCAGCAGCTTTTCGACCAGTACACCAATAACTATGTGCCGGTCCAGAACCAGACCATCACCGATGCCATGAATTTGGGCAATGCTCAGGACCAGACGCAAAAGGCTGGTGTGGCAGGCGCTCAGGTGCAAAGCAGTTTCGCTACACAGCAGGGCGCAAACCAGCGCGCCATGGAGCGCATGGGCGTGAATCCTGGCTCTGGCGCGGCACTGGCGCTTGGTCAGGATGCCGCGACAAGCGAAGCCGCTCAACAGTCTGGTGCCATGAACAATGCCCGCACTCAGGCGATCAATGCGGGGATTACGCAGCGCACCGCAATCGCGAATCAAGGCGCTGGTCTGGTCGGCGCTTCGACCAACCTTGCGAATTCTGCCACGTCTGCAACTGGATCAGCATTGGGCGCTGCCGATGCGCAGCAAAGCCAATACCTGACCACCCAGCAGCAGCAGGATGCAAACGCCGCAGCGAACGCACAAGGCATGGGTAAACTGATCGGTCAGGCTGTCAGTACCGGGATTACGAATTACAATAACCCGCCGCCAAAACAAACCGTTTATGGCCCATAACCTACATAAAGGACATTCATCATGACAGACTTTACAGGAATTGCGGCTGGCGGCGTAGCCAGTGGGATAACCCAAGGTATCGATAATGCCCGCGCCACATCTGACCTTGCTTTCCAGAACCAGCAACGGTCACGGCTGACAAAATCTCAGGGTGAGCAGGATGCCGTGGACAAGGCTACGGCCGCATATATGGCGAATCGCCTTGCCGTTCAACCTTCGCCGGTAGCTCAGGGCGTTACTACTGCGCCGGATGCCTCAGTAAAACCGGTTGCTTCCGTTGCGCCGCCAAACGCTCAACCTTCGGCACAGCCATCCGGACCAGCTGGCGGCGTATCTATTGGCGCAACCCAATCGAAACCTGCCGGACAACCTGCAGCACAGCCAGGACAACCTGCTCAGCCACAATACCGCAATCCTACTATTGCTGACATGACGGCTGCCGCCCAGTACCGCGCCGGACTTTACATGCAGCAAGGTAACTTCGACAAGGCCAGCGAGGCGACCGACCATTACCTGAAATTCGCCGCTACGCAGATCCAGCAACAAACTGCCCAGCGCGCACTTGCGGTAAAGACAACGGTCGGCAAGATTATGATGGGCGACTATTCGACCATTCCTTATGTCTATTCAATGATCCCTGATGGGAACGAGATCAAGAACATATCGAACAATTCGGACGGATCCATCACCATGAACATCGTTGACTCGTCTACCGGCAAGCCATTGCCTGCCGTTACGTTCAAGGATCAGCAGCACTTGGCTGCCGCAGTTACAGCGCTTGCCGACCCTCAAACTGCCACAAAGGCGCTCAATGACTTCACTGAGCAGCGCATCAAGCAGGAAACCGCAGACGCAGCCAAAACCAAGGCTGGTGCATACAAGACGGTTGCCAGTGCTGATATGGTCAGGGCTCAGGCATTGAAAAACGCTACCAAGAATGGCTACAAGATCAATCCGAACCAGGTTGCTACCGCCCTTGGAAGCCCGGCCGTCGATGACAACGGAAAGCCGATCATCGATCCAATGAGCGGAAAGCAGGACGTTAATCGGAATGTGGCAAAGGAAAATGCTTTCTACAAGTTTATGAGCGATAATCACATCACCAACGCCGACGAGGGATTGATTAAGTTTATGGCGCTGCCGCAGAATGTTGCAGGCGCAGGAACACCCAACCCGACACCGGTACCGACCCGCCCATTGTCAGACTTCTAAGGGGGCCGCATGGCTTTCGATCTTCAAGCCGCACTTGATAACGGCTACAGCAACACGCAGGTTGCCGATCACCTTGCGCAGCTTCACGGCTTCAACATCGATGGAGCCCGCAAGGAAGGTTACACCGACCCGCAAATAGCCTCATACCTGGCCGCCAAGAACGAGACACTTGCCAAAGCGGCCAATCTGGCCAAGTCGATCATCAATCCGGGTGGAGTGGTATCCGGCTTGGCCGTCAACTCCACGCCCGCGGCAGGCACCAATGTCGCGCCAACCAATCCCGTAGCCAACGGTATCCAGACGGACCCGACCAGAATCATTACCGGTACTGCCGACCGCGCAACCGACATTGCGGTAAACCGTGTGCTGGCAAATCCTACCGGGCAGACAGATCCCAATGCGCCACCGGTTGACAACACCGCCAAGACAATCAAGTTCATGCAGGGCGATACCAACACATCGCCGCGCGTAGCCGATGCCAAGGAGGAAAAGGCTGCAACTACCATCCTTCCCGAGCAAACCCAAGCTGATGCGGCCAGCCATGCGCAGGACTATGCCACTCGTCTGGACGGATTAACCCCTGCTCAGCTGGAAGTACAGCAGCGCTTGAAAGCGCTCAATGTACTCGGCAAGACGGACAACCTTACCCCAGCTGAACTGGATACCTATTCGAAGTACATCGAGGACTCGGCCAAGACGAATCTCGGCGCCAGCAACGTGGGGGATGCGGTTCGCGCTATTGGAACTGTCATTGACGGACTCGGGCAGATGGCAACCAACCTCGCCTATGCGGCGACCGGTTCAACCACACTCAAGAATGTAGCCGACAAGCTGGGTAACGTGTCGAGAAGCCTGGCCGAAGGCTTTACCCCAGCCATGAAGATTGCCGTAGACGAGCATTTCTTTTCAAACAGCGAACACAATGATGCTTGGTCAGACCCGCGGGCATGGCTATACCAAGTTTACAATCAGGCTGGAGCTGCCATTCCAATGATCGGTGTAGGCCGGTTTATCGGCATGGGTGTAGAGGGAATTACAGGACTTGCCAAGCTCAAGCCTGCGCTTAACCTTGCGAATGAGGTAGGCGATACCGCTTACAAATCCGCTCTTGAAGGCGGTATGGCCGACAATGAGGCGAATCAGATCGGGAAACATGCGGCACAAGATATCTTTGCTGCCGAAGCTGCCAAGGTTGGCGCGCCGAACGCCACCATCAAGTCAACAATGGCGAAGATTTACACCGCCAATCTTGCCGGGCAAGTAGCGGCCGGCACATACCTACATGCTTCGGATGCCGCGAACTCGGCCATGACTTCGATCGCGCAGATGAACCATGCGCAGCTGATGAACTCACCGGCATACGTCAAAGCATATCAGGACGCGCTCAATGGCGGCCAGAACGATGCGACCGCGCAGCAAACCGCCATGGAGTCGGTGCGGCGCGCTGCTGGTTTGACTGCTGCTGCCGTTACTGGTGGCGGCGCGCTGCCGTGGCAATTGTTTATGGCCGCCGTGAATGCCAAGCTATTCACTGGCGGTATGGGCACTGGTTCGCGTATCGGAAACTTTGCCAAAGCAGCAGCTATCGAGGCACCGTCGAACGCACTCGAACTGGGGAGCGTCGCATTCGGCGGTAACGTGGGCGTGAAAGAGTATGCAGATCCAAGCCGTCCACTCTCGCAAGATGTGGCCGATACTGCCTTCAAGGCCGGTATCGGTGCATTTGGTATCGCCGCGCCGCACCTTGCCGTCACGCCGCACCTTGCCGTCACGCCGCACCAACAACAGATTAACCAGCCAGGACAGGAAGCGCCTGCTGATCAGGCTGAACCAGCGGCAACCGTCGACCCGAACGCGCCGGTACTCACCCGCGCCGCGCAAGCTGCCGTCAAGGCTGGTATCACCCCGGAGCAAACCGCCGCGAAGTATGGCCTGCTGCCACAAGTCCAATCACCTACCGGGCCCATCGAGGCTGCCGCAGGTATTTCCACGCCCACGGCAGAAGCTAATACTGGCGCCGTTCCGGCAGAAAAAACACAGGAAAAAGCCAATTCCACGCCCGCCAACCCGGAGCATGTCGGCCATCCATCCCAAGTTATCCTGCCGGACAACACCACTCTTCCTGCTCAGTGGGAAGTGGTCGACGCGAACAGTGTCAAGGCTACACTAAAGGAAGGACAGAACCAGCCACGTGACCGCACCCGCGCCGCAGGCAACGCCCAGGTTCAGGGAATCGCGAACAATCCGGACTATCGCCGCCTTGCCGACTCGCCGGTTATGGACATTGGCGCCCCTACGATTTCTCAGGATGGCGCAATCGTCGGCGGTAATGGCCGCTTTGAGGGTATCGATCGCGCCTATGATCAGGGCACGGCGAAGCCATACATTGAAAGCCTGAAAGCTGACGCCGCTGCGAAGGGTATCAATCCTGACGTGATAGACGGCATGAGCAAACCGGTACTGGTGCGCCGTATCACGGTGCCATTCGACACCCGCGCGATGGCCGTGGCATCTAACTCGGGCGGAAGCCTGCAATACTCGGCACTGGAAACAGCCAAGATAGACGGCGAACGCATGAAGGCGCTGGGCGATATCCAGGTAAATGACAACGGCGATATCGCCATGACCGGCGAGAACATGGGGAATGTCCGGCAAGCCCTGCATGGCTACAGCGCGTCAGAGCTTGGATCCATGACCGATCGGGACGGCATGCTGTCTCAAGAAGGAATCCGGCGCATCAAGAATGCCATGCTCTACAAGGCGTATGGCAATAGCCCTACCCTGTCCCGGCTGATTGAGTCTACCGACAATGACTTGCGCTCCGTGTCAGGTGCGCTGGTACGGGCTGCTGGATCTGTGGCCAAGGTACGGGCAGATATGGCGCAAGGCGCTATCCCGGCTGGTACCGATATCGCCGCCGATCTGGTATCTGCCGTCGAGATACTTGCTCAACTCAAGGGCCGCGGCCAAAGCGTCGAGCAATACCTTGCTCAAAAGGGATTATTCAAGGGCGAATTCACCCAGGATACTGCCGATATTCTTCAATACCTGTCTGATAATATCCGCTCACAGAAGAAAATGGCCGGGTTCATCAAGTCCTACTATGATGCGCTTGGCTCCGAAGATCACCAAACCGCGCGCATGTTCGAGGACATTCAGCCGCCAACCAAGAGGGAGAGATTAAATGCAGCACAAGCCCAAACCAAAGGCCAAGAAACAGCCGATCAATCCGCTGGTATCGCTGGCCCGAAAGATCAACAGCAACCCGAAAGTAAGGCAAGCGCTCAAGCAGGCAATGGCGAACAACCAGTAGGATCACTTACCCCACAATCGCTCAAGCCCGCAGAGTTGGTTACGTCTGGTAATGCCGGAATCGACAAGCCTTCTAGTAATAGTGGTGGGGCCACAACCAAGTTCCTTCGCAATATACCTAACGCTGAAACCGTTAGCGTACATGGATTTGATTCTATCGATATCAAGAAGCAGCATGTGATGCTCTCTCATGTGGTCAGACTTCTTGGTAAGCAAGAGATTCTCGGTGCGGTTATCAAGTCCGTTCCCGTTGATGTGATGCACAGCCTCATCGGAAGTAAACTCTCGTCCGATGATTTGCTGCATGATCCAGCGATGCTCACCGATCGGCTTTCCATTCCTGGTGATAAACCGATAAGCAAGCCGGTAATCAGATTCATTGATGCGCTTTTTTCCTCTGTCAAAACATTGCCTACAAGCGATAGAGCAGAAAAATACAGTTCTAATTTTGGAGGCACCTCTCCGTCTAAAATTGATTCCGCAGTTGGCACAAATGAGAAGGCGCGGCTTAATACAGGCTCTGGAACAAAAGTGCCTTCCGGTAGTGGACTTGTCTCTGCTGGCGTTTCTAGTGAAGGAAACGCCACAAGTGCTGCAAGTGAGATTAAGGACGGTCATGTTGAAGTCACCATAAATGGAAAAACTGATACGGTAAATATTAACCCATCAGAAGCGCAAAAGGAAGCTGGTTCGTACAAGATGGCTCACATTCCTTGGAATGGTCTTGGTCTGACGATCGAGAACCCCAAGGGTTCGAAGCGCTCCGGCACCGACCCGAACGGCAAGACTTGGAGCGTTGCCATGCCTGCCGCCTACGGTTATATCAAGCGCACCGAGGGCGCAGACGGTGAGCACATCGATGTGTATATCGGTAAGGACCATGCAAGCGATAACGTATATGTGATTGACCAGACCAGTCTGGATGGAAAGTTTGATGAACATAAGGTAATGCTCGGGTTCGCTTCCGAAGAGCAGGCCGTAAAGACTTACAAGGCTGGATTCTCGGACGGCAAAGGCGCGAAGCGCTTGGGCGCGATCACTCACATGGACGTTGCCGGGTTCAAGGAATGGACCAAGACTGAGGACAATACAAAGCCAGTTGGGGATATCAGGCCAGTATTGGAAAGCTACACGGCAAGCGATATCGCCAAGCGCGAACTTGCCCAGCGCAAAGCGCAACAGGAGAAAGAGCAGCGCGCCGCCGCACCTTCACCAGCAGAGTTTAAGCTGTTCGGTAGCGAACGTGCCGCAGATGTTGGTATGGCGCATGGGCAGAGCGATTTGCTTGCTGCTGAAACGACACCATTACCAAGTAAAATAAGCGTAGCAGCGATCGAAAAATTAACAGCGGAGGTAGAAGCCATGACAGCACAAGCTAAACAAGCAACATTGAAATGGCTGAATAGTCAGATCAAATCGCAAGAGGAAGAGGGTAAAAAGATCGCCGTTCATTGCGGCGGTGTTTGATGGAGAACTTACCGCTCGGACGAAGGATGCACACGCGGGGGACCACGCTCAAGGGTTCACTATCTACAGAACAATGGCATGATTTTGTTAAACAGGCTACCGCGGCTATCGGCATGGAAGCTGTTGGTGTACCTGGATTCTGGCAATACCCTGTCAATGAAAAGGGTGGCGTAGGCTTTACGCTGGTCCAGCCAATTACCGAATCTTTTGTTTGCCTTGATACATGGAGCGACCATAATGGCGCATACCTGTTCATTTGTTCATGCAGGCCAATACGCGCCGCAAAATTGCGCCAAGTGATTGCAGATTTCCATTTGGTAATTCACAACGAATTTTCTATCCAACAGGAGTTACCAAATGACTGACTACAGCAAGCGCACAATACTGATCTGCGACAATGGACTATTCGTTGAGTGGGCGGCGCTACTCGCAAAGTCATTCAAGAAAGTCTACTACTACTCGCCGTGGGAGTCGGCATACCCGGCAAGCGTCGAGACATTGACCGGTACCGGATTGCCTGGCGTTACTCGGGTAAACGATTTCTGGCCTATCGTGGACGAGGTGGATCTGTTCATCTTCCCGGATATCTATTATGGTGGTCTACAAGAACATCTGGTGAAGCTGGGCAAGCGCGTATGGGGAAGTCGGCACGGCCAAGAGCTTGAAATGGACCGGGCAAAGTCAAAGGAATTGCTGGATGCGGCTGGCGTTGACATCGGCCCGTATGAGGTCGTCGTCGGGATAGACGACTTGCGCGACTATCTCAAGGAAAATGACAACGTATTTGTCAAGATATCTACAACCCGCAAGGACATGGAAACATTCCACTCCAAGAAGTATGCGCACGTCGAGCCCAGGCTTGATGCGCTTGAGCATTCATTGGGCCCATGGAAAAACCACATGCAATTCATTGTCGAGGATGCGATCGATAACGCCATTGAGATTGGCTACGATGGCTGGACCATTGATGGCAAGTTCCCCAAAAATGCTATGTGGGGCGTCGAGATAAAGGATGCCGGGTTTGTTCTAAACACCGCGGCCTATTCTGATTTACCCAAGCCAGCGATCGAGGTTAATACCCTGATGGCGCCGATGCTGAAAAAATACCAGTATCGCGGATTTATTTCGAGCGAGATCCGGGTAACGAAAGAAGGGCGAAACTTCGCCATCGATCCGTGCTGTCGCTGCGGTTCGCCTCCAAACGAACTATACCAGACGATCATCACCAACTGGCCCGATATTCTATGGGAAGGTGCTGACGGCGTGATGGTTGAACCTGACTTTGTGGCCAAGTGGGGCGCGCAACTGATGATCAAGTCTGAATGGGCGCTGGATAACTGGCAGCCTATTTCATTCCCGAAGAGCTTGCGCGACCAGGTTAAGATTCACCATCTGGCAATCATGGACGGCAAGTATTACTATGTTCCGGAATGCAAAGGTTCGTCTACCGTGGGCGCTGTGGTAGCATTGGGCGACACGATGGAAGATGCCATAAAGAATTGCCGGGAAGCCGCCGACAAGATCGAAGGCTACTACCTGGAAGTGAACTCCGCATCTCTGGACGATGCCAAGGAAGCGGTAGAGAAGATACTGAAAATGGGCAAGCAATGATCGAGATTCACGTCAAAACGATACGTCCGGATCAGCATAGGTATCCGACTCACGGAGATTATTTCACGGACGATAGAGGCGTTGAGCAAATCCGCGTCAGTGATATGGGCGACCATAAACTTGAACTATGTATCGCCATCCATGAAATTGTAGAATCATATCTGTGCAAGGATGCCGGTATACCCGAAGAAGCGATTACGGCATTCGATCTGAAATTCGAGGATGAGCTTGCACTTGGATTGCATGGCCCGGATGATGAACCAGGCGATCAACCAGACTGTCCGTATTCAGAGCAGCACAGGAAAGCCATGATAGTTGAGCATTTGATAGCTAACTTTTTAGGCGTGAAACGCTACGGGGTGATAATGTGAAATGTCCAAATCTGCGCGATAAGAAAGTTTTAGCGGCATTCAACAAGATCATTGAGCGCCTGGGCGGGAAGCCTTTGCTTGTTGAGCATATTGCCGAACGGGCCGATTACGCGCAGGGATTGACTCAGGCTCAGCGCGCCGCATACGACCGCGCGCACTTCCTGTTTGACCGGCACCCGACCGCCAAGGCAATCAACGCCGTGCTGGACTCCATTGATACGCTGCAATCAAAGCTGGCGGGTTCTCAACTATCCGAACGTGAGCAGGCTAAGCAAGAGTTTGATGCCGCGCTGCAGGATGCCGGCGCGCTGTTGCGCAAGCTGGTCGGCGTGAAAATGATTGTTCCGGAAGATAGCCCGGAATTGAAACAGGTAATCGTCAAGATGTTCGAGTCTGCTTTCAAGCTGGGTTATTACGACCTGAAAGCGGCGGCCAAGTATGTGCGTGATGCGCTGGCCAGTCTCGAAGGCGGCAAGCGATTGGCGAACTTTATCAGCAAGCGGCTGATGGATGATGCCGCAACCCAGGCCACCAAGAACATGCCGGACGGATTCTTTGAGAATCAGGGATTATTTGCGCAGCCTGCCAAGGATGATGTGCGCAATGCTACAAACAAGCTGGCTGGCATATTACCCAGCACGGCGGCTGTCACTGGCCGAAAAGAAGTGTCGAGTGGTCCTTATGTTGAAACAGCCGTGATGGGGAGTTCGAAGGACGCGCTCTATGCCAACGCTCTGCGCGTGGTGCAGCGGGCCGGTCGGGCCAGCACTCAAATGCTGATTCGCCAGTACAGCATCAAGCCTGCGCGCGCCATGGCGATGATCA
>Ga0307375_10005404_pt1 | contig 11981 bp, 10 predicted proteins | sample TR1MG_FD_202531 | JGI IMG/M metagenome (GOLD analysis project Ga0307375, IMG submission 202531) | Soil microbial communities from Risofladan, Vaasa, Finland - TR-1 | ecosystem: Environmental > Terrestrial > Soil > Coastal area > Acid sulfate soil | place: Finland: Risofladan, Vaasa | collected... | reverse complement strand
ACGTTTAACGATCACGCGATCGTTCAAAGGACGAATTTTCATACTGATGTCTCCTAAAACAAGGGGTTAAAAAATTGCGGAGACGGAGTTTAGCACTCTCCATCCTCGAGTGCCAATAGTCGGGGCGACCCCTCCCGATTTCAAGGGTGGGGCCAAGATTTATTTTTGCGGGGGGAGGGCGATCTTGTTGTCGGTGCTGAACTGATAGTCTTTGAATATATGCTCGGTGGTCAGGATCTGGTAAGTACCATCGGCATTGCGGTGTGTGGTGTCCTTGAGTCGGTAGGTGTAATGTCCGCAGGTCCAGCAATCGTAGTTGCGCATGTGGGTGCACAGGCAAGTCTTGTCCTTGACAGAAATCTTCTTGGCATCGGGATGCAGCGCCACTTCGCGGTTGTAGGCATCGATGTAATCGCAGTGGCCGTTGGCATCGAGCAAATATCCGTAGGCTTCGCAGTTGGGGCGTATGCCGGCGCCGATCGCGGGGCAACTCTTGATCATGCGCATCGGATAGCCGGTCGGCGAGATCATGTTGACCTCGATATCGTCCTCGTCGGCCTTGAAATATTCCTGCTGGATTTTTTCCGGTATGCCGCATTCCTTGGCAACGGTGAAGCGGGTCGCCACCTGTACCGCCGCACAGCCATTTTCCAGGAAGCCGACCGCATCGCTGCCGGTGAACACGCCGCCCGCCGCGATGACCGGGATATCCAGTTGTTCGGCTTTCAAATGGGCGACGATTTCCGCCACGATGGTGTGCAGGTCATACTTTGCCCAATCCATGCCGAAGCCCAGGTGCCCGCCTGCCAACGGGCCCTCCACCACAATATAATCGGGCAGACGATTGAGTCTGGCTGTTTTGCGCATGAACAATTGCAAAGCGCGCAGCGAGGATACGATGATGCCCAGCTTGGCATCGCGGAAACGGGGATTGTCTTCCATCAACGCGAACGATCCCAGATGCAGCCCCGCGCTCAGCGTGATGCCGTCGATTCCGGCATCCAGCGCGCCGCACAGCCGGACGCGCAAGGTTTCGCGCGGCGCATTCATGGTCAGTTTTTCCATGCAGTTGACGAAAATCATGCCATCGCCGCGTTTGGCGTCCATGGTCTTGCTGACATGCAGGCGGGTCGATTCGGCAACCTGGGCCAGATCGAACTGCACGATCGCCTTGTTGGTTTCCATGACGTTGAGCTTGTACTGCTTTTGCTTGTGGCTGACAAACTTCGTCTTGTCGAGGCGATCCGTGACGGTCGGCAGCATCGCGTCGGAAATATGCCCGATCCCGCCCAGCCGGGCGGCTTCCCAAGCCAGTTCCCGACTGGAAATATCCACACCCATACCGCCGATTATGATCGGCACCAGCTCGCGCTTGCCAAAGCGCAAACGGAAATCATCTACTCGTTTCATTGCTGCGATCCTCCTGCCGCCCCATTAATTTATCAAAGGGACGTTATAAATTCTGTGTAACAACATGCAAGTTGCCAAGGATGCCACAAACGCAAGGATACTGAAAGCAAAGCAAGCGCTGCGGCACGGAGATAAAGCGCAAAAACTACCCGCCCAGCAAGTCCTGCAAGGCATCTGCGAGTTTTGCAAAGGCAAAGCGATAACCGGCCGATTCGATTTTTTGCGGCAACACTTTTTGACCCTCCAGTAACAGACATGCACGTTCGCCCATGACGGATTTCAGCAACCATGACGGCATGATGAATGGAGCGGGGCGATGCAGCGCCCTGGCCAGGGTTGCGGTAAATTCCCGGTTGGTTGCCGGTTGCGGCGAGGTCATGTTGCAGGGGCCGCTGGCCTGTTCGTCACGCAACAAATGGAGCAGTATCGCCACATAATCGTCGATATGTATCCAGCTCATCCATTGCTTCCCATTGCCCAGGCGCGCGCCGAGCCCGAGCCTGAACGGCAGCAGCATCCGACCCAGCAGCCCGCCCCGGCGGCTCAGCACCAGTCCGGTGCGCAGCAAACACACGCGCACGCCGGAAGCTTCTGCGGCAAGTGCGGCGTCTTCCCATGCCCTGCATAATCGGGCGGGGAAATCGGCGCCGGCCGTGGTTGTTTCGTCCAGCGCCACATCGCCGCGATCACCGTAATAGCCTACCGCTGAACCGCTCAACAAAACGGCGGGTTTGTGCTGCGCGGCGGCAATGCATTGCACCAGCTGTTCGGTCAGGGTAACCCGGCTATCCCAGAGCAGCTGTTTGCGTTGTTCGGTCCAACGCGCATCAACGATTGGTTCGCCTGCCAGGTTGATGACCGCATCGAAACGCCGGTCGGGCAGCCATTCGTCAAGGTTGGCCATCGCCTTCACGCTTGTGCCGCATTTTGCCGGAACGGCACCCGGGTTGCGGCTCAGCACCGTCAATTCATGTCCCCGGGCAAGCAGCGCCTTGCAAAGCTGGCGTCCGATCAACCCTGTGCCGCCGGTAATGAGGATTTGCACTGTACTGTCCGCCCTTCATCAAGTTTGTCGGCAGCCTAGCCAAACATTGCGCTGCGCGCAAGCCGCAAAAACCGATATGATTCCGTGTATGACAATCCGTGCGCAATGCAATACCGATCTTCTGGCACGCAGCCTTTCGGCCGTGTGGCATCCCTGTTCGCAGATGAAGCACTACGAGCATTTTCCGTTGTTGCCGATCGCCAGCGGGAAAGGGGTTTGGCTGTATGACTACGACAAAAAGCGTTACCTGGATGCGGTCAGCTCCTGGTGGGTGAATCTGTTCGGTCATGGCAACCCGCGCATCAATGCCGCATTGCGCGACCAGCTGGAAACACTGGAACACGTGATGCTGGCCGGTTTTACCCACGAGCCGGTGGTGCGGCTTTCGGAGCGGTTGCGCGAGCTGGCGCCGCCCGGCCTTGGCCATTGCTTCTACGCTTCCGACGGGGCGTCGGCCACCGAAATCGCACTCAAGATGAGCGCGCATTACTGGCGCAACAGCGGCAAACCGGGCAAGACGCAATTCATCAGTCTGGAGAACAGCTATCACGGTGAAACGCTGGGGGCGTTGTCGGTGACCGACGTCGCGCTGTTCCGCAGCGCTTACGGCGAGCTAATCCGACAGCAGGCTACGGTACCCAGTCCGGACTGGCGCAAGGCCGATGCGGGGGAAAGCGCAGAGGTTTATGCGCTGCGCTGCGCGGAAGCGCTGGAGCAATATTTGCAGCAGCATCATGCGCAACTGGCCGCTTTCATCATCGAGCCGCTGGTGCAGGGCGCGGCGGGCATGGCGATGTATCACCCCGTTTACCTGCAGCGCGCGCGGCAGCTTTGTACCCAATACGGGGTGCATTTGATCGCGGACGAGATTGCCGTCGGCATGGGACGAACCGGCACGATGTTTGCCTGCGAGCAGGCACCGGCGCAGAACGATTCAACCTCTTTGCCGGGCATCAATGGAATTACGCCGGACTTCCTGTGTCTGTCGAAAGGAATCACCGGCGGCTATCTGCCGCTGTCGGTAGTGATGACACGCGACGAAATTTACCGGGCATTTTACGGCGACGAGATGGCCGGCGGATTTTTGCATTCCCATTCCTATACCGGCAATCCGCTGGCCTGCCGGGCGGCGCTGGCCACGCTGGATATTTTTGCCCGCGATGACGTGCTCGCCGCGAATCGCGGCAAGGCGGCGTACCTGAACAGGATGGCTGCGCCCTTGCGTGAGCACCGCGCGGTGCGCAACTGGCGCAATACCGGCATGATTTGGGCGTTTGAAGTCGACGCGCCGCCCGGTTTTGCCCAACGCTGCTTTGCGCTGGCGCTGAAAAATGAACTGCTGTTGCGCCCGATCGGCAACACGATTTATTTCATGCCGCCGTATATAATTGACGAATCGGAGATGGATTGGCTGGTCAATCGGACCTTGCGCATCGTCGATGAATTGGGTTCATCATGAGATTCTTTTTCTTCAAGCTGTTCCTGCTTTGCCTGGTTTCTACCGGGGCGTTCGCATCCGCTTTGCCCGAGCCGGTCACGGCGGCACTCAAGCGCGCGCATATTCCACTGTCCGGCGTCAGCATCCTGGTGCAGCAGACCAGCGCGCCCAAGCCGTTGATCAGCCTGAATGCGGATCGGGCGATCAACCCGGCATCCACGATGAAACTGCTCACCACGATCGCCTCGCTGGAAACGCTGGGTCCCGCGTACCGCTGGAAGACCGAGGCGTACCTCGACGGCAGGCTGGACAACGGCGTGCTGCAGGGCGATCTGGTGTTCAAGGGATATGGCGACCCGAAACTGACGGTCGAGCAATTCTGGCTGTGGTTGCATGAGTTGCGCCAGCGCGGGCTGCGCGAGATACGCGGTGACATCGTGCTGGACCACAGTTATTTTGAGGCAGTCAAGCACGATCCGGGGAAGTTCGACGATGATCCCACACGTCCCTACAACGTCGGCCCCAACGCGCTGCTGCTCAATTTCAATGCGATCCATCTGCATCTGATCCCTGATGGCCACAAAACCAGGGCGCTGATCGAACCTGACCTGGCCGGCTATACGGTGGTCAACCGGATCACCACTTCAAGGCGGTTGCATTGCGGCGGCGAAAAAGCCTATCAGGCGCATCTGGTCGGGAACAATATCGTGCTGGAAGGCAGCATGCCCGCAGATTGCGGCGAGGAGGACGATTATTTCTCGCTGTTGCCGCAGGACAAATATTTCTTTTCGGTGTTCAGCGCATTGTGGAAGGAACTCGGCGGGACTGTACAGGGCAAGCTGCGCGACGGAGTTGTGCCTGCCGGGGCGGTTGCCTTCTCCCGGTATGTTTCGCCGCCGCTGGCTGAAGTGATACGCGACATCAACAAATTCAGCAATAACATCATGGCCCGCCAACTGTTCCTGACGCTGGGGATGGCAGGCCAATCAGATGCCGATCGGGGCAGCCTGTTGTCGGCCGGCAGCAAAGACAGCCGTGGCGACTTTCCAATGCCGCAGGCACTCGTGGCAGGTGCGCTTCAGGCAAGGCAGGAAGGCGGGGATGCCGTGGGTCCGGAAGATGCGATCACATCCCCGCCTGATGTGCCACCGCAGGCTGGCAGCGGAATGTCCGGCAATCAGCAGCCATCCGCATCCGGCATTGCTGCCGCAACCGGCGCACCTCCGGATGCGAACATCGCGCTCAGTATTGCGGTGATCCGGCAATGGCTGGCGACGCAACAGCTGCACTTCCCGGAATTGGTTCTGGATAACGGCGCCGGCCTGTCGCGCAAGGCCCGCATCAGCGCCCGGCATATCGCCGACCTGCTGCAGCGCGTGATGCACAGTCCGTTCCACGCTGAACTCGAGTCTTCCCTGCCGATACTGGGCATCGATGGAACGGTGAAAAGCCGTTTCAGGGATAGCGATATGGCCGGATATGCGCACCTCAAGACCGGCACACTGGACGGCGTGAAATCCATCGCGGGCTATGTGAGAGCGCACGACGGCAGGCAATGGATCGTGGTGTTCATCGTCAACAACCGCAACGCAGCACTGGCGGAGCCGGCGCAAAACGCGCTGATCGAGTGGCTGCAAAAGGATGCCGGATGAGCCGGTTGCAGGGATAGTCACCGTTCCGCGCAGGTATATTTATTTGCAAACATGCATCAAACAGGCGCACCATAACCAATCAAAAAGGAAATTGAAGCCATGAATAAAATCGTTGTAGCCGCGTTGTTATCCGCTTTTATCGCAACCCCCGCATTTGCGGCGGAAGGCAAAAACAGTATCGGGATCAATTATGGACTGGACCTGAATGGCGTATTCGGCGTCCAGGGGGAATTCGACATCTCTTCCTCGATGCCGAACAAGGCACCCGTTTCGCTGCAGGTGTTCTGGAAGAATTATTCGCAGTCCTACGGCACTCCTTTTGGAACTTACCAATACAGCTACAACGGACTCGGCGCGGCGGCGATCTATGACTTCGGTTCTGTGATCAAGACGAACAGCAAGATCAGACCCTATGCGGGGTTGGGCCTGATCACGCTGAATTCAACCTTTAGCGGTCCCAACAGCCCGTTCGTCGGGGCCGCAGACACCGGCGGCCTGTATGTCACGGCCGGGGCACGCTATGAACTCACGCCCCAGGTTTCTGCCGACCTGAACTACAACAATTACGGCGGATTGACGATAGGCGCGATTGTGAAATTCTAGGCGGCGCGCCTGATTCATCCGCCCGCAGCACACCGGCATACAGGCCGGGTCTGCCCAACTTGTATGCTTGCTGCTGCAATTTAACCGTGCCAATTGAAGAGGGAGACCGATCATGAAAAAATTCGCTGCTACCGTGTTGTTGTCCGCTTTCGCGGCTGCTCCGGCGCTGGCCGACAATACCGGCACGTATTATGTCGCTGCCGATGTCGGTTCGGCCACCTACAGCAACTTGCCCGGCTGGTCCAATCCCAACGTGATCCGCATCGCGGGCGGCTTTTATTTCAGCCCGGTATTTGCGGTTGAGATCGGTTATTCCATGTTTGGCGATTCGAACTACAATGATCCTTATTACGGTCCCGCGGTGATATCCGCGACTTCTTTCCAGCTTGCGGGACTGGCTGTCTTGCCGCTGAATTCGCAATTCGACCTGATCGGCAAGCTGGGGCTGGCCAGCAATGCCGAAACTTATTCGGACGCATCGAACGGATCCGGCAGCTGGACACACAGCGACCTGCTGATCGGCGTGGGCGGGCAATTCCACGTCAATTCGCAGGTCAGCGTGCGAGCACTGTTTGACAGCTATGGGAAGTTCGACAATATCATCCCGCCGATGAAAGCGACTTCTGCTTCCCTGGGCGTGGTCTACGATTTCTATTGATTCGCTTACGCAGCGGCAGTCAGGCCGGGGGAGCGCATTCGCCACCCGCGCAGCGCAAATAACAACTGTCTGGAGCAGATAACATGAAGAACATCACGCTGGCGTTGATTGCAATCGCAGGTTTTTCCGGCTTATCAACCGCATTTGCCGACACGTCCGATATCAGGGCGGCCAACAACCAGGTTGGCTTCCAGCTCGTGTCGACGCATGTTGATTACACCGAAACCGGCGATGGGACATTGGCCCCGACCGGAACGCTGGACACCGAGAAGGGACCTGTGCCCGGTTATGCGCTGGCTATCTCCACGATGCAGGATTTGTGGTTGGGCAACGACTATATTGAGGCCGAGTACGACGATGCCAGTGGCAATACGGAATATGTCGGCGGCTACCTTAACCCGCCGACGCCGTATGGTTCTGTGGTCAGTACATCAGGCGCAACATTGACGAATTACAGCGCGCGTTACGGCGCCGGCTTGATGGTGAATGACCGGTCCATGCTGACACCCTATGTTGAACTTGGTCATCACGAATGGGACAGGGGAGTAAATTCCGGTGAGATTTATACCCACAATTATTATGGGATCGGTGTGCTGGGTCAGTACTCGCCTGCCAGCAAGCTGGTGCTTTCGGCCAATGCCCTGTTCGGCAGTACGTTCGGATCGAACATCGTTGTTAATTCGGGTCCGGGCTTTAGTGGATTCTCTGGCGCACTCGGCAATTCCACCCTGTACAAAATCGGTCTGGCCGCAGATTATGCGTTTGTGCAAAACTGGCACGGAACCATCGGCGTTGATTACGCCAGTTTCAGCTATGGCATCAGCGCGCTGTATCCCGGTGTTCTAAATGGCAAAAATGTATTCTTTTGGGAACCGGACAGCAAAACCAATTACACGACGGTCAGGATCGGGCTGGGATACGGGTTCTGATCCGGATTGACGCCGAAAAAACCGGACTGGTTCCGGTTTTTTGTTGACTGAACAACTACAGCCCCAACTCACTCCACATCGCGTCCACCTTCGCTTTCACCGCCGCATCCATCACGATCGGTGTGCCCCATTCGCGCCGCGTCTCGCCGGGCCATTTGTTGGTCGCATCCAGTCCCATCTTGCCGCCCAATCCCGACACCGGGCTGGCGAAATCCAGGTAATCGATCGGCGTGTTATCCACCAGCAGCGTGTCGCGCACCGGGTCGACGCGCGTGGTGATCGCCCAGATCACTTCTTTCCACTCGCGTATGGCTATGTCGTCGTCCACCACGATGATGAACTTGGTGTACATGAACTGGCGCAGGAAACTCCAGATGCCGAACATCACGCGCTTGGCGTGCCCGGGATACTGTTTTTTGATGCTGACTACCGCCATGCGATAGCTGCACCCTTCCGGCGGCAGGTAAAAGTCCGCAATCTCGGGAAACTGTTTTTGCAGCAGCGGCACGAATACTTCGTTCAGCGCGACGCCCAGCATGGCCGGTTCGTCGGGGGGTTTGCCGGTGTAGGTGGAATGGTAGATCGGGTCGCGGCGCATGGTGATGCGCTCGATGGTGAGCACCGGGAACTTGTCCTGCTCGTTGTAGTAACCGGTGTGGTCGCCGTATGGCCCTTCCAGCGCCATCTCGTCCGGATGAATCACACCCTCCAGCACGATCTCGGCACTGGCCGGCACCTGCAGGTCGCTGCCCAGGCATTTGACCAACTCGGTCTTGCTGCCGCGCAACAATCCGGCGAACTGGTATTCGGACAGGCTGTCCGGCACAGGCGTGACCGCGCCGAGTATCGTGGCCGGATCGGCGCCGATCACCACCGCGATCGGGAACGGCTCGCCGGGATGGGTCTTCTTCCAGTCCTGAAAATCCAGCGCGCCGCCGCGCTGCGCCAGCCAGCGCAAGATGACCTTGTTCGGCGCGATCACCTGCTGGCGGTAGATGCCGAGGTTCTGGCGCGATTTGGTCGGCCCGCGCGTGACCACCAGTCCCCAGGTAATCAGCGGCGCGACATCGCCGGGCCAGCAGGTCTGGATCGGCAACTTGCCCAGATCGATTTCGCTGCCTTCCCAGACGATATCCTGACAGGGCGCACTGGATAAAATTTTCGGCGACATGGTCAGCACCTGCTTCAGTACCGGCCATTTTTCCCAGGCATCCTTCAGCCCTTTGGGCGGTTCGGGCTCCTTCAGGTAGGCAAGCAGCTTGCCCACTTCCCGCAACGCCCCGATGTTTTCCTCACCCATGCCCAGCGCGACGCGGCGCGGCGTGCCGAACAGGTTGGCCAGGACAGGCATGTGGTGGCCCGCGACATTTTCGAACAACACCGCCGGACCTTGCGCGCGCAGCACCCGGTCGCAGATCTCGGTCATTTCAAGATTTGGCGAAACCGGCACGGTGACACGCTTGAGTTCGCCGATTTTTTCCAGTTGTGCGATAAAGTCGCGCAGGTCATGGTATTTCATCGGTAAAACCTCTCTCTCTCCTCGCCCGGAGGCCTGGTTTTAAATCGTTTGTGCAGCCAGAAATACTGCTCCGGCATTTCCAGTATGCGCTGTTCGATGAATTCGTTCATGCGCCGCGTATCCGCGATGTCGTCTCCGCTCGGATAATTTTTCCAGGCCGGATAAAAGGTCAGCACATACCCTGCGCCACCCGGCAGCAGTCGCGTGATACTGGGAACCACTTTTGCCCCGGCCATCTGCGCGATGCGCGGTACCGAGGTCATGGTCGCGGCAGGTATGCCGAAGAACGGAATAAACGCGCCGTCCTTGACGCCCTGATCCTGGTCGGGAGGATAGACGAACGGCATGCCCGCACGCATTCCCTTCAGGATGGGACGCAGTCCCTGCTGGCGCGAATACAGGCGCTGGTTGCCGAAGCGGGCGCGCTTCTTCAGCAGCAGTTCGGTCAGGTAGATATTCTTCTGGTTCGCGTACATGCACACCGTGTCGGTATGTTGCGCGATCCACTGCCCGCCGGCATCCATGCCGACGAAATGCGGCGTGAGCAGGATCGCGGGTTTGCCCTGAATGGCCTCGAAATGCTCGACACCCTCGACACGGATCAGACTGCTGATGTATTCGGCGCTGGACCACCACAGGATAGTGCGCTCGATCAGGCCGCGGGCGAACATTTTGAAATGCTCGCGCAACAGTTTCGTGCGCGCCCCATCGCTCAGATCGGGGAAGCACAGTTTCAAATTGATGGCGCCCACCCTGCGGCGTTCTGCGGCGACCAGGTAAAGCAGCGAGCCCAGGCTGGTGCCGATCCACACCAGCACGCGGAACGGCAGAAAATGCATCAACCATAGAATGAAAACGCCCAGCCTGACTAGCATGACGGTTTTCCTGTTGCGGGTGGTTCTACGCCGGGCGGGACCTTGTAGCGGTTATAACTCCACAGATACTGGGCGGGCGAAAGCGCAATCACCTGTTCCAGCGCGGTATTGATCTGCAGCGGCACGGATGTTGAAAAATCCAGCTCCAGCGGCTCGAAAGTCAGCTTGTATCCTTCCCCGTGCGGCAGCCGTTCGGCATAGACCAGCAGAACGGACGCGCCACTGGAGCGGGCAAGCCGCCCGCTCAGGGTCATGGTGTACGCGGGGCGGCCAAAAAAATCCGCCCACTCGCCCTCGCCCTGACTGGGCACCTGGTCGGGCAACAAACCGATCGCCTCGCCGCGTTTCAGCGCCTTGAACAGCAGGCGCACCCCGCTCAGATCCGCGGTTGCCAGACGGGCCTTGCCGCGTTCGCGGCCACGGCGCATTACATCCTCGATCCAGGACTGCTTGGGGGAACTGTACAGGTTGGTCAGCGCCAGGTGCTGCGCTATATACAAGCTGGTGATTTCGAAACAACCCCAATGCGGGGTCAGGAAAATGATTCCCTTGCCACGTGCATGGGAAGCCTCGACATGCTCCCAGCCATTACAGATTCGCACGGTGGCACAGACCTGTTCGAACGGCCTGAGCCACACCCATGGCAACTCGACCATACCCTTGCCGGCTTCGGCGATGGTTTGCTTAAGCAATTTTGCAAAGCCGGCTTCATTGCCGGTCAGGTGTGACTGGCGCAGATTTTCCCGGGTGCGCGCGGCATATTGTTTCGACGTGGCGTAGGTAATGCGGCCGAGCAGCGCGCCCAGGCCGTGCAGCCAGCGCAGCGGCAGAATGGACAACAGGCGAAAGATCGATTTGAACAGTAATGGGGTCATCTGCGGTCAGGCGAACTATTTGATACAATGCGCGCCTTCGAATTTTCTTTGTTTGAGTTGAAAGCCATGAGTGATTATCTGTTTACGTCCGAATCCGTATCCGAGGGCCATCCCGACAAAGTAGCAGACCAGATATCCGATGCGATTCTGGACGCCATTCTAGCGCAAGACCCGTATGCGCGGGTGGCGGCGGAGACGCTGACCAACACCGGACTGGTGGTTCTGGCCGGCGAGATCACCACCACCGCGAACGTGGACTACATTACGGTGGCGCGCAATACCATCAAGCGCATCGGTTACGACAACACCGACTACGGCATCGACTACAAGGGTTGTGCGGTGCTGGTGGCGTATGACAAGCAAAGCCCGGATATTGCGCAGGGCGTCGATCGCGCATCCGATGATTACCTCAATCAGGGCGCGGGCGACCAGGGGCTGATGTTCGGCTATGCCTGCGATGAAACCCCGACGCTGATGCCGCTGGCTATCTATCTGGCGCACCGTGTTGTGGAGCGCCAGGCGGAATTGCGCCACGACGGGCGTTTGCCGTGGCTGCGCCCGGATGCGAAATCGCAGGTGACGATACGTTATCTGGACGGCAAGCCGCATTCCATCGACACCGTGGTGCTGTCGACCCAGCATGCGCCCGAGATGACGCTGGCCCAGATCCGCGAAGCCGCGATCGAGGAGATCATCAAGCCGATGCTGCCCAAGGAGCTGATCAAGGGAAATATCAACTATCTGGTCAACCCGACCGGACGCTTCGTCATCGGCGGCCCGCAGGGCGATTGCGGACTGACCGGACGCAAAATCATCGTCGATACCTACGGCGGCGCGGCTCCGCACGGCGGCGGCGCGTTCTCCGGCAAGGATCCGTCCAAGGTGGACCGTTCGGCTGCCTATGCCAGCCGCTATGTCGCGAAGAACATCGTCGCGGCCGGATTGGCGACCAGGTGTCTGGTGCAGATATCTTATGC
>Ga0307375_10005403_pt1 | contig 11982 bp, 7 predicted proteins | sample TR1MG_FD_202531 | JGI IMG/M metagenome (GOLD analysis project Ga0307375, IMG submission 202531) | Soil microbial communities from Risofladan, Vaasa, Finland - TR-1 | ecosystem: Environmental > Terrestrial > Soil > Coastal area > Acid sulfate soil | place: Finland: Risofladan, Vaasa | collected... | reverse complement strand
GGCGGCGGTCGGGCGGTGGTCCGGCGGGCGTGGTGGGGTTGTGCCAGCGGCGCGCCGTGGGCGGCGTAAAGCGGTCAAGGCGCTGGCGCAGCGCATTCTCAGAGAGAAGAACACTGTGGATGTACTTGGCCTCAGTGGCCTGCGTGGGACCCTTCACGTCAACAAGTTTGAGCGGGCCGATTTTGGGGAGGATGAACAGCAGACCGGCCAGCGTATAAGTGCCGATGCCGGGCTTGCGGCGGTAATGGTCCCAGTCGTTCGCGGCGGCAACAGCGGCCAATTCGGCATCCAGCTGCTTCGTTTCGGCGGATTCGGTCTCAGGCGGCTCATTGTGACGATGCAGCAAGTTGACGGCGTAGGCGATGCGCGGAATGAAGGCGCGTACGGCGAAGCGATAGCCGGAGAGGTTGAAGCGGCGGCCGCGCAGGACGGAGAAGTTTTCCGTGACGCCGTAGGTCTGGTAAAAAGCCAGCGCGAGCTGGCGGACAGAGACCTTGAGGCCGACGTGGCGTAGAAAATGCACGGGCGCCATGCGGCGACGGTGGATTTCGTCGATGTCGAATGCGAACTCTGTTTGAACGTGCTGGTGCTCCCCCTCGCCGTAGCTGACAACGGAGCCGTAGCGGGCGCGGAGTCGAGGGAATTGAACCGGAACGGCGAGGTTGGTGGCGTACGCGTGGCCAATGGAGTCGCCGATGTAATGCGAGAGGGCACCGACGGCGAAGGCGAGCTCATTGGCATTGTGAGCGTTGCGAAAGAGGTTGACGACGAAGTCACCGGAGCGGACGTAGTGCGTGAGATTGGAGAAAGATCGGTCGCCAAAAGGGTAGTAGCCGATGTCCTGGATCACGCAGCCGCCGTAGGCATAGGCGCGCGCCTGCCGCAACTGCGCCGGCGTGAGGCCGGGGTAATGGCTCAGCAGCAGGGGAACAATCGAATCCTGCCAGGTGAGGTCAATCAGCTCCTCATGCGTGAGCAAGGAGTAGGCGGCTGCACGCTGCGCCAGCGGAGCAGCGAGAAGAAGTGCGAGCAGCAGGAATGCGCCCAACCGAATCATCCGCATTCCTTGTGGATACCAGCAGAGTCGCCTGCATGTCCATCGCAAACCTGCGCAAGCGGCGCGCGAAGGCAATCTGCAATCAGGCAAGGAACTCGCGCACGAAGGGGTCCTGCGAGCGGACCAGCTCGTGAATCGAGCCGTCGAAGATGATGCGGCCTTCGTTTAGCATCAGGAAGGTGGTATTGGGGTTGGTTTCGCCGTCGGGCAGGGAAACCATGCGCTGCTCGGCGTCGTCATAGCGGTGATTCAGCATGACAAAGGCATCCTGCAGACGGTGGGTGACGAGGAGCGAGGGCGTGCGGTAGACGTCGCGCTGCTTGACGATGAGCTCGATGATAGTGGTGGAAGTGACGGGGTCCAGGCCGCCGGTGGGCGAGTCATAGAGCAGCAGGTCTGGCCGGTGGATGAGGGCGCGGGCAATGGCGACGCGGCGGCGCATGCCGCCGGAAAGGCTGCTGGGGAAGAACTCAAACGTGCTCTCCAGGCCGACGAAGCGCAGGGCCTCCATCACGCGGGCATCAATCTCGTCGTCGGGCACTTCTTCCTGGATGAGCTGGTAGGCCACGTTGTCGCGGACGGTGAGCGAATCAAACAGGGCGCCTTCCTGAAAGACCATGCCGGTGTTCGTGCGCAAAGGGAAGAGATCCTCCTCGCGGAGGCGGGAGATGTCCTGTCCGAAGAGCAGGATGCTGCCCTCATCCGGGCGAATCAGACCGTTGGCCAGCTTGAGCAGTACGCTCTTTCCCACGCCCGCGGGTCCCAGCAGGATGCGGGTTTCTCCGGGCTTGACGCGAAAGCTGATGTCCTGCAGCACATGCGGGCCGCTGAAGGCGATGGAAACGTTGCGGAACTCGAGTACGGGCTCGGCAGACGGCTGCGGCGCGACGGGCGCGGGGTCGGAATGGAGGGTGGTGTTCATCGCGAAAAGAGCGCGATCATCACCTGGCTGACGAGGAAGTCCACCACAATGATGAGGACGGAAGAATTGACGACGGCCTGAATGGTGGAGCGGCCCACCCCTTCGGTGCCGCCGGTGGTCTTCATGCCGCTGAAGCAGCCGACCGAGGCGATGATGTAGCCGAAGAAGAGCGGCTTGACGAGGCCCTGAAGAATGTCAGGAGCGCGCAGGTACTCATAGGCCATGGAGAAGTACTGGGTTGCGTTCTGGTGGTTCATGAAGACCGTGACTGCGGCGCCGCCGAGGATGCCGAAGGCGTCGGCCACGATGGTGAGAAAGAAGAGCATGCTGATGCTGGCGAAGATGCGTGGAGTCACCAACTTGCGCAGCGGGTCCACGCCGAGGGCGCGCATGGCGTCAATCTGCTCGGTCACCACCATGGAGCCGAGCTCACTGGCCATGGAGGAGGCGTTGCGGCCGGATACCATGATGCCGGTGAGCACCGGACCCAGCTCTCGAATCATGGACATGCTGACGAATCGGCCGGTGACGGCAGCGGCGCCAAATTGCGCCAGTGTGGCCGCCGACTGCAGCGCGAGTACGCCTCCGGTGAAAAAACCGGCTAAAATAACAATTGCGATTGATCCGACACCGATGATGTCGGACTGAATGAGGAAGTCTGCCCAGTAGACGGGCGGGCGATACAGGTTCGTGAAGGCGCGGAACGAGAACAGGGAATATTCCTGTACCGTGAGCACGAGTTGCTTGGCGGTTCTTTCGATCGTGTCCATCGCTCTCAGCTTCCCGAACCAAGAAACGCAGAATTGAGAAGTGCGGCCGCTCTCATGCACAGGATAGCGCATGGAGCCTCCGGGGCCGAGAGCCGCCGTTTGCCTTGAAGGGGTTGCGTGGACCATGCGCATCCGCGAAAGGCATTTACGGGTGCAGGGTCCAGTGGAATTGCCGCGGCCATGAGGCTGCGGCAATTGCGGCGCTCCAGGTGCCGGGGCCGGAAACTGGACACGAAAAACTGTTGGGCATCTAATTGTCTGAGTCATGAGGTGGTGACCATGCACTTATTTCGATTACGGCTGATCCTTGCGCTCGTTGGCTGCGTGACGCTGGTATCGGTTGCCTCCACCTACTTTGAAGTTCTGGCCTACAAGCACATGTTGCGGGAGGAGTTGCAGCGCCGCGCGCGCTGGATGGGCGCCGGCATGCAGGCGGAGATTCGGGCCGCCATGGAGCAGAATGACGGGGCGGCGCTGGCCGCGCTTGCGGCCAAGTGGCGCGCGCAGGAGGGGGTGCTTGGACTGGGGATCTATGACGTTCAGGGCAAGCAGCTGGCTTACTCGGGCGATGCCGGGGTGCTGCAGGCCGTTCGGGCGGAGCCGGTGGAGAAGTCGCTGCGCAAAGGCGCCGATGAGGGTCTGTTCGGGAGCGCGGGCGGGGTGGACTGGCTGGAGGAGTCAATCCCGCTGCACGACGGCAACACCCTGCGGGGTGCGCTGGTTTTGATGAGTGACGCGGGTTCCATCCGCAGCCAGGGCTACGACCTGTGGCGCAGGACGTTCTGGCGCATTTTGGCGCTTGTGGTGCTGATTGCGGGCGTCACGTTCCTGATGGTGCGCTGGTTCCTGATGCGGCCACTGACGCGCATGGCCGAGCGGCTGCGCCGGCTGCGAATTGGGTACGTGGAAGACCAGGGTGAGGCCAAAGAAGGCAGGGAGCAGGGAATCTTCAGCCCGTTGGCGCGGGAAGTGGAGACCATGGCCGAAAGCCTGATTGCCGCGCGGGCCGCGGCGGAGGCAGAGGCGCGGCTGCGCGATGCGGGCGAGCACCTGTGGACGGCCGAGCGGCTGGGCGTGCACATGCGGGAAAGCTCGGGTACGAGCCGGATCTTTGTAGTGTCAAACCGCGAACCGTACGTGCACGTGAAGCAGGGCCGGGAGACGGTGTGCCTAGTGCCTGCCAGCGGTCTTGTGACGGCCATTGAGCCGGTGCTGCGCGCCTGCGACGGCGTGTGGGTGGCCAGCGGCAGCGGCAACGCCGACGCGGAAAACGTGGACGAGTTTGACCGGCTGCGTGTGCCGCCCGATGATCCGCGCTACACCTTGCGCCGGGTGTGGCTTTCCGCCGAGGAGGAGTCGCGCTATTACGAGGGCTTTTCCAATGAGGGTCTGTGGCCGCTGTGCCACATTGCGCACACGCGCCCCATTTTTCGCGCGGCAGACTGGGAGTGCTATCAGCGCGTGAATGAGCGCTTTGCCAACGCGGTGCTGGAGGAAATGGAAGGCTGCCAGAACCCGGTGGTGTTTGTGCAGGACTACCATTTTGCGCTGCTTCCGCGGCTGGTGAAGGCGGCGCGGCCGGATGCGCGGGTGGCCATCTTTTGGCACATTCCGTGGCCCAACCCGGAGGCGTTCGGGATTTGCCCGTGGCCTGCGGCTCTGCTGGACGGGCTGCTGGGCGCGGACCTGATCGGCTTCCACATTCCGCTGCACTGCAACAATTTTCTGGCCACGGTGGACCGCACGGTGGAGTCGCGCACCGATCGCGAACACATGACGGTGAAGCGCCACGGGCACATCACGGCGGTGCGTCCGCACCCGGTGAGCGTGGCGTTTGAAGGGCCGGCTACGCCTGTGACGGGCCTGGAGGACGATGCGGAAATGGCGGCAGAGAAGGCTGAGGTGCGCAATCGCCTGCTGGCCGACTATGGCGTGCGCGCCGAGTGCCTGACGCTGGGCGTGGACCGCATGGACTACACCAAAGGCATTGTGGAGCGGCTGCTGGCCGTGGAAGAGCTGCTGGAGCAGCACCCCTGGCAGCGGGAACGGACGACGATGGTGCAGATTGCCGCGCCCAGCCGCACGCGCATCCCCAGCTACGCGGATCTGCGCCGGCAGGTGGAAGAGACCACGGAGCGCATCAACCAGCGCTACCAGACAGCGCACTGGAAGCCGATTGTGCTGATTGTGCGGCAGTGCAACCATGACGAAGTGAACCAGTGGTATCGGGCGGCAGACGTGTGCCTGGTGACTTCGCTGCACGACGGAATGAACCTGGTGGCCAAGGAGTTTGTGGCCGCGCGCGACGACGAGGACGGAGTGCTGGTTCTGAGCCGCTTTACCGGCGCCGCGGTGGAGCTGCGCGATGCTCTGCTGGTGAATCCCTATGACACTGCAGGGGTGGCCAACGCCATCCACGTCGGCCTGGAAATGAACCGGCAGGAGCGGCGGATGCGCATGCGTCGCATGCGGCGGCAGGTGATGGAACATAATATCTATCGCTGGGCGGCGAGCGTGCTGGGCGCACTGCGCGAGCTGCGGATTGAGACCAACGGCAGCCAGGAGGCCTTTGGTCGAACCCCCGACCCGATGCCGGAAAAAGAGACGGACGATTCACACCTGAGACTGGCCTGAGGAAACGGAACTAAAGCGAAACGGAGACAAGGTTGACACCGGAAGCGGCGAAGAAGCTGGAGGAGTTTTTTGGTGCATTTGCAGGCGGGCCGCGCCCGCTGCTTCTGCTGGATTATGACGGAACGCTGGCCGGATTTCGCTTAGACCGGTTTCAATCGCGGCCCTGGGCAGGCGTGCGCGAGCTGCTCACGCGCATCCAGCGCGAAGGCCGCACGCGGATGGTGGTGATTACGGGCCGGCCGCCGGAGGAGATTGCGCCCATGCTGGGCCTGGATCCGCCGCTGGAGGTGTGGGGCCTGCATGGAGCCGAGCGGCTGCATCCGGACGGCCGCCGCGAGCACGACGAGATTCCGGCGGAGACACGCGAAAAGCTGGACGCCCTGCGGACGCAGCTGAAGCAGAATTCGCTGGGCGGGCTCTACGAGGACAAGCCAAACGCCGCGGTGATGCACTGGCGCGGCCACTCGCCGGCCAGGGCAAAGCAGATTGAGGGTCGCGCGCGTGTGCTGTTTGAGCCGCTGGCGGAGCTGGAAGGGCTGGCACTGTTAAAGTTTGAAGCGGGTCTGGAGCTGCGCGCGGGCCGCGACAAGGGCGGCGCCGTGCAGGAACTGCTGCACGAGGCCGGAGAGGGCGCGCCCTGCACCTATCTGGGCGACGACATTACCGATGAGGAAGCCTTCTGCGCCATCAACCAGGCCAGCGGGCCGCACCTGAGCGTGTTGGTGCGGCGGCAGCTGCGCCAGACGGCGGCGGACATTTGGCTGCGCCCGCCGGGCGACGTAAGGATGTTCCTGCGTCGGTGGAAGGATGCGCTCGGAGCATAAGTCTGCGTGTATGATGGCCTAGCGGCGCAGCTGGCCGCAGGCTTGGCAGGTTCTGCCGGCCGATGAGAACGGGTCCGGTTCCGCGGCCCGGCAAACAACCCCCCGGGATCGCCTCTCCCAGGCATCCTGAGAAATTCCGAGGAAAATCATTATGCATACGATTGGTTCCCGTCGACTCATCTCCATGGTTCCGGCGACAACGGCCTTGCTGCTGATCTCGCTTGTCACCGGCTGCAAAGGAACGTCCTCACCGTCCACCACCACGGACGCGCAGAATCCCGCGCCGCCGGCAGCGGCCGGCTCCAGCTCCACCTCGGGTGGGCAGGCGGGTCAGGCTTCCAGCAGCGGGCAGGCGAACTCCTACTCGAACAATGCCCCAGCACCTGCCCCGCGCCGCCCGCGGAGCGTGACGTTGACGGTGCAGCCGGGAGCGGCCATTACCGTGCGCGTGAATGAAACCATGAATGCCAAAACCTCCAACGTAGGCGATCCCTTTTCGGGCGAGCTGACTTCGGCGCTGCAAACCAGTTCGGGCGATGTCGTATTCCCGAAGGGCACGCAGGTGTCAGGCGAAGTGGTTGCGGCCAAAGGGCAAGGGCGATTCAAGGGGCAGGCAGTGCTGGCCATTGAGCTCAGGTCCATTGGCGGCGCCCCGGTGGCCGCGTCAGAGTACGTGGTGAGCGAAAAGGGTAAGGGCAAGCGCTCCGCAGCGTTCATCGGCGGCGGCGCAGGTGCGGGCGCGCTGATTGGCGGGCTGGCAGGCGGCGGAAAAGGCGCACTGATTGGCGCTCTGGCCGGTGGTGGTGCGGGCACGGCGGGCGCAGCCTACACGGGAAACAAGGCGCTCGTGATTCGCTCGGAGTCGATTGTTCACTTTGAGCTGCAGCAGCCGATTTCCAAGACAATCCAACGTTAACCGCGCAGAAGAAAGAACAGCCGCAACAGGCGAGCGCTGCCAGCAATGGTGGAGCAGCCTGTTGCGGTTTTGCTTTGTGTTTGCGAGAGAGCGTGCGGTTGAAGGTGCGGCGTGGAAGCTATTCGCGCGTGCGTTTGCGAATCTCGATGTTGAGGCGCTTGATTTTCTGATTGAGCGTGGAGAGCGGGACGTGGAACTGCTCGGCGGCATCAGTCTGGTTCCAGTTGCAGCGCTCCAGTTTCTCCACAATGATGCGGCGCTCGATGTCTTCCATGATGTCAAACAGCGAAGCGTTGGGGTTGTGCTCCAGCAGCGCGTCCTGAAAGCTGCGTCCGGTGATGTGGCCGGGCAGCAGGTCTGAGCCGATGATGGGGCCCGAGGAGAGCACCACGCCGCGCTCAATGCAGTTTTCCAGCTCGCGCACATTGCCTGGCCACTCGTAGTCCACGAGGGCGCGCATGGCGTCTGGCGAAAGCTTGCGCGGGGCCAGGCCGTTTTCGTTGGCATAAAATTCCAGAAAATGCTGGGCCAGCATGGGCACGTCTTCGCGGCGCGCGCGCAGGGGCGGCAGGTCCACGGTAATCACGTTGAGGCGATAGAAAAGATCTTCGCGGAATTGGCCGTCGCGCACGGCCTGGCGCAGGTCCACGTTGGTGGCGGCAATGATGCGCACGTCCACCTGAATTTCATGGATGCCGCCCAGGTGCATGAAGCGGCGGTCCTGCAGCACGCGCAGAATTTTGGCCTGGGTGTCGCTGCCCATGGTGGCAATTTCGTCCAGGAAAAGCGTGCCGCCGTTGGCCACTTCAAAGAGGCCTTTCTTGGACGCGATGGCGGAGGTGAAGGCGCCTTTGACGTGGCCGAAGAGCGTGGACTCCAGCAACTCCGACGGCATGGCCCCGGTGTTGATGGGCACGAAGGGCTTGTCCTTGCGCGGCGAGTTGGCGTGGATGGCCTTGGCGATGAGTTCCTTGCCGGTGCCGCTTTCGCCCTGGACCAGCACGGTGGAGCGGCTGGGAGCAACCTGCGCGACAAGGTCAAAGACGCGCAGCATGATGTCGCTTTTGCCCACGATGTTGGAGAAGTTGTAACGCTGCTTGAGCGTGCGCTTGAGCTGGAGATTCTCCTCCTCGGCGCGATGGCGGGCCACGGCGGAGCGGATGTCTGCCATCAGCTTCTCGTTGTCCCAGGGCTTCTGCACAAAGTTTTCCGCGCCGGCGCGGATGGCCTCCACCACGTTGTCCACGGTGCCGTAGGCGGTGATCATGATGACCGGCGTATCCGGCTGGCGCTCGCGAATCTGCGGCAGCAACTCCAGGCCGCTTTGACCGGGCAGCGCCAGGTCCAGCAGCACCAGGTCAAAGTTTTCCATATCCAGAATGCGCAGCCCCTGCTCACCGTCGGCGGCCATGGTCACCGAGTAGCCTTCCAGCGTCAGCAGCACCTCCAGCGATTCGCGAATGCTCGCTTCATCATCGATCACAAGGATGCTGGTACTGGCCGGCAAGCCGGAGTCGTTCGACAGGGGAGAAAGGTAATTCAATGGCTGGTCGACCTCAGGCATGGACAGACTTCCTTAAGAGGGGGAACTCGAGATGGAACGTAGTGCCGGCGCCCACCGCGCTTTCCACTTCAATTTTTCCGGCGTGCTCCTGGATGATGCCGTAGGAGACGGCCAGGCCGAGGCCGGTGCCGCGGCGCTCGCCGGGCTTGGGCGTCGTCTTGGTGGTGAAGAACGGATCGTAGATGCGTTTGAGGTGCTCGGGCGAAATGCCTGCGCCCGAGTCGGCAATGACGGCTTCCACGTGTCCGTTGGCCAGCGTGGCCACGCGCAGGCGGCCGCCGCCGGGCATGGCTTCCTTGGCGTTGAGCAGCAGGTTCAGGAAGACCTGCTGCAGTTTTCCGGGGTTGCCGTGGATGGCGGGCAATTGTTCGGCCAGATCCATGTCTACCAGAATCTGCGCGGTCTTCAGCTGATGCTCCAGCAGGGAGAGCGTGTCGCGGATGACCTGGTTCAGGTCGGTCTCGCGGAACTCCGTGGTGGAGGTGCGGGAAAAGTTGAGCAGGCCGCTGGCAATCTCGGACGCGCGGAAGCTCTGCTGCGTAATCTTTTCGAGCACGGGTCCGAAGCGCGCGTCCCCGCGCATCTGTTTGGTGAGCATCTGCGCGTAAGAGGAGATGACGGCCAGCGGTGTGTTGATTTCATGCGCGACGCCGGCGGCCAACAGACCAATGGAGCTGAGCTTGTCTGCCTGCGCCAGCTGCGTCTCCAGGGAGACGCGCTCGGTGATGTCGTCGACCAGGATGATGCGGCCCACGGCGACAAAGTGGCGTGAGAGAAGCGGGGCAATGGCGATGTTTGCGGTGCGCTGCTCGCCGGCGCGCGTGGTGATGGGGAACTTGTAGAGATGATGCACACCGGGCTCGTCGCGTACGCCGTCCAACGTCTCAATGAACTCCGGCGGAAAGACGCTGGCCACCGGCTGGCCGATGACCTCCGCGCGGCTGAGCGCGTACATGGCCTCCATCTGCGCGTTCCAGCTTTCAATGCGGTCTTCCAAGTCCAGCGCGAGGATGCCCACGTTGATGGACTCGACGATGTTCTCGTTGAACTCCTTCAACTGTTCGAACTCGCTGATCTTGGATTCCAGGCGGGTGTAGAGGCTGGCGTTCTGCAGGGCGATTCCGATATAGCTGGCAAGCGACTCGAGCAACTCCACGTCCTCGCTGGAGAGGAAGTCGCCGCCCAGGGTGCGGCCCAGGCCAATCACGGCGATGGTGCGGCTGGTGGCGGCGCGTTCGGCGTTGCCACTCTCTGCCACACGGCAAGGCAGGTAGTAGTTCAGGTCCAGCAGCTCGGCCGCCTGCTGCTCGGCCTCCGGCAGGTGCAGAATCTGCTGCGTGTTCTCAAAAAAGATGTGGGAGTGATCGGCGGAGCGGTCAAAGTGGAGGAAGCCGAGCGCGAGTTTGTCCTGCGCGGCCAGCGCCTCCGCGGTGAGCCCGTGCGAGGCCACCAGGCGCAGCTCGTCCGGCTCGCCCGCCATGAAGACGGCCACGCGGGCCACCAGCAAGGTGCGCGGCAGCCGCTCCACAATGGAGTTGAGCAACGCCTGCAGATTGGTCTCCGAGCTGAGGCCGCGGCCAAAGTCGACAAGCGCCTGGCGATAGTCGTAGCGATGGCGGTCAAAGACGCGGTCCACCCAGTTCTGCACGCGGCGCTTCAGCGGGTCAAAGATGGCCGCCGTCACCAGGATGGCGATGACCAGCGCGCCTTCGCGCAGCGCCTGGGGCGTGCCCGCGTGCACCATCTCCGCAATGATGGCGATGATGCCGAAGTAGGCGCCCAGCAGCAGGCCCGTGGCCAGCGTGTAAGCCACGCCGCGCTTGAAGATCAGGTCCGTGTCCATGAGCCGGTAACGCACAATGGCCCAGGCGAAAGTAAGCGGGATAAAGACCAGCGAGAGGCCGGCGATCTCGGTCAGCAGACCGGGTATCGGGATATCGAACAGGAACGGGACGGCGTAAAAGAGCGTGAAGGGCAACACCGCCAGCAGCGCGCCGCGGGTGAGCCACTTGAGCTGCTGGCGCAGCAGGGGCGAGTCCGCCTTGCGGTAGCTGAGCAGAAACAGCAGGGCCGCCACAACGTAGAAAGTGGCGTCGTAGGCGGTGCCGGCCTGGTCCAGCCGGTGCTTCAGCAGCTCCGTGGCCTCCCAGCGGTTGATGGCCATGACCCACAGGCCCAGCAGCACCACGCCGGGCGCATAAACCAGCGGCACCAGAAGGCGGCGGCGGAGGTTGCGCAGCCGCTCCTCAGGGAAGCTCAATGCAAAGTGGAGAAACAGCGCGGGCTGCAGCGATTCGGCCGCGATATTCAGCCAGAAGACGGTCCAGTCCAGCGCGTCCAGCTTGCCCGTGTACTTGAGCGCGTAATAAGCGAACGAGACCAGGCAAAAGACATAAAAATGGGTGGCTCGTGGCGCGGTCCAGCGGCGGAACAGGACGTAAATACCGATAGCCAGGTAGATGAGCCCGATGAGGCGCAGCGCCTGCTGCACGCCGCGTGGCGGTGGCTCAGGATACACAACGACTGGCGTGTCCAGCTGGATGCCGTCGCGGGTGATGGTGTAGTCGGCCTTGCCGTAAACGCCGGTGTGGTACAGCTCCCGCTGCAGGTCAGACATGTGCACGACAGGGTCGTCATTGACCGCGGTCAGCAGGTCATGGGCGCGGATGCCGGCGCGCTCGCCCGGAGTGTTGGGCAGCACCTTGTCGGCCACCAGCCCTGCCGCGGAGCTCGCCTCGCTCCACCAGACCCCGTCATAGGGCTGCTGGAACCGGCTTTCCTGCCGGAAATTCAAAACCGCGAGGATCACCAGTCCGGCCGTGGCAACGGCCAGCAGTGTCGCCTGCAAGCGGTTGAATAGGCTTGTCTCCATAGCGGGAGTTCCCTACAACACTCATCTGGCTGCACGTGGCTTGCCATGCACAGCTAAGGCGCCAAAATCCCGGAGGCTGTCACGGCAAGCAATTGATATTCCGCGAGATAGCGACGGGCGACTGCGCCGGGCGTCGACCCGGGAGCCACAGGGCCTCCGGGATTGTTTCAAAAACCATAGGTCGTCTACGTAGAAGAGAATCGACCTCTCGAATCTCATAGCCTCCTCGCGCGAGGCCACATACAAAGGATCTTGACCATTGTACGCCGAAAATTCGTGCCGATTCTGGGGTCGATCTGAACCCTGGTGGAAAAAGCCAGCTCAACTGAATTTGGCCACTAGGATTTTGCCTGGCTAGTCCTGGCCGTAGGTGGCTTTGGGCCCGTGCTTGCGCTGGTAGTGGTACTCGGAGACGTGGGTGGG
>Ga0307375_10005401_pt1 | contig 11990 bp, 15 predicted proteins | sample TR1MG_FD_202531 | JGI IMG/M metagenome (GOLD analysis project Ga0307375, IMG submission 202531) | Soil microbial communities from Risofladan, Vaasa, Finland - TR-1 | ecosystem: Environmental > Terrestrial > Soil > Coastal area > Acid sulfate soil | place: Finland: Risofladan, Vaasa | collected... | reverse complement strand
GAGTTAAGGAAACGATCAATAATGAAATATAATAAAAAATATGGGCGTGATAAAAGTGCGTGAATTTTTTACAATTAAAACAGGGAATTTATATCAAGATACTAATCTTGAGGAGCAGATCCTTTATTTCGATAGACAGAAGATAACGTATGCGTTGATGGCTGCAGGAGCTCTTTTATTGCTTTATGCATTTATATAGGTGAGATGATGGAAGGAGTTGAAGAGCTGACATTCTTAAAGCAAAAAAAGTTATTGCGTCAATATTATAAGCAGTATAAAGCTGGAATGATTACTTGGGAGCAAATCCCTGAAGATTATCAAATACTTTTAATGAAATATTATGGAATAAGCTGATGAAATTAAAATAAGGAGGAAGTAGAAAGATATGGCAATAACCAAATTTTCGTATGAGGAGATGATTTTACTGCGGATGTTGGAACTTAAAGCTTTTAAGCAATGCTTAAAGCGAGTTTTTCCTTAATGCCGCATTATTGGAGCGAATTATTTTTACTAGCATTTCAGCTCTTTGAACCAGATAGTCCTGAATATAATGTTTTGCAGGAAAACATAATGGCTATTGAAAGCCTGGTATTTGATGAGAAAGAGATGAAAGCTGGTGTGAGTTTGTATGATATTGAGATGGCAATTGAATCAAATCCAGATTATTATGCTTATTTTGAGACATCTAGCGGGAACAGAGTAACTAAATTTGATGTTGAGCGTGAGCTTAATAAAATAAAGCAATGGATTTATGCTGAAGTTAGGACTCGTGCTTCAACAAGAAGATTTAGGAGATTTAGATAAAATGGTGAATAAAAGAGATGGAACTCCTCAAAAAATAGTTTTAGGGGAGGAAAATGGTCAAAGTAAGTTAGAGATTTGTGAAGTTATTGAAGTTATTAAATTAAGGAAGGCTGGAAAATCATATTCTAAAATAGCAAAAAGGTTTAATGTTTCGGTTGGAACAATTCAGCCAATTTGCATTGGAAAAACTTGGAGAAAGTCTTTAAAGCTTTATTTTAATAATTGTGAAGATAAAGATAAAGTGTTAGAATTTTATGATTCGGTTAATGCTCATGGTTCAAAAGAGTGGAAGAAAAAAGTTTCAAAAAAATGTAGGAAAGCTGTTTTGGAAGGAAAACATATTCCTCATGAAGCTTTAGTAAAAGCAGGAAGAAAGTCAGCTTCTTTAAAGACTAAAAAGCAGATTAAGAAATTTAATGCTGCTGGAATTAAGTGGATAAGGAATAATAGAGATATAATTAGAGTGAAAAGTAGGAATGCATTCAATAGTGGTAAAATGACTGGCTTAGTTAATTTTGGGGAATTGAATTTTATTAGGGGAGGGATTCATATAAAGTCTTCAATACCTCAAGATAAATTATTTGAGTGGGCAAAAGAAAAATTTTCTAATGAGCGAGTAGCTAAAAATTATCCTTTTGAGTTTAATGGGAAATATGCTTTTGGAGATGTAGTATTTTTGGATAGGAAGTTAGTAATAGAATATGATGGAGTATATTGGCATAATAAAAGAAAAGATTATGATGAAAAGAGAGATAATAGAATTTTACAAAATGGTTTTTATGTTTATAGAACTAATCATATTAATTTTAAGGAATTAGAGCGGGTAATTAATTCCTATTTAGTATCAGCCCGGGAGGTGTTATAGAATGATAGATCTAAAGTCTCTGAGTCGTGAAATTCGTGATTTTTTGGAATTACGTAGCGAATCAGAGCCAACTGGGTTCTGGGTATGAGAAGTAATTTTCATACCCAGAATTCAGTTAAGAAAAGACTTTTGAGCGTGCTTTAGAAGAAGATTACACAGAGGAGTTCTTTGAGACTTTGGAGGCGAGGGGATCAACAGAAAGTAATCATTCATATATTTGTAGTGTATATGGTCGTCAAGGAGGTGGTAAATCCTATTCAGCAATAGGTTGTTGTTCTCTACTAGATCCTAATTTTTCACTTGATAATATATATTTTGATTATAATGATCTTGTAAACAATAGGCATAATCTTAAGCCAAATACGGCAGTTTTGGTTGACGAGCAGTCAGAATCATACGGTGTTGATTCAAATAGAGTGAATATTGTGCTTCATGCCCTTAAGGAGCAGTTGAGGAAGAAGTCTATACACTTTTTCTTCTGCTCTCCTACTCTTAAAGAAGAGCATAAAACTTCTCAATATGTTTTGGAAACTATGTTTATTGATTATGAGGAAAAGATTACATATTGTGCTTATAAGACCAGGGAGCTTTTAACATTAGGTTATGTTAGGGTCCCTCATCCTTTGAACTTTGTTTCAAAGGAATTTATTGAAAAATATGAGGCTCTTAAGGATACGCATCTTGATAAGCTTACAGGGGTTAAGCACGTTGATGATGTTGAGGATAGGGCAAAGCTAATTGTGGCTTCTCAAATTTTTCTTAAAGCAGAGCTAATATATAAGAAAAGGCTTGGATATATTCCTATGAATATGCTTTGGCAGATCATAAGCAAGCTTTATCCTGAGTTTAAGTCAGGTGTAATGGTGGGTGAGCTTGCATCAAGAATCAAATTAAATAAAGAACTTACTGGTGAGTGGTTAATTAGTGGATTAAAGGGAAAAAAGAAGAATTAGATGTGGGTTTCAGATTCTTTGTGCTAATTGTCAAGCAATAAAAAGGCTAGAAGATAATAGAAAAAAGCGAGGTTTTTGATTTTTCATTTAAATACTCTTTATATACTTGGTTGTTTTTTATGGTGTTCTAGCATATAACTTATAGTTCTTGTGTGACTTTTTTTACCTACCTTTATAAACGATAGTGCCTAATTATGTTTAATAATCAGTTGGTGAACTAAAATTAGACGAAGAACGAATTTTTCTAAAAGGAGAAGGTATAGTTATCAGTCACAGATTTTTACAGGTCAACCAGCTAATGCCCTAAAAGGATATCGTGGCGATTCTGAAGGTCATAGATTGGCAGCATTGGGGCAAAAAGTTCCTTGGGCCAAAGGAAGATCGTCTATAAGTTCCGATATAAATACTGCAAGATTTCTTAGTTCCGCTCCTGCAGAGGAGCCAGAGGCAAGGATGATTCCAGGAATCACACCTACTCTGGAAGAACAGCAAGCCCAACCCGTGGAAGGCGGACAAACTTCAATTATTGGAGAGTCCGCCCCCACGGTACTAAAAGAGGAAATTACACAAGAAGAGGCTAAAGCTGAGAAACCCTCTGATATTGAAATAAAGCCAGAGACATTCTCTGAGCTTGATACAAGTCCAATTCCAGGTGTTCCACCACCTCCAAGGTCTTTTGATGAGGATGCTCCTGGTTCTCCAGAAGGGGGAATGATGATATGAGATACAAATCATATGGAAAAGGATGGCATTCAGAATCTTATAGGCATAGTCTTGCATCTAAGGGAATAAAGACAACTAAAAGACATTCATTTGTAGCAGCTGCGGCAATTGGTGCAAATATGATTGCTGGTTCAATTGAACAGCATGAAAAAAGAGTAACTCAAAGGAGAGGATATCTTCAAGCACATAGTTTAGAAAGTCAAAGGCATAGAGATGTCATGGAAGAACAAGGTTATGATATGAGAAATCCATTACAAAAATCAATTGCTTATGTGTTTACAGATGAAGGTTTCGATGGGGTAAAAACATCAATGGCTTGGAAAGAAACAAGAGCTTTACAAAAACTTGCAAAAGATGCAAAATCAGAATTCAAAAAAGATTTTGGCGAAGAGTACGGGAGAAGGTTAAGGGGAAGTAAAGAACAATTATTAACTGATATGCAGAATGATTATAAAAAAAGAATGCTTGAACGAAAGCAATTAAAATTTGGTGAGCCAAAAAGGGAATTTGTTGAGGAAGAGGATTATGCTGGAGATGTTGAAAAAGAAACAGTTTGGAAAAAAGATTGGAAGGAACAGGATGTTCCTAAAAGGTTAAAGCTTGCAGAATTAGATAAATTAAGAAAAGATATTGATGAGCTTCACAAGGAACTTAATCCTAAAGTTGCTAAACAAGAAAGAAAGGCAAAGGAATTGTCTGAGGAAGAATTTCCAGAGGAATTTAAACAAGAAAAAACTAATATTTATTATAGGCCATCTTTAAAGGAGATAGCTTTAAAAGTAGAATCAAAAGTTACAGGAAAAAAAGAAAAAGAAGTTGAATGGGAAATTACTCCTGAACAACGGGCTGAAAAAAAAGAGTTAATTAAAAGAATGAGGGAAGCACAATGATAAGTCGCTATAAGTCATATGGGAAGGGATGGCATTTTGATTCATATAAACATTCATTAGCAGCAAAAGGAATAAAGACTAAGAATTCTTTTGTTGTCAAAAAAATAATTGATAGATTTAGTAGTGAGGCTTCTACTCCTGTATTTGGGAACAAGGTAACTGATGAACAATTAAGAGCAAAAAAAATGTCTTCTGCTAAAGAAAAAGCACTTATTATTGCTGGTTCTCGTGGAAGTATGCCGAAATCAATGGAAGAACAGATTGCTTACAGAGAACTTGAGTTAAGTTTGCAGCCAAGAGAAAGAAAAGGAATTAGGACATCAAGATTAATTACTGAAAAGATTTCACCTCCACATCCATTTGAGGATTGGGATCATTATGAAGAAAGAACAAAGTCAAAAATATCACAGTCTGCTCCGTTGATTTCAAGAGTTGATGTAAGGCTTGTTAAACAAGTAGTTGATAAGAAATCTGGAAAAGTTAGGTTGATTACAACTGATGAGCCAACAATGGAGGAATATATTGATTATTTATTTGATAGGAGATATTTGCCAAATGAAAGATATGGTGCGTATGATCCATCTACTGATTCGTTCACTGGTGGTTATGAAAGAGCCCCTCCAGAGGCGAAGGGTCTTGAGATTTATGGTGGAAGGCCATTAACAAAAAAGCAAACAGAAAAACTTTTAGAAGGACTTGAACCTGCTGAAAAAAAAATTAAGGGCGATGAAGTTAAATCAGTTAAACCAATTGAATTTGCAGTTGAGATTAAACCAGTTGATGCGGGAGCAAAAGATATTAAATATTCGTCAAAAAAAATAGACATGATTCAAAAAACCAAAGGTAAAAAATGAAGTTTTACAGAAGATACAAACCAATAGGATGGAGATATGAGTCTCATAGGCACAGTCTTGCAGCTAAAGGTATTAAGACAAGCTTTGCAACTAAATTAGTTCAACCATTAAATGTGTTTTTAGATAGGGGTTCAATTGATAAGTTGGCTGTTCAGTTAGCTGATGATACTATCAGTCAGAAAGATGTGCGTAAGAAAGCAAAATCTCCAGAAGAATATAGTCTTGTAATGGATAAATATAATGAGATCATGGAAGAAAGAGCTTATACTGCAGATTTAGAAACAAGAAGAAAGGAAGCTTCAAGATCAACTGGAAGAGGAAAACAGGCTGCAGTTACTACATCGCGAAAAGTACAGGAAGAAAGGAAAATTGAAGATGAACTTATCATTGAGCAAAGAACTCCATTTCAAGAATGGTTAGAAAGATTAAAAACTGGAGTATATGATGATCCGGAACCTCCACAAAATAATTCTGAGATAGCTGCACAACGGGCCGCTGTTATTGAAGGGGTTCAGGCAAGAATAGATCGTGGAGATGTTATGGTCAAAGAAGATTGGGAAGATATCGAATCAATTTATCATTTATCACATACGGAAATTAATCAACTTAAGGCATATCATCATCAGGAACTTCCAAGTATTCTTAGAAAAGTTGGAAGAGTTGTTGGTAAAGAGGCACTTAATGCTGAGGGAAAAATATCTTCAAAAACAGGTGCTTGGCTAAAGAAAGGTTGGGGTAATTTAAAAGAAAATGTTCAACCTTCAATGAGTGAAATATCTGGTGGAAAAATTGATGATGAACTTAGAAAGATTGAAGCTAAGAAACAAGAGATTGAAGGTGCAGAAGGTGTATTCAATACGCTTGGTGTAAGTTGGATGGGTGAAGGTGAAGAAGTACTTAAGGAAGAGAAAAGAAAAAAGATTTATGCTGAAGCAATTTCACTTCAAAGAGACCTTGATGCTCTATATCGGAATAAAGATAAACTTGCAAAAGTAGATTTAAGTTCATATTCAAAAGGAGAACAGGCTTTTAAGCGTGGAGATCGTGAGATGCTTTTAGATTCAATTACAGAACTTGATGCACAGCATATGAAGCTACAAGATAGGATGTGGTCTGTAGAAGCTGTTAGAGGTAGTTTTTTAAATAAAAAAGTTATGGATCAAACTATTGGTATGGCTAATGATAATGGTGGTGGTTCAAACTTCCTTTTTAGCTCGGGCGGAGGGGATGCAATTGTCAAACAAAGTAAAAAGATTAACGAAATTAAGGAAGAGGTCAAGAAAAGCTCGAATGAAGTTGCTGGAAGACTGGCGATGCTTCGAAATAAATTAAAGAGAATGGATGCTACGGTTCCATATCAATCTCCAGTTCCAGAAAAGCCAGTGAAGGTTTTCAGAGATTCAGGTGGTCTTGGTCTTTCATCAGTAGCATTTGATGACTTTAACGGTCAGTTTCATCATGAAAATCCTGTGCTTGATGGGGTAAGAAATAAAGATATTAAAAATCCGGCTTTAGGAAAATTGGAGGATCTAAAATGAATATGAAAGGAATTGTAATGGTATTTTTTATGGTTATCGGGGTAACAATATTAGGGTCTGCTTTATTTATGAATCAGACATACAAAGTTAATGGAGAAGATACTTTTAAATCTGCAGCTCCTGTAGAGATAACTCAGATTAGTGAGGCATCTACGGATTCGACTAAGCTAAGAGCTATGTTGAAAGGTTCTATTTATGAATCGGGGGAAGAAGTGACTGTGTATGGAGCTTGTTTTGATGGTTGGGGTTATTTACTTGAAGAAGCAAATGCAACATTTTCATCTTGGTATCCTAATGGAACTTTATGGCATAATGAGTCTCCTATGATAAATATTTCAGAAAGTGGAAGGTTTAGAATACAAATGAACATGAGCGATACGATGGGAACTTATTTAACTCAAATCAGATGTAATTATGAAGGGGATTATGCCCTTGCCTTTGGAGAATGGCAGAACCCGGATTGGGTTAAGAAAATTGCAGATACTCAAGATGCTGTTATAAATCTATCTGATTTAAGTATTGAGCAATATAATAATATCACAAATATCATAAATAATTTTTGGAATGAAACTCAGATTAATTTTAGTCAGGTTTTAATTGCAATAAGTGATATTGATGTAACTGAGAATCTTGCAAGAGATATCACGGAACTTTATAATATGATGCACGCAGTCGACACTAATTTTTGGGTAATCGATGATCAGGCCCCTTGGTATAGTTTTGGATCAAGTGCTTTTAACTTTAAAGCAATAGATATGTTATCGCCATTTGATATATTTGCAGTATCTGAAGATGGATATGCTGTGTATTGGGATGGAGATACTTGGCAAGTTCAAGCTAATTACACAGATGTAGCGTGGTCTGGGGTCTCTGTGTTACCTGCTTCAACACCATATGCGTGGTATGTAGGACAAAACACCACAACAAACACCTCCGTGTATTCTGTTAATGGTGGGACCCCAACCACTTTAAATGGAAGTTCTGGGGAGACGTATTATGATGTGAAGTTATTTCCAAATCCAAATAGTCCATCTTCAAATTTCTACGGATATATTTTAGAGGATGATGGGAAGATATGGTATTCATCAGATAATGGTGTTTCATATGTTAATATATATAACTTTACTTGCACTGATGATGCTGGAAGAATCTCTCAAATAATTGCAAATAATGATTTGGGTGTGACTGATGGATATAGGGCTGGATTTGTAATGTGTGATGAATTTATATATTATGATGGAACTGGATATACTTTGTATCAGGAAGCAAATCAGAACTTCAGGGATGTTGAAATAGTGTATGATGGTGAAGCATATCTTGTTTCAAAAGATGATGTAACTGATGAGTTGAAGGTTTGGCAATTTAATGGAACTGCTTTAACTGAGGTTTATGCAGCAAATGATACTACAATTGATCCAAGGGGAATTGCAGGTGCATCACCAAGGGATATTTGGATAGTTACAAATAATCCATCTGTGTATTATCATTATGATGGGTTCGCTTGGAAGTATAGCAATTATCCTTACTCTGGTGCGATTGGAACTGTGATTTCATTTGTAAATGGAACAATTCCAGGACTCTTTGATGTGAATGTCTTTGATGCAAAGAATGCTTATGCAGTTGGAACAGATGGACTTATTATGAAGTTTCATAGTATGTTTGACATTAGATTTGATGAAATTATTGCAGATTTGAATAACTTATCCTATATATATGATCTCTTAGTTAATATAAATGGATCTGTATATGATTTGAGGGATATTGTGTTGTATGTGAATGATACTACAATTTCAATTAATGACACTGTGAATAACATTGTGATCGACTTGGCTGTAATGAATTTAACAATATTAAACATAAGCGGGGAGCTTTATGATGTTGAGCTAACTGTGAATAATATCAATACAACTGTAAATCAAATAAGTACAGATATAATAAATATGAATAGTACTTTAGTAAATGTGCTTGGTGGTATGAATGTTACTATAATAGACATTCAGAGTACAGTGAATAACATAGATACAAACCTTAGTGCATTGATTAATATTGTTGTGGATATGAATACAAGTATGTTCAGCTTGTTTACAAATCTTTCAAATAAGATAGATTTGTTGAATACAACTGTAAATACAAGATTTGATCAAGTTATAAACAACATTACATATATGCAGTTATATTTGAATACAACTATATATCCTGTATTGAATACTATTTTAGTAAGACTTGGTGTGATTGAAACAAATGTAAATGCAACATTACAGATAGTAAATGACACTTATTACATAGTTAATGAAACAGCAGTGAATGTAGATGAACTTGTAAATAAGTCTAGACAGATTCGTGCTTGGATAACTGTATGAGGAGGTAAATAAAATGAAAATATTAGGAAAACCAAAAGGAAAAATATACATAAGCAAGACTGGCATGAAGTCAATCAGGCTTAAAGGTACAGATAAGAGGAAGTGGAGTCTTCCTTGGGAATAGGTGTTAAAAACAATGAAAGAAAAGTCAAAACCAAAGTTTAAAGATAGATTTGCAAAGGGTCTTGCAAGGAATGTAACAAAATTAGTAGATCCTCACTGCAGAAAGAGTTATGGAAGAAAGTATAAAAAATGAATAAATACAAAACATATGGAAAAGGCTGGTATGGTGAATCCTTTAGGCATAGTTTGGCAGCTAAAGGTATGAAGTCAAGACAGAGATTGTCTTTTCAACCTGTTGACTTTGATAGAGAGAAGAAGATAAAGGAATTTATGGAAGCAGAGAGAAATTCAATTCCAGAACATAGAAGTAAGCTTACTGATTTTCCAGAAGGAAGCTGGCAAAGAGAAGCAAAAGCAAGATTCCTTAAGGAAATAGAAGGAAGTAAGTTACCGAGGCCTGTTGGTGGTCCATCAAGTCAGCGTGTGGAGACTAGGATTATTGGCGGGAAAGAATTGTACGATGAGACAACTGGAATTACTCAATCTATCCATACTCTTGAGAGCAAGAACATTCCTAAAAAGGATGTGCTTCAGTACTATGATGGTGAAATACAGAGACTAATACAGATGAAGCGTGATCCAAGGGAAGAAACGAATTTAAGAGAAAAGATGGTTGCACAGGGAAAAAGGTTAATGAGTGAAGCTAAAAAGCAGGATATAATTGAAAGACTAACTAAATCGAATTTGGAAAGAAAAAGAAAAGCAAAAGAGGAAGAAATAGATTCAACTGGATCAAGTAAGAAAAGTGACTTCCTCAATCAAAAAGAGCAGACATTAATAAAAGAAGCTGCAGAAGAGAAATCTAATCTTTCAACTGAGGAGCAGAAAGAAGTTATGAAAGATGTTGATGACAAAATAAATGCAGCAAAAGTAGTAAAGCAAGATACAGTTAAGGATGTTGCGGCAATGAAGAGCTATGTGAATGATATAGATGTAGAATCTCCATTGTTTGATAAACAGTATAATGCTGCAAAAGCCAAGATTGATTTAGTTATCAAGCAAAGAAGAGGAGTAATTCCAGGTCAAGGAATTGTTGAAGTTAGGAACCTGCTTAAAGACACCGTGGAGAAAAGAAGAATTTGGCTAAGAGGACGACCAGAAGAGTTTTTTCCATTAGATAAAAAATGAATAGATACAAAAGGCGAGGCTGGTTTATGGAATCAGCAAGGCACAGTCTCGCAGCTAGAGGAGTGAGAACAGGAAAAAGGAGTTCCTTCGCATTAATTAAGAAAATAGACGAAGGACAGCCAAGGCAGTTGACTCCTCAAGAAATGGTTGAGGGTAGAGCTCAGGAAAAGAAAGTAATGGATGTGTTCAAATCTCCAGAAGACAAGTCAGAATATGGTAAGAATAGGAGAAGAATGATGATAGATGAGGTCCAAAACAGGATGAGTGCAAAGTTTAGGCAGCTTGAAGGTAAAGGTGAAATTACTTTTGAAAATAGCATAAGATTCTTGGATCATGATTATGCTCCTATTGCTAGAAGGTTCCTTGATGGTAATATTAATGCAGAACAGTTTCAGCAAGAGGCAGGGGTTGCGTTTGATTATTTCACTAAAAATCATACCAGATCACTAAAGCCCTTTGATTGGGGAGAGTCGGATAAAGATAGCTTTTTTAATTGGCAGGTGAATGTATCTGGTCCTACTGTTTTTGATTTTGAAGGACAAGCAAATCAAAAGGTGCAATAAAATGGCAAAAAATATAAGAATGAAAAAACTTAACCTTGGAGATAGGATATTTGGCTGGGGAGTATACACTAATGCTAAAAATATCGAGAGGGTGACTAAAAGAGGAAAATGAGTAAATGTCAAATTTGCGGAGTAAGCTATAGCGGGTTTACGTGCCCGGGATGTGGTAAAGTTGGCTGAAGATGTGTTGTGGATAATAAAACCAAAAAAAAGAATAAGGAGACATTCCAAATACAAAGGTTTTAATGTCAAAAAGAAAGCAAAGTGGTTTTAAATGGGAATAAAGCAAATTAAAGGAAATTGGTATGTTGTTCATCATACAACAAAGTCAAAAATAGGAAAGCCAATACTATCAAATCCAAAGGGCGGTCATAAAACATATAAAAAGGCATTACAACAGCACAAGGCAATTTTCGCAAGGAGGAATTCAAAATGAATAAATATAAATCATACGGAAAAGGATGGCACAATGATTCTTATAAGCATAGCCTTGCAGCCAAAGGAATTAAGACAAGTTTTGCTGGTTGGAAGGGTGAATCTTATAGTCATGCAGATATTCAGCCTATGGTTGGAAAACAAAGATATGTTATTAAGCAAGTAGGAGATAAATTTGCGATTGTTGACAATGATATTGGTGAGTTTTTAATTGGATTTACATTTGAAACAAATGAACAGGCAGAAGATTTCATAAATGAAAATTTGAAAAAAAAATCAATGGCTGGTAAAGTTATATCTCCTTGGGTTGGAAATATAGAAAAAGAAACTTTAGATAATAATAATTTTCGTAAAGTTATTGCTACGGGAAAAAAAGAGCAGTTGGTTTTAATGAGTTTGAAGCCAGGAGAAGATATTGGGGATGAAGTTCATCCAGATACGGATCAGTTTATAAGAGTAGAGGAAGGGACTGGAAAGGCCGTATTTAATGAAAAAGAATCTCATAAATTGAACAATAAAGATGCTACTGTAATAACAGCAGGAACTTTTCATAATATTATAAATACATCAAAGAAAAAACCTTTGAAATTATATACTGTGTATGCTCCACCTCATCATAAACCAGGGATAATTCAAAAAAATAAACCGGGGAAAGATTGAAAATGAACAAATACAAATCATATGGAAAAGGATGGCACAATGATTCTTATAAGCATAGTCTTGCGGCTAAAGGAATTAAAACAAGATATTCATT
>Ga0307375_10005399_pt1 | contig 11990 bp, 12 predicted proteins | sample TR1MG_FD_202531 | JGI IMG/M metagenome (GOLD analysis project Ga0307375, IMG submission 202531) | Soil microbial communities from Risofladan, Vaasa, Finland - TR-1 | ecosystem: Environmental > Terrestrial > Soil > Coastal area > Acid sulfate soil | place: Finland: Risofladan, Vaasa | collected... | reverse complement strand
GGATGCGTGGTCACCTGCTCGAGACCGGTACCGTCGAGATTCACGAGGTAGAGGTCGAAGTTGCGGCTGTGCGGGTTCTTGTAGTTCGATGCGAAGATGATCCGTTGGCCGTCCGGCGTGAAGAAGGGCGCGAAGTTGGCGCCCCCCAGCGACGTCACCTGGTGCTGGTCGGAACCGTCGGCGTTCATCACCCAGATTTCCATCCGATTGGGCCGCACCATGCCTTCGTGCAGCAGCTGCTGGTAGTTGGTGAGCGCGGTGTCAGTGGGGTGCCATGCGCGGTACACGATTTTGGTGCCGTCGGGCGAGAAGAACGGGCCGCCGTCGTATCCGGGGGCGATCGTCAGCTGCTTCACGTTGCTGCCGTCGACCTTCATGGTGTAGATGTCCAGGTCGCCGTCCTTGAGCGACGTGAACACGATGGCCTGGCCGTCGGGCGACAGCGTGCCCTCGGCCGTGTAGATCCCGTAGTGCGTGAGGCGCGTCAGGCCGCTACCGTCGGCGTTGGCCGTGTAGATGTCGAACGGATCGAGCCGCCACACGTACCCCTTGGAGGGATCGGGCCGCGGCGGACAGGTGGTGTCCACGGCGTGCGTGGAGGCGAAGAAGATCTTCTTGTCATCGCCGAAAAAGTATCCGCACGTCGTCTTGCCGGTACCCGTGGACACGCGCTTGAGATTCGAGCCGTCGATACCCATCACGAATTGCTGATCACACGTGCGGCCGTCACGCGTCGACTGGAAGATGAGGCGCTGACCGTCGCGGCTGAAATACGCCTCCGCATTCTCGCCGCCGGAGGTCAGTTGGCGAATGTTGGTGAGATGATTCTCGCCGGGGAACGGCGCGAGCGTGGGCGGTGATTCGTGGCGCGCACAAGCCAGCGCCGCGACCGCGACCGCGGCGGCGGCGAACGAAGACACACGCATGGGGGACCTCAGGGGTGCTTGGGGGGCGTCGCCGGCCGTACGGAATCGCTGAGCGTGAACAGGTCCTGCTGAGTCCTGGCCTTGTCGAGCAGTTGAAGGGCATGCTGCAGCGGCGCGTCGTCCACCAACTCGCGCCGTTTGGCGGTCGAGTCGCCCTCGACGAACCGCGAGACCCGGTCCTCGATGAGACCGTCGAGGTAATGGGGGGCATGTTCGTACAGGGCCGGCTTGATCTCCACGCCCTTGGCGTCCAGGGCCTTGATGAACTCGTCGCGCCACGCCGGATTGTAGGTGAACCCGCGCTTCACCGTGTGCGACAGATTGAGCGCGAACGAATACAGCGTCAGGTACACTTCCTGCGATTTGGGAGCCAACGCCCTGGCCAGCGCCTGCTCCGCCGTCGTGAGGGTGTCTTCGGGCACGATCACATCGGGCGTGATGCCGCCGCCGCCATAGACCAGCCGGCCGTCATCGGACCGGAACACGGGCCGGCTCTTCTTCGACTGCTGATTCTCCGCGGAATCCGGCGCCACCAGCACGAACCGGCCGTTCACGAACTTGCGCTCACGCTGAATGGACCGGCCACTCGGCGTGTACCACTTGCCCGTCGTGAGCTTGAGCGCGTACCCATCGTCGAGTTGGTAGACGGACTGCACCAGCCCCTTGCCGAACGACGTCTGTCCGACCACCAGCGCACGATCGTGGTCCTGCAGGGCACCGGCCACGATCTCGGCTGCCGACGCCGTGCCGCCGTCGGTCAACACGACCAGTGGGATGCTCCCGAACTTCGGCGTGCGCGTGGCGGACTCCACCATCGGCGGCCCCGTCCGCGTCCGCACGGACACGATCTCCTGGCCGGGTTTGAGGAACAGGCTGCTGAGCGCCAGGCTCTGATCGAGAATGCCCCCCGGGTTCCCGCGCTCGTCCAGGATGAACCCGTGCGCGCCCTGGGCCTTCAACGCGTCGGCCGCGGTCTCCACGTCCTGGGCCGCCGTTTCGTTGAACTGCAGCAACGGGATGTACCCGATCTTCCCGGGCAACATGAGAGCGTACGGCACCGCAGGCACGTGGATCACGGCCCGCGTGAATTCCACTGCGATCGGCTGGGCCACGCCCAGGCGTCCGAAGCGGACCTTCACCTTCGTGCCGGGCGTCCCGGTGAGATAGTCGGAAGTCTGCGTGAGCGACCACCCGCGGGTGGAGAGCGTGTCGGCCCACAGGATCTGGTCGCCCTCCAGGACGCCGGCGGCTTCGGCCGGCGTGTTGGGAAAGACCTTGCTCACCGTGACGACGCCGTTCTGGCTCTCGATCTGCATGCCGATGCCGCCGTACTTGCCACCCGTGTTCTTGTTGAACGCGCTCAGCTCGGACGGTGAGAACAGTTGGCTGTAGGGATCGTTCAATTCAGCCACGAGCCCGCGTGCGGCCTTGGCATACACATCCCCCGTCGAGAGCGTGTCGACGTATCGATCGGATACGAGCGACAACACCTGATCGAGCAGGCGGGTGCCGGGCGTGGCGCCCTGGGATTGGAGGACGAATCCCCCAACCAGGGCGGGCGTGAGCAGCGCGGCGGCGACGGCGAACTTTCGGAAACGACGCATGAACGGCAGGTCCAATTTGAGGCTCCCGAAACCTACACCGTCGGCGCGCCTCCCGGCACGGGCGCCGCGCCTGCCCGCTCCTCGGTGCCCTCGTCCGGTTTGCCTTGGCGCCACAGGGCCTGCCAGGTCAGCTGGCGTCCCGAGCGGAACCGCTTGCGGGATAACCGCATGCCATCTGGGGAGATGACGACCGTGAACGGCTCGCCATCGATGAAGATTTCACGGCGGATCGCGTGGGTCAGTTTGGTAGCCATGCCGTGTTGTACTCCGATCCGGCTCCGGCGTTCACGAGACCGGTTCGACCCCGGGATCTGCCGCCCCGGCATCGGGGGTCCGGCTCGCCAGCACGTAGTCCACGTGCCAGCGGCGCCGCTCCTGCCGCATCGTGGCGCTCCGCAACACCCCAGCCTGCACGAGCAGGTCGTGCGCCGGCTGCAGCACGCGCTGGAGGTGGGACGGATATCGCTGATTCAATGGCAGCAGCTCCTTGAGGCGTTCGAACGAGACCCGCCAGGCCAGTCGTCCCTCGGTCCGGGCGACTTCCAGCAGGCGATACAGGCGCCGCGCCACGGGCGAGCCCAGCGCCAGGTACCGGGTGGTCGAGAGCAGGACCACATGGCGGGCCATGACATTGGCGCGAACCGGCGCCGCCAACACCGCACGCGCCGCCCCCGGCTCGGGCGCCATCGTCGTGTCGAACAGCGCCAGCTGCGTACGGTCGGCCGCGCGGCGCCGCTCGATCACCACCGAGCTGAGCAGCGTGAACTGGCCATCGAATACTCCCTCGCCCTCGGCCAGGTGGTACGCGCCCGTCGATTCGAGCACGGTGTGCTCCAACCGCACGAGGGCCGATCGCAACTGCTCGTACGTCCGGCCGTCCACCTTGCGCCCCATGGAATGCAGGAAGGCATGCAGGGTGAATGACACGGCGCCATCCGGCGGGCTCCCGGCCTCCTGATACCGGCGCATGAGCTCCACATAGACGTCCTGGTCGAACGTGCCCGGCAGCCGGTCGCCCGGGGCGGGCAGCACGCGCCACCGCCCCCCAGCGTCGGGGATGAAGACAACCGGTGCGTCATCGGGCGAGTCGCTCAGGCGAAACAGCGGAAGCGCTTCGAGGGAGCGATCCAGGGCCACGTTGCGCGGCGCGGTCCGGTGGCGCGGAGCGGCGATCACGGGCCGGGCAGGTGACGCTCGTGAGACCGGCCGGTCCCGGTGCCGCTATCCAAGCCGAACCACCTGCCCCGTGACGGCGCGCGCGTCGTCGGAGCACAGGTACCACACCGCGCGCGCCACGTCCTCGCGCTCCACAAAGCGCACCTGGTCGCCCATCGAGTCGAGGTTCGACTCCGTCCGGATGGCCGTGGGCGCCACGGCGTTGGATCGCACGCCGGTCTTCCGTTCCTCGGCCGCCACGGCGCGCATCAGGGTGAGCACCGCGCCCTTGGCCGCCGTGTACGCCCACATGCCCGACACCGCGCCGCCGGGCAACGTCGCTGCGGCGGAGAAATAGACCACCGCACCGCGCGCGCTCCGAAGGTGCGGCAGGAACACGCGGGTCGTCTCGTACGCCGTGCGCAGATTGATGCGCGCCATGTGCTCCCACGTGTCGGCCGTGCTCTCGGCCACGGGTCCGGAGAGCGCGAAGCCGCCCGCCAGGTTGACCAGCGCGTCGAGGGATGCGCCGTGGTCATGGGTCACGCGATCGGCCAGCCGCTGCACGTCCGAGGTGTCGGCCAGGTCGCACGCATACGCGGTGGCCGCGAATCCTGCCGCCGTCAGTGCGTGGGCGCGCGCCGCGACTTCGTCGGCGTTCCGGCTCACGAGCAGCACGTGGTCGCCGTGCTCGGCGAAGTGGCGGGCCACCGCTTCCCCAACCTGCCCAGCGCGGCCGACACCGGTGATCAAGGTCAGACGCGCCGCCATGCTACCGGAACTCCTCTCGACCCAGAGCTGCCCGGACGGCTTCGCGCATGGCGATGAGCGCGTCAGGGTCGGCGGCGGGCGAGTCGCCGCGCACGTGCAACTCGATGCCGTCACCGACCACGACTCGGTGCCATGGCGCGGGCGTGGCTCCGTCCTGGGTCTGCGCCGTGGTGTCGGCGCCGATGGAGAGTGCGGGCGATATCGAGCCCGCCACGCGGCGCTCGAGCGCATCGCCAGTCACGTCGCGCATCTCCTGTTTGATGATCTCGAGTGTCGCGCCTTCGCGCTGCCGGATCTTTATGGCGAGCAACTGGAGCAGGTGGCGATATCCGTAGGTGGCGGCCGTGCCGGCTCCCTGCGGGTGGTCGAGCAATCCACTCGCCACGTAGAAGCGGATGGCGCGCGGGCTCGGAGCGGCACGGGCCGAGGCGTTGGTTGGCCGCATGCCCGCGGCATCGACCAGCGCCGTGGCATGTGCGGCAAGGCCGCGGGCATTCCATGGCGCGTGCCGTGCGTGCGCGCGCAGCAGGGTCACCGGTGTCTCAGTCATGGGGGGTGCCGCAGATGCTCCCGGGGTATGCCATGGGACAACAATAACCACCGCCCCGGCGGTGCGTGAGATCGTCGGCGCCCTTGGGCGGCCGGCGCGGAAAAAGGCAGGGACGCACCGGCGTCCCTGCCTTGATCTGTTGCGATGGAAGCCGTTTGACCAACCGGTTCAACGCCGCCGTTTCTTGGCTGCCTTCTTCTTGGGAGGTGCCTTCTTCACGGCCCGCTTGACGCTCTTCTTGACGGCCCTTTTGGGTGCTTTCTTGGCGGGCTTCTTGGCCGGCTTCTTCGTGACTGCCTTCTTGGGCGCCTTCTTGACCGCCTTCTTGGTGGTCTTCTTGGCTGCCTTCTTCACCAGCTTCTTGGCGGGCTTCTTGGCGGGCTTCTTGGCGGGCTTCTTGGTTGGCTTTTGGGGCGCCTTCTTCGCGGCTTTCTTGGGGGCCTGCGTCACCGCCGCCTTCTTGGCCGGAGCCACCGTCTTGGCCGGGGCCGCCTTCACGGGCGCGGGTTTCGCCGGAGCAGACGGGGCGGGCGTCGCGGCCCTGGGCGCTGATGGAGCAGGGGATGTCAGCGGCTTGCCGATCGCTGTCGGGCCGGAATCGCCACCAAAGAGGTCTTCCTCTTCGTCAGTGGACTCCGCGAACACCTCGGCTTCCTCCTCTTCTTCTTCGGCATCCTCGGTGCTGTCCCAGAGGTCGTCGCTGTCGTCCTTGTGGGTCATCCAGCCGCCGTCCTCTTCGTCATCATCGTCGTACGATGCCCCACCGCCATAGCCCAGATCTTCCGCGTCGTCGTCGCGATCGGAAAACCGGAACTGGTCGTGCAGCTCGTCACCCCGCGGCATTGCCCGCCTCCTCAATGTTGGTCTAAAGATGTTCTGCGCGTGTGCAGTGTAAAGAATGTCGGGTTCAGGTCGCCAAGCGTGGTGCCGGTGTGTGTGCTACGTCCGGTCGCTTGCACGTCGTCGCGCCCATATAGTCGCGGTGCGACAACTTCCTAGTACAATCCCGCACTCGTTCCGTCAAGCGCGTGTCAGACGCACCCGGTGCGCGCGGCGCAACGGGTGAGGATCGCCGGCGGGTGGCAACGCCCGGGCCGACGGGGCCGGTGCATGAACGTCCCGTGCGGCGCCGAGCGGGACGTTCACTCGTCGGCCACGAACTCCACCTCGACGCGGTGCGGGATAATGCCGGCATCGGCGCCCCGCTCGAGCAGCAGGCGCACGGCCTCGCGCCCGCGGTCGCCGTAGTCCAGCGTCCAGTCGTTCACGTACATCCCAACAAAGGCATCGGCCTTCGATCGGTCGAGACCCCTCGCGTACTTCATCGCATGATCAAGGGCTCCAGCGCGATGTTCTAATGCATACGCAATACTGGCGCGTAAATGTCGCGAAACTTTGGCAATAAGTGCCTCTCCAAGGTCCTTTCTGACGACGTTGCCGCCGAGCGGCAGCGGCAGGCCCGTCTCCTGAAACCACCATTCGCCGAGGTCCTGAATCAGGTGGAGGCCGCGGTCAGCGTAGGTGAGCTGCCCTTCGTGGATGAGCAGGCCGACGTCGGCCTTGCCCTCCAGCACGGCATCTTCGATCTGATCGAAGTGCGTGGGCACCGGCTCGAACTCGGGCTGGAACAGCCGGAGGGCAAGGTAGGCGGTGGTCTTGTAGCCGGGGATGGCGATGCGCTTGCCGCGCAGGTCGTCGCGGGTCATGGGCTGGCGCGCGACGAGTCGCGGGCCGTAGCGGTCGCCGATGGACGCGCCGTGTGGCAGTAGCGCGTAGCGGTCGGCGAGGTAGGCGTACGCGTGGATGGAGACCGCGGTGACCTCGAGCTCGGCGCGCAACGCGCGCTGATTGAGCGACTCGATGTCCTGCAGCTCATGGACGTAGGTCAGCCCCTCGGTGTCGATCTTGTGCTCGGCGAGCGCGTAGAACATGAACGCGTCGTCGGAATCGGGGCTGTGCGCGACGTGGATGGTTCTGGTCATGGCGTATGTGAAGGGCCGGCGTCGGTCAGTGCTTGCGCGCCTGCTCGAGTGCGGCCGTGATGTCGTTTTCGTGTGACTGGTACTCGGGCAGCTGTTTCGCCTGTTCGGCGGGCGCCGCCTTGAGGAGCCGGTCGAGGTAGCGACGTTCGGCTGCCGTGTTCTTGCTGGAGTGCGCAGCCTGCGCGGCGAGGATGAGCCCCAGCAGGTGATTCGGGTGCCGCTTCAGGATGGTATCGGCCTCGGCGGCGGCGAGTTCCGGGTTGCCTGAGACCTCGCCCAGGCGCCCGAGATCGTACCGCTGATCGAGGGTGAGCGAGTCGAGCATCTGGAATGCGCCCAGGCCCATGGGCACGAACATCTGCACCGTGTCGGTCTTCCCGCGCTCGTAGGCGCCCATGATCATGTCGTACAGGCGCTGGGCGCGCTCGTCGGGCGACATCTGGCTGATGTCGGGGGCCGCTCCCATGGCGGACGGCGCGCCAGCGTCGGTGGCAACGCTGCCGGCGTCGGCACTCTGACCAGACCGAGCGAACCGCTGACCCGCGACCATGGCGACCAGCGCGAGCAGCGCGATGGCGATCACCGACCAGAGGATGGCGTCGGACGATCCCGAGGAGCCCGAGGATCGCGGCGTCGCTGGTGCGACGGCGGTGGCGGCGACACCGGGCTGTGCCACCGGGGTGCCGCATCCGTGACAGAATTTGGCGCCGGGGGCGAGTTCGGCGCCGCAGGCGCCGCAGGCCATGGCACCGAGGGGGGAACCGCAGGAGGAGCAGAAGCGGCCCGAGGCCGGCTCACCGCAGTTCGGACAGGGGTTGGACGTAGAGGACTCGGTCATGGCGACTAAGATAGCGAATGAAATGGTCGCGGGGAGTAGCGATGGGCGGGGCGCCCTTTGACAATCCGGGTCGCGCAGGGGAGCTTGAATCGCGCGCCGTGCCACGGCGTGAAAGGCCTTATTCCGGACCCCCCGCCAGCCGCTCATGCCTCCCACACGATCGCTCACTCCCAATCTCGCCGGCGCGACGGTCAAGGACGTCCTTGCCCTGACCGAGAAGCTGAACGTCCGCTTCATGCGGTTGCAGTTCACGGACATTCTGGGCGTGAACAAGAACGTCGAGATTCCGGCCTCACAGTTCGAGAAGGCGCTGGCGGGCGACATCATGTTCGACGGCTCGTCCATCGAGGGGTTCGTACGCATCGAGGAGTCGGACATGCTCCTCGCCCCAGACCTGGCGACGTTCGTGGTGTTTCCGTGGACGGACGCCGAGAGCCGCGTGTGCCGCGTGATCTGCGACATCAACCAGCCCGACGGGACGCCCTTCCCGGGCGATCCGCGGGGGGTGCTCAAGCGCCAGCTGGCGCGTGCGGCGGATCTGGGATTCGCCATGAACGCCGGCATGGAAGCCGAGTTCTTCATGTTCAAGCGCGGGCCCGACGGCGAGGCCACCACGCGCACGCACGATGTGGGCAGCTATTTCGATCTCGCGCCGGTGGATCTGGGCGAGGACGCGCGCCGCGCGATCGTGGACACGCTGGAGCGGATGGGGTTCGAGGTCGAGGCCGCCCATCACGAAGTGGCGCACGGCCAGCACGAGATCGATTTCCGGTACGCCGATGCGCTGACGACCGCCGACAACATCGCGACGTTCCGATTCGTGGTGAAGTACGTGGCCCAGCAATTCGGGCTGTTCGCGTCGTTCATGCCCAAGCCGATCTTCGGGCAGAACGGCAGCGGCATGCACACGCATCAGTCGCTGTTCCGGGGCAAGGACAACGCGTTCTGGGATCCGAACGCGACGTGGGAACTGTCGCCCGTGGCGCTGCACTACATCGGCGGGCTGCTCAAGCATGCGCGCGGCTACTGCGCGATCACGAATCCATTAGTCAATTCATATAAGCGTCTGGTGCCCGGGTATGAAGCCCCGGTGAACGTGGCCTGGTCCATGCGCAATCGATCGCCAATGCTGCGCATCCCCGAACGGCGCGGCGCCGGCACGCGCGTGGAGCACCGGGTGCCCGATCCCGCCGCCAATCCGTATCTGGCCCTGGCGACGATGCTGGCCGCCGGTCTCGATGGCATCGAGACGCAGGCCGACTGGCGGGAGCCGGTGAACGCGAATATCTGGGAGATGTCGCACCGCGAAAAACGGCGGCTGCGCATCGACGACCTGCCGCACGACCTGCATGAGGCGTGCGACGAGCTGGAGAAGGACGCGGTGATCACCGCCGCGCTCGGTGAGCACGTGACGCAGCACTTCCTGGCCGCCAAGCGGCAGGAGTGGCGCGAGTACATCTCGCAGGTGAGCCGCTGGGAAGTGGACGAGTACCTGGCCAAGTACTGAGCGGCGCCGCTATCGCGAAATCGCGACAAGCGCGAGGGGCACTTTGCGCACTCCCCGCCATGCGTGCGCGATGCCCGCGGCGTCGCGCACGAACAGCTGGGCCGAGATCCCGCCGTCGAGCAGCACGGCGTCGCGGCAGCCGAGGGCGCCCATGAGCGCCGCCATCTCGGGCACGGTCAGTCCGAAGGGCACGAAGCCGAGGGTCTCGCCGAGCGCGTCGAACCGCGTGAGGACCACGAGCAACCGGCCATCGCGCAGGCGGCCCAACGCCAACCGGGCGTCCCGGTGTGCCACGTCCACGCCGCGGTCCGCGGCGCGTAATGGCACCGGCACGGTCCCGTCGTCGAGCAGCGCCGGATAGGATTGGAACGCCCACGCGATGCGCGATGGCCGCGCACGGGTGAGCGAGTCGGCCGAAATCCAGTGCACGGCGCCGGTGGAATCGATGGCGATGGTCGTGGCGAGCGGGCCGCTGCCGGGCGGCAGAAACTCGTGGCCGTCGAGCACCACCCATCCCCAGGGCATGGCTTCCAAGAACTGACCGGCATTGAAGGCCGCGGCGGCCGCGCCGGGCACGCGCGCCAACGACCAGTCGGCACGCAATGGACGCGCGAAGGCGGTGTCGAGGCGGAAGCGCAGGCGTGACGGATCGAGGCGCGCCACGATGACCCGGGTCCGCCACGCCTCGCCGGATCCGGCGACGACGAATTCACCCCAGTCAACGCCGGGCGCTCCCGGGTGCCAGATGATGGAGTCGGCCACCTCGGGGCGCGGCGCCGGCCAGGAGTCCGGCGCGCCGGCGGCCGTCCACCAGGTGAGCCACCGTCCACCGTTGCGTATGGCGAGGCGGGATTCGGGGAGCGGCACCGCGGGCGCCGTAGCGGAGCCGAGGGCCTGCGCGCGAAGCGCGGCGGTGGGCAGCGCGATTGCCGCTGCCAGCACCGCCGCGCTCAGCCAGCCGCGGGGCATGTCAGTGTGCGCCTTCGAGCTTCTCGATCTCGGCCTCGTGGGCGTGCAGCACTTTCAACTCTTCCGCGCCGAACTGCTGGACGCTGTTGTTGTCGCGTCCGCCGTGATACCAGTTCAGGATGCGCTCGTGGGCCAGGGCGAATTGCGCGGGCGACATGCCTGCCACGCGGGCCCCTTCAGCCTGGACCTGCTGTTCGAGATCGCGCGTCTGGCGGTCGTATGCCTCGACCCGGGCGGCATCCGCGTCGGCCGCCAGCATCCAGCCGGGCTTGGCGGGCGGCTTGCCGCACCCGCGTTCCGCCTGCACCGTGTCGGCTTTCGGGTCAGCGGCGATCCCCATCTGCTTGCTCATGGCTTCCACCTGTACGCGGGCGGCGCCCGCGGTGTCTCCCTTGGCCATGAGCTGCGCCGACTGCGCCTGGGCGGCTATCATGGCTTTCTGCAACGCGGAGAGCTTGGCCGGATCGCCTATGATTGATTGCGCATAGCCCTGCACCTTGGCCTCGCGCGTGTCGTCGATGCGCGACAACGCCTGCGACACGCACTCCCGCCGCGTATCGGTTGCGGCGTCGTACGCCTGCTGTTCGGCGCCGTGGCCGTCGCGTGCTTTGGCCTCGGCGTTGCTCACGGAGTCGCGCTGTTCGTTCAGGGCGTTGATGCGCGCGAAGATCGGCGTCTGCGCATTCAGCCCCTTGAGCACCGCCGTCATGCTCGCCTCGGTAAGTTCGGGGCCGAACGCCGACGACGGGCGCGCGTTCGGATTCTGCGAGGCCTGCGTCTCTACCGCCTTCTTGGCCTTCTTGAGCAGGCCGCCAAGCTGGGCGTGGGCCGGCGCCGGAACGACGATCATGGCCGCGACGGCGGCCATGCAGATCCGGCGAATGCGCTGTCGCATGCAGGGCTCCTGGTTAACGTTCGCCACGCCCGCCGAAGGGCATACTCATCTTGTGATATCCATCGGGGATCTTGAACAGGGACGCGTCGAGCGACTTCTTCTCGATCTTGGTCGCCTCCATCACGACGCGACCATCCTGTTCCACCTTGAGCGGGAAGGCGTCGCCCACGTGGCCCTCCCACCCACCGCCCTGCGCCCCGCCGCGACCGCGCATACCGCCGCTCATCTGAACGAACGTGCCCAACCCCTTGGCCAGGCAGACGTCCGATGTCTTCCCCATGTCATCGGATACCGTGGCGTGCTCGCATTCGTGGCCGGCCACCGTCTCCTTGCGTCCGGTCCACGTGATGTCGGGCTTCCGGGCGGCGGCGGAATCGGTCAGCGCCTGTGGATCCACTGCGCGCTCCATGTACATCTGCCGCATCGGGATCACCATGTCCACGGTTTTGGCGGCACCGTCGTAGAGCGTGAACATGGTCATGCCCTGGGCGGAGATGTCCATGCGCACGTTGTTGCCTTTCACCGAATACTCCATGGTGTTCGGTCCGCCTTGGCCGGCGTCGACGCGAAACGTGATCACGCCTTCGAAGGCGCCCTGGGCTGCCGCCAGGGACGGTGCGGCGGCGACGGCCACCGCCAACAGGAATGAAGTGCGTACACGCATGGAATTGCGCTCCGGGTCTGGGATGTCTGCGGCGCCGGTGCCGGCGCCAGGCCACCCGCCAAATTACGATGGGCGGATGATTGGCGACAGCCACCCGCGGCCCTCGTGACGTCTATCACACACTCATAC
>Ga0307375_10005398_pt1 | contig 11990 bp, 8 predicted proteins | sample TR1MG_FD_202531 | JGI IMG/M metagenome (GOLD analysis project Ga0307375, IMG submission 202531) | Soil microbial communities from Risofladan, Vaasa, Finland - TR-1 | ecosystem: Environmental > Terrestrial > Soil > Coastal area > Acid sulfate soil | place: Finland: Risofladan, Vaasa | collected... | reverse complement strand
TCATCAAGGATCGGCCCGTGGATTTCTTCGCCTCCTTGGCACTTTCTGTGGACGATGAATCTACTTGCCAATGGTTTACGTTGGAGGAATATCTGAATCAACGTCTACGGGCTGGATATCAAGAACGCATCGACGCCGAGCGCAAGGAATTGGAGATGGGATTTAATGGAGCTGATGATTTGCCGGGTCGTGACCACCGAACACCCGGAGATCACTAAAGAAGCCGTGTTTCCCTGGCCTGCGCATATAAATAGGCACAGGTGGAAACAGTTTTTTACACCCTCCACACCAGCTACAACCCTGACTTTACGAGGCCCGCGCAACCGGCACGGGTGGCGCAGGGTGTTTTGATCTTCTGCCCATGGTAGCCTGCAAGAAGTGCAAAACGTATCAAAAACGGCATGTTTTACACTTCCTTCTCCAATTCAATTTTATACCTGTTCCACCTGTGACAGTTGTGACAAGTATTGAATAAGCCAATCAACATGGGAGTTTCAGCCCGATAATAATCGTCACACCCTCCGGCACGAAGCAAAACCAACCTGTGCCAGCACGTTCCAACTACCCAGCATTACCCCCAGAACCAATCCCTCATAGAGGGAAGAAATGGATTGTTTGCATCCGTGGATTTTGTCTTGGCCCGTGAATGCCAGCAGCAAAAAAACTATGCGGGGAATTCGCCGAAATAGCGGGTTATTTTGAAAAATATTAATTATATTCAACCAATTGACTTGACAAGTGCTAACGCTATGGCAGTTTAGGTTGAGCCGGGCATTGTGCGCGGCATAACCCGATCAGGAGATGTCGATGAACACACAGAAAAAGCCACCGCACAAAACTGAGGTGCTATTCACGCGAATCGAGGCGCGCACGATGCAAATCTTCGAGAACGAAACCAAGGCCAGGGGACTGACCAAATGCGAGGCCATGCGGCAGATTATTTCCGCCTGGCTGCGGCATCCGGAGGCATTGCCGATTGGCGTGCCCCCGGTCAAATGAAATGACCTCGCTGGAGGCGAGGCCACTTATTAACCGACCACCCGTCACACAGGAGAAACACGCCGGTGCTCTGACTTTAACGGTATCCGGCCCCTTGTTAAATTGTTCGAAAGGAGCCTTATATGGCCTACAGTCATCCAACCGCCACATCTTCATCTGAACCCATTAAAAAAATCAAACCCAAGGAACCGTCCGTGGATAAGCTCTTCGCCGACCTGGTCCTCACCGCACCTGAATCCGGATTCGTGGGCCCCTGGATGGTGCGTGCCGAACACACCGCCGATGCCGGGTGCGCTTACCGTTGGGGAGAGCATTGCTGGGAGTTCGTGCATGGTGAGGAAGGACGTTCGATGGCCGCCAAATGGATCGATAAACATCACCCCGACAGAGCCTCATCGGACAAGGCCAAGCAAGCGTGGAACTTTGCCTGCGACCGGCTTCGCCAGGAGCGGCCCGCCGCCGCAAACGACGGCTACCTGAACATTATTCCGACATTGAGTGGTTATCTCAGTTTGTTGGAAGATGGCAACATCGAAGTCTTGAAGGCCGATCCGGTCTACGGCATCGACTACGTCATCGAAGCAAAGCTGGGCCATCATGCGAGCATAGGCAGTTATTATCAGCCGCAACCCGTGCCCGCCGATAGCCTGTTCGGGCGCTACCTAGCTGCCTCCTTGCCTGATCCAGGGGTTAGAGACGTGGTGCAGGAACTGTGCGCCCAGACGCTGCTGCCCTCTAATTATGGCGTTGCGGGCTGGTTCTTCGGCCAAGGTGCAAACGGAAAGGGGGTGCTGATGGAGGTGGTCGAAGCCATCCACCGGCAGGCATGTAGACTGAGGGTGGATCACCTCTCGGAAAAGTTCGCGCTGGAACCTTTGATCGGTGCGTCGATTGTGCTCGTCGATGAAGTCAAGAATGATAAATTCGATGAGGAGATTTTCAAGACACTCATCACCGGCAATGGGGTGGACGTGGATCGTAAGTGGGACAAGCCGTTGCGCTCCTACCGGCCCCGCGCCAAGTGGATTATTTCGTCGAACAACATTCCGCACATCCGCGACAAATCAGACGGGGTGTGGCGGCGGATTGTGTTCATCCCCTGGCAAGTCCAAATCGCCGAGCACGACCGCATCGCGGACCTCGACAAGCAGATCATAAACAGTGAACTCCACATCGTTCTGGACTGGCTGCTCATGGGGGCGGTAAGGATTGTGCAACGTGGCCGCTTTTTATCGGAGTCGGAAATGCCGCCGATCATCCAGTCACAGAAACAGATCATGCGACTGGAAAGCGACAGCGTGCGGGCGTGGATTGATGAGGAAGGCATTCATCACACGCCCACCGTCTGGACTGCCAACGATCAAATTTACAAGTCCTATGACGATTGGTGCGAGGCCGCGCAACGCACCCCGCTCGGGGTGGAGATGTTCTGGAAAACCATACGCAATCGCTTCCCGGAAATCGAGACCAAGCAAAGCCGGGTGGAGGTCAACGGCAAACGAGCCCGCAAGCGTGTGTCCAATCTGTCGCTGGTGCCACCGGTTCCGGTCGGGCAACCGCCATTGCCTGCTTACACCGGAAATATTCCGATGCAAGAAATCGCATCTATAGAGGAATTAGAGGGGTTGTTCTAGCAGACGCAAGAAAGCCCGCTGTAACGGGCTTGTCTCACTGGCTTCGCCAAAGAGCGCGTAAGCTCAGGTTCTGTGTGCTTAATCAAACTATATTGAGGATCGTTAACCAAGGAAGCTCGAAGCCATCGCAATAACCTTTCTGATATTTTGCTGACCATCCTCCTTGTAATCCCTTTCGCGTCCAAGCAGTAAGAACAAAATGGCTTTTAAGTGTTGGATAGGGATTAAAGTCCACTTGGTCGATTGGTAAAGTCATTACAAATGGGTTAGGTGAGTTATCTTCGAACACTATCTGTAATGCACGGTCTGGCAAGAATGGCGGACGCGTAAAGACTATATGTTTTGCTGTCTTCATTTCCCTGATGAATTTTTTCTGGCTGTCGGGAATAAGCAATCGAGCAGTACCCGCGTTCCAACTCAAAAAAAACATTCCGCGCTTCGCCCATTCTGTGTCGAAGTAGTTTGTCCCACGTATTTTCTGGCCATCATTTTCGATTTGAATCAGTTCCATGGTGATCTCCTTGAGTTGTATTTTTGGGCTTGGTTTTCGGGTGTATCCGATTCGGTTATGTGGCAAGGTCGTGCGGGTAAACTTCCTCGCCTTTGCCGTCTGGCACTGCGTCGAATAGGAATAGGAATGATTAACGGTACAGAACGAATATCGCGCTCCATTCCTGAACTTGGGTATTCCGCCGCAATCTTTGGATTGTCGAGATTAACGGCGACTTCACGAAAGTCATCGTCATTGGCGGCCTTGATTTCTTTGCCTTCAAAGATGGCGATAAACTCAACCGCTTTCTTGGCTTCATGACCATCTTTGGTTTTCTTCTTGCGGCCGACGGTGTATGTCACATCGAAGTAATGAACGGTTACCTCATCACCCAAAATCGCTTTGAAGAAGCCGTCATTGCAGTCCCTGTTCGCCAAAATGACCGTATGGCCTTTGACTGCCATTGACTGGCACCAATCCACCAACTCCTTTTGGGCTTGGTCATCGAAGTCTTGGCCATAGGACGTAAAGCTTCCGCGATACGGTGGGTCGCAATAAATCAGGCAAGGGGTCGCTGGAATCCCTATGTCGCGATAGCTCTTGCTGGTGATAGTCGTGTTTTGGAGTTTTGCGGACCACGCTCTGATCAAGTCAGGGTCGATCCTGGCTTCCTTGTCGCGGAGACCAACGGCTGTTCCAAACTTGCCAGCGTTCCTCGCGCTCGGTTGCCAGACACCGTTAAAGCACGTCTTCATCAGCACATAGAGCGTTGCTGTCGTTTCGAGCTCGCCGGCTTTCATCTTCCAGTATTTCCGACGCAGGGCGTAATACCAGGTCCAGCGCTGGGGCGGCGTTTTGCCATTCCATTCCTCGGCCAAGGCAACGCACTTCTCGATGAACGCCTCGGGCTCGGTCTTAATCGCCAGATAGATGCCAACGAGTTCCGGGTTTATGTCATTGATGGCGAAGTGCTCAATCTCTTTTGAGTTGACCACATCACAAAAAACCGCCCCACCACCAAAGAATGGCTCGATATAAGCCGAGAAACCCTCATAGGAAGGCATCTTTTTTTGGTAGTGCTTCAATAGCTTGGTCTTGCCTCCTGCCCACATATAAAGCGGCTTGATAGGCTGATGGCTCGTTTTGGGAAACGGCGCAAAGTCTGCTTGGCCTTTATGTATTGGCACAACCTGGACATTGCGTTTAATATCCGCAATATGATGTAAGGCATTGTGAATGTCGTTCAGGGCGTGGGACGTTGTTACGGCTGCTGGTTGCTTCATGGCGAATCTCCTCAAAAGTCAGGCTGATCACGTGATCAGCAAGTGGCAGTTTGGGGTTTTTCGATTCATCAAAAACCAGGTGATATTAACGATAAATACTGAATAACTAGACAAGACACTAAAGACTGAGCAACGCACTTATTTACATTTAACTTATTTGTTTTGCTCATCATTTATCATTATTGCAAAAAATAGACCCATCCCGGATTGAGCGAGATAGGCCAAAAAGATAGAATAACTAGACAGGGTGAAATGAGCATGGCGACACGCGGACAACCAGCAATAGAACCATGGGAGCAATGGCGCGCCATAGCTTGGGCGCACGAAGTCCGGCGTCTTGCGCAATGTAAAATGGATCAAGTTCTGTTTCCTGCGAAAGATCCTTTTGCGGCATCTAGAAAATTGATTCAGGCCAGATGGGCTACACCCCAGCGCCGGAAGAAGAACCCCAGCGAAGTCACCATGACCGATCTGGATGAGGTTCTACTGGGTTCAAAGCGCACGGACTTTTATCACTACGCCAACGGCACCAAGGCTAGACCGAGAGCAGCAACGTTGACACTTGTGGAAGGTGTAATGCCCGGCACCAAGGTGTTCTTTGATCTGGGTCCGAACGGGGTTCCGCTTTGGGCGGCACTACGCGGACAAATTACACCCGAAGATTTTTGGGAGCCGCTGGTTAAGTCCGGTCAAGTGACCGATACACTAGAACTCTTCCTTGAAGATATGGATTGGCAAGACGAAGGGCGAAATGCGCCACGCCCGTCACTTATTGGGAAACGTGGGACTAAGCTTACCCATCATCAAATGAACGTGCTGAGTGGCTTGATAGCCTACCAATCATTGATCAGGCTACCAAAACTTCCTTGGGAAAAGTTAGTTCGAGCACTGGCACTTCACATGGTGCCTCTTGAGTTTCGGGATGGACAAAACCTGGAAGCTTCAACGGTCGAGCAGCAGGCCCGTGACCTGAGACTTTTTATGGGGGATACGGTGCTAGCAATTGCCCTGGCACATCAGGCACGGGCCCATCGGTTTAATCCCGAATTCTGTCCGAAAGATGCTTGCAAAGACCTCCGAAACATCCTCGAAGGGTTGATCCCGATTTGGCAACGATGGGCAGACTTTTATAACTTGGGACCGTCGATTGCCGCTGAGATTAAGCAATTGGCAGCGCCACTTTAAGAATATGAGGATGCCGCGCTCGCGGCAGGCTTTTGCACATATCCGACGCAACTTTATCCTAGTCGGTCAGACATATATGTCTCGTCCCCCTTCGTGTTAGCATTCCCCGACAACAAAAACATGCTGATTGGAAATACGAATGCACTGGATTGCACCATCCGAGCGAAACACCGCCTCCGACACACTTGAAAAGCGCCTGTGGAATGCCGCCGACCAATTCCGTGCAAATTCAGGGCTGACTGCGGCGCAGTATTCAGCGCCGGTGCTAGGCCTCATCTTTCTGTTGTTTGCCGAGACACGCTTCGCCAAGCGCCGCGCCGAATTGGAATCTGCCGGGGCATCTTCTCGCCGCTCGACTTCTCGTATTGATGAACCTGCCGCCTACCATGCCGAAGGCGTGATCTTCCTGCCGCAAGCGGCACGTTTTGCGCATCTGCTGAATCTGCCGGAAGGCGTGAATGTCGGGCAAGCCATCAACGACGCGATGGCGGAAATCGAAAAGCACAATCCGCAACTGGCTGGCGTGCTGCCGCGCACCTTTCAAATCTTCACCAGCACCTTGCTCAAGGAGCTGCTGAAGAAAGTCTCCGAGATTCCCGTCAGCCTCGACTACGATGCCTTCGGTCGTATCTACGAATACTTCCTCGGCCAATTCGCCCGTACCGAAGGTTCAAAGGGCGGCGAGTTTTACACGCCCAGCTCCATCGTGCGCCTGCTGGTCGAAGTGATCGAACCGTTCCACGGACGCATCCTCGACCCCGCCTGCGGCTCCGGCGGCATGTTCGTGCAGAGCGCGCGCTTCGTGTCCGAGCACCAGAAAAATGCCGCCGATGAACTGTTCATTCACGGCGTAGAAAAGACCGACGACACCGGACGCCTGGCGCGCATGAACCTCGCCATTCACGGCCTCGAAGGCGACATCCGCCACGGCGGACATATCAACAGCTACTACGACGACCCGCACGAAGCCGTCGGCAAATTTGACTTCGTCCTCGCCAATCCGCCGTTCAACGTTAATGCCGTGGACAAGGACCGACTGGCCTCGGACGTGGGTGCAGGTCGCCGTTTCCCCTTCGGTGTGCCGCGCACCGACAACGCCAACATGCTGTGGATACAACTGTTCTATTCGAGCTTGAATGACAAAGGCAGAGCCGGATTCGTCATGGCGAACTCAGCCAGCGACGCGCGCAGCAGCGAACAGGAAATCCGCAAACAATTGATCGAAGCCCGCACCGTGGATGTGATGGTCGCCGTCGGCACCAATATGTTTTACACCGTCACGTTGTCTTGCACGCTGTGGTTCCTCGACAAAGGCAAACTAGGCACACCGCGCGCCGACACCATCCTCTTCATTGATGCTGGTCACATATTCCGCCAGATAGACCGTGCCCACCGCGATTGGACGGATGTGCAAATTGGCTTCATTGCCAACGTCGTGCGCCTGTATCGTGGCGAAGCGCCTGACTACACATTGGGGGGCGAAGATGCTAAGGCTAAGCTATTGGAGGTGTTTGGAAGTAATACAAGCTATGCAGACATACTTGGCCTGTGTAAAGCGGCTACCCTAACTGAGATCGAAGCAAAAGGTTGGCGTCTTACCCCGGGTAGTTATGTTGGCGTAGCCCCCGGTGAAGATGTAAGTGACGAAGACTTCAATCTTAAATTGGTGGGGTTAAACGAAGAACTAGAAGTGCTGAATGCCCAAGCGCGCGAACTGGAGCAGACCATCGCAATAAATGTGGCGGAGATTTTGGAGGCGTGACGATGACTGAACTCCGTACAGTTCGCGTCGATAACTTGGGGCGTGTTGTGACCGGCAAGACACCGCCCAGCTCACTGCCAAAGCTTTTCGGAGAGCAACACCCGTTTCTCACGCCGACAGACATTGACGGCGCAGCCCGTTTCATTGAGCCAGGTCGATTCCTTTCATCCGAGGGCCACGACTACCAACACCGACTCATGCTGCCAGCACGCTCAGTTTGTGTTGTCTGCATTGGTGCGACTATTGGCAAGGTTTGCATGACAGACAGGCCATCATTTACCAATCAGCAAATCAATTCTGTTGTCGTGAATGAGGATGAGCATGATCCGTTCTTCGTATATCACCTGATGACAACGCTTCGTGATGAACTAAAATCCAATGCTGGTGGAGCGGCAACACCAATTATCAATAAGACAGCATTTTCCGAAATCGAGGTTCGTGTCCCACCGCTGCCTACACAGCGCCGCATCGCAGGCATCCTCTCGGATTACGACGAACTGATCGAAAACAACCAGCGGCGCATCCGCATCCTGGAAGAAATGGCGCGCAGCCTCTACCGCGAATGGTTCGTCCACTTCCGCTATCCCGGCCACGAATCCGTACCGCTCGTAGATTCACCGCTTGGGCAGATTCCGCAAGGGTGGGTGGTGAAGCGCATTTTGGATTTCGGAAAAGTCATCACTGGAAAAACACCAAGCAAGGCAAATCCAGATTTCTATGGCGAAGATGTACCCTTCGTCAAAACTCCAGACATGCACGGCAACATGTTTGTCCTTGCTACAGGAGAGTGCCTATCCTACGCTGGGGCTGATTCACAGGCTAATAAGCTGATTCCTGCTGGCTCAATTTGTGTGAGTTGCATCGGCACAATTGGCGTCGTTTCAATCATGACCGAGGACTGTCAAACGAATCAGCAAATAAATTCAATTGTTCTAGCGAAAGAACAGTTCCGTGAATTTCTTTTTTTTCGTCTTCAAGATGCGAAACGTGCACTAGAACATCTCGGTGCGAATGGCGCGACGATGGGTAATGTCAATAAAAGTAAATTTGAATCGCTAGAAGTAATTGCACCACCCAACGAATTTTTGGAGCGATATCACCAATTCTCAGCGAGCTTGTTATCTGAAATTCTTACCCTCTCTCGCCAAACCGCCAATCTTCGCAGCACCCGCGATCTGTTGCTGCCGCGCTTACTGTCGGGGCAGGTGGTGCTGAACTGCAATCTCAAGGAGAAACAAGAATGAATGACCCAAGAGGCTCAATCTGGCGGAAATGGGACTTGCACGTACACACGCCAGACTCACTCATTCCTGCCTATGGTGGCGCTGGCGATTGGGATAAATTTATTGACGCACTTAGTAAACTTCCCCCAGAGTTCAAAGTGATCGGGATTAATGATTACATCTTCCTCGACGGCTACAAGAAAGTTGTTGCTGCAAAGGTCGCAGGAAAGCTTCCGAACATCGAGCTACTTCTTCCAGTTATTGAACTTCGACTCGACAAGTTTGGAGGCAGCAAGTCCGGTTTGAGTCGTGTCAACTATCACATCATTTTCTCAAACGAAATTGATCCAGATACGATTGAGAGCCAGTTTCTAAGCGCGCTTTGCAGCAAGTATTGCCTGACACCTGAGTTTGACTCGCTACGTACTTCCGGCAAGTGGGCTGCTGTCCCAACAAGAAAAAGCATAGAAGACCTTGGACGATTGATAATCGAAAGTGTGCCGATCGAGAAACGAGCGGAGTTCCACACGCCGGTTATTGAAGGCTTTAACAATCTTTGTCTCAGTCTAAACGCCATACAGGACGTGCTCAAGTCGCATTACTTTGTAGGGAAAACGCTGACTGCCGTTGGTAAAACAGAATGGGCTGACATCAAATGGAATGACCAGTCAATTGCAGACAAGAAGACAATTATTAACAGTGCAGACATGGTGTTCATCTCATCCGCGACGGTTGGTGATTGGACTAAAGCACAAAAATCACTCACCGACAGCGAGGTGAATGACCATCTGCTCGATTGCAGTGATGCGCACCGTTATGCGGACTCCACAGACAAGGATCGACTTGGTAAATGCTTCACTTGGATAAAGGCAGATCCCACTTTTGAAGGCTTGCGACAGGCGCTCATTGAGTATCCTTCTCGGGTTTATGTTGGCGATGCACCACCTGTCGAGCCGGTTCTCCAAATCAAGAAAGTTGAACTGAAGTTTATTGACGATGCATTGCTCAGCCGTGGAGAGCGCTCTGATGTGTTTTGTTTTCGAGGAACACGTGAAATTGCATTTAGCCCCTACTTAACTTGTATCATCGGTGGGCGAGGCACAGGAAAGAGCACCTTGCTGAATCTCATTCACGAGAAACTTGATCCGGGTAGTACGGAGTTTTTTAAGCAAAACAAACTGTCTCCGACAGGAACTTCAGTCGAAGGAGGTGTCCGTATCGACGGAATTTCTGAGCAGCGGGTGGTTGAGTTTCTACAGCAGAACGAGATTGAACAATTTGCTACAGATCACAAGCGGCTAACTACCGCTATTTTCACTCGGCTGAGGAAGTTGGACACTCAAGCCGTGCTTCAAGAAAAGGAGTCCGCAGTTGATGCTGCGATTGCAGCGACAGAACAACAGCTCAAAAGACTTAAGAATCACCATGAACTTTCGGTGAGGCTAATTGACTCTGAGAAAGAGTTGGCGACACAGAAGGGAATGGTCGAATCATTCAAGAGTGCTGATTACAAGCGAATCAACGATGAACTCGGCGTACTGAATAAGGAGTTGCAGAGTCTTAAGACCAGCAAAATCCGACTTGAAACTTTGATTCAAGACTTGAAGGCGCTTCTCGCAGGCAATTCTTCCAATGCGACTGGACTGGCCACGAACCTCAATGCCTATGAGCAACAGATTCAGGGTGTCGTTCAGGCCATTGAAAAACTTACCACTGAAGCCGCTTCCCATCCATCACTCGTTGAGGCCAATCGTCGCGAGATTGAAATTGCCACAAAAGGGAGATTACTACGTGTAGAACTGGATAAGTATCTTAAGTCTCGGGGGCTTTCAGAGGAGAATCTTTCTGACGTCGGAAAGGCGAGTGAGAACATCGCCCGGTTGGAAGAGGAAATCTCCTCGCTAAAATCAAAAACCCAGTTGTTACAAACGGAATTAAGCCAATTCACTTTGCAGCGCGACGCAGCAAGCCGATATGCCAATGCTGTTGAGTCGTTGCTTGCGCCGGTAAACGTTGATTTGAAGGGATTGAGCACCGAGGTTAAGCCCATTGAGCTGAAATATCGTTTTGACCTTAAGGCGTTCAGGGAGGCGATGATTCAGTATGTGTCCAATGCTATTGGCCAAGTAGAAGGCAGAGCACCAAGACCAGATTATGTTGAGAATAACCTGAAGGAAATTGACTTTGCAGCACTTGGTGACCGAGACGCAACAATAAAAAAGATTCCCGATGACGACAAAATTTATGCAAAAACACTTCGTGAGTTCCTCTCTCAAGGGATAAATTTTGAGGCATTGAAATTGCAGGTGGAGCTTCGGCTGTTGGATGTTCGCAAGCTTGGGCAAATTTATGTTCTATATGACGATAAGCCCGTTGAGAATTCGTCCTTCGGCCAGCGATGCACGGCGGTAATAGTCGTTTTGCTGTTATTGGGAAACATGCCTATCGTTATCGACGAGCCAGAAGCGCACTTGGACAGTTCCCTAATTGCGAAATATTTGGTTGATCTCATCAAGGTACGAAAGATGCACAGGCAGATTATCTTCGCGACGCACAACGCGAATTTCGTTATCAACGGTGATGCCGATCTTGTTCACTGCATGTCGATGGATGAGACGAAGGTAACGAAGATTATTAGCACAACCATCGAAGACTTGGCGCACCGAGAATTGCTGCTTTCCTTGGAGGGTGGCGAGGTTGCCTTCCATCAACGCGAGAAACGTTATGGCATCGACTAGCCACGCCTACTGTTGGTGCAAGCCAATCTACCGGCAGAGTGAGCCATGAACGAGGAACTCATTAACAGCGTCGAGTCATTGAAGGTAATGCTAGTCTCGCGCGCAACAGGTGGCGACGGCGATGATAAGGATTACAAACGCTTGCGCCGTGAGCTGTCTGCATCGCCTCGAATCGAGAAATTGCTTCCTCAATGTGTCCATGTGTGCCGTGATCTTTCGGAATTTTGGATATTTATAAAGCCCAAGTTTGATACGTATGCAAAACGGAAGGAATACCTGCGAGAGGAGTTCGATCCGCTTTTGACGATGCTTGAAACGGGGTCTCACACGCCCAGCGATAAAGCAATTTCAGCCACAGTCCAAGCGGTCAGCTCATCATTTATTCAGGAGGCTTGGCATAAAGCATTAGAGCGCAGAAGTACCGATCCTGAAGGTGCGATTACTGCTGCACGCACACTCCTTGAGACGGTGTGCAAACATATTCTTGATGTGGCAGGTGTAAAGTATGACGATAGTGCTGACTTGCCCAAGCTCTACACGCTGACAGCCAAGCAACTCACGCTTTCGCCAAGCCAGCACACCGAGCAGTTGTTCAAGCAGATACTCGGTGGATGCCAGACAGTCGTCGAGGGTTTGGGTTCTTTGAGAAATCGGCATAGCGATGCGCATGGCAAGG
>Ga0307375_10005397_pt1 | contig 11994 bp, 23 predicted proteins | sample TR1MG_FD_202531 | JGI IMG/M metagenome (GOLD analysis project Ga0307375, IMG submission 202531) | Soil microbial communities from Risofladan, Vaasa, Finland - TR-1 | ecosystem: Environmental > Terrestrial > Soil > Coastal area > Acid sulfate soil | place: Finland: Risofladan, Vaasa | collected... | reverse complement strand
ACTGTCTTGCCGGCGGGGTGGGGTCTGGGGCGTCAGAGACGGGGCCGGTGCCGGGGGAGAGCGCGGTCACTCAGGGTGACGTTGATGTTGACGGTATCAGAACTCCGTGTTTCGGTGACTGTGATGTGTGCACAAGGACCGCAGCAGAACGACAAAAAAGCATCGAGTGTAAGAGGGAGGTGAGTGAAAGTGACGCTTGAGAACTGGGTGAAGCTGCCGCCTGGAAAGGTGGTCTGCATGCACTTCAGGGAGTACTCAGTCGCGGCTCGGGAGATCACGGACCCCTTCTTCAAGACGGCGAGGACCGTGAAGTCCCTCCTCTTCCTGGTGGACGAGGTGGACGGGAAGCCCGTTGATCAGACGTTCAGCGTGGTGTCGGAGAGGCTGGCGCAGGAGTTTGAGCCCTACCTGGCGGACGGGTCGTACAGGAAGTATACCTGGTGTCTGGTGAAGGACTCCGCTGGGTGGGCGGCGCCCAGGGTGGCCAAGAGGACCCTGAGGTAGGAGGACGAGGGCTGATGATCTGGCTTCTGGCCCTGGTGGTGGGCTTCATCCTGGGCGTGGCCTTCACCCTGTTTGCCCTCTACTGCATCGGCGTCTATGCGGAGTGGTGAGGGTCACCCACCGCCTCGAGGCGGCTCACCAGCTCGTCCAGCTTCCTCTCGTGCTCCTGGAGTATGCTGATGAGTAGGTCTAGGATGTCTATTTTCTCAGTGTACGATGCCATGGGGACGTCCACGCGGACCCTCCGTATGGGGTTTGTGGAGGCTGGATCTAGTTTATGCCCCGGGGCATAAAGTGGGCTGTCATGGAGGGCTCAGCGTAGAACAGTGAAGCCGCCGAGCCCTCTCCCCGGATGGGCAGGCCGGGTCTCAGAGTCAACGAGGGTCAGCCTCCGCGAACTGGGTTAAGGCCTTCTTGATGAACAGAGACGTCTGCACGGGCTTGACGGCCGTCGCGTGGTAGATCCTGGTCCTCTTCCCGCAGACGGGGCACTTGAAGGACTTCTTACCCCTCGTGTGGACGATGGCCTGACAGTGTATGCACCGCCGGTGAATCATTGGAACTGGATCATCGCTCACGCCACGTCAACCCTCCTTCACGAAGCGGCCGCCCTTACCTCGAGGCCTCTTCCTCGGCTTATCCTTTGTGTCCTCGCCTCCCTCTGGTTTCTCAGGCGAGGACATGACGTCCAGGGGCTTCAACGGGAGGCCCATCATGTGCCTGAGCTCCCCCGTGTCAGGGTCCCTGTCAGGCGCCATAACCTCCATGAGGCGCCGGAAGTTACCCTGGTTCACCTGCACATAGCCGCCGACGAACATGAGGATACCGCCCTGCTGCATCTCGTACACGTACTGCTGGCTGGTCTTGTAGGTGAGGCCATGCGCCATACTCATATACAGCTGAACCTGGTTCAAGCTGAGGCCTCGAGGCGTGAAGCCCCGGATGTACTGCAGCATGTCCAGAATCCGTTCCCGGCGCACCGTCGCGCCGTCACTCGATATACTCATCTCTTCTCTCCTTCTCTCTTTTCCTCAGGCTTTTGCCTCAATGCTCGACTTCCTCCATCCCCAGATGTGTTGGATGCCTGTGGGGACACATATACCGTGTGTGTGTGACGGTGTGTGTGGGCCGTGGAGCCGTGGGCGGCGTCCATCACCCCGTCACCCTCTCCGCCCTCCAGATGTGGGCGACGCCGCCCACCTTCCTGGCCTCCTCGTAGACCTTCCGGGCGAACTCCTCGGAGTCGGTCCAGACGACGGACCCCGTCGACCAGCCCGTCTCCTCCGTGCCGCGCTCCCTCAAATATCGGCTTATTGCCCGATAGAAGCGTTTCCGGCGACTGTCCGCGGGGAGGTCGTAGTCCACCAGCCACCTCTCGAAGCGGGACACGTGTCCCATCGCGGCTACTGGGACGCCCTCCCGCCTCGAGGACATCTAGGCCGCCCAGCTCCACAGCCTCTCCCATTGCCCTCCCCGCCCCTTGGGCTTCCTCGACCCCATGGACTTGATGAGGCCGGCGGCCTGCAGCTTAGATATGTTGCGGTACATGGTCGCCTCGTTGGTGCCTGTGGCCTGCATCAGCTCCTTCGCCGTCAGCGCCGAGCCCGGCTGCTTCAGGGCCTCCCTGACGCCGACGATGATAGTTACCCTCAGTCGACTGTTGCTGAACACCTAGCCCTCAGCCTCCACCTTCCCGATCGCAAATTGCAACCCCAATGCTCGGAGACCCTTTGCTATGGCCTCAATGGTTTCCTCGTTCGCTTCTAGGGTATGGAGATGCTTCCACACCCACTCTCCGCCCTCACCCGCGTAATCATCCCATTGCTGTACCGTCACCACGTACTTCATAGGCCCTCAGCCTCCATTAACAGGACACAATACTCGTCAGCCAATTCTATGCCCGCATCGTTGATTCGTCCACTTAACTTGAACTTCCAGTGATCGCACTCCTCACAGGACAAGTCGCCGACTTTGAAGCCATACCCTTGGGGGCATCGTTTCCCTCTTTGCTCCTTAATCAGCATCATCCCTCAGCCTCTTCAGGAAAAGGGTCTTCAAACGTGGCGGTCACCACGTCCTCCTCAGGGCGATACTCTATGTCACTCATCTTGGGGTGACTGAGGAGCGCCCTCAGAATGGTCTCGTAGTCCCCGACGAAGAGCATTCCTCGATCCCCCGCCATGGAGGTGGGGCTGAAGAAGCAGCTACCGAAGTTCGCTGCGTGAGCCACGACCAGACTAAAGTACGTTAGACGACCCTGGATTAGATTACCTACGATGGTTTCCGCGACCTCGTGTGCGTCCTTCGGGGTCAAGATCTTCTTGTCACTCACAGCCCTCAGCCTCCCCGAGAAGACGGTTCACGTCATGCTGCATCCGTTTGACGTGTTCTAACGCCTCCAGCACCGGGGCTATCTTCTCCATCTCGTCGAAGTCAGATCGGTTTATCTGAACGAAGTCGCCGTTGTCGAAGTCGACGCTGATCTTCCGCCACTTCCTCTCGTTCATCAGCCCTCAGCCTCCTCGTTGAGGTCCTGCTGCTCCTCCCGCATGAGCTTCAGGCACGCCTGCCGGACCCACGCGGATCGGTTCTTCTCCGACACCCTCTCCAGGTGAGCGTCCACCTTCTTCAGGAAACGGTAGCTCATGGACACCTCGACTCTGACGACGTGATCCGGGAGCCCCTGGTGGAGAGTGGCGTCTCTACGACTCATTTTCTACATAACATCTCCGTATGGGTACGGGGTTAAGGCGTATATAACCCTTACTGCTTACCTGCCGCGCCTCGAGGCGGCTGAGCCCGCTTCTCCTGGACCTTAAAGGCCGCTGCCAGGGCCTCCGCCGGCGTCGCCGGCTTCGGCTTCGGCTTCTCAGTCACTCTCATACGTCACCGTCCTGAACTTGTCGAAGTACGCATCCTGCAGCCACAGAGTCCGGGCCTCCCCGTCTACGATGATCTCCTTCACCCACTCCTCAATCTTGTTGAAGTCCGTCTCCACGTCCTTCATCCACATGTCCTTGATGACGATGAGACGGTCGTCGCTGCGCTTTCGCTGGCGGTCCTCGTCGGCGTCCATGACGTGGTACTCGATCACCGCGTCGGGGAGCCCCAGCAGCTGGAGCCTGGAGACGAGGGCCGGCTTCTCGAGGTAGCCGCGCACGTAGTCGTACTTGGCGTTCGTCACGAGTCTGTTCGCCTCGGTGGTGAAGGTCTCCTCGACGATCATGACCTGCTTCGACGTGGGGAGCTCCTCGACCCAGGCGTCCCTGGCCTCCTTGTCGACGATGATCTCCTCGGCGCCGGCGATGGCCGCCGCCAGCGTGATGGCGCCGCGGGAGTACTGTGCGCGTAGGGTGCTGAGCTGGCCGTCCCGTATGCTCCGCACCCGGTCGGCGAGGGCGTCCTGGACGTGGTACTCCACGATGTCGCTGCGCATGCCCAGGGCTCCTAGATCTATCCTAAGTATATCTTCTAGGATATATCCCCGGGCGTAGTCAGCCTTGATGTTCGCCGTCTCCCTGTTGATGTCCGTGAGGAACTGCTGCTTCGCCATGGCGGAGGCGACGCGGTCAGCGTACTCCGGGTTCAGCCCATCCTTCACGAGATAGTCCCGGAGATCTGAGACGTCGATCTCTCCCCACCGGAACATCCACCTGGCCTCGATGCGGCCCGGGAGGCTCCAGGTGAGCCTGCGGAGGGCGGGGATGTCCTCGGGCCTGATGTCGTTCAGGATGTAGAGGCCCGTGTGCTCCGCCTCCGAGATCTCGCCTCTGTGCAGCAGCTCGTCGGCCTGGCTGACGGTGGGGATCACCCAGTGGGCCGTCCAGAAGGCGTCCGCGAAGTACTGATCGTAGCCCTGCGCCGCCATCCACGTTGACATCTTGGCGTAGTGCTCCGTGAAGGTCTTGGCGTCAGGGTAGGCCTCCCTGACGGCGAACCTGACCAGGTCCCCGACGCCCGGGATGCTCGGTATTATGGTCTTATAGGCGTCGATGTACTCCGCCGCGACGAGGTTCATCTCCAGGGTCTTCCTGGCGTCCTCCCAGGTCTTGACGCCCCGATGGATCATGGTTCGCATGTCGCCGAAGTCAGGATACCTCCACGTGTTACCCAGCATCCTGTCGCTCCAGGACGCGTCGAGGGCCCCGTACCCCATGTTAAGCTTATACTCCTCATCGGTGATGAGGGCCTTGGCTCTGAGGTAGGGCAGGACGCCCACGCCAGGGACCTGGTACGGGTAGTCGGCGTTCGCCCTCATCCGGAGCGGCGTGACGACGCTGGCCCAGATCGGCGCCGAGATCATGGGGCCGATGACGTCGCTCATCTTGAACTGGTACAGCATGTCCATGATCGCCGTCTTGAAGCCCCAGTCCTTCAGCGGCTGCGTGGCGTCGAGGGCCATGCTGATGACGTGAGTCAGGGCGTACATGCCCATGATGCCGCCGGCGAGCTCGGCCTGCCGGGTCGCCAGCTCCACGCCGGTGGGGAGGCTGTGGCCCTCCGTCTTGGACTTCTTCGCGATCATCTCCGTCAGCTGCTTGATGAACTTGTCTACCGACTCCTTGATCTCCTTGGGAGGGCTGCCCTCTGAGAGGCCGGCCGCGGCCTCGGCGAACACGTCGGGCATCAGGTTCATGATGGTGGGCTCCACGGTCTGGGACACCTGTCCCGCTCCCTTCATGAATCCGTCGATCAGGCCGCCGGCTGCGTCGCCAAACGTCTTCCAGATGGCGGCGGGGATCTCGGCCAGCGGCTTCAGCGCCCTGCCGAGGGCCTTCCCCAGCTCGCTCCACACGTCAACCACGGTGCACCGGTCCCTCCTCCTCTGCGAGGCCCTCTTCGAAGCCCTCCCAGAAGCTCCTGACTACGAGGTTCTGCGCTATCTCGCCCTGGACCGCGAGGGCGGCTTTGATGTAGCCGAGGGGGTCCTTGAGGAATCCCATGGGGTCCATGAGCTTGGCGAAGTTCGTCATCCAGTCCCGGTTCTCCTGGAGCTTCTGGTTCACCCACTCCGTTGAGGCTCCGACCACGTTTGTGATGTACTGGGTGGTGTTGTTAGTGACGTTCGTGATGTACTTGGTGACGTTCTCCACCACATTTGTCACATAGTTCGTGACGTAGTTATAGACGTTCGCGAGGTAATTCGTGACGTTGTTGTACACATTCGTGATCTGGTTCGTGATGTAGGTATAGACCTGCTTCAACCCGGCAATGGTGTCCGAGATCCTGGCGTTCACCCAGGACTTGACGCCGCTGACAGCCGAGTCAATGAGGCTGCGCACCTTGCCGACGATGCCGTCCCAGATGTCCCCCAGGAGGCTCATGTCACCCTATCGCCTTGTCGATCTCCGTGGCCCGGGCCGCTGCCAGCGCCTTGGCCTTCTCCGCCGTGTACTCGGCCGCCGCCACGTCGAGGGTGAACTCTCCCGCCGACTTGTCGGTGGTGAACGTCACCTCGTACATCTTGCGGATCTTGCCGTCGGCGTCGAAGTCCACGTACTGGCGGACGCCCTTGATGGCTTTCAATCCCATGTCTCTTCTCCACCTCCTCACTCTACTCTTCGTCACCCATCCTTTTTAGGTTAGGCCTTAGACTTGGCCGCCTTCGCGGCCGCCCTGGCCGGGTCCGTGTACCACTTGTAGAAGTCGAATAGAGCCTGGAGTACAGTTATGGCTAGTCCCAGCCAGAACAGGGCTTCCTCGCGGCTCATGTACCCGGCCGCCACCATGACGGCGGTTGAAACGTGTCTCAGCTTCAGTGTTTCCACCTCCTCATCAGGTCATCCTCCACTTTCAGTCATCTCTCTCACATCATCACCTGATCAGGTTCGTGTACAGGGTCCCGGTGACGCTCACGGCGGCCCCCGTGGTCTGATACGCCATTAAAAGGGCTCTTCTCCTGAACGTGATTGGAAGCCTCGCGGCCAGAACTGTGACGTCGTAGGCCGGCTCCGCCACCGTGGCCTGGTAGAACTCGCCTATAGCGCATCGCCCAAACGTAGCGATCTCGCTCTGAGTTGCCTGCCTGTTGTCGAGGAGGATGATTAGCGTGCCATCTACGTACAGTGCGAGCCCGTAGCTCACCGACGCCGGCAGCGCCCCCGCCGTCGGGGCCGCGCTGGTAGTGAAGCGGATAATTGCCGTAAGCAGGGTTCCTGCGCCCTCCTGGTAACAGATGGTGGTCCAGGTATTGTGCGGGACGTTGACCGGGAGCGCGGGCACCGACTCCGACGCGACGCTCGGGATCTCTACCACGTTGATGGTGCCGCTGACGGGCACGTCGCCCGGCGTCTCCCCGGCGTACACCACCCTGATGAAGGGCCGCCTGGCCAGGTCCGCCCACGTCACCCCGGTGTCGCCGCTCACGTGGCCGTCGTAGGGCTCCACGGTGTCGTAGGCGTGGTCCGCCCCCGCTACGCACTCCAGCACCCAGATGAACAGGCTGTCATAGTTCCACATCTCCTCGACGTCGGCGCTGACCCACGACCACCCCGCCAGGGGCGTGATGGTGACCTCTCCGAGGGGTCCGAGGCATGGGTGAGGGCTGTACCGGAGCGTGATGCGGTCGACGCCGGCATCCCGGCAGTAGATCTGGATCTGCTCTATCATGCCCCGGCAGCCGCGGGGGAAGAACTTGCCCACGTACGGCGTGCCGCTGTAGAAGGCAGGAGGAGCCTCCCCGTCCTCTATGTCGTTGTCGTTCCATACCAGGCTCCGCCTCTCCAGGATGCTGTCCTGGCTGTTCTGGCCGCCCATCGGCTCCCACCAATCCGGGTGATCTCTAGAGCTCATCTCAATCTCCTCATAGCCCTAACACCTTTTTCAGTAGTTCGACCAGGTTCTGGATGGGGGTCCACGTCTCCGCGTACTCCTGCTCCAGCACGTTGAAGTCCCACCACACGGTGTGATTGTAGCTGGTGTTCGGCGCGTAGGCCTCCAGCGTCCAGTGCCACCCCGTAATATTCTTGACGTGCTCCGTCATCTCTATTGCCTCTTTGTCTCCCCACGCATAGTTCCCCTCGCCTCGTGGCCACATCTTGTGCGTCCCCTCGAAGACGGCGGTGAACACCTCGCCCCTGGAGCCCGGAGGGAACCTGACGCGGACCTTGGTGATGACGCCCTCGGGGAGCCCTATCTCCTTGGATACGGGCGTCCTCCAGTCCGTCCCACGCGGCACCGTGATATAGTATCTGTACCACATAGGCCATCAGTGAGTCTCCAGCTGGTAGATGCGGTTCAGGTTGTCTGTCGCGACCCAGAGGGTTTTGCCGTCCCACGTCAGGCCCCTTGGGACGGTGTCGGGGGACGCGAACCACCGGATGACCGCCCCGGTTATGGAGTTGATCTGGTATATGTTGTTCGCGAAGGAGTCGCAGTGCCAGAGCGTGTGGCCGTCCCACGCAAGGTCCCTGGGACTGGTGCCAGGTGTCAAGAAGCTCTTGATCACACCTCCTGTAATCGGGTTGATCTGGTAGATGCGCCTCGTGTTGACCTCGCAGTGCCAGAGCGTGTGGCCGTCCCACGTGAGGCCCTCTGGGTAGATGTCGGGGGACGCGAACCACTTGATAACGACCCCCGTGATGGGGTTGATCTGGTAGATGCGGTCCGTAGTGGCGTCGGAGTGCCACAGGGTCTTTCCATCCCACGTGAGGCCCCTGGGGTCTGTGCTGGGAGACGCGAAGAACTTGATCACGGCGCCGGTGATAGGGTTGAGCTGGTAGATGCGACCCGTGTTGCTGTCACAGTGCCAGAGGGTCTTTCCATCCCACGTGAGGCCCCTGGGGTCTGTGCTGGGAGACGCGAAGAACTTGATGACGGCGCCGACCACCATGGGCGGCTACACCTCCCGAGCCCTGGGCTTATCCGGCCTCCCCGTGATCACCTTCTCAGTCGTGTACCCGTCGATCCAGACGCGCAGCCGGTCACCCGCCACGGTCCCATCGAACCGTACGATGACCCTCTCCCCGGGGGGCACAAAGAACATCTCCTCGAAGTTGTACACGACGCCGGCCGCCGGAACAGGCCTGTCCTCCCACCAGAAGACGTCATACTGGTCCTTGCCTCGGCCCACCCTGATATTGTTGAAGAAGGTGGTCACGTCCTCCACGGCGATGTGCTGCACGAAGAGCCAGGTGCTGCTCCCCATGGGGTTGTCCAGAATGTAGAAAAAGGCCGCCGCGTCCGAGACGGCCCTCAAGGGTTTCGAATATGGGATCTTTTCCATCTAGTTTCTCCTCTCCTGTTGAATATGCCCCTAAAAAGCGGGGGGGAACGTCTAATACATGCGGTGCTGCGTCAGGAACACCTGGACCCGCGGCGTCAGGGCGAAGCTCGTCAGGACCAGCCTGCTCTTGTCCGTGTACGCGAACTGCAGCCACTCCTCGGGCGACTCGGGGTCGCCGTATGGCCACGCCCACGTGCCGAACGGCAGGGCGCCGCTCACCGAGGCGTGTATGTGCTCCGCGGCGGCGTTGGCGCCCGTCATGTTGATCTGGCAGTTCGCCAGGCTGTCGAGCTGTATGTCAGTGGCGGCGGTCATGGCCTCCAGGCTCACGGCCAGGTTGGCCCTCAGGTAGGGGTTACGCTGCTCCGTCGCCGTGATGGCGAGGAAGTACCAGTACCCCTGGTGCCAGTAGCCGTACCACTCCTTCAGCCACTCCTCCCAGTCGTCCGTGTAGATGTCGAATGGCCTGTACTTCTGCTCGTTGACGCTGTGCTCCACCTTCTCGAGGCTGGAGCACGGGCAGTGGTTGTCCAGGTAACTCCTCACGTAGAGGGTCCTGTACGCGTAGTCGACGGGCAGCTCAACACGTGCGTCCGCGGAAGCCGTGGCGACGTACTCCGTGATCTGCTTCGTCATCAGGTAGCCCGTCGGACGGGCCGGGGCCTCGTCGATGACGTCCGCCATGATGTCCACGTGCAGCGAGGCGTCCACGAAGGCGTCGGCGCCGACGGCCCTGATGTTCGCCAGGTCCCAGTCCAGGACCAGCTGAGGGTTCGCGAACCGGGTCGGGTCGAAGGCTACTTCTGGGTGGAACCTGCCGATGCCCAGCGGGATCTTGAAGACGGTGGCCTGCTCCACGCCGGGCCTCTCGTCGATGCCCATGTCCGTGGACTCCTTGTAGTGGTAGTACTGGTTCGCCAGGATCTCCTCGCTGTCCAGCGCCCAGAGGACGTCGGAGCCGTCGATGATCTCGATGCTGTTCAGGACGTCGATGATGCTGTTCTCCACGTTGCTGGTGGCGCCGTTGGTGGCGTACATGCGGATGTAGAAGTCCATGATCGGGTCCTTGATGTTGATGTCCTCGATGTGGCTGCCCGCGTTCGGCAGCGCCAGCGCGTGCCGGAGGTAGGGCTGTCTAAGTCTCACGACCATGCCACACTTGAAGACGAGGCAGAGCGAGAGCTGAACCAGGAGCAATACTATTGCGAACAGATCCATGGCTTGATCACCCTGTCGCCGCTAGTACGGCCAGCCTCTGAGCGTGAAGCTTGGTGCCCACCGCCGTGACGATGGCGTAGTTCCCGGGGCTGCCCCTTGGACCTCTGTCCGGTATCTCCAGGCCCTCGAGGGCGCTCACATACGGCGCGACGCCGGCCGACATGTCAGCCTGGGCCGCGGCGACGCCGGGGCCATACCTGGCGACGCCCACGTCCTTGACCTTCCTCGAGAACTTCTCGGCGCCGGCCCTCTTCACGCCTCCCACGAAGCGCTTGCCGATGCCTGCCTCTGCCAGGCTCGCCGTGTAGATGCCGCCCGAGGCGGTTGTGCGGGCCTCCCACTGCGCCCCCGCGGCGGGTGCCTCTGTCGCGTAGTACCCGGCCTTCCCGGGTGTGACCTCGGCCCATTTCTTGGCGATGTCTGCAGCCGATTTGACCGATATTCTTCTAACCAATGTTGGTCAGGTAATGCAAGTTTATACCCCACCATTTATAGGGAGATGAAAGGTTGATATAATCGTCCATCATGGAAACGGGGGAGAAATAGCTTGGGATTCACCAAGCTCCGGCGCGAGATCGAGCCCAGGTGGGTGAGCTGGTACATCAAGGAGTTCTACCCGGCCGCCGAGGTCAGGCTCCGCTGCCCACTGGGGCCGATCCCCGACGAGCTCAAGCAGCTGTACGGCCCCGCGAAGGCGGCCCAGGTGTACCGGCCCTCGAGGCCCGAGGTCGACGCCCTGGTGGTGCTCCCCGGCGCCCTGGTGCTCATCGAGGCGAAGATCTTCAAGTACATGGACGGCCTCGCGAAGCTGCCCGTCTACGCCTCCCTGGTGCCTCAGACGCCGGAGCTCATGGTCTTCCGGGGCAGGCCTGTATTGATGCACCTGCTCATCCCGACCTCGATACCGTGGGTTAAGGCCGCGGCCCCGGGGCTCGGCGTCGAGGTGTACACGGCGGCGCCGGACTGGGTGCTCCAGATCTGGGAGGAGAGAGATCGGTACTGGCAACCTGAAGCGAGGATGCGGAGGGCGGAGCGGAAGGCCCTCCTGGAGAAGCTGGACTTCCGCTGAGGTGACAATGAAACATGAGTGAAAAGATGAAGCTCCGGCATCTGGCGCCGGACGAGATCAAGGTCCCCGAGGTCCGTGTGACCTCGATATGGAGCGACGAGGAGTACGAGGACTTCGCGTCCACCATCGCCAAGGAGGGCATCCACCAGCCCCTGAAGTGCGTCCTGGAGGACGGGGTGTACTGGCTCGTGGACGGGCTGCACCGCCTCGAGGAGGCGCGGCTTCACAGCATCGAGAAGGTCCCCGTCGTCTACAAGGAGGGCCACCTGGTGGACGCCCTCGTGGAAAACCTGGTCAGCAACCGGCTCCGCGGGAAGACCCCCGCCTCGGACGAGGTGCGCCTACTCACACACCTCCGGGACGTGTACCACATGGAGCCCTGGCAGATCGCCGAGAAAACCGGGCTCCCCCGAGAAAGGATCGAGCAGCGCCTCCAGCTCGGCACCGCCGCCCCCGAGGTCCTCTCCTGCCTCGAATTCGAACAGATCCCGCTCGGCGTAGCCTACCAGCTCAGCCGCCTCCCCAACCAGGGCGGACAGATCGCCCTACTAGGCCGGCTGCTGCAGGCGACGCCTCCAGCCACCATCGCGGAAGTCGAGGGCATCATCGACCAGGCGCTCCAGATCCAGCGCGAGGTGAACGACACGCCCCCGCCGCCCAACCTCCAGATCCCGCACAAGACCATCAGCTGCCACCTCTGCGGCGAACGATACGAGTCCGCCGAGATGCGAGGCCTCAACGTGTGCCCAACCTGCCACGGCCTCGCCAGAGACTACATCCAGCAGCTCAAGAAGAGGCGCGAGAAGGGCGGCACACCCGAGCAAGCACTAGCCCAACGCATCGCCCTCGACGACGACGTCGACGAGGCACGGGCCGCCCTCGAGAGGGTCAGGGAGGCACGAGGATGATGCGTCAGGTACCTGACGGGCCGGCGACCGGCATGAAACAAAACCGGCCAAACATTCAATCAATAAACTGT
>Ga0307375_10005396_pt1 | contig 11995 bp, 7 predicted proteins | sample TR1MG_FD_202531 | JGI IMG/M metagenome (GOLD analysis project Ga0307375, IMG submission 202531) | Soil microbial communities from Risofladan, Vaasa, Finland - TR-1 | ecosystem: Environmental > Terrestrial > Soil > Coastal area > Acid sulfate soil | place: Finland: Risofladan, Vaasa | collected... | reverse complement strand
ATCTGCAGCATCGTGCTCAATGCGCCGGCCTGGGTCAGCAGGTTCTGCTGGAAGCGGCTTTCCATTTCATGGTCGATGCGCCAATCCATCAATCGGGCGCCACCACCCAGCACCAGCAGGCTGGTGACGACCAGCAGCAGGGTGATGCGCGCGGACAACGATGCCAGTCTCATCTTGCCGTCGTCCTCATGGAATCAGGTAGCCGGCGCCGCGTCGGGTTTCGATCAGGCCGGGCAGGCCGGCGGCGTCCAGCTTGCGACGCAGCCCGAACACCAGCACCTCCACGCTGCGGTCGGAGACATCGCTGTCGCTGCCGACCGTGCGCTCGAGGATGTCCAGTCGACTGAATGCACGGCCACGGTGGCGCAGCAACAGCCCCAGCACGGCAAACTCGCGTGGTGTGAGCGGCAGCGGTTGCCCGTCCACGCTGGCGCTCTGCGCGAGGGGGTCCCAGGCCAGCCGGCCATGACTGAGCACCAGCGGCTGCGCCTGCTGTGGTCGCCGCGCCAGTGCATGCAGGCGCGCGACCAGTTCGTCGAACGCGAACGGCTTGACCAGATAGTCGTCGGCACCGGCGTTCAGGGCTTCGATGCGGTCGGGCACCTGGTCGCGCGCAGACAGCACCAGTACGCGCGGGCGCCGATCCCCGGCGGGCAGGCCGCGCAACACGCCGATCCCGTCAAGCCGGGGCAGCATCAGGTCGAGCACGACCAGATCATAGTCGTAGCTGCCCAGGTAGCCGGTGGCTTCCACGCCGTCGCTGGCCGTGTCGACCGCGAAGCCGGCCCCGTGCAGGCCATGTCGCAGGGTTTGGCGCAGGCGCTCGGAGTCTTCGACCAGCAACAATTTCATGCGCGCCACCTCATTCGGTGGGTCAAGCCTAAAGCAGGATGGCACATCATTTGTGCGATAACAGAATGGTGCGTGCGGATGATTTGAAATGGTGCATCGACAGCTCGCGCCCGCAACGGCTATAAAGATCGTCTATTCGGGAGTATGCCAGTGAGTGAAGAAATCCTGATCAACGTGACTCCGCGCGAGACGCGGGTGGGCGTGGTCGAAAACGGCATGCTGCAGGAAGTGCACGTCGAGAGGGCCTCCAAACGGGGCTATGTCGGCAACGTGTACAAGGGCCGGGTACAGCGGGTGATGCCCGGCATGCAGGCGGTGTTCGTGGAGATCGGGCTGGACCGCGCGGCGTTCCTGCATGCCTCCGATATCGTGCGGCCGGCGTTGCCAGCGTCCGTCGAAGGGGCTGAATCGAACGGCAACGGTCATGTTCCGTCGATCAGCGAACTGGTGCACGAAGGCCAGGAAATCGTGGTGCAGGTGGTGAAGGATCCGATCAGCACCAAGGGTGCGCGGTTGTCGGCGCATCTGTCGATCCCCTCGCGCTATCTGGTATTGCTGCCGTACGCCCGCACGCTGGGTATTTCCACCCGCATCGAGGACGAGGCCGAGCGCCAGCGGCTGAAGGAAGTATTGACTTCGCTGATCGGCGACGACGCATCGGGCAACGGCCGACCCGGCTACATCGTGCGCACCAACGCCGAGGGCCAGAGCGCCGAGTCGCTGGCGTTCGATGTGGCCTACCTCGGCAAGGTGTGGCGGGTGGTACAGGAGAACATCGCCAAAGCCAAGGTGGGCGAGCGTGTCTACGAGGAGCTGTCGCTGCCATTGCGCAGCCTGCGCGACATGCTCAACGACGACATCGAGAAAGTGCGGGTGGATTCACGAGCGATGTACGAGAAAGTGGTCAAGTTCGTGCACAAGTTCATGCCGAGCCTGGACGATCGCATCGAGCATTACGACGGCGAACGACCGATCTTCGATCTGTATGGCGTCGAGGACGAGATACAGCGGGCGTTGAAGAAGGAAGTGCCACTGAAATCGGGAGGTTACCTGATCGTCGATCAGACCGAGGCGATGACGACCATCGACGTCAACACCGGTGCCTATCTGGGCTCGCGGAACCTGGAGGAGACGGTTTACCGCACCAATCTGGAAGCGGCGCAGGCGGCCGCGCGGCAATTGCGCCTGCGCAATCTGGGCGGCATCATCATCATCGACTTCATCGACATGCTCGATGAGGAACACAAGCGCCAGGTCTTGCGCATGCTGAACAAGGGCCTGGCACGCGACCACGCCAAGACCACGGTGTACCCGATGTCGGCGCTGGGGCTGGTGGAAATGACCCGCAAGCGCACCACCGAAAGCCTTGCCCGGCAGCTGTGCGAGCCGTGCCCGACCTGCAACGGTCGCGGCGTGATGAAGACCGCGGAAACGGTAACCTACGAGATCTTTCGGGAGATCACCCGCGCCGTGCGCCAGTTCAATGCCCAGAAACTGCTGGTGATGGCCAGTCCGCTGGTGGTCAATCGGATTCTGGAAGAAGACTCCAGCGCGGTTGCCGAACTGGAAGAGTTCATCTCCAAAAGCATACGCTTCCAGGCCGAAGAACATTACTCGCAGGAACAGTTCGATGTTGTTTTGCTGTAAGTCCGGCCCGGATTGCCTCGCATGAAGAAGCTGTGGCAACGGCGGCTGCATCGTTGTGCCCGGGCGTTGAGCTGGACCACTGGCGTGGCCGTGATCCTGCTTGCCGTGCTGGCGGCGCTGACGCAGTTGCTGCTGCCGCTGATGGCGCGGCACCCGCAGTGGGTGGCAGAACAGCTCAGTCAACGGCTGCAGCGGCCGGTCGCCTTTGCTTCGATGCAGGGGCGCTGGACGACCTCCGGGCCGCTGTTCATCATGCACGGAGTGACGATCGGTGCGGCGGCTGGCGAAACGGGTTCCGAGTTGCGGATACCGGAATCCGAACTGAAACTCGATTTTGGCGGCTGGCTGCTGCCTTCGCGGCACCTGCTGAATCTGCACGCAAGAGGCTTGCAGCTGAGTCTGCTGCATGGTGCCGACGGGGTGTGGCATATCAACGGCATTGGTGACGCCAGTGGCGTGCATCAGCAGCCGGTGTCGCTGGGTCAGCTCTCTCTGGGCCTTTGGCTCGACGACTTGCAGGTCGTCATCACCGACGCCAAGCTCGGGAAAAATTACACGCTGCTGGCCCGGCAGTTGCGGCTGAGTGCGCAAGGTGACGAAATCCGCTTTGGCGGCATGTTGCAGCGTGCGGGGGTGGCCGCCGCATTGCGCACGGTCGGCCGGTTTCGTAAGGATGGCAGTGCCGGCCAGATCTGGATCGGTACCGATGATGTCGAACTCGGGCCACTGCTCGATGGCATCGATCCGGGCGGTTACAAGGTTGAGCGGGGGCACGGCAAGCTGGCAGCCTGGCTCGATTGGCGCAAGGGCAGACTGACCAGCAGCCTGGTTCGGTTCGACCTGGATAAGCTGGTGGTGACAGCCCCCGGCGGTGCTGCGGCGAACGTGTCCGGATTGCACGGACTGGCTGGCTTGTATTGCATCAACGAAGACTACGATGTGCGCTGGGCTGGCGATGACGGCAGCACGCTGGCATTCAATTTGCGGCAGCCCGGCAGCCCGCAAGCCAGCGTGAATATCGCCGCGCGCGATCTGCAGGTGGAACCGTTGCTGCCATGGCTGGCCTTGAAGCCGGCGCTTGCGCCGGCATTGGCCGAATGGATGGGCAACGGGCATCCGCGCGGTGAGGTGACCAGTGTCGTGCTGCACTGGAGTCGTGCCGATGGTCTGCAGGGGCTGGATCTGACCTTCAGGGATCTGATGATCGACCCGGTCGGCAAACTGCCGGGAGTGGGGGGCCTGCGGGGTGAGTTGCGCGGCGATGCCGAGGCGCTGTCGCTGGAGCTGCCGGCGCAGGCCACCACGCTGCAATTTCCGCATCGGTTTCGCCAGCCATTTGTCCTGTCGAAGCTGGCCGGTACGCTGGTATTCTGGCCGCAGGATGGCGACTGGCACATCGGCGCCGATACGCTCGATTTTGTCGGCACGGGATACGCCGGACAGGTTCGCGGCGAGGTCATTTTGCCGGCGCAGGGCGGTGCGCCGTTCATGGACATGTACGCCAGGCTTGACCATGCCGAGGTGCCATCGGCAAAGCTGTTCTGGCCGCTCGGCTCGATGTCGCCTGGCACCATCGAGTGGCTGGATCGTGCCTTGGTGGCTGGCAGCGTCGATCAGGCACAGGTGTTGCTGCGCGGCGATCTGGCCGATTGGCCGTTCCGTCACAACGAGGGACGCTTTGAGGCGCGCGCGGTGATCAGCGGCCTGACGCTCGACTACGGCGAGGATTGGCCGCGCGTGGAGGGAGCTTCCGTGGTGGCCAGCTTCGTCGACAATGGCATGCTGGCTGAAGCGAGCGGCGGCCAATCGCTGTCCGTCAAGGCCGACAAGGCGGTTGCGGTGATTCCCGATTTCGCCGACGGCCTGCTCGACCTGAGCGTGCAAGGCAGTGGCAGCGGTGCGGGTCTGATGGAGTTTGTGCGCAAGAGCCCAATCGGCATTCATCAGGCCGACACGCTGGGCAAGCTGAAACTGGGTGGTAGCGGCACCTTTGATTTTCATCTGGTGTTGCCATTGAAAAAGGTCAGTGACGCGCAGTTGGATGGCACGGCGCAATTGAAGGACGCCGACCTTGCGGCGCCGGAATGGAAGCTCAAGCTCGACAAGCTCAACGGGCCGCTGCAATTCGATTTGCATGGCATGCAGGCCGGGCCGTTGACGGCGAATTTTCGCGGCCAGCCGTCCAGCCTCACGCTGACAATCGCCGGAGCCAACAGCGACCCGGGCACTGTGTTGTCGGCGCAGTTGCGCGGTAACTACCGGATTGCCGAGCTGGTGCAGGACTATCCAGCGTTGCACTGGCTTGGCGAGTTGGCTGATGGGCGCAGTGATTTCACGATCGGTTTTGCGCTTGCGCATGCACCCGGCAGCGATGCTCTGGCGCAAACCCTCAGCATCGATTCGTCGCTGAGCGGGATAATGCTGGATCTGCCGGCGCCACTGGACAAATCGGCTGCCGCCAGTCTGCCGCTGCATCTGAGCATGAGCCTGCCGGTCAGCGGCAGCGATCTGAAAATTGCGTTGGGTCAGGTGTTGCGAGGGCGTATGAGATTGCCCGCCGGCACGCAGCAGGCGCTGGCGGCCACCTTGGCATTCGGCAACCAGATGCCGACTGGCTTGCCCGATCGCGATCTGCGCATTCGCGGCCATGCCGACCATCTGGATGTCACCGGCTGGGTGCAGCGTGCTGTTGCCGGCGGCGGTGGCGGCGGCCCGGGACTGGAGAGCGTCGACATCAGTACCGATCATGCCGCAGTGTTCGGTCGCCCGCTGGGTTCGATGCAGATCCGCGCCACACCGCAGTCAGGCACACTGGGCATCAACGTGGAGGGTGTCGCCATGGCCGGCAACTTCAGCGTGCCCCTCCAGGAGCTGAACAAGCGCGGCGTCACGGCACGATTGCAGCGGTTGTACTGGCCGAAAGAGCCGGCGGTCGGGCTCGCTGCCGATGCAACGTCGCCCACTGCCTCAGCAGACCCTGCCGACACCGGCATCAACCCGGCAGCGTTACCGCCCATGCACCTCTTGGTGGGTGATCTGCGTTTGGGCGATGCAAAACTCGGCGAATCCCGCTTGGAGACTTGGCCTACCGCCAGCGGCATGCATATCGAGCAGTTGCGCTCATTGTCCAGCCGCGTACAGATCAACGGGAGCGGCGACTGGAACGGCACCGCCAGCAACAGTCACACACACATGCGGATCGATTTTGCGGCCGAAGATCTCGGCGCCATGCTGAGCGCATTCGGTTACGAAGGACTGGTCGATGACGGCAAGACGCATGATCAGCTCGATGCCACCTGGCCTGGCGCACCCAGTGCACCGTCGCTGGCAAACATGGATGGCACCCTGAGCATCCATGTCACCAGCGGTCATATCCCGGCGGTAACGTCCCCGGGGGTCGGGCGGCTGCTGGGACTGGTTTCGCTGTCCGAGCTACCGCGCCGGCTTACCCTCGACTTTGGCGACGTGTTCGGCAAAGGTGTGGCATTTGACTCGATTGCCGGTGATTTCAAGCTTGCCAACGGCAACGCCACTACCAGCAACCTGCTGATCAAGGCACCGGCGGCGAATATCAGTATCACCGGCCGTACCGGCTTGCGTGCCAGGGATTACGACCAGCAGGTGCTGGTCGTTCCACACGTCGGCAACAGCCTGCCGCTGGTCGGCGCCGTGGTCGGGGGGCCGATTGGCGTGGCGGCCGGGCTTGCTGTGCAGGGCCTGCTTGGCCGGGGGCTGAATCAGGCCTCCAGCGCGCGCTACACAGTCACCGGCAGTTGGGACAAACCGGTGATGACCCTGGTAGAGAAACGTGCTGCAGGGTCGTTACCCGTGGCTCCGCTGCTTTATCCCGCAGCTGACGGTAGTGCGCCGGCCGCCGCCACCAGTGTGGCGCCGGCAATCTCCGGCTCGGCGGGTCACTGACTCGCCGGTGGGTGCCGTGCTGACGGAACCGGTACAACGGCGATCCGGTGAAACCATCAAGCCGGCAGTTGCCAATTCGCCGGTGGGCGTTGCCGGCAGCATGCCGTCGATCACCATGGCTTTAAAGCGGCGGCCGGGAACCCCATGTGGGATAGTTCCTGACCGACCGTCGATACCACTGACTTATGGATTCCCTGATCGCACAAGCCGAGAGCAAGCTGCTTGTTCCCGGCGGCCTCGTCACTGGCGACCTGGATCGCGTGTTTGCCCAGTTGATGGGCCCGTCGATCGATGCCGCCGACCTGTATTTCCAACATTCCCGCAGCGAGTCGTGGCTGCTGGAGGAGGGTATCGTCAAGGATGGCAGCCACTCGATCGAGCAGGGCGTTGGCGTACGCGCGATCAGTGGCGAAAAGACCGGTTTCGCCTATTCCGACGAAATCGTGCTGCCGCAGTTGCTGGAGGCGACCAGGGCCGCGCGCGCGATTGCGCGGGATGGTCACGGCGCCGGCCGGCCGCTGGCGCTGAACGGTGCACGGGAGCTGTATCCGGCGATCGATCCGGTCGATAGCCTGCCCAATCCGGACAAGATCGCGTTGCTGCGCGAAGTCGACGCCTACGCCCGCGCGCGCGATCCGCGTGTCAAGCAGGTGATCGTGAGCCTGGCCGCGACCATCGACACGATCCTGATCGCCGCTTCCGACGGCACCTTGGCGGCTGATGTGCGCCCACTGGTGCGGCTCAGCGTGCAGGTGATCGCCGAGCAGAATGGCCGCCGCGAACAGGGACAGGGCGGTGGTGGCGGTCGCTATGGATACCGTGAGCTGATCGAGAACGGCCGGGCCCTGGCGTTTGCCGCCGAAGCTGTGCGCCAGGCGCTGGTGAATCTCGATGCAGTCGACGCTCCGGCCGGCAACATGACCGTGGTGCTCGGTCCCGGCTGGCCCGGTGTGCTGCTGCACGAGGCGATCGGCCATGGCCTGGAGGGCGACTTCAACCGCAAGGGCAGCTCCGCGTTCTCCGGCCGCATCGGCCAGCGCGTGGCGGCAAAGGGCGTCACCATCGTCGACGACGGCACCCTGCCGGGCCGGCGCGGCTCGCTCAGCATCGACGACGAGGGAACGCCCAGCGAGTGCACCACATTGATCGAGGACGGCATCCTCAAGGGCTACATGCAGGACAAGCTCAATGCCCGCCTGATGGGCATGGCGCCGACCGGCAACGGTCGGCGCGAATCGTTCAGCACGCTGCCGATGCCGCGCATGACCAACACCTATATGCTGGCCGGGTCGCACGACCCCGCAGAGATCATCCGCTCGGTCAAGCGCGGCCTCTACGCGCCGAACTTCGGCGGTGGCCAGGTCGACATCACCAACGGCAAGTTCGTGTTCTCCGCCAGCGAGGCCTACCTGATCGAGGACGGGCAGATCACCGCGCCGGTCAAGGGTGCCACGCTGATCGGCTCGGGCCCGGAGGTACTGAACCGGGTCTCGATGATCGGCAACGACCTCAAGCTGGACGATGGCGTCGGGGTGTGCGGCAAGGACGGCCAGAGCGTGCCGGTGGGCGTGGGGCAACCGACACTGAAGATCGATGGCATGACGGTGGGCGGCACCGTCTCGTAAGGGCTTTCATCATTTTTTCATGCTGACAGGTTGACGCTGGGGAACCCATGCCGGCCGTCTTTCCGCGTGTCACAAGCCCGTCCACCGGCAAGATTGCGCATCACGGGACCTTGCGTGGCGGAGTGTCGCAGTTGGCCACGTAATATGTTGCACATGGGCGTGCTGCGACCACTCGAAATGTCATTTGCAGACAGCCTCGGCCGGAGTTTGCGGATAAGCTTCAAAACCAGCTGCATAAAGCTTTCCGGTGTCCGGAAAAGAGGAAGTGGGCGCTTTTTCCAGGGATAAAACGCACCGTAATATATTATGTTTCCTCGAAATTTTTTTCTGCTGGGGACCGACAGGGCCGGGTCGACTTGATCGAGGTCAAAACAAGGTGAATCCAACTCCCTTAGGATTTGCCTAACGACATCTTAACCACTCGATCGAGGAGCACAGACGTATGTTTACGATGAAAAAGCGGAGTCCTGACGGAGCCTGGCCCGCAAGCCGGCTGCTGCGCAAGGCTGCCGTGGCAGCGTGTTTGCTGTTGGCACCCACGCTGGCATTGGCGGTACCTTCGTATGCACGTCAGACGCATCAGCCCTGCGCGGCCTGCCATGTCGGCGGCTTCGGCCCCGAGCTGACGGTGTTCGGGCGCGAGTTCAAGATCAACGGCTACACCATGAAGGTCGGCAACGACACTAAGGTGCCGCTCTCGGCCATGCTGGTCGAGTCTTTCACACAGACGTCGAAGGCGCAGACTTCGCCGCCGGCCAACGGCTTCGGTACCAACAACAATACCGAGCTGCAACAGGCATCGGTGTTCCTGGCCGGTCGTCTGACCGATCACATCGGCGTATTTTCCCAAGCGACGTATTCGGAAAACGGGGGCTTGCTTGGCTGGGACAATGCGGACGTGCGTTACGCCAGCCCGTTCAGCCATGGCAATCACAGCGGCACCTGGGGCATTTCGGTCAACAATAATCCGACCATCAGCGATGTCTTCAATTCCGCGCCGGGCTGGATCTATCCCTACATGGGCTCTGACCTTGCTCCAGGTGCGCCGGCAGCACCGATGCTGTTCGGCGGCCTGGCTGGTCAGTCGGTTGGTGCCACCGCCTATGCCCAGATCGATGGCAAATGGTATGTCGAGGCCGGTGGCTACCGTTCCCTGTCGGTCGCCTTTACCAATCATGTCAATGCCGGCTATGACGGCAAACTTTCGGGTATCGCCCCGTATGCCCGGGTGGCCTACACCTGGAACATTCCGCACGGCAACTTCACGCTGGGTGGCTTCCTGCTGAACATGAAGCGGGGCGGAGTGGGTGCGGATCTCAACGGGAATGTCATCCCGGTGGCCGGCCCGACCGACAACTTCGATGACCTGGGGCTTTCGGCCGACTACCAGCACTTCATGGGCGACAACATCGTCACGGTCAACGGGCTGTACGTTCACGAGAAGCAGACCCTCAACAATACCTATGATGGCGGCAACGGTTCCTCGAATTTGCACAATACGCTGGATTCGTTCAACCTCAAGGGCAGCTACTGGTACCAGAATACCTACGGTGTGACGCTGGGCGGGTTTGCCAGCAATGGCAGCAACGACCTTACGCTGTATGGCAACAACGGTTCGCCGAATACTCAGGGTGGCACAGTCGAGCTCAACTACAACCCGTTCGGCAAGTCCGACTCGTGGGAACAGCCTTACGCCAACGTGCGGCTAGGCCTGCAGTACACCTACTTCACCAAGTTCAGCGGCCTCGTGCATAATGTTGACGGTGCCGGGCGCAGTGCCAGCGACAACAACACACTTTACTTCTATGTCTGGTTGGCGATCTAAGCAGCAAGATTGGTGTTGAGACATGAAAGGGTGGCTGGCCGCGAGGCCAGCCACCCTTTTTATTGGTGCGTCTGGCAGGGCGCACCTGCTCGGAATTGAAAACCGCTACTTACCCGGGAGGGACGCCGGCCGTATGGCCAAGTTGTCCGGAATCACCCGGAATCAGAAGGCGAGGCGCTGGCCGGGGTCGGTTCCGGACTGGACCCGTGGTGGCAGGATTGGGATGCGAAGGTGGAAGAGAAAGGATGGTCACGATCGCCAGAGACTGAAATATTGGACGGGATGCACGCAGGTCCGGCAAGCCCGTGACAGGGCGCTGCGGTGCCGATGGGTAGGCGGTGCCAATGCAATTCCCGTACGCGAGATGTAGGCGATGGCCGACAGAAAGGGCCATTTCACCGTGGCACATTGAGGGGCGATACCAACAGGCAGCGCCCGTCGTATCGGTATTCGGTCTGTTCAGGGGATGGGGCGGACTCATGGTGATTGATTCACTCAAATGATCGACTGCCGGTAACGGGCAGGTATGTCGACCGGACATCACGCTGTTCCCGGACATGCGGTCGGGGCCGGCGATCAAGTTTGCCAAGGAGACGGCGTTTGAAAAGCATCTACGCTCAGGTCGCCACGTCGTAGTGGGAATCCCCTGTTGGACATCAGTGGTAGTGCCGGCATGCTGCACATCGGGTCATCCATCGGCACGCTGCTGACCGATCGGAGGGGCGCTGGTGCGGCTGGGCGTGTTGATGTATGTCGGTGGCCCCTTGTAGAAGGTGGTCAGATCGAGATTGCCGTGACAGTAATTCGCAGCTTGCTGGTTGTTCACATGGCAATCAAGCATGCTGTATCCCGCCAGGGCATTTTCGAATGCCGGCAATACGGCGTTCTGCATCCTGCTTTCATGCAGCCCAATCCGAGGAGGTCGTGAAGTGATCAATATTGTCCTTGTGGACGATCACGAGCTGGTTCGCACCGGCTTCAGGATGATCCTGCAGCAGCAATCGGACATCTGTGTCAGTGGCGAGGCAGGCAGCGCCGAGGAAGGTTTGCGACTGATCCGCACGCTGACGCCGGACATCGCACTGGTTGATGTGCACATGCCCGGCATGAGTGGCGTTGAACTCACCGAACGCGTATGCCGGGCAAAGCTTTCCACGCATATCGTCATTGTGACGGTGGTCGACGATGCGCGGTTTCCCAAGCGTCTGCTCGACGCGGGCGCGCTCGGTTACCTGACCAAGGGCTGCAGCGCCGAGGAACTGGTGTCCGCCGTGCGCCAGGTGGCCAGCGGCCGACGTTACCTGGCACCGGCCGTTGCCCAGCAACTGGCACTGGCGACCCTCGATGGCAGCACTTCACCTTTCGACGTATTGTCCAGCCGCGAACTGGAGGTGGCGATGATGCTGGTACGCGGCAAGCCGCTGACGATCATCGGCGAACAACTCAATCTGAGTCCGAAGACCGTGTCTACCTACAAGCAGCGGCTGATGGAAAAACTGCATGTTGATCATATTCTCAGCCTGGCGCACCTGATGACGGTGCATGGCCTGCTCGATGCGCCCAACCATGAGGTGGGCAACTGAACTGCCGGTTCGGGCAGAGTAGCGACCGGGTATCCAGGGCTCGGGCCCAGTCATAAAAAACCGGACTTGCGTCCGGCTTTTTGTGACTGGATCAATACATGCGGTCAGTCATGTGAAACGTCATTGTGCCCGCTGCTGACAGGCTCGGTCATGACCGACCGGGCCTGTTGCGGATTTGCGGTGTCGGCAGGCGGTGCCTGTGCCAGCAAGTCGCCCTGTTCGGGGCGGTCTGCGGCATGGCTTTCCGTCGTCGCGGCAGCAGGTTCCGGCAGGTGCAGGTGTGCCGTGGTTGCTGATATCGCGGCAAGTGTCGGCGCACTGTTCTGGTTGCGGAGGGTGGCTGCCGGAGCTGTCGGCATGGTCGGTCGGGCCTCAGGCATCTGCCCGGCATCGTGTGCCTGGTTGCGGACAGTCGCTGCCAGCGGCGCTGTGGGCGGCACGGAATTGACCGTCGGCATGGGTACGGCATCCGATTCTTCGGTGGAGCCATGCGTATCCGTGTTGCTGGAAACGGCGGGCGTGACTTCCGGCCTGAGTTGTTG
>Ga0307375_10005395_pt1 | contig 11996 bp, 11 predicted proteins | sample TR1MG_FD_202531 | JGI IMG/M metagenome (GOLD analysis project Ga0307375, IMG submission 202531) | Soil microbial communities from Risofladan, Vaasa, Finland - TR-1 | ecosystem: Environmental > Terrestrial > Soil > Coastal area > Acid sulfate soil | place: Finland: Risofladan, Vaasa | collected... | reverse complement strand
GATCCGCTAGAGAGATGTAATCTCCGATTGGTACGAACCCTGGAGTTGCTTTTCTCTTATCACCTCCAATGAGAAGAATTTGGTACCAACCTCTTAGTCCTTCATTGTACCAATCCGTTGAGAGTTCAGCAACATACGTTTGAACGTCTACCTCCTTTAAAGTGTGGTTATGCCATTACTATAGTGTCTGAAAGTGCTTTATGGTGGTTTTATTGGGATACACACGTGGTTGAATGTTGCACCTCAATGTGAAGTTTCATTCTGTTACAGTCTTCCTTCTCGATAGAATGACATGCTTAAGCGCTTCGCATGTTAAAGACGACATAAATTGATGAACCCCGAAGTCCATTGCTACTGGAGCACCAAGTAGGCGAGATGTGGCGTTTGTATTTTGGGGCCTTCTCGGTGAGCGATCGCGTCTCATCTCTCGTGCCATTGCAATATATGATCATGGTACGCCCTTTTGGATCCAATGATTATGTTGTGTTTGGAAGACTTTTCTCGGCGTTAGATGGCGATTGGTCACCATGGACTAGTGATAGACCCCTGTCTCTTTCATCTCCCCTCTCATCCTCCCTGTTTGCATCAGTGCCATCTTTACTACCTGAAAAGGACTGAGAATGTACTTTGAATGATAATTGTGATGCTAATAACGCCTATCAGAGACTATTTGATGCGATGCGACAGTGTCTTCCTGGCGATTTCGGCTCGGATTCTAGGCAGAGCGACAAGGCCAGTCCAACTTTGCTCAACACCTGAAATACTGCCCTTCTCACATCATACCTTCACAACCCACTGGATTACACTCTCGCACAACAGCAAACGCAATGAAGTCGAATTTAGCTGAAATGACCTCCATAGAAGCTGGAAATGTGAGAGAGACCTCACGGGCTTCTCTTTCCCATCCCCAACCACATCATGAACACCGTTCATCATTCTAAGCATCCCAAATGTCTTGTAACTATGCTAAGATGCCGCATTATCAAAGAGGCGCTCTAGTTACACACATTTTGCATCGTACGTCTGATGCCCCAACTCGCGATTGAACTGTCCTCCATATTGCTCCCCCCTGACTGTCCACTTGTTATCACTAACAACTTGGATCATCCTACCATCGATCAAAGCACCTCTATGAGGGCTAACCTGCAACCCGAGCTTCAGATTGGATGAATACGACGTCCGGTTTCAACTTCCGATCCATTCGCGATAGCAACGCCATTCCACTCTAACCATCCTTTTCTGCATCTAAGATGCCTCTAGATCATGTTTCAACCAACGGTTCCCGTACAATCCCCATTATACCGGAATCCATGTGACCGACTCAATTGCACGAATGTTCCAAATTAGGAAGGAACAGAGGGCTCATCGCCTGTGTTGCTCATTGGATCGCATGCACACCCGCTACGTGTGCACTGTCTCTCAACAGATTTCCGCCACCAATCCTGGAGAAATCGGGCCAGATTCATCCTAATTGTGTGGAAGTTGGAACCCCTCCAACTTCTCCAGTGAACTCCGATGGTGATCGAGTTCTTGGCCCGGTCCATGTACACCCGATGTGTATAGATGTGATGGGAATGTAATCTGCGATTTGAGACCTCCAGGAACTGAAGTTTGGGGGAGTGAGAGAGTGGTCTATACCGCTATGTCCTTTCGCTGCCGAACACTCTTGGCGCTGACAGTGTCGCTGGCAATTGATGAGAAGGTGATCTATGTCATTGTTATCTCGAGTCAAACGCAGTTGTTTATTGGGACAGAGAGGCGTAGCTGGGCTTCCTTTGTAGCACATCACTGTCGCCTGCTGTAGCACGATTCGAGCCAGCAGCTTCACATTATGAAATCACCGCCAATCTACACCGTGATTACTGATGATGCCCTGCAACTGAAGGTTAAGCGAAGCAGAAGGAATAGGAAGAGCGAGGTCAGTGTTTTGCCATGCATCAAGGCGGGTTTATGAAGGAAAAGTGATGGGCATTTGCTCAGACAAGAGTGATCAACACGGTTGTTACCTTTCAGAAAGGGATAACTGGATAAACTCAAAGTTTCATCATTCGAAGCGCTTGGAATGGAAGGCATGTCACTGCCATGTTCAACGTACCTGAGAGGCGCAGCAAATGCTAAGAAGCCATGCTACCATAGCCAATCAATGGAATTCCGGGGTTGCATGGGCATGAGACGGACGATGAAGTCCCCGGGTAATAGAGCAGCGGCAGGAGCGCTTCGGTGAGCCACTGTGGCTTCCATCAGCATTCATCAGATGCACCACTTCAAAGTTAGGCAGTAAATTGCAATTACTTCAATTCATGCTGGAAACGATATGTGGTCGCGATGAGCGAGGAGAGGAATGACCGACTCAGCGGAGCTGGCGCGTACGGTCTCCAGACCTCTCTTCTCTCTGGTCGACAGAGTAGGCTTCAATGGAGGTGGATTGGAATTCCTCTTCTTTCTGACGTACAACCCAGATGTGGGATTGCGTTGAGATGAATAAATCCCCCGATGTATGTCTCAGTACCGAGAAAAGCGGTGAATACTGCTCGGAACTTGGCCCGCGTCGTTTCTCTCTGTGACAGAGATATGGCCGGCTGAAGCGCGCCCTCAGGCTGCTGGCTCGAAACAGTGCACGGCATTTTGTGCCCCAACATGTCGTTCACCAACATGATGGAAGGCTCCTGCGGTGTGCCGATATCGAATTGGGAGATTGCCAAACAAGTAGGCATTGGTTCGGTCCTTGCTGTGTCCGTAATATGCTCGATTGTGTTTCTCGTCTTCTACTGCTGTATGTGTTCTCCGTTTTGTACCCTTCCTCACCTTTTGAATGAGCCGAAAACTGATGCCTGTCCTTCTATTTTAGGTGGTGACTGGTGCAGAGCTAAGCAAGTGGAGCTTGAGAAGAACTGGTTGGAGCTAGATGACACGGACAGTGAGTCGGAGGATGACGAGGACGAGAAGGACGCGAAAGAACCTCTCACCAGATCGCCCAAATCTAAGAAAACAGACTGACATCCCGATCAAACCATCGCCATCCTAAGTTTCGACAGTATTCACCCAATTTGGATGCCTGTAACACTAATGTAACCTTGTAACATCGACTAGACCACAGCCAGACATTCTCTTGCGCTATCCTACCTTTCTTTCTGTCCTCTTGTCCCATGTTGTTCCCAAGAAACTCTGATTCCTTAGTAGCTTGATGCTCCCAGAAACCGTCACTGCATGAGCTCATGCACTGATCTCCTGCCGCCATGCAAATGGACATCCTGAGCACACACAAGCTTGTGAACACTAGTATGAGGTTGAAAGAGCTATATTGATGCGTTTCAAAAGGGTAGGTGTTGAGGGAGCAGCCCATGCTGTGCTTACCAGCGGTCACCTCCACGTCGTGCGGGGGGCTTGTATGCGCCACCAGTGGAACCTGCTGTTGGTTGGCTGCCTCCGCTGCCTGCTCCAGCAGCAGTAGTAGCAGATCGTGGTGCGGAACCTCCCTGTCGTTTCCAGGTTCCAGAGTCGTCCTCCTTGGTGGTCGAAGTGGAAGAAGATCCTCCTTGTCCACCTTGGCGTTTCCATGATCCAGAATCGCCAGAAGCTCCAGAGTCAGCAGCAGCGTAGGAAGTTTCAGAGCGGGCGCTGGGGGGACGGTATGCGCTTCCTCCACTGCCGCCATCGCGAGCACCGGGGGGACGGTAGGAGCCACCGGAAGCGGCGCCACCGGCCGGGCGTTGGATGGAGCCACCAGATTCGAGCGCCTTCTTCTGTGCCCAGGTGAGTTTCGACTCACCATCGGCTGCGGCAGCGGCCTTGGAAGCAGTCGCTTCAGCGGCAGCGGTCTCCTCGGCCTCCTTCGTCTCGCGTTCCTTGCGCTTGGATTCCTCCTGTGCGCGTCTCTCCGCCTCTGCCGCCTGTCGCTTTCTGTCGGCCTCCTCCTGCTTCGCGCGCTCCTCCTCTCTTCTCTTGGCTGCCACCTCCTCCTTGCCCTTGCGATCGACTTCCGCCTTGAGCCACGCCTGACGACGCTCCGCGAGAATCTTCTCCTCGTACTTCTTGCGCTCGGCTTGGAACTTCTCGAGACGCTTCTTGTCCGCGGCGATCTTCTCGTACTGCTTGCGCGCCTCCTCGATGCGCTTCTCCTTGAGTGACTTCATCTGTGCGCCCTCCTTGGCGACGCGCTCCGCAGCCGCGGCCTTCATCAACGGCAACTCCGCCTCGCGTTTCGCGCGCGCCAAATGATCCGCCTTCTCCACCAAATCGCGCAACTTGCTCTCCGTACGCTGTTGGGTCGCGACAATCAACTTCACTTGGGAGTCGATGAACTCCTGCTTGTCCATCTTGCCGCCCTTCAACTTCTCCGCCGCCTTCTCGTCCAGCGCCGCGCCTTGCTTCGCCGCCGTCTCCTGCAACTTGCCCATCAAAGCAGTCTGCTGCTGCGCCTCCAACTCTGCACGCTTCGCGGCAGCGGCCTTCTCGACTGCGGCGAGACGCTTCGCCTCCTGGCGCTCCCTCTCCTCCTGCTGCGCTCTCTCTCTCGCCTCCCTCTCTCTCAGCGCCCTCTCCTTGGCCGCCAACACTGTGCGCTTCTCGCGCTCCAAATTTGTCCTCTCGATAATCTCACGGCGCTTGAGGATACGCCCGCGCTCGGACTCCATCTCGGCCGCGACCGAGGCGAAGATGGCCTTCCTCTGGGCGTTGTGTGCTTCTCTGCTCGGGGCGATCACTGCGCTCACCGCCAACGACAAGTTACGCGCAATGTGAACCATTTGATGACGAACGCGCTCAGACTCGAAAGAGGACGAGGTGCCGACGGTGGAACCGGCGGTGCTGACCGCGAGCGAGCCGGAGGCCGCGGCCACTTGAGGGTTGGCCGCCTGCTGCGCACCACCCAACGAGGTTTGGAAGATGATGTAGCCATGCTTGTGATCCAGCTTCGCCTCAATGTAGCGCTCGCGAATGGCGCGAACGGTCCACTTCTCGATCATCTCCTTGGGCACGAACGGGACGAGTTCGATGAGCTTCTGCAGACGCATGGTTTGGTAGACGGATCCCAATTGCTGAATGATGCGCAAGAAGGCGAGTTGCGTGATGGTCTTCGCGTACTGCTTGAGGGAAGGCACAGCCTCCAGGGCAGCAATCTTCTCCTGAATGAGTTTGCCAAGCTTCAAGGGGTGGAACTTGGATTCGAGCATATCGTAGAGATCAGCGAATTGAGGAAGGATGTTGGCCATGAGGTCCATGCTGAGGATTTCGCGAAGAACGACATCGCGGTTGGGCTCGAGGTCGGAGAAGCCGTGAATGGCGGAGGCCTTTGCCAAGCGCTCCTGCATATTAGACTCACTGTCTGAGAGGAGATGGTTGGTGGCAACATCGATGTTCAAGTTCTGCTGCTTTTCAATGGCTAAGGCGACGGAAAGGGGGACGTGTTGACGAGAGGCCTTGACTTGGATGGAACGGTGGGTGTTCACGCCTGGTGCCACTGGCATCGAGAGTGCCGCGAGCAAGACCTGCGTCGCCAACTCAGACTCTACCACTTCAGGGAGGGAGATTTTCGAACCAGTGCCAGTCTCACTCTGCTGTTGGACAGCCTTCAATTCAGCTAAAAGTTGGTGATACTTGGACAAGGCGTGTGCGTGGAAGATGTAGTTCTCAGAGACCCAAAAGATCTTCGCCAACTTCTCGTAGTACACAATCATCATCTCGATCGGGGGCGTGCGCTTGGGGGGAGAGACCATGCCGTTGATCTCCTCGACCGTTCGGAACGCCTCTTGCCACAGTTCCATTGCGGCCGCAGTGTTCAGCTGCATCAAACGGATCTCCAATTGAATCTGGAATGACTCAGGGTTATCCAACTGAGAAACGGAGGTCGTCTTGAGGAAGGACATGTGCGCCTTCAAAAGCTCGTTCAAACGCCTAAACTCCACCACACGACGATGGTGAAGGCAGAACTGGAACGCCTGCTCCGCAGTAGACTTGTACAACAACTCCAACTTGTTCACGTAACGAAGGGTGTCCAACACGGTACGATAGGTGTCCCAAAGGAAACGCAACCACGGAATCACAATCTCACGATCCATAATACGCTCAGAGCGCTCCTTGGTACCCTCTCCAGTCACTAGAGCACCAGAAGAACAGCACCAAAGGCTCAAGCGTCAGCGAAGAACACACAGGAGAGGGAAAGAAGGTAGCTAACCAGAAATGAGGCAATTCCAAAGTTCAAATAGATTCCGATCCCCATGTCTAAATGGAAAGGGGCTGCAAAAAGAGACAACGATATGGGATAGGGGGATGAGGGAGTGGAAACGTACCGAGCATGAGCTGGTCAGCAGAGAAATCATCCTCGACATCGAGATCGTCCACTTCGATGGCAGCACCAGCAGCGGCAGCCTTCTGTTGAGCATCACTAGATTTTCAGGTGAGTGAGGAAATGAATGGTTAGATTGAACGTTCGAGATAGCGATATCTGAGACGTAAAACGGAGTTGGCGCAAGTGCGAGGGGTTTGAGGCGAAACATACCTTGCAGCGTCGCGGGCACGTTGGAGGAAGTACTTAATAACGAGCTCGAGAGAGTTGGGAACTTGGATGGAGGTGATGCGGTACTGGAAGAGACCGTCTTTAGCCAAATCAGACTTGCGAAGTTCAACGCAGAGATCCAAGAATCGCAAAGTCATTTTCTCGGTCGCCTTGCTCCATACTCTATGTCTACGGTTGGCAACAACTGCGTGGAGCGTCTCTAGAGCCTTCTGCTTGTAACCAAGCGATGCCAACTCTGGAAAGGAGGGAGCAAATTGGTCAGAATTGAGAGGGCGGCGGTGTGGTGCAATCGAAAGCTCAAATATGGCCATAGAACATACCCTCGGCACGCTTAAGAGCGCTCTCCGGCTTTGCATTGTATTGCGCAGACATGTCGAGATCAAAGTGACACGGGCGCACAACACCGAAGACTGAGGGACTGGTTCGAACAGGCCAGTCAGAACCAATCCGCCTCTCTTCTGAGGTCCTCAAATTCGACGAAGAGTTGCGAAATTTCGCCCTGATAAGGAAGTTGGTCAAAGTTCAGACCTGCCTACTTCCGTCCCCATCCTGAGCCTCAGTCTCCTCTGGACCGCCATTCCCAAAAGTCTCTTCGGTTCCCATATTGTCGTTCAACATGTCGGACGGTGTTTCTGAGCAGATGAGGACCTTCATTGCCGGTTTTGGTGAGGCCGTTCGATCGCAGGATATCGCCAGGATTAGCAGCTTCTACGAGAATGGAGGATTGAAATTCGCCGAGAAGTCCAAGCAAATTGAGTGGCCCAGTGTTGATGTGGTATCTTCCATCGTCTCAGGTACGTGTAAAGTGATGGGTTCGACGAGTTCAACTTTCAATGCCATTTTCCTGTTCTGGGTGACCTTCTTTCGCCATCTACCCTCTTATATTTGGTCTGGAACTGTATCCCATCTGTCCGACACATGACAACCTTGAGGAAGACATACTAACGCAGGGAATTCGATACTTTTGTGCTTCTTGTTGATCACCCATTCTTGTGCCTGAATGGCCCCCCGTTTGTCCTGGAATTGGTCTCAATAGACAAGGCGTTCAACTTGCTGTACAAGGAGATGTTATACAGGCACGTGATGGCCAACCCTAAGGCGCACCAGTCACTAACTCTCGAGCAACGTCAGTCTTCCTTCCAGACCTACATCGAGCTCTTCGATTACCTCGTTAGTGCGTTCCTCTTTCCATCTCCAATGTTTTGCTCCATGATACTGCGATGCTCAGACCTCATGTTGGGGATGCATTCGTTGCTTCTTGCCTTTCCATGCTCGTATCCCACCTCTTTCCGTCCGCTACGGTATCCTTCTGAGCGAAACATGTTCTCTTTGTACTTCTCTTGCGATTTCTAATCCTGTGTCCCTCTGTTGTCGATCATATCCTTCACACTTTGGCATCTGCGTCTGCTTCTCTCCTCTTTCAGATCGTTCTGACTCCCCCAATCTCGATTTGCCCGGTGGATGGGTGTGGGATATCGTCGATGAGTTCATCTATCAGTTCCAGGAGTTCTACCACTACCGAGGCAACCGTCTTCGTTCTGGCAAGAGTGGTGAGGAGGCCGCTTTGAAGACCTCCAAGGATGTTTGGAATATTCAGGTGGTGTTGAAGTATCTCCATGCTTTCCGCGATAAGTCTGAGGTTTTGGAGGCGTTGGCGCGTGAGGCGGAGGCGATTGAGACTGGAATGCCGGTGGCGGCTGCGCCCGCTGGTGCGAGCCTCTTCTCCTCTCTCCCTCTGTACAAGTTGTTTGGCACGTACAGTTTGATTGGTCTGTTGCGTGTGCACTGTCTGTTGGGCGATTACTATATGGCTTTGAAGAGCGTGTCGTCTCTGCAGCCGTTGAGCAAGAAGCACCCGAACCTGGTTGCCCCCAAGATCACTCTTTACTACTACTCTGGTTTCTCGTACATGATGATGCGTCGCTATGCCGATGCCATTCGCACCTTCAGCCACATTCTCCATTGGTTGAGCCGATACAAGACTGCGTACCAAAAGTCTTACCAAACGGACGACACGAACAAGAAGAACGATCAGATGTATGCACTCCTCGCCATCCTCATCACCTACTGCCCCCAACGTCTCGATGAACACGTCAACTCTATGCTGAGAGATTCCTATGCTGAGAAGATGTCGCAGATGCAGAGAGGCGAGATTGCCATCGTGGAGGACCTCTTCGGCTACGGATGCCCCAAGTGGGTCTCTCCCATCTCCGAAGGAGACGAGCTCTCCACGGCCAACACTGATATGCTCAAACTTCAAATCAAGCTCTTTATCAACGAAATCAAGCAACAGACCCTCATGCCAATCATCAGATCATACCTGAAGCTATACACAACCATCGACATTGCAAAGCTCGCCTCCCTCATCGTTTCTGACAAGACCAAGGTCGTCGTGGACGAGGCTGCCCTCGCCAAGGCTCTCCTATGCTACACTCACAAGACTCGCGGACTCGTCACCGGTTCAGGACAACCCACACTTGAAGGAAAGCTCACCTCCTTCTCCGACGTCTCCTTCTACATCGACCAAAACATGATCCACATCTTCGACGCCAAGGCCCCCCGCAGGTTCGGAGAGTACTTCACAAGAAAGATCATCAAACTTGAGGACCTCATCACCGAGCTCAGCAAGGAACAGTCCTAAACAACAAGATGACCTCAATCGATCGACTCCCTAAACACCACTCCACCCCGTTCCACCTTCACTTCTCCCCACTTATTCCTTCTTCAACTTGAGACCCATCATCACCTGATACACTGAGAACTTCTCGCAGCAGACTCAGGTCACTGACACTTGTAGAAATGAAGATGCCTTCCTTGTCGCTCCCGAACCACTTGTCGCTTCCAAGGCATGCCCTCCGCCGTTTCGTCTTTGAAGTACTGGAAAATCATTGTGTAGGAGTGGTGACATTTTCAATCTTCTGTGCCACCCATCTGATGGCCGAGGCAGTTAGAGAGGACAACGTGAACAAGCCACAAAAGTTCTGGTCTTCCAGGCAGGTCACGCCTTTGAAAAGGTGATCACTTCCTTCCCCAAAGGCACTCAATTCTATTTCGGAAAGGCTACCTACAATGGGGCAGGGATAAGCGACATACATAGGAAGCTTGCCGCTGAGCACGGCTACCACCCAGCTGCGGCGCAATGTTGTCTGAGTCGTTGGAATGTGGACTACTTTGCGTATGGATTTACTGGAATGATCCTTCTCTTCCATGATTCGCTCCCTGTGAGCGACGAGGATGCGTTCCAGAGGAAGCAAGACAGGCAGGAGGCAAGAGGCAGGAGGAGGTGGAGAAGATGCTGCATTGTACCTACCGAGGTGGATATCCACATACCGCCCAAGAATATACGTACTTTAAGTTCACTAAGGAAGGAAAAGGAGATGGAACTGGTAAGCAGGCCGCTTGGAAGCCTGAGAATAAGAACAACGAATTCGCCTTCTGTGTCAATTTGGCGTACAAATACCCCTCTCAAGAGGCAACGACGACTGCTTCAAACCCAAAGAAGAGGAAGGAACGAGTTTCAGAGCATCAGATGGAGAATACTGCTGAAGAATTGGCCATACATCCTCGACCCCAGCCAGTGTGAATCAGGCTACCTGGTGTGAATGAGCTCACCCTAACCCATGTAATCATCTGTAACTATGTATAATAGCCTGAAAGTTCACTGTTATGTCCGAAACTCTGTTGTGGGGGTACTTGCATATCTGACCTAATGATCTCTGGGGCCTCCAGATTCGAGAAGCACCAGTCTGGCAGCTCAACTCAGTCGGCGGACTCTCCTGTTGTGCGATAGTGCCGAGGATGAGTCGATTCTTCTCCAATATATGAGCAATCCACACGTTGACGACAAAGACTCAATTGAAGGACAGGATGTTTGTTGCGTAACGTCATGTTGAAGACTGAAAGGAGACAGTGGTTGTTGTGGGATCCACAGAGGGGTCCGCAGCTATTTATTCGTTTTTTAGGTGTTAAGGGTGTAGGTATAGTAGAATCACACGAGACGGAGAAGGCGATGAACTCTGAGCCGATGGGCGCTGGTCGAAGACAGCCACTGCTCCTGGATCACTACATCGGCTCTCGTTCGGCCATATACTGTGTTCAGTGCGTGAGGAGCTCGGCAGAGTTGTCCCATAGTGCATACCAGGTTTCTGCGGGAGGGGCCTCGGGGGCGAATTGATGGATTTGCTCGGAGTAGTTCACGTCCTCGTCCTTGAAGGTGCGCTTGGGGGAGGGTTCGCTAAAGTACGAATCCTCATCGTCAGTGATGGAACTGGGGGATTCAACAGAGGACGAAGGGTAGGAGGAAGCGGGGGAGGAGGTGGAGGGAGATTCGGGCTCAAACTTTACCATCAACGGCAGCTGAGGCACAGTGGTGTAGACCGTTTGGAGCTGCGGCTGGAGCACTGGCATGTTGTGGTGGTGCATGTTGTGGTGGGATTGGTGAAGGGGCGCGCGAATGGAGGGCGGCGCGGGAGCGGGAACGGTGGGAGACGCGACCACTACGCCAGGCTCGTGGGTGTGGAAGCCATCGTACGTCACGATGGTATTACCCTTCGGAGAAGCTTCTACAGTCTTCTTCACGGAGCAATTCAACACACGACAGCGGTAGTACTGACGAGGAGTGCTGGAGCCCTTCACGGACTTTTGACCATACTTGCGCCAGAAATAGCCGTCTTCATTCTCATCCACTTGGCTTCCACACTCAACGACAAGACGCTGTTGCGAAGCAAGATCAGAAGCGTCGCACGCTGAGCCAGTCGAGGAGGGGCAATCACCACCAAAGCGAATCTGGCGACCAAAGACCCAATAAGCAGAGAAATTGCAGCCAAGATATGGGCAAATTCGGCCAACCAAACCCAAGCACGGAGCGCAGAGATTGTATGCGAATGGCGAGTCGGACAAGAGGCAGATGTCGAGGGAGTACCACCGAGAGCGAACGGAGACCAATGGGAGAGGCAAGGAACGAGATCGGGTCAGAACACGAGGCAAGAGACACACAAAGCGTGGCAAAATGATCGGGGAACTGGAGGAGCTCATTGTGAAGCGGGAGTGTCCTGTATCAGGAGAGGCCTCTGTGCGAAATTGTGCAAGGAGAAGATGGGGAAATGCGTACCTTGGAAGATTGGGCGAGGACGTTACTTTGAAAATCCTGTTGGGTGGAGGCAAACACTTGGGGGGAGACAGCGATGGGGTGGACGTGATCACCGATGTAGATGGTTCTGCAGCGTTCGCGGTTGGTGGTGGGATCCCAAAACTTCTCCAAATGCTTCTTGGCGGGGCAACCGGGCACGGTGCATTTGTAGTAGTTGCGGGGGTAAGGGCTGCGCTTGACTTGCTTTTGGCCGTACTTGCGCCACTTGTGCTCGTCTGCGAACGGGGCATCGGAGATGTGCTCGGAAGTGGACTCGGGAGCGTTGGAAGCAGCGACGACAGAGGAGGAGGAGGAGGAGGAGGAGGAGGAGGAGGAGGAGGAGGACGGGGAGGG
>Ga0307375_10005394_pt1 | contig 11996 bp, 11 predicted proteins | sample TR1MG_FD_202531 | JGI IMG/M metagenome (GOLD analysis project Ga0307375, IMG submission 202531) | Soil microbial communities from Risofladan, Vaasa, Finland - TR-1 | ecosystem: Environmental > Terrestrial > Soil > Coastal area > Acid sulfate soil | place: Finland: Risofladan, Vaasa | collected... | reverse complement strand
TCGCCCGTTTTTCGTTGACTGTCAAGGCGATTCCATGATCGGCCCAGCCTGTATCGCGCAAAAGACCGGGCTTTTGGTCCTGCCAATGTTAGATCTTGGTGAATTATCTTTTTTTAATTTGACTATATATGGATTGCATGCCTAATATTCGCTCGATTTGGTCAATTTTCAAGCTTATATTTTGACCAGAGGGTGAAATGGAGAAAAACTGGGCAGAAAGGCTGACCGAAGGCCGATCCAGCCTGACGAGGCGGGAGGTGGACATAATTGAGTTCATCTCCTCGCGTCCCCTCGACGCCTGCTTCCTCAAGCAAAGCGAGTTGTGCGCCCTTGTCGGCGTGAGCAAGCCTGTCGTGATCTCCTGTTTCCGCCGCCTCGGCTATGCCGACTATCAGGAATTCCTCGAGGGAATCAGGGGTTTCTACGCAGGTCAGATCGATTCGGCCCAGGCGAGTTCGGCCGCCCTCAAGGATGTGGCGGACAGCTCGGGCCTCGTCGCCCTGGCCCTGGACGTCGAGGCGGCCACCATCGAGACCCTGCGCCGCCACCTGATCCCCGCCCAGATCGAGGCCCTCGCCGGCGCCATCCTTTCCGCGAGAGTTCCCTACCTCTTCGCCGAGGGCTCGGGCTTCGAACCGGCCCACTATCTATTTCAACGCCTGAGGCGCTGCGGCATCCCGGCCCTCCTCGTCGGCAGCGACAGGCCCCACCTCCTCGACGACCTCGGGCCCCTCGGCTCCGGCGATCTCTTCCTCACCTTCTTTTACACCCAGGACCACGAGGTGGTCGAAGGGCTCTTCGATCTCGTCAGGTCAAGGGGGGCAAGGACTGCCCTCGTGACCGGCGCACCCGACCCGGAGCTATACAGCCGGAGCGATTTCCACCTTTTCGTCCCGCGGGGACGGTGGAACTTCAAGAACTCGATGGCCGGGCCCATGATTTTCGCCCAGATTCTGCTCCTCACCGTGGAATTCCTCGGGGGGACTGAGCTGCAGGAACGCTTGAGAAAGCTGGAGTCGGTCCGCAAGGACTTCGGCCCCGGCGCGAAAGAGGAGGTATCATGAGAAGACTCGCCCTTCTGACCGCGGCCCTCGCCCTGTGCCTGGGTTCCGCCTTCGCGGCCCCGCCCGTGGAGATCAGCCTCGCCTACCCCGTGGCGGTCGACGCCCCGATCACGGCCATGCTCAAGGGATGGGCCCAGGACTTCATGGCCAAGAACCCGGACGTCAAGGTGACCCTGATCTTCTCGGGCGGCTATCCCGACGTGAAGACCGCCGTCGGCACGGCCATACAGGGCGGGGCCAAGGCCCCCACCCTGGCCGTCATGCTCGCCACCGACGTCTACGACCTCGTCAACGCCAAGTACGTGGACAGCCTGGACGACCTCGTGGCCAAGGCCCCGGGCGGAGAGGCCTTCGTCAAGGACTTCCTCCCCGCCTATATGGGCAATTCAACCTATAAGGACAAGCTCTGGAGCCTACCCTTCCAGCGCTCGGCCGTCGTCCTCTATTACAATGCCGATCTCCTCGCCTCCAAGGGTCTCAAGGCACCCCGGAGCTGGGCCGAACTCGGCAAGGACGCCCAGGCCCTGACAGTCGATGGAGGCAAGGGCCGCTGGGGCATCGAGATCCCCACCGAGAACCCCTACTGGACCTTCCAGCCCCTGGCCATCGGCGCGGGAAAGAACGTCTACAGCGACGATACGACGGTCAATTTCAACGCGCCCCAGGTGGTCGACGCCGTGCAGTTCTATATCGACCTGAGCCACATGTACGGTGCCACCCCCGCGGGCGTCCAGTCGAGCTGGGGCACCTCAACCCAGAACTTCGCCGCGGGCAAGACCGCGATGATCATCCACACCACCGGCAGTCTGGCTGGCATCCTCAAAGGCGCCCGCTTCAAGGTCGGCGTGATGGCCGTACCCGGCGAAAAGGAAGGCAGTCTGGCGAGCGTCACCGGAGGCGGCAATCTCTATCTCACGGCCGGCCATAGCCAGGCGGAGCGCGAGGCGGCCTTCGCCTTTGCCCAGTTCCTCCTCGATCCCTCCCGCGTCGCGGAGTTCAGCAGAGCCACGGGCTACATTCCCAACCGCGTCGCCGCCCGGGATACTTCCGTCTTCAAGGCCTGGCTCAAGGACGTGCCACAGGCCGCCGACGCCATGAAGGCCCTCGAAGCGGCCCAGCCCGAACTCGCCACCCAGGACCTCAACGCGGTGAAGACCATCTTCAACAAGTATCTCCAGTCGGCCTTCAACGGGGCGATGAGCGCCCAGGACGCGATGAACGCCGCCCAGAAGGAAGCCGACGCGGCCCTCGCGGACTACCGCTGATCGGCTGAGGTGGAAGGCGCCATGAGACGCAACAAGATCCTGCCCTATCTCCTCGTGGCGCCGACCCTCCTTTTCGTCACGGCCTTCACCCTCCTCCCCCTCGGGGAGGTCCTGGTAGGCTCGCTTTTCAAACACAAGCTCAACATCCCGAGATTCCAGCATCCGGTCTTCGTGGGAGGGGGCAACTTCGTCAGCCTCTTCCACGACCCGGACTTCCTCCAGGTCCTGGCCAACACCGGCATCTACGTGGCCATCCTCATTCCCCTCCTCCTCGTCGCCTCCCTCGGCCTCGCCTTTCTCCTCGAGGGGAAGATGCGCGGCATAGGCTTCTTCCGCCTGGCGGCCTTCCATCCCACCATCCTGCCGATGGTCAGCGCGGCGACCATCTGGATGTTTCTCCTCACCCCGGGCTACGGGCTATGGAACCAGGCCCTTCATCTTTTCGGCTACGACGGACCCCAGAACTGGATAGGCAATCCAGGCCTCGCCCTCTTCTCGCTGATCCTGACCGCCTTCTGGAAAAACGTCGGCTACCTCATGCTGTTCTTCCTCTCCGGCCTGCAGAACATCGACCGCTCGGTGGTCGAGGCGGCCCGCCTCGATGGGGCCGGCGGCCTCAGGCTGGTGAGGAAGGTGATCCTCCCCCTGATCAGGCGCCAGACCCTCTTCGTCACCACCGTGGCCTTCATCGGGGCCTTCCAGACCGTGGATCACGTCTTCGTCCTGACCCAGGGAGGGCCGAGCGAGACCTCCGCCCTCCTCCTCTACTATCTCTGGCAGATGCGCTTCGAGCGCCTCGACATAGGCGGCAGCAACGCCGTCACGGTCATCATCATCCTCGTCCTCCTGACCTTCACGGTCAGCAACTTCCTCGTGAGCGAACGCAATGAAAAGTAAAAGCGCCCCGATTGCGTGGACGGCCTCGGCCAGGAGCTTCGCGCCCATGAGGGGCATGGCAAAAGGCGCGCGTTTCCTCGTCCTTGCCGTCCTCTCCGCCCTGATGCTAACACCCCTGGCCTGGGCCATGGCGGCCTCCCTCAGGCCACCCGAGGTCCCCTTCGCCCTCGGCAACGTCTTCTTCGCCTCCCACCTCAGCCTCGCCAACTACGAGAAGGCCCTTTCCCTGGCCCCCTTCGCCCGCTACTACCTCAACACCTTCATGCAGGTCGGCATGATCATCGGCGTCCAGCTCCTCACCGCGAGCCTCGCGGCCTTCGCCTTCGCCCGCTACCGCTTCGCGGGAGACACTATCCTCTTCACCCTCATCCTCCTCCAGATGATGATCCCCACGGCCGCCCTCCTCGTGCCCAATTTCTCGACCATCCGCTTCCTCGGCCTCTACGACACGATACCCGGCATAGCCCTGCCCTTCTTCGGCTCGGCCTTCGCCACCTTCCTCCTCAGGCAGAGCTTCCTCTCGCTCCCCCGCGACCTCGGTGACGCCGCAGCCATCGACGGCTGTCGCTGGGACCAGGAGCTCCGCCACATCTATCTTCCAAACGCCACTTCCTCGCTGGCCGCCATCGTCCTCTCCTCGCTTTCCTTCCACTGGAACGATTTTCTCTGGCCCCTGGTGATCACCCAATCCGACTCGGTGCGGCCCCTCACGGCCGGCCTCGTCCGCTTCACCCAGATGGGCGAGATCGGTGCCCAGTGGGGCCTCCTCTCGGCGGCGACGATGATCGTGACCCTCCCCCTCTTCGCCCTCTTCCTGGTCTTCCAGAAGCAGTTCGTGAGGGGCTACGTCTCCTCGGGAATAAAATGAACGAGACAATTACCATTATCATGCGCGACGAGGCCCATCTTCGCGCCCACCTCGGCGACTTCGCGGTCCCACTCGAGGAGGCCCTCGGCTGGGCCAGGCAGAGACTCCAGGCCTCGAAGCGGCGCGAAGGTTGGGAGCACTTCGATTTCGAGGCGCCGAAAAGGGCCGGCCTGGGCGGCCTCAGGACCCTCCGCCCCTGGACCCGCGGCGACTTCTGGGCCAGGCGCAGGGGTCGCAGCCTTCCCTCCCACCTCATCGTCGGGAAAAAGAGCCCCACGAGGCGGCTCTGCGTCTGGGGATTCTGGCGGAGCGACAAGGTCTTCGTCCTCCATACCCTCTATCCGGGACGAAGGGCGCCACGGGAGATCCATGATCCCGAGCTCCCCCTCGCCGAACTTCCCGCCGCGCTTCGCTTTTGGACGAGACACGCCATCGTCGTGGCCCCCTCGGAGTGGGAATCATGAGAGCCGAGCATCCCTTCCTCGCGCGTCGCCGGCTCATGGAAGCCGAAGGCCTCCATGAGCCTTGGCTCCTCCTCTTCGACATCGACTCGACCCTGATGGACACGGGACTCCGGAACCTGGCCATTCTCGAGGCTGCCCGCGCCGAGACGCCGGCCCTCCAAGAGTTATGGTCCCGCCTGGAACTCTCCGAGCCCTTCTGGGATGTCCTCGAACCCTTCCGACGCTCGCGTCTCGGTGACGAGGCTCTGCATGCCGCCGTCAAGGCCTTCTGGCGGGAACGCTTCTTCACCGACGAGTGGCTGAGCCACGACAGGCCCTATCCTGGGGTCGCGCCCTTCCTCCAGAACCTCAAGGCCGAGGGCTTCACCCTCGCCTACCTGACGGGCCGACACAGCCCCGGCATGGAAAAGGGCACGCGTCGCAGCTTCCTCGACCACGGCCTGCCGGCCGGAGCCGATGAACACTTCTTCTTCAAACCGGATTTCGGAATGGGAGACGCGGAGTTCAAGGCCTCCGTCTGCGAGGGCATCCGCTCCATGGGCAGCCTCGTGGCGACGGTCGACAACGAGCCGGCCAACGTCAATCTCTTCCGTCGCGCCTTTCCCGAAGCCCTCGTGATCTGGCTCGATACGGTGACCTCGCCGCAACCCGAAAAGCTGCTGCCGGGAATAGAAAGAAGGGGCATAGACTTCTTTCTCGACCTCTGAGACCCCCTCAGCCGCGGCCTCGGGCCATTTGTAAAGAAGGTAAAAGTTGCCCCCCCTGCCGCCGGGGGCGGCGCGGAGCCCGAGGCTCTGGTATACATTGAAGGCGTGAAATTCCTCCGCCGGAACTGGGCCCTTCTTCTCGCGGCCGCCCTCATCCCCCTCGTCATCCTCCTCGCTGTCCTCCAACAGGACTGGATCAGGCAGATGGGGGAACGCGAGCGTATCAGACTCAGGCAGGGGCTCTTCGTCGCGGGGGGGGAGCTCGTTTCGGCCTTCCAGCGTGAGCTCCTTCTCGCGCCCCTCGCGATAGCGACGCCTTCTGCAAAGGCGACCCCTCCTACAGAGGCAACGCCTTCTAAAGAAGCAGCTCAGCCCTCGGAGGCGCTTCTCAGGTCCAAGCCCGTCGCGGCCTATGGAGCCGCCCTCGCCTCGGGCAACTGGTCTTTTTTCGCCGAACGCTGGCGGGGATGGAAGAACTACGCCCTCGATCCCGACATCGTCGCCGCCGTCCACCTCGTGCAGCTCCACCCCGGGAGAAGGCCGATAATCCGGAGCTGGAACGGGCACAGCTTCTCCATCGAGTCCAACGCGAGGCTTGCCGAAAGCATCCGCTCGGCCTTCGAAGCCGATGATGGAAGACGCTTGGGCGATTCCGACCTCATCCGCGTCGATGACGAAGAATGGGACATCGTTCCCGTACCAGAGGAGCACGGACTCATCCTCGTCATCCGCTACGACCTCAAGACCCTTATCGACAAGGTCCTGCCTCGCCTGGCCGACCTCCATCTCGGTGCCATGACGGACTATCGCTTCAGGATTGTCGATCGCGAGAGCGGGGAGGTCCTGTACCGAACCGATCCCAAGGGCGGCGATGCGGGCTTCGACCAACCCGATCTGCGCATGGGTCTTTTCCGGCTGAATCTCGGCAGCCCCGACAGCCTCGTCACCAGCATCCGTAACGCGGGAGGGGCCGAGTCCAAGCCCATCGCCCTCCAGGATACGGGCGGCCCGAGGGAAAAGGAACGCGACGAGCAGGTGGCCGCTTTTTACGACCGCCTCCTCGGCGATTCCGTCTGGACCATCGAGGCGGTGCATCGAAACGGCTCCCTCGCCGACATCGTCCGGGCCAGCATCATCAGGAACCTCCTCGCGAGCACGGGCATCCTCCTCCTCCTCGCCGTGGCCATCGTCGTTCTCGCCCTGTCGAACCGGCGGGCACAGGCCCTCGCCGCCCGACAAGAGGAATTCGTCGCCTCCGTCACCCATGAGCTCAAGACGCCCCTGGCCGTCATCGGCTCCGCCGCCGCCAATCTTGCCGATGGCATCGTCCGCGACAGGGAAGGAATGCAGCGCTATGGGACGACGATCGGAGGGGAAACCCGACGTCTCGTCGCGATGATCGATAAGCTCCTCCTCTATACGAGACTCGGGGCGACGAGGGTGGCCGGGGAGGACAGCGTCGACATCGGCGCCCTCGCCGACGCCGTCATCGCCGAGCGGAGCCCCGAACTCGAGGCCCTGGGCTTCCGCGTGGAGAAGTCCCTGCCGAAAGAGGCCCTCTTCGTGAAGGGCGACGAGAACGCCTTGCGCCTGGTTCTTTCGAACCTCGTGGCGAATGTCATCGTCCACGCCGCCAAGGGCGCCTACCTCGGCGTCTTCGTGGCGAAGGAATCGCCCCGTCGCCGGAACGGAGACTTCATCGCCGTCAGGGTCGACGATCGGGGGCCGGGTATCCCGCGGCGGGAGAGATCGGCCGTCTTCGAGGCCTTCTTTCGCGGCAGGCTCGCCCGCGACAAGCAGGAGCCGGGCTCGGGCATCGGTCTCAATCTGGTGCAACGTGTCACCCAGGCCCACGGCGGCGGCGTAACCCTCGAATCGGCCGAGGGTTTCGGTACGAGCGTCACCGTGACGCTTCCGATCGAGCAGAAAGGACGGGACGATGGAAAGGCCTGAGGCCCGAATATTCCTTGTCGAGGACGAAGAAGGTCTCGTCATGACCCTGGGCGACCGGCTCCGGGCCGAGGGTTACCGCTTCGACGCGGCGACCGACGGCAGCGCGGGCTTCGCGAAGGCCAAACAAGGGGGCTGGGACCTCCTTATCCTCGACGTCATGCTGCCGGGCAAGAACGGCTATGACATATGCCGCGATCTCAGGGCCGAGGGGCTCCGTGGTCCCATTCTCATGCTGACGGCCCGCGGTCTCGTATTCGACCGGGTCCTCGGCCTCAAGCTCGGCGCGGACGACTACCTCTGCAAGCCCTTCGAGACCTCCGAACTCCTCGCGCGCATCGAGGCCCTTCTTCGGCGCCCTCCGCTGGCAGGCGGAAGCGGCGCCCCAGGCCAGGAAGGGGGCGATGAAGCCGACCCCTCGACACGGGGCAGGATAGACTATGAGGGCTTCTCGATAGACTTCACGAGGGGCCTCGTAATCCGGGGAGAGGTCGAAGAGTCCCTTTCTGCCCAGGAGTACAAGCTCCTCGCCTGGCTCTCGGCCCATCCCGGCGAGCTCTTCTCGCGCGAAAAGCTCCTCCAGGCCGTTTGGGGCTATGGCAGCCCGGTCTCCACGCGCACCGTCGATGTCCATGTCGCCTGGCTCAGGCAAAAACTCGGCGATTCGGGGCCGGCCCCCCGCCACATCGTCACCATCCGGGGCCTGGGCTACCGCTTCAATCCCTGATTCAGGCGCGGCGATACTCCTCGCCCGAGCCTCCCTCACTGCCGATAAAAGTGAAGGATGCGTGTATCCCTTGCCCTTCGATCGACCGAAGCCGCCGTCGCGGGCTTCGCGGTGGGGCTCCTCGGACTCTTCGACAAGGGCGATCCGGGCTTCGCCTCGTCGAACTTCATGCCCCAGGTCCTCGTCGCGGTCGCCGTCGCATCCTTTCACGGCTCGGCCGCCGGAGCGGTCGCCATCGTGGCCGCTGCCCTCGGGACGGCCCTCCTTCCCTCCATCGCCCATCTCATCGGCCTCAGCCGCGTCAACATCGACTACGGGGCATGGTTCGAGGCGGCGCGCCTGCCTCTGGCCCTCGGCATGGCGGCGATCTTCGTCGCGGGAACCATCAGGGACTCCTACGCCAAGTCGGTCCGCAATCTCCTCGAACGGATCAGAAGTCTGGTGCGCCGCGAGCTGCACGCCAGAAAGACCAACGAGGCCCTCGCCGAACTCGTCGACGAACTCCATAAGCGCGTGGCGGGCCAGAGAGACTCGGTTCCGGCCCTCTACGCCCGCATCAGAAAGATGGACAGCCTCGATATGGCCACCGTGGTGAAGGGCCTCCTCGACGCCGCCGTCGCCTTTTCCCAGGCGAGTTCGGCCCTCATCTACGAATTCGATCCCATCTCCGGCCAGCTCCTCCTCGCGGCCACGACGGGGCCCGACGCCGAGCCCGTCCTCCCCCTCGAAGGAAGCCTCGAGGGTTGGGTCTTCCGCGGCAACACCCGTTTTACCCTCAGGTCCATCGACGATTATCTCGGTCTTTCGAGGACGGAGGCGAAAAAGAGCGTCCTCGCCTTTCCCGTGAAAGCCGGCGAGCTTCCCTGGGGAGTCCTCAACATCAGGGAGATGCCCTTTTATCGATACAATCCGAACACCGAGAACGACATCGCCATCATCGTCGATCTCGCCTCAGCCTATCTCCGGAAGGCGGTGGAATTCCGCGAGCGCGTGCTCAGCCATCCCCGCAACGCGGTGACGGGTCTCCCCGGCTACGCGGACTTCCTTCGTGTCCTCGGCGAGGAGGTCGCGCTGAGGGCGGGACGCCTCATCTCCGTCTCCGTGGTCATCGCGGAGATCCTCGGATTCAGGGACATCGTCTTCGACCGCTCGGGGAAGGACGCCTTTCTGTCCCTCAAGCGTCTCGCCGAGGTCGCCTCGGCCGGCGATCGCTGCCTCGCCTTCCACTTCAGGGAGGACGCGCAGCTCGTCTTCATCCTTCCGGACATCGACAGGAACGGCGCCTCGCTCTTCTGCCTCGAACTCTCCGAATCGGCGGGGAAGGCCGCCCCCGACGCCGCCTTCGGCTCGGAAAGCGTGGAAATCGCCTTCGGGCTCTCATCCTTCGCGGGGGGGCCGATCGGACAAGCTGAGGACGTCGTTGGAAGTCTCATCGGCGAGGCCGAACACGTGCTCGGCCTTTCAAAGAGCGTCTTCGCCCTTCACTCGCGGCAGGGAGAAGGCGAATGAGGGGTTTCCACTATATCAGTTCGATGCGGGAGTTCTATTCGCCGAGGACTCCCCGGGCGGCCCTCATGGCGGCGGAAGCGAACATCCTGCCGATAGAGGCCTTCGCCTACAAGGCCGCCTCGGTCAAGCCGCTTTTCGAGGAGCCCTACGATCTCGACGACCTCGAGCAATTCCTCGCCCAGCCTAATCTGGATTTCGCCGGGGCGATGATGCTCTCGGAGATCTTCGTGGCCATGACGAGGGCAGGCGACAAGGAAAGGGCCCTCTTCGCCGCGGAGAGCCTGACCTCCCTCGAGGACCGTTGGGCGCGCAAGGTCGACGAGGCGCGCAGGCATGCGGCAGGGGAAAGAGCAGAGCGGAGCTTCCTTCTCGGGCGCAGCCTCTACGAGCGCGCCCTCGTCGCGGGGCGGACCGCGGCCATCCGCGATCATTACCTCAGGGAGGCCCTCCATTTCCTCGACGAGGTCTTCGGATCGGGGACCGCTGGGCCTGCCTTCGCCCTCCTCATCCGCTGCCTCGTTCGGCTCGGCGAGCTCGACGAGGCGGAGGCTCGGCTCGCCCCGGGACTCGGCCGCGGCGACGACGGGGAAGTCCTCGCCCTCGCCGTCGAAATCGCCTATCTTCGAAAGGATGTCCACCGCATCGCGGAACTTCTCCATGGGAAGGACCTGGACGGCCTCGCCTTGGACGAGGGAGTCCGCGGCATTCTTTCCTTCTGGCAGGCCTAGCTATGCGCGTATGCCTCGTGATCGAGGGATCCTACCCCTATATCACCGGCGGGGTCTCATCTTGGGTGCACGAGCTGATCGGCGGGCTGCCCGACATCGAGTTCTCGCTCTTCACCATGTCGCCGAAGGCCGACCAGCAGCCGCGCTACACCCTCCATGCCAATGTCAAAGAGACGGTGGATGTCGTGCTCACGAAGGCCCAAGGCAGCGTGGGGCTCAAGAACGATCGTAGACGCGTCCGCGGCATCCTCGAGGCGCACCGCGACATGTTCGAGAAGAGGTCCCCGGATCTCGCCGCCCTCGTCGGGAAGATACCCGAGGGCGTCTCGATAAGGCGGGAATCGGTTCTCGACCGCACGGCCTGGCGATTCATTATCGGGCAGAACCGCTCGAGGAACCCCATCTACGCCTTCGCCGACTATTTCTGGGCCTGGAAGAGCTCCCACGACCTCATCTTCAACGCCCTCGGAGCCGTACCCCCGAAGGCCGACATCTACCATTCGCTCTCGACAGGCTTCGCGGGCCTCGCCGCCCTCGCCGCCGCGAGAAGGCATGGGAAGCCCTTCATCCTCACCGAGCACGGGCTCTACCACAAGGAGAGGGAGATAGAGATTCGCAAGGCCTCCTTCGTCCGCGGCTATCAGCGCGATCTCTGGATTGGCATCTATAATTCGATCGCCAGGCTCTGCTACGAGAACGCCGGACTCTGCACCTCCCTCTTCGAGGAAAACCGCGGCTACCAGCTCGAACTCGGCGCCACGCCGGAACGAACCGTGGTCATTCCGAACGGCGTCGATACCGCGCGATTCGCCGTGGAGCGCCGACCTCGGGCCAGGGGAAGACATGTCGGTTTCGTGGGTCGCATCGTGCCGATCAAGGACGTGAAGACCTTCATCGGAGCGGCCAAGATCGTCCTCGAAAGCGTTCCCGACGCCGAGTTCCACCTCGTAGGGCCCGAGGACGAGGACCCGGACTATGCCGAGGACTGCCACCGCCTCGCCGAGGATCTCGGCATCGCCAAGTATCTCCATTTCGTCGGGCGGGCGAACGTCCTCGACTACTACGGTTTCCTCGATGTCCTGGTCCTCACGAGCGTCAGGGAGGCCCAGCCCCTCGTGATACTCGAGGCCTTTGCCGCCGGCATCCCCTGCGTCTCCACCGATGTCGGCAATGTCTCGGAGCTCCTCGAAGGCGACAGCCGCCTGATCGCCCCCTCGAAGGACGCCGAGGGCATAGCGAGGGGCATCCTGTACGTCCTCGGACATCCGAGGGAGATGAAGGATCTCGTCGAAAGGAATCGGGCGCGGGTGACTGCCACCTACGAAAAGAAGGAACTCCTCGCCCGCTACGGCTCCCTCTACGACCGCTTCGCGCCGATCGACCCGGCGATGGGGCGGCCTGACGAGGGGGGGGAGGACAGCTGATGGCGGGCATCGGCTTCGAACTCCGCCGTCTGGTCAGCTCCCGGACCCTCTCGGGCCTCCTCGGGGCCGCCGTCTCCGGGGCCCTCGTCGTGGCCGGGCCTTGGATCGTCTCGGCCGCGAGCATAGCCCTGGCCCAGCGCCTCCCCGTCTTTTCGGTGCCACAGGTCGCCCTTGCCTTTACGGGCGGCATGGTATGGGCCCTGGCCCTCTCTCTCATAAGCACCTCGGCCCCGCTCTACATCTTTGTCCGGATCTCGGCGGATCTCATCTACGAAGGCCGTCGGGGGGAGGCTGCCGACCTCCTCCTGAAGTTCGGCGCGGCCTCCTTCCTCCTGGCCCTGCTTCCCGGCTACGCCCTCGGAATTGCCCTGGCCGGCCAGGCTGCCGAGGCTC
>Ga0307375_10005393_pt1 | contig 11996 bp, 11 predicted proteins | sample TR1MG_FD_202531 | JGI IMG/M metagenome (GOLD analysis project Ga0307375, IMG submission 202531) | Soil microbial communities from Risofladan, Vaasa, Finland - TR-1 | ecosystem: Environmental > Terrestrial > Soil > Coastal area > Acid sulfate soil | place: Finland: Risofladan, Vaasa | collected... | reverse complement strand
TTGGGTTGTAGATAAAGGAGATCGATCTCCGGCAATAAAAACACCAGACACCTGCTGTTCAATAATATTATTTAAAAGAGCAACAAGATTACCAATATAGACAATTGATCGTTCATTTTGAATATTGCCTAAAGGCAAGATAGGAAACCGATCCACCAACCTAATAAGGCTCAACATATTTGCCTTTACCTCTGCCCCATATACCAGCGGAGAACGAACTATCGCTACCTTGAAATTATCATCCTCTAGCCCACGAATTAATTGCTCTGCCTCCAACTTACTTTTGCCGTATGGATCGGTTGGAAAACATTCTGACTCTTCATTCCAGTAACCTCTATTTGCAGTAGATCCGCCATAAACTTTGGCTGTGCTCATCAAAACAAACTGCTTAACTCCTTGCTCTTTAGCCCTTTTAGCAACATTGTACGCCAAATCACGATTTACGCTGAAATATTTCTCCTCCGGGGCACCTTTCATTTGGTGAACTAGAGCTGCCAGATGAAGGACTGAATCAATATTTTTAAAATTAATTTGTTCGACATTGATAGATAATAAATCGACCTCAATAATTTCGTGATTTACTGAACTTCTAAGGAAGTTAGAACCTACAAAACCAGAACTTCCTGTTACTAGTAAATTAGTTTTCATACAATTTCTCAATTTCGCGCCAAATAATTTCTTGATCAAAGTATTTTACCACAAATTCGCGTCCATTCTGACCATGTTGGTTTGCAATCATAGGATTATTAATATAATACTCAATTCCAGAAGCAACCGAATCGCTATTGTTATCAACAAACATACCAGTAACATTTTCAATAATAGAGTCAACACATCCTGTTACACGAGTTGTTAAAACAGGAATCTGCATTGCAGAGGCTTCTAGCACAGACATTCCAAATCCTTCTCTGAAAGAAGGCAAAATAAATATATTCATTAAAGAATAATAATTTTCTATTAAATCATGAATATACCCCGTATAAATTATGTTATTATCATTTATGATCTTATCTTTAATTTCAATGGGCAAAGCATCTCTATCTTCAAACATTCCAACCAATAATAACACAATTTTTTTGTCAGTATACTTATTATGAATATAATCAAATGCTTTTACGAGATCAATAATACCTTTATCAACTACTAATCGACCACAATAACCTAGTACTATAGTATCATCAGAAATTCCAAGTTTTTTTTGCAATTCAACAATATCGAATCTATTAATTATAATGGAATTAAACTTTTTCTTCGTATCAATTCCTCCACAAGTGCCTTTCCCAAGAATACACTGTTTGCTTTCTATATTAAGTTTATCCTCCAAACTTCGTTTAGACAAAGAAGGGCTAACGCATACTATTTCTGTTGCACAAAAAGAAGTTATTCTATCTATATTCATTAACAATCGTCTTTTAAAACCAACTGAAGTTTCATATACTAACCCATGACGAAAGTATATTCGTTTGGGAACTCGCATTATCCATGCAGAAATCATGGCCAATAAGGCACCTTTTGGAGTGTGGCCAACAACTATTTCAATTTGGTTTGTCCAAATATATTTACAGATAACATAAATTGCTTTGATATCTTGCAAAGGTTTTATCGCTCGAACTATTTCAACTTCCGCAAAAATGAACTTCATCTTGAATGCATAATCCTTCAAGTAAGTTGATGGGCTGCAAATTACATGAAGATTATATCCTCTATTCTTAAAATAATAGAATTGATCACCTATAAAATACGGAAGAGTAAAGTAAATATTTGTAACATGTAGAATATTTTTCATTCTATTAAGATAGTGTTAGTTAAAACAATTATTGCAACAATCTTAATTAATAATTCCACGCAATATTTTATCATACATTAATTTATTATTACAGATAGAGGTATTTCTCCTAGACATTAAAATATGCTCAATTCTAAAGAGTGTAGCCATTTTATAAACTATTACTTTAAAATAAGAAGTTAGAAGTAAATAAGTTGTATTTTTATAACTTAAAGTTATCTTTCGATTCTTCCAAACAGAAATACGAAACTGTCGATGACGAAATAAGTATGTTGACATCTTCATTCTTAATGGATCCCTATAAAAAAATAATGGTTCCTCAAAAATATGAAATTTTGAATAGTTGAAGCTACGAATCCATAAATCATAATCTTCAACCCCCATCAACTCGTTTGAGTAAGCAAACCTTCTAAACCAAGAAGTTTTACCAAGTATTGTTGGATGAATAAAAACACTGGTTTTAGATGCACGTTCAATTGAAACTGGCACTTTTGAATCTCGAAATCCAATAATGTAGTTATCGTCATCTATAACTATAGCCGTTGAACCAACAACATCAAAAGTCTCATTGTTCTCAAGAAAATTCACTTGTTTCTCGATACGCTCTGGAAACATTAAGTCATCAGCATCCATTCTAGCGAAGTATTTTCCTTTTGCTAATGAAATCTGTTCATTTAGTCTATATGAAATTCCCTTATTACGGCCGTCAGCAATAATCGCGATACGACTATCATTAAAAGATTGAGCAATTAAAAGGGAATTATCGGTAGAACCATCATCCGAAATAATAAGTTCAAAATTTTCATAAGTCTGATCAAGAACCGATTTGATCGCAAGACTTAAAAAACGAGCTGCATTGTAAACGGGGATGCCGATTGTGACCTTTACATTTTCATCCATTCTGATGGTATTAAATCAGTTGATTCATCATTTAACTCCCCGTTATACCATTTTTTAGGGGCAATAACTACTTTGCTTGGATTAGCATTAAGCCATGCTCCCCACCAGCTGAAAGAACTATTTGCTATTACATTGTGTTTACATTTGCTCATTAAAAACAAATCGATTTCAGGATTATTCAAATTATTATCTATAATTCGAAACTGCTCTCCCTTAAAATTAGACATAGCCCAATCTATATCATCAGAAAAAATGTAAAAATATGGATTTTTGCAAATATCTAAAAAGTAATCAATAGCCTTTATATAATATTCCATCGAACAAATTGAGAATAATTCACTATTGGTCTTTATTGAAAGATAATCACCCCTTCGAATATGAATACTAATAGACTCTCTTTTTAAAATATCTTTTAATAGTTCAGAATTTTCATCGCATAGTATCCGCTTATAATCAAATTCTTCCCTAATCATACTTTCAATTGGTTTGAAATACTTTTCAGATTGCCAATAACCATCATAATAGCAATTATCTCGAATATATTTCATATTAAAATCAAAAACATGAGAGGATTGAACCAAATACTTTTTATTTATTATAGGAACTTTTTGAAGAATTTTTCTTTCAAGTCTCTCGAATACGCCTTTTGAAAAATATTTAAATTGTTTTATTTCTGTTTGAGTCGCTAACTTCGCATTAATGCTAAAATTGTAGATTCCGATTGATCTATTAGTAAAACTATGAGAGTTGCCTTTAGTCTGAGCATCAATTTTTAACTCTGTGTTAAATCTCATGGATAAGTACCGTCCAAAGGCATATTGAAATAATTGGTTACCAAGACCACCAGTGAGTTTAATGATAATCATGTTATACTGTATTAATTTCTCATTTTTATTCTCTTAGCAGGTATACCACCAACAATTTCATAGGGTATAACATCTGTTATTACAACGGATCCGGCTGCGATAATTGCACCTTTTCCTATCGTCACACCATCAACAATAGTTGAATTTGCACCAATCCATACATCATCTTCAATCACAATTCCTCCTTTTGACGTTGAATCTTGATAGATCATTGGAACTGAAATATCATTATATCCGTGACCACCACCGGCAAGCATTACGTGAGGAGCAATCATTACATATTTGCCTATTTTTACATCACCATATATTGTAGTATATGGATTAATTTGAGTCGAATGATCAATCTGTATTCCCCTTTCAACACCAGCCCACAAAACAACGCCCTTATTAATAATAACACTACGTCCAATATATACAGATTTAAGATTTCGAATATTTGCATTTATATTTACACGAGAACTATATGAAATCCTTCCAAATAATATATATCTAAAAGGAAATAGTATAGCACCAAAAATGTATACAAAAGAGTTTCTTAATAGTTTTTCCAACAGAAAATATTTATAACGTGGATTAACTTTCAAACGTAGATATATGTTTGATATTCGGTCCGATTTCATAATTAAGAACAGGTTGAAAAAAGAATAAATCAGTAATTTAAATTAGGTTCAGTAAATATTGAGCGATTCAAGTAAATATAAATTAAAAACACTGATTAATTCAAGCAATAACTCGAAAAATCAAAAATATTTTACAAAAAAAAGTTTCTCGTCAAAAATTTAAACGTATGGGATGTACTAATTACACGTTCTATTTTAAACGTAACCAAATAAATAGATAACTTAATAAAACAATTAAATATTTCAAGTAATAAATATGCATTAACATAACTAGAACTATAAAATTTATTAAAATACAAAATGTAGCCTTGTACTTCCATAAAATACTTTTGATCAGTATTCGATGACTTTCCTTGAATATGAACAATTTTGGCATCTGGCACTGAAAAAAGTGGACTATTCATAATATTTTTAACTCGATAAGATAAATCACCATCTTCAATATACATAAAATATTTTGGATCAAACCCACCTAATCTATCATAAATATTTTTTCTAATAAAATAATCAGCACCTATAATAATAGCTACCTCTTTAGATTGAGATGTCGAATTGAAATTTTCTTGCATTGATGGTATTAACCATGTCAAATGAAAGCGATAAAAAAATATGGTAAAAAGTGAAGGGAATCTTAATGAATATGAATAATTTGGTTGACCATCTTTATGATATAAATTTCCGCCACATACACCAATATCACAATTATTTTCCATGAATTTAAACAAAATATTAATTGCATTATTAATTAATAATGTATCAGTATTCAACAGGAAAAGATATTTACCTTTAGCGTAATTAGCTCCAAGATTATTCGCTTTACCAAATCCTAAATTTTCTTTACTTGCTATTAAAACAATATTAGGAAAGTTCTCCCGCAACATATCAATCGAGTCGTCAACAGATGCATTATCAACAATAATAACTTCATAGGTTAATCCCTCTGTTTTTTCAATTAAAGACAGAAGACAATCCTTTAATAATTCACTAGTGTTATAATTAACAATTATAATTGACACATCCATACTATATTATTATTTTATTGAAAAATAAATTCAAAAAGAAATAGGTGAAAGAAATAAAAATAACAAGCCCTCTTGCCAAGAACTTTGGTTTTACAAAATATAAAAGAAATGGCAACGTGATAATATCAACAATCGCAAACATATCACTTATGCGGTAAGCAAAAACTGGTAAATCAGAGAAGAGAAAAAGTGCACACGTTGAACTAACGTAGATCTTAATTAATAAAAAACCATATTTATTAATTTGTGTAATTTCATCAGCTTTCCACAAAAAAAGGAAACTTAAAAAACAACGCATCAACTGCCATGCATTCAATACATTTAATACACCACCCTGTTGGTATTTGTAAGCCAAAAACTTATTATGTATGATATCTATTGGCATCAACTCTATAATATTCGAAAAATTAATATTTAAACGACTTAAAACAAAGGTTATAAATATAAATGACATATATAAACTTGAATTAATATTTTTTGGATTTAAAAACCAAAGTGGAAATATTATTATTGCCGAATAGTGAAATAAAGATGCCATAGAAGCAAATAATAAGAACAAACTTAAATTACGCTCATATAACGGCTTAATACTTAAAAGCAGGAATGCTACAGCAACTCCTGCTCTGATCTGTGTCATATCCTGCAAAATAAAGGAATATGAAAAATAAACTAACAATGATAACAACCAAAATTCTGAAAGTTGCTTTATAGCGTATAGCTTAAGAGAAACAGCTAATAAGGCATAAATAACAAAAACAAAGATAACTTTGTTGAATAGATACCGTTTTACAAGATATGAAACAAAAATAAATGAAGGCTCAACTTTAAAAATCGTTAAATTTTTGTAGTCGTTGAAGAACTTAACATAATTAAGATAATCGCGGTCAACTCCAATAACTCTAAACGCAGCAATAAGGAACAATATAACTCCTATAGTTATAAATATTAGTTTGTAGCCATTATTAATTCTCAATGGTATAAGAGCCAATGCTCCTATTACAAGAAATAAAAAACTCAAAACAAGAACCATACAACTAACTTACTAAGATAGTAATACTATTATTCAATTTTTCGGGTGGAAAACTAGTTTGTGTCATCACTACTTCTTCCAAAGTGAAAACAAATAATTAAATACTGAGAAAACAAACTGAGGCACTAAAACTATAATTGCAATTAAGCATATATTAACCTTACTGTGGTTTCTTAATAACTTAAAATAATTAAAATATTCCTTCCAACTAAGAAAACCATGAGTACGATAACTTAGTATACTTTTTAAGTTGAAAATACCTGTTTGCAGTGAGTGAGAAACTTTTGCGATTTCTTTTGTTTCATTTGAGTATATGACATTAAGATTATTTATGCAAGATGGCCAGTCCTTCAAAAAAACTTTAAATACATCTTTCTTCCAATAACTTCTCTTATTTACATTACCAGTAATCAGCATTTTATCATTCCAAAGTAAGCTGTATTCACCATTGACAAAGCATTGGAAGACAAGAGCCATTTGAGGAAAATTTACAAATTTAGATACAGGAAAAGTATCGAGTTCCCTAAGAATAGAACTTGAATAAATAGTTACTCCTGTCATGGTCAAGTGCCAACCCAATTCTCTGAGTAAAACGTTTCCATCATGATAGACTTTGCTAGGCATACCCACCACCCTATCGATAGCATTAACTGCTATAAAGTCAGGATGATACTTCACAATTTTTAATAATACATTTTCAATCCCGCCAGGTGTAATTATTATAGAATCACCTAAATACCATACGTACTCTTCAACCGGAATACTTAATGTCTTAATGCAGTTTTTATCATGTCCGAGTGAGGGTACGTTTTTATTATAGTAAATATATGGATAACTTTCCTTAATATCCAACACTAGTTCTTCAGTTTCATTATCGTTGCTATCATCCGATATATAAACCGGGACACCAAACCTACCTAACTCTTCTAGCATTAGTGAAAGATTTTCCCGCAATATAGCAGCGCGGTTATAGGTGGGTATTGCAATAGCTAGCAAACTATTCTTAGCAATCATTGGTAAGTGAATTAATAAACAATTTAATTCCTTCATCAACAGGCAGCGGGTAGAAAGAGACAAAGGATTTTAACTTATCAGTATTAAGAACCATGTAGTCCACATCAACGGAGCGTTTTTCTCTGTATACCAACTTTGCTCTTTTGTTAAGAAGACCCTCAATGATGTTAACGATTTCCAATAAATCGGTACCAACTCCACAACCAATATTGATAACTTCATTCGATACATTAATAATGAGTAATTTATCTATTGCATCTGCAAGGTCTGATACATAAATGTAATCCCGAACCGTTTTACCATCTCCCCAAATTTCAATTTCCTTGCCTTCGATAATTCTTTTAGTTGAAATGGCAATAAATCCTTGATTACTATTTATTCGCTGATGCTTTCCGAATACATTAGAAGGACGGATTATCAAAAAATTAAGTTTACCAACTCTACTCCTAAATTGAATATAACGCTCAATCATTAACTTAGAATACCCATAATAATTGATGGGGGTTAACTTATGAATTTCCTGCAAGGGTTTATTCGAATTTCCATAAATAGTACCGCCAGATGAAAAAAAGACTATTTTAATATTTTTCTGATCAAGAAAATCAATCAACTTGAAAGATGGAAAGACGACATATAGAAGATCATTCTGAAAATCCTCAAAATTACTGGAAGGAATTAAGGTCGAAATAAGATGTATCACGATTTCAACACGATGCGTGTTTATTACCTCCTTTACAAATTCAGTATTAGATAATTCACCTTCAATAAGTTTAATTCGTGAATTTGTGGAATACTTCGAATATAAATAATCATTAGATTTATCGATCGATATAATATAATAATCACCTCCTAAAAATTTCTCAATAATATTCTTGCCTATAAAACCATTTCCGCCTAAAATAAGAATGTTAATCATTATTTACTGCCTCCAAATATTTTAAGATCAGATTTTTGCGTATACCGGATTAATCTAAATAAAATATATAGTTCAACAATTAGAACAGAAACTGCTGCTCCAATATGCTTATAAATAGGAATTAAAATAATAGCTAGAAGTAGATTAAGAAGTCCAGCAGAAATAATAATATTACTATACATCTTATTTCTTTTAAATACCAGCATATTTAAACTACCAAAAATTGTATCCAATGCTACTATAAACGGTATTACAGCCAATATCCGCAGTATTATAACAGACTCCAATGCATTATTTCCGAATAATTTTAAAATAATTGTATTAGCAAAAATAAATAAAAATAATGCAACCATTAACATGAAGGAACCAATGGAGAAAAAAAGCTGTCTTAAAATTTTAAAGGCCTTTTCTTTTGAGTATATGGCAATTCTTGAAATATATGGAAATAATGCTTGAGAAATTGGGCTAATCATTGCCTTAAAGGCGCTAATAAGTTTATCTGCTACAGCATAATATCCCACAATTGTATTGTTGGTAAAAAGACCTAACAATACAGTTGTTGTCAGTGTATAAAGACTAACCGATAAGTTTGAAACAAAAATAAACCACCCATCTTTAAAGTAAAATAAGATCCTATCAAAAGGTTGTATTCTGAAGAATATGCCAAATTTACGTCTAATAATAAATAATGACCATATACCTACAACAATAATGCCCAAAGAGTTGAATACTGGAACTAGATAATAGTCATCCGGTTTTTTTATGAAAATAAAAATGGCAAGCGTGAAAAATGTCTTTGCAATCACATTAAGATAGGTTATATATTTCATGCTCTCAATTCCTTGAAAAAACCAGATTGAGAAAAGCATTTGACCTATAACCATACCAAAGGTGGCAAAATATACAACCCAATCTTTATTAAACCGAGTAATAGTTAAAATTAATACTGAGACAACCAAAGAAGAAAAAAGCAACAAAAAAAACTTTATTGTAAGTACCGAACTAAATATTTCAATTATCTTCTCCTTATTGTCACGATGAATTGAAATTTCTCTTGTCGCTGTATAATTAAAACCATAATCTACAATAATTTGAAAATAGGAAATCGTTGCAGTAGCAAAGGAAATTAAACCAAAATTTCCAACACCTAATACTCTCACCAAGTAAGGCAATGTTATTAAGGGTATTAAATATGATAATATTTGTAAAATAGATAAAGAAAAAAAATTTGAAATAAGTCTTTTCTTATCATCATTGTTTACAAATACTAATAATTTTTTAAGCATAAAAAGATTTGTACTATTTGTTATAGTTTTTAAACTTATATAATATATAAGGTAGGGTTACTATTTTGGTTTGGGCATTTGAATTACATTATCTACCATCAATAGATAATAAATAATTTTCATAGACTCCTTTTATTCCGTTTTCAAGGGTCATCTTATGCTTCCAACCCAAGGTATTAATTTTGTCTACATTTAATAGTTTCTGCTTGGTGCCATCGGGTTTTGACTCATCCCAGTGAACCTCGCCTTTATACCCAATTACATCTCTTACAATTGCTGCCAATTCCCTGATTTCTAGATCCTCTCCAGAACCTATATTGATATGTGTATTTCGAATTTCATTAGAAGTCCCTTTACAATCATCAAAATTTACATTCTGCATTAAATACACACAAGCATCTGCAAGATCATCTGAATAAAGAAATTCACGACGAGGAGTACCTGTACCCCAAAGAGTAATGCTAGTTGAGTGTTGAGTGTTGAGTGTTGAGTGTTGAATTCCATACTTTTTGAGAATTATCAGTATTTCATCCTCCGAAGATTTGCCAGATATGCTTTCTATTGGTCTCTTGTTTAAATCTTCTCGCAATGAACTCCAATCGTGATTCAGTAAACATTTGCCTAAGTGCATTTTACGAATTAAAGCAGGTAGAACATGAGAAGTCTCGAGGTTATAATTATCGTTTGGGCCATAAAGATTAGTGGGCATTACAGAAATAAAGTTGGTGCCATACTGCAAATTATAGGATTCACACATTTTAATACCGGCTATCTTGGCAATTGCATAGGGCTCATTTGTATATTCTAATATGTCAGTTAGTAAATAATCCTCCTTTATGGGTTGTGGACAGTTCTTTGGATAAATGCAGGAAGAACCCAAAAACAGTAACTTCTTTACACCATTTAAGTAAGACAAATGAATAATATTATTTTGGATTTGCAAATTCTGAAATATGAATTCGGCTCTATAAGTATTATTAGCAATAATACCTCCAACTTTTGCAGCAGCCAGAATAACATACTCTGGTTTTTCCCTTTCAAAAAAATCCTTTACAGTAGTTTGATCTGTAAGGTCGAAATCACAATGAGGGGTAAACACAAAATTACTATAACCAGCATCTTTGAATTTTCGGAGTATAGCACTACCAACCAGTCCAGTATGCCCAGCCACGTATATTTTAGAAGAGTAATCCATTTGTCTTATTTTTGAGTTTATTAAAATCAGAAAGAACCATAATTCGAACTAGATCATTAAATGTTGTTTTAGGTTTCCAACCTAACTTATCGAAAACTTTTTGGGGATTACCAATAAGCAACTCAACTTCAGTTGGTCGAAAATACCGTGGATCAATTGCAACTACTTCTTTGCCAGATTTCATCAAATAGCCTTTTTCTTCAACTCCCTTACCATGCCATTCAATGCTCTCGCCTAGAACAGAAAAACTTTCTTCAATAAACTCACGTACAGTATGGGTTTCGTTAGTTGCAAGCACATAATCATCGGGGGCATCTGCTTGAAGAATTCTCCACATTCCCTCGACATATTCCGGTGCATAACCCCAATCCCTCTTTGCATCTAGATTGCCAAGTATAAGTGTATCCTGTAAACCCAAAAGAATTTTTGAGACTGCAACTGAAATCTTTCTTGTAACAAAAGTCTTCCCTCTTCTTTCAGATTCATGATTAAACAAGATCCCATTACTTGCAAAAATATTATAAGCCTCTCTATAATTTATCACTATCCAATAGGCATATAGCTTTGCAACAGCATATGGACTTCTAGGATAAAAAGGAGTAGTTTCTGTTTGAGGTACCTCTTGTACTTTCCCATATAGTTCAGAAGTTGAAGCTTGATAAAACTTAGTTTTAACGCCCACTTCTTTAATAGCATCTAGAAATCTTAGTGTTCCAATACCATCAACTTCTGCGGTATACTCAGGAACTTCAAAAGATACTTGCACATGAGATTGAGCTCCAAGATTATAAATCTCATCAGGATTTACTTTTTCTACTAATCGATTTAGGTTACTCGAGTCTGTTAAATCACCATAGTGTAGAAAGAACCGTTTATTAAGTAGATCATCGTTATTATAAAGATGGTCAATTCTAAAAGTATTAAACGAACTTGACCTCCTAATAATTCCATGCACGTCATAGCCTTTTTCTAACAGTAATTCAGTTAAATATGAGCCATCCTGTCCTGTTATGCCTGAGATTAATGCAACTTTTTTACTCATAGTAATTTTATTTAGAAGGAATAATTAGTACTAATAAAATTTGACAGTCGCGAAGGTGCAATAAAATGAAGTAGTTCATCACCTGTTAAATCTATGCTCCACATATTTACAAAAACATGTAAACTATTCATATACAAATTTTTAACACAAAACATCCGAGTAGTCAAATGCCACCGCCTCCCCAAACAAAGGCAAAACCCTATCCTTATCCGACAAAATTACCTTACGGGGATCTATCGGCCACTTAATATTTACATTTGGGTCGTTCCAAATAAAGGCCCCCTCCTGGTTTGGAACATAGTATGCATCGCACTTATAC
>Ga0307375_10005390_pt1 | contig 11999 bp, 8 predicted proteins | sample TR1MG_FD_202531 | JGI IMG/M metagenome (GOLD analysis project Ga0307375, IMG submission 202531) | Soil microbial communities from Risofladan, Vaasa, Finland - TR-1 | ecosystem: Environmental > Terrestrial > Soil > Coastal area > Acid sulfate soil | place: Finland: Risofladan, Vaasa | collected... | reverse complement strand
GAGCTGAGTGCCGACTGTCGGCTCGGTGCTTTCGATTTCCATGGTGGTCGCGCATTGTACCCGAAACCCGGAGTACGGCACAAGAAAGCGCGGTCCCCCTTCCCGGTTAGGAGCCGGGCGAAAGGCGCCGAATCAGCGCCCGACGGACGCGAGCCCCGCTCCCTTTGACATGCTGCCATCGAACTCGACATACTGCTTGTCAGGCGGCGATTGGCTGCAGTCCGCCGCGGCGCCTCTATCGGCGCCCTCATATCTCAATCTTTTTTCCCCTATGTATGAGACGTACCAGAGTATCCATCATGAGTTTGCGCTAATCCGACATGAACACCGCACGTCCTAGAACCTGGAAGAGCACCCTGTACGCCGTCTGGGCGGGAGAGATGCTCGCGCTGGCCGGCTTCTCCACCTCGGGCCCCATAATCCCGTTCTATCTGCAGGATCTCGGCGTGAGCGATCCTCTGAGGATCAAGTTCCTCACCGGTCTCATCACCGCCCTGCCCTCGCTCAGCTTCGCCGTGCTGGCTCCCATGTGGGGAAGCATAGCGGACAACTACGGGCGCAAGCCCATGCTGCTGCGCGCCATGTTCGGCGGAGCGGTGGTCCTCGCCCTGCAGGGCTTCGTCACCGACCCCTGGCAGCTGCTTGCGCTGCGCACCATCCAGGGCTGCATCACCGGCACGGTCGCTGCGGCCACCATCCTCGTGGCCTCCATCGCCCCACCCGCCGAAACCGGCTACGCGCTCGGCCTTTTGCAGATGGCGGTCTTCCTCGGCTCCTCGGTCGGTCCCATGATCGGCGGCGTCATCTCGGACCTCTTCAGCCACCGGATCAACTTCATAGCCACCTCGGTCCTTCTCCTCGCCGCCGGATTCGTCGTGTCGAAGTTCGCCGAGGACGACTTCGTTCCGCCCAAGACTCGCAAGTCCGTCTTGAAGAGCATGCTGCCCGACTTCAGCCCGCTCGTCGAATCGAAGGTGCTCTGGTCGCTCATGGCCGTCGTGGCGGCCGACCAGATCTCGGCCTCCATAATCGCCCCCTTCCTGCCGCTGTTCATCCAGAGCATCTCGCCGCACAACAGCATGCTCGGCGCGACCACCGGGATCATCCTGGGCCTGGGCGCGCTCTCGAGCGCGGTGGCGGCCGCGACCATCGGCAAGCTCAGCTATCGCGTCGGCTACCGGAGGACCCTGGTGGTCTGCATGAGCGCGGCCGCGGTCTTCACGATACCCCAGGCCTTCGTCCACTCCCCGCTGCAGCTCCTCATCCTGCGGATCGTGGGCAGCTTCTTCATAGGAGGCGACATGCCGGCCGCGAACGCGCTCATAGCCCTCGAGGTCAAGCCGGGCAGGCAGGGCAGCGTCTACGGCCTGACGACCTCGATATCCTCGGCCTCGAACGCCCTCGGCCCCGTGCTCGGCGCCTCCCTGGCGGCCGGCCTCGGCTACGCCTCGGTCTTCAGCGCGACGGGCCTCATCCTCGCCGCCGCCGGCCTCTCCATCGCCTTTTTCATGCGGCGGCCGACGGACTCATCCTTCGGTTGATGGAGGTGGCGGGAGTCGCCCTCCGAAGCTCGGCATCCTGCCTCGCTTCTGCGGGCCGGGGCGAAGGCCCTCGCGCGCATCCCTGCGCGCTCGACTGGCTGCCGACCTCATTGAATCGGTCGGCAACCAGGGCCTTCGCCCGTTCGATTCCCGCCTGTAAAAATTAAAGACCTCCTTGCGGAGGTCCTTAATTTTTGGAGGTGGCGGGAATCGACCCTTCCAGCCTTCGCCATCCTGGCTCAGGCTTCCAGGGCCGGCTCCGCGCCTTGATCCGCCATCCATGGCGGATCACCCTCCGGGACGCTCAAATGATCGCGTCCCTCCAGGCCGGCGCTCCGCGTTCGACTCCCCCACAAAAAATAGAGCGGTACTTCGTTGGGATCGAAGTACCGCTAGAATGGAGGTGGGGGGAGTCGAACCCCCGTCCCCGGGCGCGGAGGGCGAGCGTCTACAGGTTTATCCGGCCTTTCGGGTTGTCGGGGAAGGGGCAGCGGGGCGGCGCGCCTTCCTTCCCGTATCCTGGGTTGTGTCCCCCGCGCAATCCAGGCCGTGCGCGGAGCGAGCCTCGGTCGGTTGCGGGCTTAGCGGCCGCTCGAGGCGGCGCAGTCGCAAGCCCGTCGCTTATCGACGCTTACGCGGCGAGAGCGAGATTGCCGTTGTTGTTGGCAATTAAAAGTTTGCCGAATCAGGAGATCGGCGGCTCCACCTGCAACCCGCGATCCAGACCGCTCAGGTCGAGACCGGTGCACCCCCGGTATTTCCGGTATGCTAATCGCTTGCGTCGAGCTCGTCTACCATAGCGGTCATCAAGCTCATCCACTTCCAATATACTCGCCGTCTCGGTCAGGGTCAAGGCAAGGCTTTTTCGATGATGCCACCGCCGAGCACGAGGCCTTCCTCGTCGTAGAGCACGACGGATTGGCCCGGAGCCACCGCCCGCTGCGGCAGGTCGAAATCGATCCGGGCCCCCACGCCCGAGACCTCGGCCAGGCAGGGGACGGGCCGGTGATTCTGGCGGATCTTCGCGAGGGCGCGGAAGGGAGCCGGGAGGCCGGTGGGGTTCTGCAGGAAGAAGTCGGAGGCGAGGAGGGCCTCGGCGAAGAGCCCCGTCCCCGGGCCGACCACGATCCTGTTGTCCTCGGCATCGATGCGCAGGACGTAGAGAGGGTCCGCCCCGAGGCTTATGCCGAGGCCGCGCCTCTGGCCTATGGTGTAATACGGTAGGCCGCGGTGGCGTCCCAGGATCCGGCCCGAGGAATCGACGATGTCGCCGGGGCTCGGCTCGGAATCGGCGAACAAGGGGGCGTAGTCGCCGCCCGCGACGAAGTCCTGGCTTTCGGGCTTGTCGGCCAGCTCGAGCGAAAGCGCGCGGGCCGTGCGCCTCACCTCCTCCTTCGTGAGCGAGCCGAGCGGGAAGCGCACCGTTTCGAGGAGCTTCGAAGGAAGGCGATACAGGAAGTAGCTCTGGTCCTTGGCGGGATCGAGGGCCGCGCGCAGGTGCCGAACGCCGCCGCGCTCCTCGATCCGCGCGTAATGTCCTGTCGCGAAATAGTCGAAGTCGAGGCCGGCCCGGCGGGCCCGCTCCAGGAGAAAGCCGAATTTGAGTTCGCGGTTGCAGACGACGCAGGGGTTGGGGGTCCTGCCGCGCAGGTACTCCGCGCGGAAATAGTCCACCACGCGCGATTCGTACTCGGCGGCCAGATCGATGACGCGATAGGGTATGCCGAGCTTCGCGCAGAGGCGCTCGCAGGCGGCTATGTCCTCTTCCTCGCCGGGGCCGTAGCAGGCGTGCCGGACGTTTTCCTGCACCTTGAGGGCGCCCGACCAGATCTTCATGGTGAGGCCGACGACCTCGTGCCCTTCCTCGAGGAGAAGGGCCGCCGCGACGGCCGAATCGACCCCGCCCGAGAGTCCGACGGCGAACCTGTGCGAAACTGTCATGGGAGCACGAGCCTAGCACGTAGCGGCCGCTGCGGTAAACCGGGACCCTCTTCGGATGAAACGGTGCGAAGCTTTTCGTTTCCGCGCGATCCGTGCTATGCTATATAGCGTATTGGAAAAACCGGCCGGTTGTTCGGTCCAAACCGCACCTAGAGTGCAAGCCGTGGAGTATCGATGAACCTTAGGCGCTTCTTCACCGTTTCAGCTATTCTCCTGTTCGCGATCACAGCCTCCTGGGCGAATTCGGATCCTTCTCTGGGACACTACATCGCACGACAATTCCCCGACAACTCCGATCTGCGGGCCAGGCTGTTCTCGAGGGTCATCGGCGCCCCGCGAGAGCTGGCCGAGGCCTTCGGCGAGCACGTTATGCAAAGCCACAAGGCCGGCACCGTCACCGTCCGCATCGTGCCGGGCGACGAAGACTTCTACGTCGAGTTTCTCAACGGTACGGGAACCCCGTATACGCAGGGCTCCTGCATCATCAAGCGCAACAACTCCATGGGCTATCTCGTGCAGGCGAAGATCTTCCTGCAGGACGACCCCGGATGCTATCTGCGGCTGTACACCTCAGGCGACGGCACCAGGATGGACGTCATCATGTACGGAGCGGTCTTGAAGCGCGGCCTTTACGTTTCGGGCATGCTGTACCAGGTGCTCGCCGGCTCCTTCGGCGACATCGTCGACCAGACGAGCTCTTCCTTCGACTGGAACAGGGTCTTCGGGCTCGGCGAGCGCGAGGCTTCGACGACCTTCGCGGCCTCGCTCCGCGGCGCCCTCGCCTCGACTCAGGCCCCGGGGCCTGACGGCGGCGTCATCGCCCCTGCGGCTTCCGCTTCGAAGAGCGAAACCCCCGCCGTGGCTCTGGCCTCGGCCCCGCTCTCCGGCGGCGCCAAGGACATGGTCGTGGGCCGCGCGTACAGGATAGCGCTCATGGTCGACAAGGCCGCCGACGCCGGGACCCTCATGTCGAGCCTCGCCGCCGCGGGCGAGACCCCGAAGGAACTGGTCCCGGGCGACGATGCCCTCGGCTTCGAGGAGGTCCGCGGCAGCCTGGACGTCCGCCTGCCGTACGGCCGCTTCCCCTCCTATGCGGCGGGCAAGGGCATTCCCCTGGAGGCCCTCCGCGCGGCGCTGTACCTGGACGAGCTGTCCAATCCCGACTCGGTGTACGCCGTGCTCGGCGACGACGGGCTGCGGCTCACCGTGGCGCTCACCCGCGACAATGTCGGCAGGCTCGGCTTCGCCTTCTTCTCCCAGGGCCGCGAGCTCGACTGGAGCCTGGTAGCCAAGCGGGGCGACGACGAGCGGGTGCGCGTCATCCGCCTCAGCGCAGCGAGGAGCTAGCCCGAAGTGCCCGCGGGCTTTTCGTCGGTTTCATGGCAGCAAGCCGCCATGTACGCGATCGGCCTCATTCTCATCTACCTGGCGATCGGCAGGAAGTACGAGCCCATGCTGCTCCTGCCCATCGGCTTCGGGGCCATCCTGGCCAACCTGCCCATGTCGGCGGTCCTGAGCTACGGCGGCGAGCGGGGCTTCCTCGCCATCCTCTACGAGGCGGGCATCCGCACCGAGCTCTTCCCCTTGCTCATCTTCGTGGCCGTGGGGGCCATGATCGACTTCGGCCCCCTCTTCAAGAATCCGCTCATGATCTTCTTCGGGGCGGCGGCCCAGATGGGCATCTTCGCCACGATGATCCTGGCGACCCTCCTGGGCTTCGATTTGAAGGAAGCCGCGAGCATCGGCATCATCGGGGCGGCCGACGGCCCGACGAGCATCTATGTCGCCGCGCTCTTCGCGCCGCGCTACCTGGCCGCCATCTCCGTAGCCGCCTATTCCTACATGTCCCTCGTGCCCATCATCCAGCCCCCGGTGATCAGGCTGCTCACGACCCGGCGCGAGCGGACCATCCACATGGACTACCGCGAGAGCGATGTCCCCTCCTGGCTCAAGATCGTCTTTCCCATCGCGGTGACCATGATAGCCGGCTTCGTGGCGCCCATCTCCGTGCCGCTCATCGGCTCGCTCATGTTCGGCAACCTCATACGCGAATCGGGTGTGCTGGAGCGGCTTTCCCTCGCGGCGCAGAACGAGCTCGCCAACCTCGTCACTCTGCTCCTGGGCATCACCATCGGGGCGAGCATGACGGCCGAGCGCTTCCTCGACGTGAAGACGCTCATGATCCTGGGCATGGGACTCGCCGCCTTCGTGCTCGACACCGCCGGCGGCGTCCTGTTCGCCAAGCTCGTCAATCTCTTCCTGCCCGAGGGCAGGAAGGTCAATCCCATGATCGGCGCCTGCGGCATCTCGGCCTTCCCCATGTCCGCCCGCGTCATCCAGAAGATGGCCAACGATGAGGAGCGCGGCAACATCATCCTGATGCACGCGACGGGGGCCAACGTATCGGGCCAGCTGGGCTCGATCGTCGCGGGCGGCATGGTGCTCGCCCTGGTGCCCCTCCTCGTGGGCTAGGAGCCGGAATGCAAGCTCTGATCGCCGCGGCCGCCGCGGCCGGCACCACGGTCCAGGCCCTCTTCGTGACCCTCGGCGGGCTCGCCGGCGTGTTCGCGACCCTGTTCGCGTTCTGGCTCCTCATCACGGTCTCGCTGCGCCTCGCCCGCGGGCGGCCTAGCGGTACTCCTCCCAGGCCTTGATCTCGAGGCCCCGCCCGCGCTCGGCGGCCAGGGCCTCGGTGAAGCGCCGAGCGACCTTGATGTCGGTGATGAGGGGCACGTCGAAGTCCACGGCCAGCCGCCTGATCAGGTAGTCGTTGCGCAGCTCGAGCTCGCCGTTGTTCTTGGGGATGTTGATGACCAGGTCGAAGGCTCTGTCCTTGAGCATGGTCTCGATGTTCGGCTCAAGCCGCTCGAGAGGCCAGTGCAGGCCCGTCGCGGCCACGCCGTTGTCGGCCAGGAAGCGGGCGCTGCCTTCGGAGGCGTAGAGCTCGTAGCCCATGGCCGCGAGCCGCCTCGCCCCGTCGAGGAACTCCAGCTTGTCGCCCAGGGGGCCGGTCGACAGGAGCACGCGCTTTTTCGGCACGCGGAAGCCCACCGAGAGCATGGCCTTGAGGAAGGCGTCGTCGAGGTCGGCGCCGATGCAGCCGACCTCTCCGGTCGAGGCCATCTCGACGCCCAGCACCGGGTCGGCCCCGCGCAGCCGAGAGTAGCTGAACTGGGCCGCCTTGACGCCGACCCATTCGAGGTCGAGGGCCGAGGCGTTCTCCTTCTCCGCCTCGGCGCCCAGCATGGCCCGCGTGGCCAGGTCGATCATGTTCACGCGCGTCACCTTCGAGCAGAAGGGAAAGCTGCGGCTCGCGCGCAGATTGCACTCGATGACGCGGAGCCGGTTGTCCTTGGCCAGGAACTGGATGTTGAAGGGCCCGGTGATGCGCAAGGCCGCGGCCACCTTGGCGGCCGCGAGCCGCGCCTTGCGCACCGTCTCGATGTAGAGCCTCTGCGGCGGGAGCACGATCGTCGCGTCGCCCGAGTGGACGCCGGCGTTTTCGACGTGCTCCATGACGGTCTGGTAGAGGATCTCGCCCCTGCGGGCCACCGCGTCGATCTCGACCTCCTTGGCATTCTCGATGAACTTGCTCATGACCACCGGGTGCTCGCGATTGAGCTCGGCGGCCGCGCCCAGGGCGAGTTCGAGGCTGGTGGAGTCCCAGGCCACGCTCATGGCCGCGCCCGAGAGGACGTAGCTCGGCCGCACGAGCACCGGGTAGCCCGCCTCCTCGGCGAAGGCTTTCGCGGCGGCCAGGTCGGTCAGCTCCCTCCAGGCGGGCTGCTCCACGCCGAGAGCCTCGAGGAGGGCCGAGAACTTGTGACGGTTCTCGGCGCGGTCTATGTCGCGCGGGTCGGTTCCGAGGATGACGGCCCCCGCCTCGAAGAGCTCCATGGCCAGGTTGTTCGGCGCCTGTCCGCCCATGGAGAGGATGAGGCCCTCGGGCCGCTCGAACTCGTAGATGTCGAGGACCCGCTCGAGCGAAAGCTCCTCGAAGTAGAGGCGGTCGCAGACGTCGTAGTCGGTGCTCACCGTCTCGGGATTGCAGTTGACCATGATGGTGTGCCTGCCCAGCTCCCGCGCCGTCTGCACGGCGTTGACGCAGCACCAGTCGAACTCGACGCTCGAGCCGATGCGGTAGGCTCCCGAGCCGAGGACCATGACACCCTTGTTCGAGGCCGCGGCGTCGTCCTGCTCGCCCGAATAGGTCATGTACAGGTAGTTGCTCACCGCGGGGAATTCCGCGGCCAGGGTGTCGATCTTCTTGACCACGGGCCTGATGCCGAAGTTCTCGCGCCGCGAGCGCACTTCGCGCTCCGAAAGGCCGGCGAGCTCGCCGATGCGCTCGTCGGAGAAGCCGAGGCGCTTGGCGCTCGCGAGCGTCTCGCGGTCGAGGGCTCCGGAGCCCTGCGCCAGGCCGCGTTCGCAGTCGGCCGCGGCCGCGATCTTCCCGAGGAACCAGGGATCGATCCTGGTGAGTCCGTAGACCTCCTCGACGCTCCGGCCCTCGGCGAGGGCGCGGTAGACGGCGAAGATGCGCTTGTCCGTGGGCCGAGACAGAAGTTCATCGAGCTCCGCCGCCCCGCCGGCCGGTCCGGCGCAGAGGCCTGGGACGCCCGTGCCCGTCATGCGCAGGGCCTTCTGCAGGGCCTCCTCGAAGCTCCGGGCGATGGACATGACCTCGCCCACGCTTTTCATCTCGCTGCCCAGCCTGTCGTCGACGTTCTTGAACTTGGACAGGTCCCATCGCGGCACCTTGACCACGCAGTAGTCGAGGGCCGGCTCGAAGCAGGAACGGGTGGCTCGCGTTATGCGATTCTCGACCTCGGTCAGGGAGCGGCCGAGCGCGAGCTTCGCGGCCACGAAGGCCAGGGGGTAGCCGGTGGCCTTGGAGGCGAGGGCCGAGCTGCGCGAGAGCCGGGCGTTCACCTCGATGACCCGGTAGTCCTCGGAGTCCGGGTCGAGGGCGAACTGCACGTTGCACTCGCCGACGACGCCGATATGCCGCACGACGTCTATCGCGACGCGCCTGAGCAGGTGGTATTCCGCGTCGCTCAGGGTCTGGGAAGGCGCCACGACTATGCTCTCGCCCGTATGGATGCCCAAGGGATCGAGGTTCTCCATGTTGCAGACCGCGGCGCAGTTGTCGTTCGCGTCGCGGACGATCTCGTACTCGATCTCCTTCCAGCCGCCGAGCCATTCCTCGACGAGCACCTGGGGCGAGATCGAGAAGGCCCGCTCGCAGCGGCGCTCGAGGGCTTTCTCGTCGGCGCAGATTCCGGAGCCCGAGCCGCCGAGGGCGTAGGCCGCCCTGACCATGACCGGGTAGCCGATCCTCCGCGCCGCCGCGAGCGCCGCCTCGATCGAGTCCGCGGCCTCGCCGCGCGGCGTGCGCACCCTGATCTCGTCCAGCTTGCGCGCGAAAAGCTCCCGGTCCTCGGTGGCCTCGATGGCGCTCACCGGGGTGCCGAGGACGGCTACGCCGTGCCGCTCGAGGAAGAGCGAGCGGCTCAGTGCCACGCCGCAGTTGAGCGCCGTCTGCCCTCCCACCGAGAGCAGGATGCCGTCGGGCTTTTCCTTCTCGATCACCTTCTCGACGAACTCGGGCGTGATGGGCAGGAAGTAGGTCGCGTCAGCCATGCCCTCGCTCGTCTGGATCGTGGCGATGTTGGGATTGACGAGGACCGTGGCCAGGCCTTCCTCGCGGAAGGCCTTGAGCGCCTGCGAGCCGGAGTAATCGAACTCGCCCGCCTGACCGATGCGGAGCCCGCCCGAGCCGAGCACGAGGATCCTCTTCGGCCTCGTCATGCCGCGCTCCTTCCCGAGGCGAAGCGCCGCACTTCGTCGAGGAAGCGGTCGAAGAGGAACTCCGTATCCCGCGGTCCGGGACAGCCTTCGGGGTGGAACTGCACCGCCTGGAAGGGCCCCGCAGTCGAACGGATGCCCTCGACGGTGCCGTCGTTCCCGTTGACGAACCAGCTCTCCCAGGCCTCGGGCAGGCTTTCCTCCCTGACCGCGTAGCCGTGGTTCTGGCTCGTGATGTAGCAGCGCCCCGTGCCTCGCTCGACGCAGGGCTGGTTCTGCCCTCGGTGGCCGTAGGGCAGCTTGTAGGTGTCGGCTCCGGCGGCCAGGGCCATGATCTGCGCCCCGAGGCAGACGCCGAAGACGGGCTTGTCCGCGCCCAGGGCGCGGCGCGCGGTTCCTATGGTCCGGGCGTAGGCCTTGGGATCGCCGGGCCCGTTCGAGAGGAGGATGCCGTCGTACTCGAGGCCGCTTAGGTCGCCGTTCCAGGGCAGCCGGGCGACCTCGGCGCCGCGCCCCAGGAGGCAGCGGAGGATGTTGTTCTTCACGCCGCAGTCGACGAGGGCTATTCGCGGAGACCCGCCCCGGCCGTAGACCAGGCGGCCTCCCGCGCCCTCGTCGCCGGCGATCGGGCCGGGAGCCGCTCGGGCTCCCCGTTCCGCCTCATGCCCGAGGCCCGGGGCTGCCGGCTCCTCCGGCTCTCCCTCCACCAGTATCCGGCCGCCCATGACTCCCCGCGACCGGAGTCGCTCGGTCAGCGCGCGCGTGTCGATTCCCTCGATGCCCGGCACGCCCTGGCCGTCGAGCCAGGCCGACAGGGTCGCGACGCTCGCGTGGTGGCTCGGCCTCGCGCAGGCCTCGGAGACGACGAGGCCCGAGACCCAGGCGCGGTCCGACTCGTAGTGGCGCTTGAGGCCGTGGCTGTCCACCGAGTCGTCCGGCATGCCGTAATTGCCCATGAGGGGATAGGTGGCTACGAGGATTTGGCCGTGGTAGGACGGATCGGTGAGCGACTGGGGATAGCCGGCCATGCCCGTGGTGAACACGACCTCGCCCGAGGCGGAGCGCGGCCTGCCGAAGGCGCGGCCCTCGAACTCGGAACCGTCGTCCAGGACAAGCCGTGCCCTTCGCCCTTTGGAATTCATAGGTTGCCCTCCCTCCGAGCCGCCTATGAAGGACACGCCGCTTCCCTGGTCCGGCCGCCCGGATGCGGGCGTAGCCTAGCCGAAGAAAGAACAGTGCCGCAAGGGGAGAAATGAATATACATTCCGGTATACAGAATAAATATGCAAAACAGCTGAGAGTCGCTCTAGTCCACCGCCACCATGACGCTAGAAGCCTTGATCACTGCGTAGGCTTCCTTTTCATCTTGGCCTCCTGGCGGCGCGATATGGCAAGTATACGAAGCGATACGGCGCGAGGCAAAGATGCCGGGGAACTCTCCGGGCATTAGCCGATCATGGAAAGCCGGATCCCCAAAGCAGGCTTCGGATCCGGTTCGCGGGTTCGGCATCGGAGGAATCAGCCCCCGCAGGCCTTCTTGACCGCCCTGGCGAGCTCCCTGCCGCGCTCCCTGAGGAGCTCGAAAGTGGACTCGTCAGGCACTCCCGCCCACTCGACGCTCTCGAGGCTGTTCCATTTCAGGGGAGCGATGGCCTCTTCGTATTCCTTGCGGGCTCCGCCGATCCAGCCCCAGGAGCCGATCCGCAGCGCGGTGCGGCTCCAGACATGCTTGCGTTCGAAGAGATCGAGGACGTAGGCCATGGGCGGGAACATCTTGTACTCGTAGGTGGGCATGGCGATCAGCAGGCCCTCGCTCTTGTAGGCGTCGGCGAGGATGAAGGAGGCGTCCTCGTTGGGCACGCGGTGCATGGTGTAGGGCACGCCTTCCTCCTCGATCCCGTCCAAGACCGCCTTGAGGCCCTTTTCGGTATTGCCGTACATCGAGCCCCATACGACGCAGATTTCGCTCTCGCGTCCGCCGTCCAGGTACGATGCGTACTTGAGGTAGCGGTCGACGATGCTGCGCGGCTCGCGCCGCCAGATGATGCCGTGGCTGGGCGCGACGACCTTGACTTCCAGTCCCGCCAGCTTGTCGATCGCGCGCTTCACGAAAAGCCCGAAGCTGGCGACGATGTTCGCGTAGTAGCGGAGGGTTTCCTCCTCGAAGCGCTCGAGCTCGCCCGAGTCGAACTGGTCGTCGAAGACCCGGTCGCCCAGCATGCCGAAGCTGCCGAAGGCGTCGCAGGAGAAGAGGATGCCCGTGGAGGGCTCGAAGCTGAGCATGGTCTCGGGCCAATGGACGTTGGGCGCCTCGATGAACTGCAGCTTGAGGCCCGCTCCGAGGTCGAGCTCGTCGCCGGTCTTGACCGCCCGCACGCCCTCGGTGACCTTGTAGAAGCTCTTCACGAGCTCCACGCCCTTGGCGGTGGCGAGGATCTCCACCTTGGGGTTGATCCGCCGGTACTCGGCGAGCCAGCCGGTGTGGTCGGGCTCGAGGTGGTTGAGGACGAGGTAGTCGATGTCGGCGAGCTTGACCCCCGCCTGCGACAGCTCGGCTTCCAGGGCGGCCGGCGCCCCGCCCCAGTCCCGCACGAGGTCGATGAGGGCGATCTTCTCGCCCTTGACGAGGTAGGAGTTGAGCGAAACCCCGTCGGGAATGGGCCAGATGCCCTCGAAGAGGTCCTCGGTCCTGATGTCCGCGTGCAGGGC
>Ga0307375_10005389_pt1 | contig 11999 bp, 8 predicted proteins | sample TR1MG_FD_202531 | JGI IMG/M metagenome (GOLD analysis project Ga0307375, IMG submission 202531) | Soil microbial communities from Risofladan, Vaasa, Finland - TR-1 | ecosystem: Environmental > Terrestrial > Soil > Coastal area > Acid sulfate soil | place: Finland: Risofladan, Vaasa | collected... | reverse complement strand
TCATGGCGGCGAGCCTGCCCCTGATGGGACACGCGTATCTGCATTGGACGCCGCGGCTGGTGACGGCGCTGCTGATTGCGGCAGCGCTGGCCACGGCGGCTGCGTTTTCCATCCAAAGCTGGGCGCAATCGGTGCTGCCTTCCACGCACATTGCGCTGGTGCTGACGCTGGAGCCGGTGTTTGCCTGGATCACGTCGTTTGTGTTCACGGGCGAGAGACTGGCGCTGAGACCGGCCTCTGGTGCGCTGCTGATCCTTGCCGGGATTGCGCTGACGGAGCTGGTTCCGCAACCGTACTTGCCCACGGCGCACGAGGCCTGATGCCGCGCATTAAACTGGGGTAAGGACACACCCATGCAGCCCGCGGTACAAGCCACAGACCGGCCAATGCGCAAGGCACGCTTTTTCCCGCGTGAGCACGGCGCCACGGCCATGCTGCTAACGCCGATTGTGTGCGCGGCGGTGCTGGCCCGTACGTGGCGGTGGAGCGAGTTGGCGACGTTGACGGCGGCATTTGCGGCGCTGGCGGCCAAAGATCCGCTGGTGGTGCTGGTGCGGCAGCGGCTGGTGTGGAAGCAGCCGCATGCGGAAACACCGGCGGCCGCGCGCTGGTTTGCCGGGTGGGCGCTGCTGTTTGGCCTGAGCGGACTGGTGCTGCTGCGGGCCTGGCCGATGCGCACGCTGCTGGGCATGAGCGCAGGAATGGCGGCTTACGCGGCGCTGGCGGTGCGGGTGAACGTGAAGAACCGGCAGCGCTCGGTGCTGTTCCAGATTGCCAGCGCGGCGGCGCTGAGTTCGAGCGCGCTGGCCTGCGCGATTTCAGCGCTGGGTACGATTCCTGCGTGGTGCTGGTGGCTGTGGGTACTGCTTTCTCTGCACGCGACGGTGGGCATCCTGGTGGTGCATGCGCGGCTGGATGCGCGCGTGGCGCCGCGTTCGCCGGCACCTGGGGCTAGGCAGTCGCGCCGCACTGCCCTGGCCGCAGTGGCTGTGGTGGCAGGCGCGGCCCTGGCTGCCGCAGTACTGGGCAGGTGGTGGATTGCGCTGGCGCTGGCCGTGGCGGCGGCGGGGTTCGACTACGACTTGCGCAGCCAGCGCGATGCCGCTGCGCTTCAGATGCCGCTGATGCGCGTGGGACGGCGCGCTCTGACGCTTGCGGTGGTCTTTGCCCTGCTGGTGATTCTGGGACTGTGGTAGCTGACGAAGCTTACTCCAACTCCGTGTCGCGATAACGCTCCATCACGCCCTGCTGGGTGATGACGCCTTCGAGCTTGCTGAAGTCCGCGCGGCTGACCACCGGTACCATGGGCCAGCGATCGACATAACGAAGGGCGACATCCAGCGGCTGGTCGGGATGAAGATAGGGAATCTGGCGGCTGGCGAGCAGTTCGTTGAGGCTGTCGCCGCTGGAATCCTCGTCCATGAGGGACTCGATCTCCTTGCGCGTAACGCTGCTCCAGCCGGAGGGCTGCAGGCGCACGAGCATGACGTCCGGAGCCTTGAGGTCGACGAGCTTTGAGTTCCAGTCGGCCACTTCGCCGGTGTCCAACACGCGCTTGACTGGTGGCTGCATGGCGTCTTCCACGCGCAGGATGCTCTCTTCCCTCTGCTCCTCCATGGAGGGCAGTTCGAGGCCGTCCTGGCGGGTGAGCAGGTCGAAGATTGCCGTCTCATGGAAGGCGCGGGAGATGACGTACGCAAAGGTGTTGGCCAGGATAACAGGAACAATGATGGAGTAATTGCCGCTGACCTCGAGCACCATGAAGACCGACGTCATGGGCGCGCGGAGAAAGCCCGCGAAGAGGACACCCATGCCGACCAGAGCGTAGGTGCCGGGAGAGAAGATGAGGTGCGGCATGAGGGCGTGCTCGGCCCCGCCGACGGCTGCGCCGAACATGGCACCGATGAACAGGGTGGGCGCAAACATGCCGCCCGGTGTTCCGCTGACAAAGGAGGCGAGCGTGGCGAGAATCTTGAGCGAGGCCAGGATGGCGAGGAATTGCCAAGTGAACTGGCCGTGGATGGCCTCATCCATGTACTCGTAACCGGCGCCCATGACCTGAGGAGCGCCGAAGGCTGCGATGATGCCGATGATCAGGCCGGCAGCGGCCGGCTGGAAATACTGTGTCCATTGGGGCAGCGCCTTGCAGCGCGGGCGAAGCAGGGTGATGCCGCTGGCCAGCACCACGGAGGCCAGGCCGCCGACGATGCCCAGGATGGCGTAGGCGATCAGCTCGGAAGGCCGCTGCATTTCGACGACCGGGATGCGGAAGAGCGACTCTGATCCGAGGAACCAGCGCATGACCACCACGCTGGAGACGGCGGAAAGCACGACCGAGCCAAGGATGCCGGCGGTCCAGCGGCCGATGACTTCTTCTATGACGAAGAGGACGGCGGAAATGGGCGCGTTGAAGGCCGCGGCAAGACCGGCCGCGGCGCCGACAGGCGCGATGAGGCGCATGCGATCGCGAGAGAGCTTCATGCGGCGGCCAATGAGCGATGCGAGCGTGGCGCCAATCTGAAGCGAGGGATCTTCCGGCCCGAGTGATTGGCCAGAGCCGATGGCGAGGGCGGAGGTGATGAACTTGCCCACGGCTGTGCGCACCGGAATGTAGCCGTTGTAAATGAAAACCGCCGCCTTTGTCTGGTTGACGCCGCTGCCGCGGGCCAGCGGAAAGACGTGGATTACCAGAACGGCGATGACCAGGCCGGCCAGCGTGGGGACCAGGATGAGGCGTGTGGTCGAGAGGTGCGCACCGGAGCCAAGCAGGTATATGCGGCACCAGTCAATGGTGAAGCGGAAGCAGACTACGGCCAGACCGGAAAAGATGCCGATGAAGACGGACAGAACAAGGAAGAAACGATCCTCACGAAACAGGGATTCCCAGACGGAAGCACGAGGGTGCTCCTCGGTGGCCACTGCGGGCTTGCCCTTTTGTTCTTCTGTGACCGTACCAGCCTCGAAAATTGAAATCGTCCCCAACTCAGAGCCCCTCATGCATTTTGGCGATGAGCAACAGCGCCTGATCGATCTCCGTGCCCGCGCCGCACATCCCCTTGCTTGACCGTTCCACGTTAAACACGAGTTCCATGGCAGTGTTCACCATGTCCGGATTGCGCCGCAGTCCCCGTTCCGTAACCTGTGGCTTGAGCTTTGCCCACTGCTGCGCCAGCGACTGCTTCTGGGTGACAGTGGCAGCGTTTGCCGCAGGCACCTGGCAGGTCTTGAGCCGGTCGCCGGCGGCGGCAAAATCATTGACAACGATGCGGTTTCTTTCCGCCGAGCGCATCTGGCGGCGGAAAGGATCCATCTGCAACACCAGCTCCGTCAGTTGCAGGCGGGCGGCGCTGTCCTTGTCGCCCGGGCGGATATCCACGGCCTCGCGAAGGTAACGCTCCGCTGAAATGTACTGGCTAAGCTCGAACGCTGCCTTCCCTGCTCCGGCCAGTGCCACGGCATTGCGGCGGTTGGCCTTGAGGCTAAGCCGGTACTCGCTGAGAGCCTGTTCGTAATCGTGTGTCCGGAGAAAAAGGCCAGCCACGTTGGCCTGGGCTGACGGGTCGTCGCCCAGATTGGCGGCCAGGGCAATCAACTCCGACTGGGCCTGGGCGGTGTAATTGATCTGGAGCAGGAGATTGATGAGTTCGAGCCGAACGTTTTTGCGAGCCTGGTCCTCATCTGCGGGCCAGGTGGCATAAATAGCGTTGTGATAATAGCGCAGGGCACTTTCGGTCTGGCCCTTGGAGGCGGCAATGCGGGCCAGTTCCAGGTTAACGGTGCCGTTTTCCGGTTGCCGCTCCCACAGATTCATGAGGTAGGTGCGGGCTTCATCTGTGCGGTTCTCGCCCAAAAGAGCCTCGGCAAGGCTGAGCTGGTAGGAGTTGTTGTCGCGGTCGTACAGCAGAGAAGTGCGGAAATCTGTGACTGCGCTGGCATACTGTTGCGCCGCAAGATCGGCCGTGCCGCGAGAGGACCAATCCTCCGCAAGTGACTGTTGCTGCGAATGATAGATGCGGGATAAGACGGCGACTACGAGGAACAACAGCACGGCCAGGCCAGAAAGAATGGCAAGAGTTACAGGCTCCCGCCTCATTTCCATATGAAATTGGAGCCGCTTAGATGCCTCCGTCACTCAATCACTCCCGGAATTGGACCGCTGCGGGGAATGCGTGCCAGACCTCGTCGAACCGCGCCGGAGGGTGAAAGACGCACAGAGACTGTTGGGTGGTCGGAAATCTGACCTCCCTCTCCGGGCCTACATGCTGGAGCGCGTGGTGGCAAACTGCACAAGTCCGCACCCTCATCGTAGCAGCGTAGCCAATGCCAGCTTTCATTATATGGGATTTTGTACTGCCCATTGCGCCCGGAAAAGGGCCCGCATCTAGGGGGTTACCAAATGGGGCGCGAACTAGCCTATGGCCGCGGGTGGGCGCGCGGCGCAGGGGCCGCGGAGTCGGCCAGGGCGAAGGCGAGAATGGACATAACGGCCGCGTTTTCCTCCAGTTCGCGAGGATTCACCTTGTCCAACGTGTCGGCCGCCGTGTGGTGGTAGTTGAAGTAAAAGCGGCTGTCCTGGATGGGTGCAAAGCTGGGAACGCCCTGCTGGGTAAGCCCGGCGATGTCTTCTCCGGTGCCGCCAACGCCCTCAAGGAGGGTGGCCCCGAAGGGTGCAAGCACCTGCGCGACTGGTTGAAGCCATGCGGCCAGTTCCGGAGGGCCTGCGAAGTAAATTCCGGCAGGGTGGCCGGCGCCGCCATCGGACTCCAGCGCTCCAATGTGCTCCGCCACGGTGTTCTTGTGGTCGGCAAGGTAGGCGGCGGCCCCCTGCGAGGCCTCTTCTTCGCTCATCCAGGCAACGAAGCGGATGGTTCGGCGGGGATGGATGCCGAGCGCCTGCATGAGGTGGATGACCTGCATGGAGACAGCTACGCCGGCGCCATCGTCGATGGCTCCGGTGCCCAGGTCCCAGGAGTCCAGATGACCGGAGACAATCACAACCTGCTCGGGATGCTCGCTTCCGGGCCAATCGGCAATGACGTTGTATCCGGGCACGTCGGGCAGGGTCTGCGGCGTAAGGGTGAGATGGAGCGTGACGGGTCCCTGGCCGGCAAGGACCTGGAGCAGGTCCGCGTCCTCGGCTGTGACAGCGGCGGCGGGAATTTTGGGCAGGTCTGGGGCGTAGTCGGTCATGCCGGTGTGCGGGAGACGGTAATCCGCACCTCCAACGGAGCGGACCAGCACGGCAACCGCACCCACGGCTTCCCCGGCAGCGGGTGCCATGGCGCGGTAGGCCACGGCCTGTCCGTAAGCCTGCATGCCCTTGTCTTCGGCTGCCAACTGCTTGTCAAAGGGGTGGTTGAAGAGAAGGATTTTGCCGCGGACGGCGCCGTCCGGGAGACTGCGGAGTTGCTGCCAGTCGTCTACGACGACGACCGGCGCAGTGAGCCCGCCTGCTGGGGTGGCAACGCTGCCGCCGAGCGCGGTGAGGACGATTTTCTGCGTGGTGCCTGTGGTCTGCCCGGACCAGCTGACGAGCTCGGCGGTTTCCTCGCCACGAACCCAGTGAGGCACCATGGCCTTCTCCAGGGTGACTTTAGCTCCGAGGGCGCGCATCTGGTCGGCGACGTAATGGACGGCCTGCAGGGCCTGGGGCGACCCGCTGAGGCGGGGGCCGATGTTGTCTGTGAGATAGCGAAGCTGATCGAGGGCGTAGGGATCTCGAAGAGCGGCGTCGCGGAGCTGTGCCATCACATGAAGTTGAGCGGGCGCCCATGCGCCGTCCTGCGCGCCGAGAATGGCATCCAAATGCTGGCTGGCCGCGGACGGAGTGGGCGGCGCCTGCTGCGCGTGGCTGGCGGAGACGCAGCCTGACGCTGCCAGCAGCGCCACGGTGAACAGTTGCATGCACTTGCGGCATTGGACCATGCCGGATGGTAGCACGAGGCCAGTGACACTCTTGGCCGGATTTTTCGTCTAACACAGCAGAGTTCCTTCAATTCTATGCCGGCGCAGGGCACGGGAGCGCACGACTGGCTATACTGAAAAGTGGTAACGAACGTCCGGCAATGCCGGAAAACCGACGAGGTTATTGATTCCATGAATTCGCTCATCGAACGGTTGCGTACACGCCGTCTCGCTTCCGTTTTTGTTTTGCTTGCCACGCTTTCGGTCGCGCTGGTGGCAGGCTCGTATGCAGCCCACGGTGTTCGTGGACAGGAGAGTCGGAACAGCAGTGCCGATGCGACGCCGCTGAAGGTGGTGAACTCGACGGTTGCGCCCAACGAGTTTGTGCGGATTGCCAAGATGGTGGGGCCGGCGGTGGTAAACATCAACACCCAGACCTTTCCCAAACAGACCGCCAACAAGGGCCTGAAGAACTTTCATGGCAAGGTGTTCCAGCCCAACCCGGACGACGGCAGCGGCAACGGCGACAACAGCCAGCAGGGCCAGGGTAATTTTCAGGACTTCTTCAACCGCTTTTTTGGTGGGCAGGCTCCGGACCAGGGCGAGGACGGCGGCGGCGTGCAGGAGTCGCTGGGCTCGGGGTTCATTGTGGACTCGAAGGGCTACATCATCACCAACAATCACGTGATTGAAAAGGCCGACAAGATTTATGTGAAGCTTTCGACCGATCCGGACACGCAGGACCTGGGCCGTCCGGCGCGCGTGATTGGCACGGACAAGGCGACCGATCTGGCGGTGATCAAGATTGACGCGAGCACACCTCTGCCGACGGTGAAGCTGGGCAACTCCGACACGGCGCAGGTGGGCGACTGGGTGGAGGCCATCGGCAGTCCTTTCGCGCTGTCGCAGACGGTGACGGCGGGCATCATCTCCGCGAAGAATCGCACCATTCAGCCGGGCGCGAGCGGGCAGTTCCAGCACTTCATCCAGACGGATGCGGCCATTAATCCCGGCAACTCCGGCGGGCCGCTGTTGAACATGAACGGCGACGTGATCGGCGTGAACACGGCCATCTTTACGCAGTCGGCCGGCTACCAGGGAATCGGATTCGCGATGCCGTCGAACACGGTCGCCGCGGTGTACAACGACCTGATCAGCCCGAGCCACAAGGTGGTGCGCGGGTCCATCGGCATCAGCTTCCGCGCGAATCTTTCCGGCGCGGTGAACCGGATTTACGGATTCAAGAATGGCGTGCTGGTGCAGGAAGTGCAGCCGGACGGGCCGGCAGACAAGGCCGGCATTAAGCCTGGAGACATCCTCACGACCGTGGACGGACGCAGCATCAAGGACGGCGACGACCTGGTGAACGAGATTGCAAGCCGTCGACCGGGCTCCACGGCGCGGCTGGGCTACCTGCGCGACGGCAAGCCGCTGAACACGACGGTGACGATCGGAGATCGTGACAAGGTGTTTGCCGAGCTGAACGCGCCGCCGGCGGAAACGACGACGCAACCGCAGGAAGATGCGGGCGAGGCGACGCTGGGCATTGTGGTGCGAGAAGCCACGGCGGCAACTGCGGCCAAGCTGCACATGCCGGGCATGGTGGTGCAGTCGGTGCGGACGGGCTCGTTTGCCGATCTGCAGGGCCTGGCACCCGGGTTGGTGATTATCCGCATCAACCGGCAACCGACCGGCACCAAGGAGCAGTACACCGCGGTGGTGAGCAAACTGAAATCGGGCGACGACGTGGTGTTTGAAGTGATGGACCCGCGTCGGCCCGGCGATGGCATCAACTACATCGGCGGCACGTTGCAGTAGCCGCACGATTGCTCGATCCGGAAGCGTAAGCGCGTTCGACAGCTTGCGCTTCCGGGCTACGATCGCATTTCTGCGAGCGACGAAACCGCGCGAGCCAGACGCGGCGAAGGCGAGCAGAATCGGTTGTTTCGAAAATGGAATGTGGAATCGATAGTAATCTTTCGGTTCCCCCTTGGGGAGCATTTTGCTGGTACTGTTGGTTCGCGTTGGATAGAATCCTGGTGAACAGCCCAGGCACAAATTTTATTGCAGAGGTATTGCAGAGTGCTTTCATTTCGATCAATCCTGGCGTTCCTGTTAACTGTAGCGATGCTAGCGTCGCCTGCGTGGGCCGCGCGAACGCACCGCGGACACAGCAAGAGTCACGTGAAGGCAGCAGCTTCGCACCGGAGCAGCCATCATCATCGCGGGCGCAGGGTGCGTCGTGCGCGTCATGTGCGCGGGCAGCAGGCCATTCAGCCGGAGCGCGTGACAGAGATTCAGCAGGCGCTGATCCGCGACCACTACCTGAGCGGAGATGCGACGGGCGTGTGGGACTCCGATACCAAGCAGGCGATGCAGAAGCTCCAGGCAGACAACGGCTGGCAAACGAAGCTGGTGCCGGACTCGCGCGCACTGAAGAAGCTCGGGCTGGGTCCGGACTACTCGGATGCGATCAATGCGAAGACGGCCTCGTTTGGTCCGCCGCCGCCGATCACCACGATTCCCGCGGGACAGGCTGCTGGATTTGCCGACGCGGCCGGGACGGATCGATAAGCGGAATTCGATCTCTGCAACAGCAGCCTATCCGATCCACCAATTCGAGAAAACACAAGAGAGGGCCGCCGAAGCGGCCCTCTCTGCATTGCAGCCGCCTGCATTAGAAGTGCATGGGGGGTATGCCCTTGAGCAGGAACTCATACCGCGCGCGAACGGTAGAGGGGGCGGCGGTTACAGGATTGTTGAGGTGCAGAACCTCGTGATCCTTGCAGTACGTGGGCCACTGGGGCAGTCCGGGGCCATTGGGGTCGCCGGTGCGGGCAAAGTTGGTCCAGTAGCTCATGAACTGCTCGCTCAGCTTGCGGTCTTCGGGCCGGACGGTCCAGCCGGGGCGCGTGTCGAGGGTGCCGAAGACATATTCGATGTCGTCGGAGTGGAAGGCGAAGGTGCCCGGGTGGAATTTGCTGGGCAGCGCCGCGAGCTCGAAGTGATAGCGATAGACGGGCGAATCGCCGGTTTTGCATTGCGCCTCAATCCACTTCCAGGTGCCGAAGGCGATGAAGGAATCGCTGCCGAAGTCGATTGCGGAGCGCCGCGCCTCTGCGTCGGTATTGCCGGGGTAGAGCGAGAGGAACTCCGCGGCGCGATCGTTGAAGAGCTTTTCCGCCATGGCCTTCCAGCTGGCGACGGTAGTGGGCCGCATGGCCAAGAAGCTGCCTTCATCGGCGTTCCAGCCGGCCAGCATGGGCACGTGCGCCTGCTTGCCTTCGGCATAGGTTTCCGGAACGGGTTGCGTAAGTACGCGGCCATCCACGTCGGGGGCGAAGCCGGTGGGCTTCTTGGTGACCAGGGCGAGTACTTCGTCCGTGGAGAGCGCGCGGAGCTGAGCGAGAGAGTTGACGCCAACCGACGAGAGCCACTCGTCATCCTTTTTGGCGCTGTCCGCAACGGACTCACCGCCAAGGTTCAAGGCGCTGGGAAAGGCTGCGCCGCTTTCTCCGATGGCCTTGGCGAAGAGGCCCTGGGCCATAGGCGAAGCCATGAGCGTGCTGACGGCAAAGGAGCCAGCGCTCTCACCGAAGATGGTGACGTTGGCGGGGTCGCCGCCGAATTTGGCGATGTTGGCGTGGACCCAGTGAAGTGCGGAAACCATGTCCATGAGGCCATAGTTCCCAGCCGATCCGTCGCCCTCTTTTGCCAGCTCACTGGAGGCAAGGAAGCCGAAGATGCCGAGGCGGTAATTGATGGTGACGAGGACGACGCCCTTGAGGGGCAGGAAGTCGCCGTTGTGGCGCGGCTCCGAGCTGGCGCCGCCGGAGTATCCGCCGCCGTGAATCCAGAACATGACGGGTAGATTGGCATTCTTCTTGGCGGTGGCAGGAGCGAAGACGTTCAGGTAGAGGCAGTCTTCGCTGGGGCCAGCGTCCTGGAAGACCATGTCCGCAAAGACGCGGCCCTGGGCGCAGTGCGCGCCAAAGTGCGAGGCGTCGCGGTTTCCCTTCCACTTTGCTGCGGGCTGCGGCGCTTTCCAGCGCAGGTCGCCCACAGGCGGAGCAGCATAAGGAATGCCGAGATAAGCACGGACCTTGCCGTCGTTGATGGTTTTGCCGTGGAGCTTGCCCATGGTGGTTTTGACGTTGAGTGGATCTGCGTGGCCCGCTGCCGAGAGACAGGCCATCATACCGGCCACAGCCAGGGCACACGCCAGCTTGGTACGAATCTGCATGAGAAAATCCTCCGCGCTACACCTTAACAGGACGGACGGAGGAAGCGCAGAGTTTCCAAGGGAGCGAAGGAGTGCCTGGGTTATGGCGCGGAGAGAAGCTCCGGCGCGAGCAGGTCCTGGATGGTTTCTCGGCGGCGGATGAGGCGGGCCTTGCCGCGCTGGACGAGCACCTCTGCGGGGCGCAGGCGGGTGTTGTAATTCGAGCTTTGCGCCATGCCGTAAGCGCCTGCATCGAGCAGAGCCAGCAGGTCGCCGGGCTCGACGGGAGCCAGTTCACGGTCGCGCGCGAAGAAGTCACCGGACTCGCAGACGGGGCCCACGATATCGACCACGCGGGGCCGCCCGCGGCGCGGCTTGACGGGCACAATCTGATGGTGGGCCTGATAGAGGGCCGGGCGGATGAGGTCGTTCATGGCCGCATCGGTGATGACGAAGGTCTTTTTGCCGCTGCGCTTGACTTGGAGCACGCGGGTGAGCAGCACACCGGCCTGCGCCACGAGGAAGCGGCCCGGCTCCAGCATTAGGCGACCAGAGAAGCCCGCCAGCGCACGCTCCAGCTCGGCTGCATATTCAGCGACCTTGGCTTCGGCGTCGAAGCTGCCACCGTGGTAATCGATTCCGAGACCGCCGCCAGCGTCGACGGATTGAAGGACAATTCCCTGCTGGCTGAGCTGGCTGACGAGCCGCATGACGCTCTGCATGGCCGCGCCGAAGGGTTCGACGGAGCGAATTTGCGAGCCGATGTGGACGCTGATGCCGTGCGGCTGAAGCCAGCGGTTGGCGGCGGCGCGCTTGTAGATGCCGAGCGCCTGGCGAATGTCGATGCCGAACTTGTGCTCGCGCAGGCCGGTGGAGATGTAGGGGTGGGTCTCCGCAAAAACGTCCGGGTTGACGCGCAGGGCGAAGCGCGCCTTTTTGCCGAGTTTGCGGGCGCGGCGAGCGAGCAGGTCCAGCTCAGCTTCGCTTTCCACGTTGAACTCGAGAATGCCCACGGCGAGCGCGCGGTCGATCTCGTCCTGCGTTTTCCCCACGCCGGAGAAGACGATGCGCCCGGCGGCATCCGGGGCGACGGCCAGCACGCGCTCCAGTTCCCCGCCGGAGACGATATCGAAGCCGGCGCCGTGGCGGGCAAGCAGCTCTAGGATCGCGAGGGCGGAATTCGCCTTGACGGCGTAACAGACGAGGTGATCGCGGCCCGCAAAGGCCTGCTGGAACATTTGGAGGCGAGCCACAATCTGGTCCGCGGAATAGACGTAAAGGGGCGTGCCGAAGCGGCGCGCGAGCGAATCCAGAGAGACAGCGCCGCAGCGCATGGCACCGCCTGCGGGGGGATAGGCGAAGGGCCGGGAGGGTTCCATGGAGTGCGTGGTCAAAGCGTCCTGTCCGATGGGGTGAGTGCTGCATTGAGCGTATCGCATTTGCGGGTGAGATGGCCCAGGCGAGGCGGCTCCGGGGCCTAGATGCTGAACTGGCGAAGCCATGGCGCGAAGAGCGAGGCGACTTTGTCCGGCTGCTCGTAGGCGGCGAGGTGGCCGGCATCGGGCAGCAGGTGGAACTCGCAGCCGCCGGGCGCGGTTTGGAAGACGCTCATTTCGGCGGGGGTGATGCCGGAGTCTTCACCGCCGGCAATGGCCAGCACGGGGACACTGATGGTGGCGACGGTGGGCACCGAATCCGGCCGGACCGCCAGACCAGCCTGCACGGCCACCAGGGCCTCCGGCGTGATGGTCATGCGAGCGCGAAGCTCCTGGACCATCTGCGGCATGCGCGCTCGCGCCGTGGCGCCGATGAGCGTCTGGGCCATGGAATCGAAGACCTGAGAAGCGCCGCCACTGCGGGCCTGGGCGATGGT
>Ga0307375_10005388_pt1 | contig 12003 bp, 11 predicted proteins | sample TR1MG_FD_202531 | JGI IMG/M metagenome (GOLD analysis project Ga0307375, IMG submission 202531) | Soil microbial communities from Risofladan, Vaasa, Finland - TR-1 | ecosystem: Environmental > Terrestrial > Soil > Coastal area > Acid sulfate soil | place: Finland: Risofladan, Vaasa | collected... | reverse complement strand
CGACCAGGCGTGAGCCACGCTCCAGCAGGAGGACGTTGCCATTGGTCGAGTAGACATTGCGTGCGAGCACGCAGCTGGTCATGCCGGGCACTTCGGAGGACAACGCCGTCTGCAAGATACAGTCCAGGAACATGCCCTGCGTCAGGGTCATGTTGGGATCGGGTAGCAGCGACGCACTGACCGTCGCCGTACGCGTGGCGCTCAGCGCATTGGACAGCGTGCTGTCGGCGCGTCGCTGCCGCGATGCACTGTTGCCGGATGGCGATCCGGCCAGGGCGGACAGCCCGGGCGCGCCTTGTCCACTGCCGTCTTGATGGGCGTAGGCGCTACCGCGGATGGCCAGTAACGGCGCGCGTTTGCGCCGTTCGGCGAGATCCGCCGCGGCCTTTTGGGCGGGCGTCATGCCCGGCGTCTGGGTTTGCCCGGTAAGAGGCGGCGCGGCAGCGTTCGAACCGAAGGTTGGTGGGGGCGGCGGGTTCTGCTTGTCGAAGGCTTCGCGCGTCAGGTCGGGCAGGCTCGGGCTCAGCGTGGCGACATGCGAGGTGTGGTTGCGGTTCGCCAGGGCGCCGAGCATCGCGCGCGCGGCCAGCGCGATGACCAGCACGAGCCCGAGGGCGACCAGGATCGCCGGGAACCATCGATTGCGTTTGCGCGGCCTGCCCACATGGGGAATACCGCGCTCGGCGACGTCGTTTGCTTCATCCAGGCTCATGGGGAGTTCCCTTGGTCAGGGTCAGCACGCGGCGCTTGAGGAGGGTCCGACAGCACGGTGCGGAAAGGGGGTAGCGTGGCGATCGGCGCCGGGGCGGACGTTGCACCTGGGCCCGTGGCCTGCGCGGTAGGCGTGACTACCGCCGGCGCGGCATGCAGGTTTCCACGTGGTGCTTGGGCACGAAGCGTGCGCTGCACCTGCGGACTGACGGTGTCGGACGGTGTGGCGATGCCACGCGGGTTGTAGCTGCGGTTCTGGAGGCACGCGACCGACTTGCCCCGACGCAGGACCAGCTGGCGCGTCGTCGTTTGTACGACGTACTGGTCGCCGCGCATGGTCCCATTGACCAGGCTTTCGCTGCCATCGGCATTGATGATGAAGATCGCGGGAATTTCCTGGGCGTTGGGGAAACGCAGGTAGGTGAATCGGCCGTCGTCGTCGACCTCGCTCGGCCACAGACTGCGCTCGCCGCAGGCGTAGTAGTTCCAGTTCAAGGGTTTCGGGGGCGCATCCAGTCGGGCGACGAGTTGCGCCTGCTCCGCCTTGGCTTGCTCGGCGCGCGCCAGCGCCGCAGCATCCTCGGGATAGCGGAAACGCACCTCGAAGAACATGCCCGAGCTATGCGGGCCGGTAAGCCCGGCGGCATGTCGCGCGTCAAGCGAGAGCTGGTAGACGCGCTTGTTGGTCACCACCGTCGCGTTGGTGACCGCGTTGTCCTCGCGCGGTTTCACGAACAGGTGCGACCCCATGGGCGCCACTTCCCAGGCCAGCGAGTCACCGAGCGCGACGCTTTGCACCTGTTCGCCTTGGGCAAATTCGATGTCGGTCGAATAGCCGTAGTGGCCGATGATCTTGACGACGTCGGCGGCGTTGTAGGCGACCGCCTTGATGCGCGCATCGTAGCGACCGCTCTTGGGGATCGATTCGGGCAGCGCGAGCGTGGGGGTTAGCAACAGAAGCAGGAGCAGAGCGGACAGGCATGCGCGCATGATCAAGCTCCCGTCGGCACAGTTTCAGGATCGAGCCGGTAGTCGCTCACCTGAAACCCGATCGGATCGACCAGCCGTGCCTTTTCGTCGGTCGGCGGATTCAGGTAGCGATAGGTGATCGTCGCAATCCAGCGCGTGACGTGATCCTGCCCATTGGGCAGGCGTTCGGCGCGCGTGAACCTTACCTGGGCAACGCCCTTGCCGAGGAAGGCGATGGCGTTCACCGAGATGTCGACCTGGCCATCCTTGCCGTACACCGCGGTCGGCGAGTGCAGGTTGTTCGGCTTGATCTGCTCGAAGTACGCATCGGCCACTTGCGCCGACGACATGGTGGTGACGGCTTGATAGTCCGGATACGCCATCGCGCTCGAGTAGGAGCCGCGATAGCTCACGTAACGCGCGAGGAAATACTTGTCGATCGCTTCGTTGTAGGACTCTTTTTGATCGGTCAGCCGGGTGACGATATCCGTCGCACCGGTGTTCTTGTCCACACGTACCACGAAGGGTTCGACACTCTTCAGCGGCGTCAGCACGGCGACGGCCGTGACCGCCACCAGAGCGGTGGCCAGACCGCCGCCGGCAAAGAGCCAGGCGCGACGCTCGGATTTTTGGGCACGCACGACCTGATCGGTTTCCCACGCCTTGGCGGCGTGAAGGAAGGCGGCAGCTTCTGCGGAATCGTTCATGACACCTTCTTCTGCGGGGCAGGATAGTGGTCAGGGGAGTTGATGGGTGTGTAGATGCCGTGGCAATCCGGTGCTTTGGCCGGGGTGGCCGCACACGCGGCGAGGCCGAGCAGGGCGCCCAGCAACAGAGTGGCGCGCCAGGTCGACGTGAGACGATGCGTCATGGGGGATTCCTTTAGATCGAGTTGCGTTGGCGTGCTTGCCACGTGCGACGGACCAGGCCGGCGGCACTGCCGCCGGTCAGGTGTCGGGATAGCCGCTCGCTGGGCGTCATGGACAGCCCGCGTTCGGCACGGTCGCGAGACCAACCCTTGTGGGAGTGGCCGGTGCCGATCGCGCGGCTGGCGCCCATGGCCAGCAATCCGGCTGCGCCCAGGCGTCCCAACATGCCCTGGGTCTGCAGGGCCAATCCGCCACCCAGCGCGGAGGCGACCGAACGGGTTTGGAAGAGGACCGCGAGCGTGGCCAAGGTGGCGCCGAAGACTTTGAGGGTGTCGATGACCAGTTCATCCCATTGGTCGGTGTTGATCTGGGTCAGGTAGTCGCTCAAGAAGTGAAAACACAAGCTGATCGCACACGCGACCAGCAGAAACAGGATCGCGAAGTTCACCACCTGGCCGAGCCACGCTTCAAAGAAACGTTGCGTCTGCGGAAAGATCGCCAGCAGGATGAAGAGCGGACCGATGGCCAGCAGCAACGCGGTGAAGATGAAGGCCATGAAAATGATGCCGCAAGCGAGGGCGACGATGACTGTTACAGAGAGCCAGATCACCAAGGCGAGGAAGTAGAAACCAATTCCGCCCAGGCCCGTCACGCCGCCTTGCGATTTTCCCCGAGACCAAGCCTTGTCCCCGATCTGGATCCCTTGATTTTCTGCGTTGTCGAGCACGTCAGCGATCGTGGTAGGCGAGCTTCCGGAGGTCGAACCGGGGGCCACCAAATCCGCGGCAACGGCGCTGGGTGCCTGAAGGAAGAACTGGGCGACCTGGCCTTGATAGAAGCCGGCGGTCAACGCAAACGCCACGATGACCACGATGCGGATCACGCGCTTTGCCCCGTCGGTAAACGGCTCACTGATCCGACCGCTGGCGATCCCGACGGCCCACAACAAGACGTAGATCGTGAGCAATGCCGTGGCCGCACCACCGATGAGCGCGACCATGGTCGCGGACGCGCCATTGACGTAATTTGTCGTCGTGGAGACGATCGAATCGAGCAACCAGTGCGCAATGCGGGTATTACTGTCCAAGGCTATCCATCCTTACGTTCATTTCGCCGGGCATGCGGACACGGGTGGCTTGCCGTCGTATGCGCCGATTGCCTCTTGGCAAGTCTCGGCTTTATCTGCAACGCCACACCACGGATTGGTCATGCGGTCCGCGGCGGTGGGAGACTCGTTGCATTTGGCGAATGCAGCGTCCCGCTTGGCTTGGTTTTGCTTGCCCAAGAGCGTGTGGTAATCCGGGACTCCATCGGCAGGGTGTGAGCAACCGGACAGCGCCGCGACGCAGACGACGAGGAGCAAGATCAAGGGAGGTTTCATCGTGGTGGTCTCCGGTTCGGTCAGTATTTCGCGGCAGTGAGCTTGTAGTCGTCCTGGGTTTCATGTTGCTGCTGAACGCGGCGGGTGTTGTCGATGAGGGCATTCATCGATTGCAGCTTGATAAGCTCGTTCAAGAGCATGCCGTTTTCGATCTCGATGCGTGCCTGCAGCTCACCGATCGATTTCATGTCGGTGGTGCTGTTGATCTGGCCCATGAGTTGGTTCAGGCGCGCGAAGCGCGCCCCGGAGTCGTCGTAGGTCTGCGCGTTGAGCGCTTGCGCAGTGGCCGCATCGTTGAGGTGGGTCGTCAGCGCCTGTGTGACCGTGGCATCGACGTTGGCGAACTGCGGCTGATGGAGTTCGGAGGCCTCACTCGTGATCTGGTGGGCGAGCGCCCCGACGTTTCCGCCGTTTTGCATGGCCGAGAGGGTTTGCTGCCAGTTGGTCGGGATGCTCGCGCTGTAGTTCTCCGCATCGATCGCGCCAAGTCCTCGACTGCCGGTCAACGAGGCATATTGCTGTTTGGCCTGTTCCAGCTGGGCCTTCAACTGCTCCAACTGCTGGATCATTTCCGTGTAGCGCACGATGGCCTGCTGCAGGTTGGCCGGATCGATCACGACCGCTTGCGCATGGGCCATCGGCGCCATCGCGAGCGTCCCTGCCGCCAGCACGGCGGTGAGTGCCAGTACCGTTGCGGTGCGTTTCATTGCGCTGTCCTCATCTGCTCGAACACTGGCAGCCACTGATCCGGGTCCTCGCCGGCGCGCGCGATGGCGCGGGCCGCCAGGTCCACCGAGGCCGCGGTGCCAGAGAGCACGGCCAGTTCGGGCACCAATCCGCGCAGGTTGAGCTCGCAGATCGTGGAGTTCGGCCCCTGTTTGAACAGGAAGCCGCGCAGGTTCTGCGCCACCATGTCCTTGGCGACGATGTCGTATTCGCGCTGGGTCAACTTGAACCCGTCGACGTAGTCTTCGCGAGTAGCCTTGGCGTTGGGAAGGTAAAGCTGGGTCACGCACTGCTCGATCAATTGCCTGGAAATCCGCGAGCGCAGCACATCGGCAGGGCTCTGCGTGCCGAAGATGGCCAGGGCATTGCGTTTGCGATAGGTCTTGACCGCATCCAGTGCCTTGCCCTCGAACACTGGGTCGAGCAGCATCTTCCAGAACTCGTCCATGTTGAGGATGAAGCGGCGTCCGTCGATCAAGGACTCCATGCGGTGAAACAGGTACATCACTGTCACGGTGCGGGTGGCATCGTTGTCGAGGAAGTCCGTGACGTCGAAACCGAAGTGGCGACCGGTGGCCAGATTGATCGTGTCGGTCGGGTTGTCGAGCAACCAGCCCAGCGCACCGCCGGCACACCACTTGCGAAAGCGCGCGGCGTTGCCGTTGGGGTCGGTGGGTTCGAAGAATTCCTTCAAGGCGGAGAAGCGCCGGGACTCGAAGGGCATCATGTACAGGCCGCTTACCGCGTCGTGCACCTCGCGCTCGCGGGAAGGGGAGAATGGGAACTGCGGTTCGTCCCCGGCGATGCAGCGCTTGACCAGCTGCATCAGGAACGCGCGATTGCCCGGGGTGTCCGGCAAGGCGCACGGGTTGAAGCCGGTCGGTACGCCGTTCTTGAGGGTCGAGTACTGCCCGCCCATCGCGCGCACAAAGATCTCCTGGCCCTGATCCTTGTCGAAGGTGAACACCGTCGCTCGGTATTTCTCGCACTGCGCCAGCAGGAAGGTCTGGATGACGGTCTTGCCCGCGCCGGTGGGGCCAAGCAACAGGGTGTGGCCGGGGACGCGCTCATCGACATCGGCCTCATCCAGACCCCGCCTGGAGGTCGGCGGTAGGTGGAAATTGAAATAGAACGGCGTGCCGGAGGTGGTTTTCAGCAGCGTCACCGCCGGCCCCCACTGGTTGCCCTCATAGCGGCCCGTCGGATAGTTGTGAAAGCCCGTGAAGCCGACGAGGTTGCTGGAGGAGATCGCCGCCGGGCGCGGGCGCATCGTGAAGTTGCCCGGCAACTGCGCGAAGAAGGCGGCCTCGATGCACTCGTCCTCCCGCGCCACGGTGAAGCCGCATTCGGAAAGCGCGGCCTTGGCATCCGACAGCCGCTCGATCAACTCCCGTTGGGTGTCGGCCAGAATCTGCAGGCTCAGGTGGTGCTCGCCGAACACCACGCGATTGCTGGCCAGATCATCCAGCGCTTGCCCGATGTCGGCGATCTGCGACGCGGAGGCGTCTTCGGCATGGATCAGCAGGCGCTGTTGTTTCTGCAGCGCGGCCATGGCCTTGTTGCGGCCGTAGATCGCGAAGGATTGCGTCAGCACAAGTGGGAACGGCATCGTCAGCAGCACGTTCAGGTGCCCCGGTTCGGTGCGCTCGACCTGGTAGGCGCTCGCCGCGAGCATGGCCCCGATCTTGACGCTGGTCGGCGAACGGATTTCCAGTTGGTCCACGCCGAAGGACACGCGCGAGCTGACCATCCCGAACGCGGCGCGGCCTTTGGGCAGGGCGATGCGTTGCCACTCACCGTTGATCAGGAACGCCAAGAACTCCAGGGTCTCGGAGCAGACGATTGCGCTGCGCGTATACGTCCCGAGCCGGTGCGGCGCATACCGGCTCAGGCCGGCCAACACCATGTCGGTGATCTCGTCAAGGCGCGCCGACGCCTCGTCGATCGACTCCAGCACGCTGGCCGCCGTCTTCTTTTCGCCAAAGGCGAGCAGCTTCATGCCGCGGGACTTGCCACGGACCAGGATCGTCACGTAGTGCGTGTTGGCCATCAGTTGCGCACCAGCCAGGCTCGCGCGATAGCGCTCGTTCAAGCGCCCAGCAAAGTTGTCCTCGAAGGTGCCCTCGGGGTAGTGCGTGCGCGGTTCGCGCACGGTGTGCATCCACAGGGCCACATCGTCGGTGGCGATATTGCGCAACAGCCCGGTCAGCGCGTCGTGCCATCCCTGGATGTCCTCGTCATCGGCCGTTTCGTGCGCGACGCCCGCCAGTTGGATCACGGTCAGCGTGTCGCCGCCGACCGTGCGCACGTTATGTTCGGAGACGTGCGTGGAATACGGAACGAAGTCGGTCAGTGGCCGCGCCGCGTTGGCGAGGCCTTGTCGGGGAGCGAGCATGGAATGTCCCTGTCAGCGCTTGCGATGAGGCATGGGTGAATAGGAGCCCGCACGCCAGTAGCCGCGCGTGCGGTGCATCGCCTTGGTGTTGAGTTGCAGAGCGAGATACCGGAACGCCCGGGGATCCTTGGCGCAGATCAGGCGGGCGATGCCATACAGCACGATGCCGATCCCCAGCGCGCCGACTTTCCAGATCACGTTGGTCTGCAGCATGTTGGCAACGAGATAGGCGATCGTGCTGCCCGCGACGATGCCAAGCAGTGCCTGAATCGGAAGCCCCAGCAACACCGGGGGCCGCGCCAGGCCGCCGAACAGGGGATCGCTGCGAAGACCGTCGGCCATCTCAGCAGCCGCCCGAACCATACAACGCCGTCACGACTTCGGTGGCGATCCCCGCGACGATCGCGCCGATCAGCACCTGGCCAACGGTCGCCCACGACAAGCGCCCGAATGCGGCCAGCACGCCAGAACCCAATACCGCCACGACCAGGATGAAGAACACCGCTTCCTTGATCCAGGTAAGTGCGCTGTTGGCCTTGGTGCACAGGTCCATGCCACCGGCGGCTTGGGCAGACGCCAAGTGCGGCGCCAGTGCGCTACCCAGGACGAAGATCACAGTCGCGGTCAGTCGCACGTACCCTGCGTTGCGTTCCAAAAATGACGCGCAGTTGCCTTGACGGGTGGACGTCTTCATCGTTTTCAATCCTTCTGGTTAAGGTGCGGGGTGGCGGATCAAAGCCGTTCGTCGAGCAGCAGGGTCGGTGGCAAGGGGCCGTGTCGCGTGATGGTGACCAGCAGACGATCGAGAGATCGGTAGTGGCGCGGCTCCTTGATGGCGGTTCCAATCAGGGTCATGAATTCGTCTTTCCAGACAGGCAGGACTTTCAGGCTGTAGCCGATTTTTGACTTATAGATACACAACTGGCGGACCGCGTTATTGGCAAGCAGATCCGCCAGTTCGGACTCAAGGATGGTCGAGTCACTGGGTGGCTGCTGGGGCAGATACAGCGTTCGTCGTTTGAGCCTCTCGCTGATGGGTCGAGAAGGCTTGTTCGGAGGTGCCATGGGGAGGGTCCTTGCCGTCGAATCTCGCCCCCAGTCTAGTCCTGGTGAGGACATACGCCCCCTGCGATTCGTCACCCCTTGTTGCGACTCCTTGCTGTTGGGCCCAAGCCGCGGCGGCGTAGACGTCCCATGTCGGGATGGGCGTCTGCACGATGACGGTCGTTCCAGCTCCATCGGCGGAACGGTTGCCCTTCACCTGTTGCATCAGCCATTGATCGATTTCACTGGTGGGCACCCCGAGTTTCACCATGGCGTTTGCCTGCGCGATGGCGGCATCCATCTGGGCTTGCGTTGTCGCAGCGCTGGCTGAGGCCGTGGCCATAAAGAGCGTTGCGAACACGAGCGCAGAGACGGCGCGAAGCGGTGGCATAGGCTGAATAAATGTGATCATTATTTATGACTAATAGTTATCAAAATATGACTTAGTTATTCACGCTTTTTGAAACCATATGTCAAGCCACATAGGGGTGTCAAGCAAAATTGCGAGGGTTTTCATGCAGGTCCCAGAGGGTCGCGTGAGGAGCGCACGTTGTCACGGGATGACTGAGGCTTGTCACGGCCTTCGTGGGCGCTGGATGATCCTTTCCTCTTCGATGTCATGATGGAACGCAGCAATCAACCAGAGTTTTTAAACGCGTCCCGACTTCAATTCGTCAGCTCCGTTGGAATTCGTAGTTCACGCTGAATTGGAGGCTGCGCGCCGGAATGAGGTAGAACTGATCGAGACCCAGCTCGCTGCCAGCGACCGGATCCCGTCGATCACCGAGGTTGTAGGCATCCACACGAAATTCCCAAGCGGCATGGCGATAGCCGAGGCCGGCATCGAATGTCGTGTACCCACCCGCCCGCGCGGTGTTGAGTCGATCCAAAAAATGCGTGCCGTTGTAGTTGAGCATCGCGTATCCAGTGAAGCCCTCCCGAGGCGCGTAGACGAATCCCGCGCTACCGAGATGTCGCGGTGACAGTGGTAGAAACCTGCCCTTGAGCTCGACGGGCGTGACGTCCAGAAGCTGCACGTAATGGTCAAATCGCGCCTGATGCCACGCGCAGGTGGCCACCACAGACAGCGCGGCGCTCACCCTGAGTCGAGCGTCCATCTCGACTCCCATAAAATGTTCGGCGCCGGCGTTGACCAGACTCGGCAAGCCGTTGACCGCCTGCGCCACGACCAGATGGCGAAATTTCATGTCGAACGCCGACACTTCCCACGTGATTCGGCTGTTCAACTGTTGGCCTTTGAACCCGAGTTCAGAACTGCTGGCTGTTTCGGGTTGCAAGATGCCGCCTTCAGATTCGGGGCCGAAGTCAATCACCGCCGGTTTGAACATGATGCGGCGATTCGCATACACCGTCACGGAATCCCGGCCGGCCTCCCAGAGTCGATAGCTGGTGCCGACAGTCCCTGACCAGCGATTGTCGACTCGGCGCTGCGTGTCGCTCTGGTCCTGGATGGGAGCCGGGCCGCTGTTGTCGGTGTGGGTGGCATCCCGTACCTCGGCGGTGTGGTTGAAGCGCACACCAGCGTTGACGTGCCAGCTGGGGCTCAATGCTGCGTTGAACTGCGCATAGAGCCCAGAGAAGTTACGATGATCCCCAACATGGGTGAATTCGTCGATATGGCGGGTGCGCCAGTCCGGGGCGTTGCTGCCATCGGGCAATACGACGTATTCGAAATTGGCGCTGTGCTGCCCCCCGCGACCATACAAGTCGTCGATTCCCCAGACGAGACTGGCCTGATCGGACAGTACGCTCGCGATATGACTGTCGAAATAGATGTCGGTCTTGCGCACGACCTGCTGGAATCCATCGGCATTGTGGGTCACCCCATCAACGGCAAAGTCAGGCCGCAGGAAACCGCGCACGTTGTTGTCTTCGGTGCTGGCGAGGGCGAGCTTTGTGTTCCACGATCCAAGCGCGGTGGCCTCTTCGTAGCCGAGCACGAGCTGCGAACGATCCTCGTCATTCCTGGCGCCACGCGGGTTGTCATTGGCATCGAGCGGTACACGCGAGGAAAGCACGCCGTTCTCGACCGGATGAGGGCTGCCAGGTTGCTGTCGCAGCACCGTGGCATCGACATCTATGGTGAGCTCGCCTGCGCCAACGGCACCTGCACCGCGGTACAACAGGTGATTGCGCTCAAAGCCAGTGTGGTCACCTGTCAGTCGCCGTTTTTCGCCATCGATCAATAGCGACTGGCGCCACGACGCATCAGCACGGGACAGCGGAAGCGCCAGAGAAAAATCTGCACTGCCGCGGCTCCCAAGACCGATAGCCACCCGAGAAGGCGCCTCCCCGGCGCCATAGTGAATGACCTGAATGACGCCAACAAAACTCGTCGCGCCGTAATTGACCGGCGCGGCGCCCTTCAACACCTCGATGCGTTCGACGTTTGCCAGATCCAGGCTGGCCAGAGCTGGCGTGAAGGCGCCCCCCGAGGGAACACCGTCGACCACCAGCAGGAAGGCGTCAAATTCTCGCAGGCCCCAAAGGGATGGAACGGCCGACGCGCCCCCCGCATCGCCGCCAGGTGCAATGGCGACACCCGCAACCTGGGACAGCGCCGTGCGCAGATCGCGGGCACCGCGGGCACGCAGTTCGTCACCATTGACTACCGTCACCGTTGCAGGAACATTACGCAGCGTGGTGGGAAGTTTTGATGACGTCACTTCGATCGGTTCAAGCGTCACCACATCCAAGGCAACGGCCACGATCGGCACCGCATTGAAGGCCACCAGCATCACTTTCACTGCCAGCGCCCATCCGTTCGAGAACCTCATTTGTTGCATTCCCAGGCACCCCTGCAGATGCCGCGATCCAGGTGGATGTCGTCTGGCTGGCGATAACGCGCGCCACGCCTCGCCTCGCCCAAGATCTTGGGCCAGTGACGACGAGCGGCATCATGCATCCAAGCGATAAGGGCCGCCGTCACCGGCGACCCTTACCTAATCTCAGTTAGCGTTCAACGTGATGTCATCGACAACGAACGACGTCTGGTAGGCAGAATCCTCCGTCCCGATCAATCTCAACGTGATCGTCTTGCCGATGTAAGCACTGAGACTCACGCTGTGCTGCTGATAGCCTGACGCAGCGTCGAGGTTGGAGAACTGGGACACCGTCCCAAGCAGCGTGCCAGAGGTATCGAATACTTGTACTTTTAAGGTGTCGTAGGCGCTACTTGTCGTCGTCTCGGCCGTATCGACGTGCAGCCAGAACGACAGCGTTGCGCTGGCGTTGCCTGCCGGGATCGTGACGGTTTGGGACGCCGTGTCGGTGTGCGTACTGCCATAACCGTCCAGCCACACGAAGCCCGTTCCGCCATGCGCCGTTTCCCCGGAGCAGCCGCTGGTGGTGCACAGCGCACCGGAAGTTACTGTCCACGGCGCGGCCGTACTGTTCTCGAATCCGGTGTTGCCCAGCAACTGCCCACTGCCACCGCCGGATGCCAACACGATTGACTTGGTGACGGCATTGGTCTTTCCACCGTTGTCCGTCACGGTCAACGATACCGGATACGTTCCGGCCGAGACGTATGCGTGGTTCGGACTGGTCGTGGACGAGGTACTCCCATCACCGAAGTTCCATGCGCTGGACACCACGGTTCCGTCGCTGTCGGTGGACGTATTTGTAAACGCCACGATCAGGCCATTGACCGTATCGCTGAAAGCCGCCACCGGCGGCACATCTAAGCTACCGGAAACCGTCACCGTCTGCGTCTTGGTGTTGGTCGCGCCGCCGTTGTCGGTCACCGTCAGCGCCACACTGTAGGTGCCCGCTGCGGCATAGGTGTGGCTGGGGTTGGTGGCGGTCGAGGTGCTGCTGTCGCCGAAGTTCCACGAGCGCGAGGCGATGTTGCCGTCGCTGTCCGTGGAGCTGTCGGTGAAGTTCAC
>Ga0307375_10005387_pt1 | contig 12005 bp, 12 predicted proteins | sample TR1MG_FD_202531 | JGI IMG/M metagenome (GOLD analysis project Ga0307375, IMG submission 202531) | Soil microbial communities from Risofladan, Vaasa, Finland - TR-1 | ecosystem: Environmental > Terrestrial > Soil > Coastal area > Acid sulfate soil | place: Finland: Risofladan, Vaasa | collected... | reverse complement strand
CTGCGCACGCGTCACCGACAGTCTGGATCTGCGCACGTGGCTTTTGAGTCAGGGCGCCGAGATCGAGGTCGTCAAACCTATCGCTTTACGCTGCTGGATGACGACATGGACGGGACTGCTCTTTTCAGGCACATTGGTCGGCATCATTTAGGATAAACCCACATTTCCCATTAGGCCCTCATTTCTAATGGAAGCCATTAGCGTAAGCTGTTGAGTTCGTTACGGTTCAGGGGTAAATTCGAACGGCTGTCGCTGCACTTTTTCCGTACGGAGGGTGTATGGGGTTTGAGCTTCGATTTACCGACCAGGAAATCACCGCCTGGGGTGGCATGGGCCCCCTCAAACGGATGCTCGATCACCTCTATTTTGATCAGGCGTTGCAAGCGAGCGGTCTCCCCCAACCGGGCAGTAATCGGGGCTATCGTCCCGAGCAATTGATTACCCAATTCATGCTCTCTGTCTGGTGTTGCGCCAATCGCTTTGAACAGGGGGAAGTAACCCGCCATGATCCGGTGTTAAAGCGTCTGTTGGGTTTTTCCCGCATGGCCAATTTCAAGGCGGTGATGCGACTTTTTCGGAAGTTCTCCCAAGCGACGAACGAGCACGTGTTCGGGGCTTTATATCGTTGGCTGTTTGCCCAGATCGCTGTGGATGGGTTGACGCTCGATCTTGACTCCACGGTCATGACACGACACGGAACCCAGGAGGGCGCCGTTCGTGGTTACAACCCCACCAAACCCGGACGACCCTCCCATCATCCGTTGATGGCCTTTGTGTCGGATACCCGCATGATCGCCAACTGTTGGTTGCGGCCAGGGAGCACCCAGAGCGCGCACAACGTGCGCGCCTTCCTTGATGACACACTAGACAGATTAGGCGGTAAGCGTGTAGCCCTCTTACGGGCGGATAGCGGTTTTAGTGATCAGGCCTTTTTGCGGGATTGTGAGCAGAAAAAGCTCTCCCATGTGATCGCCCTGCGTTTGAACCAACCCCTCCAACGGGCCTTGGTCGAATCCTCTGGCTGGTGGATGTTGGACGACGGCATTGATCTCGTCAGCATCGATTATCAAGCCCCGAGTTGGTCACAACCTCGAAGGTCAGCCCTTCTTGGCCACCCCACAGACTCTCTCAAAGGCCTGCAAGATCGAATCGGGGCGCATGCCCCACACTCTCCCCCGTCAATCCGGCGAGGGAAGGCGTCAAGGACCGCCAGCGCCGCCACGGACAACGGCACCCGACGCGGTGTCCCGCTCTTGGTTTCTGGTATGAGCAAGACCTGCGCACCTGTCCAGGTGTTCCCAGCGCATGTCGGCGATCTCCCCGCGACGCATATCGCGGTCTCGATGGCCCAGGTGATGAGGGAGCCGATCTTGCCGCCAATGTGTGAGCGGTCTTTAAGGTGTATTAGGGATGTTACTGTACGCGCCTCAAGTTCCCGCAGGTTACCAAATGACACAGAAATTCGGTAGGAGTTTTTGCAAATGCCTTATTTTATGGTGCCCCGGGCCGGAGTTGAACCGGCGACCTGTCGCTTAGGAGGCGACCGCTCTATCCACTGAGCTACCGGGGCAGTAGCCCTTAGTATACGCGAAGCGCACCTGACCCCAAACACGTCGAAGGAGAGTCTTTGCGCGCGGTTCTTTACGAACGTTCTGCCCCGCGCCACCCCCTTCCTGAACCGAGGGCCAGAAGGCGTCGAGCCGGCGGCTTTGGCTTCCGGACTTCTCCTGGTCTGCTGGCTTTTTTATCACATGTACACACTCTCCCGGTGGCGTCGGCCAGAGAGACTACCCCCATATGCGTGGGTACCGACGCCAGAATGAGGGGCCTCCAATTAACAGAAGGAATCGCGCCACGCGGCCAAGTCCTGATCGCGGCAAATCATGGGCAGCCGAGCGGCAAGACCTACTCTAGTTGCGGTGGCAAACGGGAAAACCTAGCCGCTATTACCAGGTGATTGGATGTGTCGGGCGTGTGAGGGGATGCACGACCGCAATCTTCGTCGCGGCCATCCCGATAAAGCGCGCCTCGGCAAAATAAGTCTCCCGCCACAAAGCTCTCTGGTTCGCTTTGCGTAGGCATGGACGAACGGAATACAATCCTAAGGGATGGAAGCGCAGTGCCGTGCCGGCGCGTCATGGCCCGTTAACACGTAACCGGGGCCAAAACGGTCCTTGAAAGCGCCAAGCGGACGCCTCAATCCATCACACAGGAAACACAGTCTAGCGCAGGGGAAATGATATCTTAGGTGGTGCTGCGGACAGTTGACCGGTTCGAACGGCAACCATCCCGCCTTAAATGTTAAAGCAAGCCCTTTCGAGCTCTAGCGAAAGCCCATGATCTCACGTCACGCGAGTGTTGCGATGCAATTGACACTAACCCGCCCCGATGATTGGCATGTGCACCTGCGCGATGGCGTGATGCTAGCCACTGTGCTCTCTGACACTACCCGACGGTTTGCGCGCGCCATCGTTATGCCTAATCTGAATCCGCCCATTCGAACCATTGCGGAGGCTCAGGCCTACCGTGGACGAATTCTGGCGGCACGGCCGCCGGGTTCCGCTTTTGAACCCCTCATGACGATCTATTTGACGGATAATACGTCCGTGGCGGAGATTACGCGCGCGGCCCAATGCGGGTTTGTGCACGGCGTTAAGTATTATCCGGCGGGCGCCACCACCCATTCCGAGTCGGGGGTGACCGACATTCGTCGTTGCGACGAGGTATTGGCGGCCATGGAAGACGCGGGCTTACCGCTTCTTGTCCATGGCGAGGTGACCGATTCGACTATTGATATCTTTGATCGCGAGGCCGTCTTCATCGACCGCCACCTCCAAAACATTGTCGCGCGGTTTCCGCGACTTAAGGTGGTGCTCGAACACGTGACGACGCGCGAGGCCGTAGACTTTGTAAAAAGCGCACCCAAAACAGTGGCCGCCACCATTACCGCGCATCACTTGCTATTAAACCGCAACGCCATGTTTCGCGGCGGCATGCGCCCCCATGCTTATTGTCTGCCCGTCTTGAAGCGCGAGAGGCATCGGGAGGCCTTGGTTACGGCGGCAATCTCCGGAGACCCCAAATTCTTCCTCGGCACAGACAGTGCCCCACACCCAAGGGGCGCTAAAGAGGCGGCTTGTGGTTGCGCCGGGCTCTACACGGCGCATGCCGCGCTTGAATTGTACGCCGAGGCCTTTGCGGCGGCGGGCGCCCTCGCCAGACTTGAGGGCTTTGCGAGCTTTTATGGTCCCGACTTTTATGGCTTACCGCGCAACCGCGATCAAATCACGCTCATCAAGGAACCATGGACGGTCCCTACCGAAATGAGGTTGCACGGCGATGATGCCACTGATTGGTTAGTGCCGTTTCGGGCCGACGAAACTGTCGCGTTTCGTTTACAAGAACCGCGCCACAAATAACCGGGGAGCCAAAACCTTAAGATCTGAGTGTCTTTACAGATCGGCCAAAACAAGTTGATAACAGCCCCTATATTTTGTTGAGGGGACGATTGTGTGCTGATACTTTAAGTTATCATCCGTACGTTTATTGGCTGAAAGGCGCGCTCCTTGCTGCCCTGATTTTAGGTCATGGGCTCCCGCGGCTTCGCTTGGGCTGTAGCATGGGGGTTTACTGTTCGTGGTCGTACGGGCATTTTGGGGGGAATTGGACCATGAAAGGCATTTTTGTGACAGGAACGGATACGGGCGTTGGTAAGACGCTCGTTAGTACCGCGCTCGTTTTGGCCTACGCACGGCGGGGTGAACGGGTTGCGGGACTAAAACCAGTCGTTTCCGGCGCTGTCAACGGGGTCTGGGACGATGTCGAGGCCATGCGTCATGCGAGTGTCCCGCCGCGGTCTGTCGAGGACTGTGCGCTATACACCTTTCCTCCCGCCATTGCGCCACACTGGGCGGCCCGCCAGGAGGGGCGCTCGATCGATGTGGGTGCCATTGCGCGTTTCGTACGCCAACAGGCAAAGACCGTAGACCGCGTTATCGTCGAAGGGGCTGGCGGTTTTCTTGTGCCGCTCACTGCCCGTCAAGGATTCGCAGACCTCGCGCAAGATTTACAACTACCGATTGTGCTTGTGGTGGGATTGCGTCTGGGCGCTATCAATCACGCCCTCTTGAGTTATGAAGCCATTGTTACCCGCGGCCTTGTTCTACAAGCTTGGGTCGGCAGCGCTTTGAGTCCGGACGTGGCGCCGGGGACTTTGGAAGGATTACAAGAGTATTTGCCGGCGCCTTGTCTGGGGGTAATCCCCTATCATTCGCCGGTTGATCCCGTATTTGCCATACGCTATCTGAAGATTCCTGCAGACCCTGACGGAACCGCTGCCGAGCTTGTGGGTGGCAAGGACGGTTAAGGCGCGGAAGTTTTGAGATACGTGTACCGTGGTCCGGAGGGCCTTACACCTTAAGCGCGACATCCGGAGGTCTCTTGATTGATCCTCTTCTGTCTTGGCGATTCGCGGGCGTCAAGCGGTTGAACTCCTCCGCGCGAATGTGCGCACAGAGCAGGTCCTCAACTTTTTGACGTACTTCATAATAACGAGCGGTTTTAGCCCCCTTTTTTGCGCAAGCGAGCAGCTCTTTTTGGGCCACGCCAATCGGTGCATGATCGAGGTCTTGCAAGTGCAGGTAATAAGACAAGGCGCATGGCTCGGAAACCACTGATTTGAGTAGGCTTGGCCGGGTGGCTACCAGGGCAATGAGGGCGTTCTGAATAATCATGGTGGCGTAGGCGCCGAGCGCTGTTTGCGGATGGTTGGAATCGACTACGAGATGGGAAGGATACGTCCAGGAACGCAATTCTGAGGCAGCCATGGGGCGGGCAATCGCATAACCCTGGCCGGCATCTGCGCCGAGAATCGCCGCAGCTTCGATTAACCCCACGCTCTCAAGCCCTTCAACTGTGACACGGACGCCTATGTCGTGCGCAAGGTGGGTAAGATGGTGAATGAACTGGAGGGCCTTACGTGGCGTCTGCGCTCCCGTACTGACGAGACCTTGATCGATTTTGACGTCGTCGACGGCGAGTCGCTCCATGCGCAGGAGTGAACTGTACCCGGATCCCAGATCATCTTGCGCAAGACAAATGCCAAGCGCCCTCCATTCAGACAGTATACCAGTCGGATTTTGTCTGCTATCGATCTCGCCTGTCTCCAAGAGCTCGAGTGTGAGCCTTGCCGTATCAATCGGGATATCGTGCAAAACGGTATGTGCAATCGTTAAGTACTCGCGATCAATAAGGGCCTGCGGGGGCAGATTGATGGCCACCGAGGTGACGAGACCTTGCTTCTCCCAATAACGCAGATCCGTAAGGGCCTGCCGCAGGCCCAGGGCGAACAGTTGACGCAATTCGTGTTCGCCGAAAGCGGCTAGGAAATTGCCGGGGGCGACATACGCGCCATCGGGACCATTGAGTCGGGCGAGCGCCTCGACCTTATTCAGTTGCCCCGAGCTCAAGTCGATCACAGGCTGATAGAGCATGGTGAGATCGCCCTTGGTAAGGCGTTCGCGATAGACGGCCCGGGTCGCATAGGAGATGACGCGGTTTGTCCGACCCGACCGCGTGAAAGCGGCTCCCAACTCAGAATAGAGCTGATCTATCAGATTGACGCGGTTTGGCGTCACAAAATATCCAGGCCACCCGTGATAGAGCGTCAAGACCGCTTGCGGACAGCACCCGGCATCGGTAACAGGAATCGTCGTCATGGACGCATATCCGAGATCCCGCGCGAACTCGTGCCACGGCGCGAGCGTCGGATCCGACGCGATGGATAGCGTCTGTTGGATCTGCCCTGATCGCCAGGCGCGCCCAGAAGGCCCTTGACCTACGGGGCGATCGCCGTGGATGCTGGGGATCAGCTGCCGTCCGGCAAGTGATGCCACATGGTTTTCGAAGGTTCGGCCAACCACGATTTCGTATTGGAAATCGCCGTTCCCGTCGGGTCTGGAGAGAGTGCCCGCCATCATGCCTGGGAGGTCTGCCAGAGTTTCTAAAATTCTCCGAACAAGGTCACTGAAGGTCGTTGTTGTCTGCAGTAAGTGCGTAATTGTGGAGATTGCCTGCTGTTGAGCTTGTGCGATCTCGTGCTGGCCTCGTATCTGGCCACCGAGGTCGGCCATGAGCCGAGTCGTCAGAACCTGACGCAGATGCGCGCGCTCCTCGGAAGCTCCGGGCCATTCCTGTATATGACGTAAAAGCTGTTTGAGGTACAATTCATAGGCATCGACAAGCCAGGTCATCTCGATGCCGGTGAAGGCATGGATATGTCCCACTTGAATAGCGCGCTCTTGATGCACGCATTCATTGAGCCGCGGATCAAGCAGGGTGCGCAGTTGCTTTAGCTGCTTTATTTGGGTGTAGGCGAATTGTTCCGGGGTCAAGCGTGAGATGACATCATCAGGCCCAGCATGTCGAGCGAGCCCCTCATAAAAGGCGGTCACAAAACATTCGCCAAGACCGGCAAAATGCCGTTGCGCTAAGTCGAGTAAGGCCGCTGCTTCAGGTCCAAAAGCACCCAAATCCTCATTCATTACAGGACTCCCACGAGCCCTCCCACAGGGCATTACTCGAACATATCGGTACACAGACTATCGGGAGAATTTCCACAACAAACCCCCTTCCGTTGTTTTCGGAAAGAATGGAAAGCACAACACCCCCGGACCGCAATAACAAATCGCAGCCTTCATGTCGAGATAGGCTGTTATACCCTGCTTGTCAAGGGCCTGGGGCCAAGTGAATTGGCATCTACAAGCATTGCTTTAGCCGCCAAGGGGCCGGAACGGTAGGCGAACAGAGCCCAAAACTCCCGGCATAAGCCGTCGAAGGAAATCCCCGAGGGCGCCTCCTCGCTAGCGGGCATCCTCTTCCATCGCCTCAAGACTAAGGCCTGCTGGCTCGATCGGGTAGACATGCGTCACCCAAGCGCCCATCAGGGCCACCGCGCCCATGATGATAAGGACGGTCGTTAGACCCCAAGCGGCCTCTACTCGCGGGAACACGATAGCCGACAGGGCCGCTCCCAGGCGCGAGACGGCCGTAGCGATACCGCCTGCGCTCGCCCGCAACTCGGTCGGAAAAATCTCTACTGAGAGCGCCATCGCCGTGACGCCCGGCCCAATACCAGTGCCGAGCGAATACACAGCCGCACCTATGTATACACCAAACGCTTGATGGATAGCGATCCCCCCAGCAAACAGCAAAAGGCCTACGGTCATGAGTGCAAAGCCGCTAATCTGGAGAGGAATGCGACCCCAGCGGTCCAGGCGCGAGAGGATCAGTATGATCCCTAGAGTCGAAATGAGAAGAAAGATCGCATTGATACCGGCCGCGGCAATATCGTTATCAGCGAGACCCTGCATGCGCAGCACAATCGGGAAATAGAGGCCGATACCGAGGCCCACGACATCGAGACAAAACCAGGGTATGACGCTCAGCCCCAAACGTCGACGCCAAAATTTCTTCAGGAACATGGGCCAACGCCGAACGGTGCGCTTAAAACTGTTCAAGGCGGTGGCGATCTCGGTCGGGGTCCAGTCCGGATGGAGGAGACCCAGCGCCTCTTGTGCCATCCCCCATTGCCCGCGACGCACAAGCCAGCGCGGCGACTCCGGGATGCGGCGTCGCAGCCATAGTAACCCAAGGGCCGGCAGGATGGCCGCGCCCAGCATGAATCGCCAAGAGGACGCACCGATCGGTAGCAGGGCCAGACCTACAAGAGTAGAGCCCAAGGCCCCTCCGTACCAGGCGATATTGATCCACGCAAAACCCTTGCCGCGGCGATGCTCAGAGCTGTATTCGGCGACCACTGTGGCGACAAGGGGATAATCCATGCCTACGCCCAAACCAACGATAAAGCGACTGATCCATAACATGGTCAAATTGAGGCTTAACGCGCTCCCTAAAGCGCCTAGGGCGTATAGGGCGACATTGGGTAAGAGTAAGGCGCGGCGTCCGAAACGATCGACCAAGGGGCCACCAACCAGACCGCCCACCAGGGATCCTATGAGCGCTGAGGCCATGAGATTGCCGATGGCAGCGGGACCAAGGTGCCAAGCTAGATGTAATGGCAGCAGCGCAATCGCCATGATGCTGAGATCAAAACCATCGAGAAACATACCAAGCCCTGCGGCCCGCAGGGCTTGTTGTCGAAGGCGACCTACAAATTCATTTCCCATAGTGGTTAGGTGAATCGCCTGGGGCGTGACACTCTCAACCCGCTAAAGCGGGTAAGCTTCTTGTCGAGTAACACGGTTCATGGGCATGCTCCTGGGAGCCCGCACACACATCCTGCGGTGCTTGATTCCGTGTTTCGGCAAGACAACGCCGACCAGACGAATCCGGCCGGTGACCCGTGTCCGGGCGACTACTACGCCGGAGATTTCCCGGACGTAGATACGTGATGCGTTTGGGAAACGGTACCACCTGACCATAGGCGATGGGGTGCATGTTCACCGCGCCTACGACATCCCTGTGGCCTTCAAATCCACAGGCTTGGCATCGCCAGTTCCGCCCTTTGGGCTTATGACGATGGCCACATACGGGACACCGGCTGGATGTACCACGTTCATTCCCGGTGAAGCACACGATGCGGTCTTGTTCCGACTTCTGTTGCAGGTAATCGATATCCCTGCCGTACTCCCACTGGCTCATGCGCTGGTTGTGGTGGCGCCCCGAGTTCTTGCGCCGGACGCCATCCGGGTTGCCGACGAAAAGGGCTTCGATGCCGCGCTCCTTGCAGAAATCCACCACTTGGCGGGTCCCCTTGTGGCGCAGATCCCGGACGCGGCGCTCACACCGCAAGGTCAATTGAGCGCGTGTTTTGCCGAGTTTTTTCCAGCGGCGAGAACCTTTCTGGCAACGGGAACGCTTGCCGGCGATTTCACCCAACTGTTTGCTGTGTTGACGCTTGAGGGAGCGGATACCGCGCCCGGAGACAATCAGTGCCTCACCATCATTGGTGGCAACGGCGGCCTGATGAATCTGGCCCCAATCCACGGTGGCGTGTTTATTGGTAGGCTCCCGCAGCGGCGCATCTTCGGCGTCTTCGGCGATGCTGATATGCAATTCATTGTGCATGCCATTCCAAACAATTTTGCAGGCATGTGACCGATCAAGCCATTCCGGCTTGGGCAAAACGAGCGAAGAACGGCCCCTGCCCATAGGCAGAACTATCCGTTTATCCTGCAGATGCATCGCCTGGGCGGGCCACATCAACGGATAGAAGGCCTTGTCCTTGTAGGGGTAGCGGATTTCCGTTCGGCCCTGGCTTCGTAATTGCTGCGCCGTATCCACATTGGCCAGAAAAGCATGCGTCACCATTTGCACGGACTGTGAGTGCAGGACGAATCGCCCTTTGGTCGCTTTTTGCAGGGCATCCCGATTCGGCCATTTGCCGTGTTCCTGTCTGGCCGCAAGATGCGTATCGCGGCACACCGTCCAGACCCGTGCGGTCTTCCCTTTGGCCGACGCGTATCGTGGCGGATGGCCGCTTGCGAATGCCTTTGAGTGGGACTATGCGAACACGTTCCATGGCGGGTATTGTATCGACATGGGCAATACCCTGCAAACCGGTAAGACCCGCTGGACGCACTACCAGATCGCCTATCATTTCGTAGGGATACCAAAGTATCGGCGCAAGATTCTCACAAGTGAAGGGGAAGCCTTGTGGGCCGCATGGCCCATGGCCTGCAAAGGACTCATCGAAGAATGCTGCATCCCGCAGGGATTCACCCTGCTGGCTCTGGAAACGGACGTTGACCACGTGCATTGTTTCGTTTCCGCGCCGCCGAGATGGTCTCCGGCCGTGATTGTCGGATTGCTCAAGGGGACCACTTCGCGCAGGTTGCGCGAGCCGTTCCCTAGGCTCAAGCGACCATGCGGGAAGGAACAGCTATGGACGCAAGCCTATTATGTAGGCACTGCCGGAAGCGTATCCGCTCAAGTGATCCGCCGATACATACAGGAGTGCCAGGGCCAATAGGCGCTTTCATCCCAACCCCCCTAAAGGGGATGGGATGAAAGCGCCATTCTTTAAGGGAATAATGCCCCAAGGGGCGCAAGCTTAACAAATGAGCAGTACAAACCTTGAGTGCGAGCCAGTCCAGTTCGATCCGGTTAGGCAGCTGGGCCGAGCCGCCATTCATACTTGAACCTCCGCTCCAACTTCTTTTACTCGCTATTTTTTCGCGAAATTTGACTCCGCATTCATGGTCGGAGCAAGCGGACCGTCAATCGTGACCGGCCAGGATGACAGATCCGTATGCAGCGAGCCATTCGGCCAAACTAACATCTACCGATTGCCGTTTAACGCCATGCATTATATACTTCGTCCATGATCAAGTCATTTCGGTGCAAGGACACGCGGAGCCTGTTTGAGGGTAGAGCGCCACGCCGATTCCAGGCAATCAAAACCCAAGCTGAACGCAAACTCTTGATAATAGACGCAGCAAAGGACCTAAAAGACTTGAAAAGCCCACCGGGCAACAACTTGGAGAAGCTTTCCGGGGATCGCAAGGACCGATGGAGCATTCGCATTAACGATCAGTGGCGAATATGCTTTGATTGGCGGGACGGCGATGCGCATGATATAGAGATTGTGGATTACCATTAAGCGGGAGGTTTACCATGATGAGGAATAGGATGCGTCCGATACATCCTGGCGAGGTATTGCGTGAGGAGTATTTGACCCCGTTGGCTTTGACGGCCCATGCGTTGGCTATTGCATTGCGTGTGCCCGCGCCGCGCATCAACGACATAGCGCGCGAACGACGGGCCATTACACCAGACACCGCTCTACGGCTAGCCCGCTATTTCGGGACGACCCCCGAGTTCTGGATGGAGTTGCAGAGCGTTTACGATCTGCGCAGAGTGGAGGTCGATACCGGAGGGATTATCTCTCGTGAAGTGACGCCGCGACATACGACCTGACTGGTCCTCTCATCATAAAGTCGGACCGCGCCCTATCGATGCATCATGCCAAAACCCATTTTCTGCATCCGCTGATACATAGTGAGCAATTTTTGCCACTGACTAGGAGAAAGCGTCTGGTGAACAATGCGCACCTGGGCCACTTCCAGATCGAGCATGTGCGCCCGATCCGTATCCAAGCGGTTCATGATATCGTGCAAAGCACCCTTGTCGACGCCATCCAACAACCCCTTACGTAACGCTGATTTATCGCTATGTAGGCGCTTCATAAGCGGTATGGCCTCACGCATGTGGCGATTCCGCCATATGGCGAGCGCACCCGCCTGATGATCACTCAAATGTAAGGCATAGGAGTGCATCTCAGCCAAGGGCAAAAGCATCGGTACCGCCGAGTGCATAAAGAAGTGGTGGTGCATCATCATCGTCATGGAACCGCCCTTCCCACCCGGCGGCATGGACTCCATAGGCGGCATAGCGAAGGCTATTCCTGTGACCAAAACCAGACCAAGGACTGCAAGTAACGATCGGACTTTAGACATATAAGCTCCTTGTGAAACGCAAGAATGGACACGGCTTACTACGATTGTGTCCCATAAGACTACCCTGCGCGATCGACGAAATATGTAGTTTTTTGCAAAGACGGCCAACACGACTCCTACCCCAATAGGTGATCAAGCGCATCAAGCCAACGCTTCTTGTCGGCAGCCAGCGCCCAACTGGCCTCAATGCTATTGCGCCCCAGCAGAGCCCAAGTCTCGGTATCGAAATCAAAGGCAGACTGCACCGCCCGAATATTGTCATTCATATACCCGCCAAAATAGGCGGGGTCATCGCTATTAATGGTCACCTTCACGCCCGCATCCAAAAGGAGCGGCAGGACATGGTCTTTCATAGTGGGGTAGACACAAAGGCGCACGTTGGATAACGGGCAGACGGTAAGCGCGATCCCTTCATCTACGAGCCGCTTCAAAACGACAGGATCTTCCACGGCGCGCACGCCATGATCGATCCGTACAGCCTGCAGGAGATCAAGGGCCTCCGTAATATAGGATGGCGGCCCTTCTTCT